>Ga0187892_10000523_pt1 | contig 99740 bp, 76 predicted proteins | sample MA1701073metaG_FD_139345 | JGI IMG/M metagenome (GOLD analysis project Ga0187892, IMG submission 139345) | Bio-ooze microbial communities from a basaltic lava cave in the Kipuka Kanohina Cave System on the Island of Hawaii, USA - MA170107-3 metaG ... | reverse complement strand
GCGCGACTTGCTGCGCTTCTTCGCCAAGGAAGCTGTCGATCCCAACGTTCACAGACCGCTGCTTCTGCAACGCGCGGGACTCCAGGCAATGTCTCCGACAATGCCCTAACCGATCACGGATGCTCACCGTCGCTATGCCATGCAAGGAGACGGAATCGTGTACAGCGTCGGGGTAGGCGGGCGGTTCGGGCCCGGACCGAGCGCCACTCCCGTCGAGGTCTCGGCGGACGATTCGACGTCGACGGCCGCGCCGGCATCACGAACGCTTCGGCTGCCCGAGGGAATCACGGAGAGCGCAGGAGACGTACCGCGGACCGGGTGGCCGCGCCTCACGAGCTTCATGCCGCTTGCGTCCACGGACGGCACGAAGCCCGCCACAGGGCCGGTGCAGCAGGTGTGAGCGCTGGGCTCGGACCGGAGCGGACGCCGCGGAAACGATCGCGGCGGGTCAGCGCTGCTCGAGCTTGCGCGTCCAGTTCGTGATCAGGGTCACCGGCGAGGCCAGGTCGCGCTCGAGCGCCGTCGTCACGAGGAAGCGGCTCCCGTCCGGCGCCACGTCGTAGCGCCAGAGCCCGCCGGCGCCGTGCCACTGGAACAGCGGGCGCGCGTCGCCCGTCTGGAAACCGCTCGCGCCCAGCTCGACGTCGACCGACACGAAGTGGTTCTCGAGGTCGACGTAGAACAGCTCGCGGCCGTTGCGATTCCAGCGCGGCTCCACTCCGCCGGACTGCGACACCTGCCAGCGGCCCCCGGGCTGGGCGAGCGAGGCGACGAAGATCTCCGGACGCGCGGTCTCGTCGGAGACGTAGGCCGCGAAGCGTCCGTCCGGAGAGAGCTGCGCGCTGCCCTCGTCGGCGGGAGTGTCGGCGAACGGCTGGGGCGGGTGCTCACCGGACAGCGAGGCGAGGAAGATGCTGCCCGCCCCTCGATCGTCCTCGCTCCACGAGTAGAGCAGCCGATCGCCCGCCGCCGACTCGGGCCACAGGAAGTCCACCCCGGTGAGGAGCGTCGCTTTCGTCCCATCGAACTGCATCACGTCGAGGCTCCCCCCGGCCGACGGGGTGTTCGTGCTGACCACGACCGATCGCCCCCCCGGCAGCCACAGCGCGGCCGGATGATCCACCGTATCCACCGTGAGCTTGCGCCGGCGGCCAGAAACGACGTCGATGATCCACACGTCGGAAACGCCGCGGTCCCGGTTGGCGATCGGCATGACGGCGCTCGTTCCGTCGGGCGACAGGTGGGGCGTCCCGCCGTAGGTGTAGTCGGCGGGCTCGCCCACGCCACCCAGCGGCTTCCCCGTGCGGTCGAGCCAGCGCAGCTGCGTGCGGGTCTGGTTGCTTCCCGTCATGCAGACCAGCACGCCGTTGGTCGAGACCGCGAACACCCCGCGACTGAAGCGCTCGTCCATCCGCACGTCGTCCACCAGCGGGACCGCGGGCCCCGTGACGCGCAGCGATCGGCTGTCGAAGCGCTGGGCGACCAGCACCTCCCCGCGCACGTAGATCAGGTGGCCCGAGGCGTAGGCGACGTTCGATGCGACCTCGACGACGGGTCGCCGCTCGCTCGATCCGAGCTCGCCCGCGTAGATCGTCGGACTCTCGCCCGCGCCCGCTCCGGCCCGGCGCGCCAGGTAGAGGAAGTGCCGGCCGTCCGGCAGGAAATGGGGGTAGCGATGCGTGCTCTCGCCGCGCTCCGCGTCCAGCGCCGTCGCGGCCGAGACCGCACCGCCATCCGCGGCGATCCTCGACACCGGGCCGCTCGAGCCCGCGGTGAACAGGATCACGCCCCCCTCGTTCCAGCTTCCGCCGCGCGGATCGAGCCCCTCGGTCAGCGTGATCACGGGACCGCCGGCGACGTCGACGCGCTTGAGCTTGCCCTTGGCGAAGAAGCCGAGCGAGCGTCCGTCCGGCGAGAAGAACGGCCCTTCGGCGCCCTCGGTGCCGGGGATCGCGCGTGCGTCCTGCGCGCCGAGCGAGCGCACCCACAGCAGATCGGGTCCCTCGCCGTTGCGCGCGCAGAACGCGATCCTGGTTCCGTCGGGCGAGATGGCGAGCGGAAGCGGCTGATCCGTGCTCGACGAGAACAGCACTCCGGGAGGCGGCCCGAGGAAGGCGTGGACCGACGGGGCGTCCGGCGCCGGCCGCCTCGCCAGCAGCAGCGCCGCGGCCGCGACCCCGAGGCCGGCCGCCGCCACGAGCCACGCCAGCGCCTCGCGACCTCGACGCCGCGTCACGGCCGGCCGGGGAGCGTCGGCCGCCGAGCCGCCCTCCACGATCCACGACAGCTGGAGCTTCACGTCGTGGGCGCTCTGCAGGCGGTCCGCGGGGTCCTTGGCCAGGCACGCGCGCACCACGCGGTCGAGCGCGGGCGGCGCCACCGGAGCGACCTGCAGGATCGGGACGGGCTCGCCGCCCATGATGCCCGCGATCAGCGACGCCTGGCTCTTGCCGTCGAACGCACGCCGGCCCGTGGCCATCTCGTACAGCAGGCACCCCATCGCCCACAGGTCGCTGCGCTCGTCCGCCTCCCGGCCCTCGAGCTGCTCGGGCGCCATGTAGTGGAAGGTGCCGACGATCGCGCCTTCGGCGGTCAGCGGCGGGGCGACGGTGGGCGACTGCGTCAGCGGGCCGATCGACGCTCCGCTGCCCGAGGAGCCCGTCGGCCCGGTCGCGCGCGCGAGCCCGAAGTCCATCAGCTTGGCGCCGCTCCTCGTCAGCATCACGTTGCCCGGCTTGAGGTCGCGGTGGACGACCCCGGCGCGGTGCGCGCGGTCGAGCGCGTCGGCGATCTCGGCGCCGGTCCGCAGCAGCTCCGCCACCGCGAGCGGGCCGCGCGCGAGACGCGCCGCGAGCGTCTCGCCCTCGACCAGTTCCATCACGAGGTAGTCCGTGTCGCCTTCGCGGCCGACGTCGTAGAGCGTGCAGATGTGCGGGTGGTTCAAGGAGGAGATGGTCCGCGCCTCGCGCTCGAAGCGCGCGCGCACCGCCGGGTCGGCCGACAGGTGCCCGGGCAGCACCTTGACGGCGACGTCGCGGCCGAGACGCGTGTCGCGGGCGCGATAGACCTCGCCCATCCCTCCGGCACCGAGCGCCGAGAGGATCTCGTAGGGGCCGAGCTTGATGCCGGGGACGAGCGTCATGCGGCTGGCGGCGGTCGAGTCGCGGGGTTCGGGGTCCGAAGGAGGCTAGCGTAGCGACGCTCGGCCGTCCAGGGTGGGGGATGAGGATCGCCGGTCATGGCGAGCTCTCTGTACAGAAATGGAGTTCCCTATGCAAGAACAGTCGGCCTGGCCAACTCCGCTTCCACGTACCGCTCGATGGTGGTCCGGGCCCCTCGCGAGAACTCCGTGAACTGCACCCCCACGCCGGCAGCCCGTCCCCACGCGGGGTGCTGGACGCGGACGATCCGCCCCTTCACGCTCGCGACGAAGTTGTCGTCGAGTACGAGATCGACGTCGATGAGGCTTCCCACGGGCAGTGCGCCGTCGGTCTCGAACAGCGCGCCGGTCGTGCTGATATCGACGATACGGTAGTCCGATCTCGAGAAGTTGGTACGGGCCGTTCCCAACGACCGACGCCGCCTCCGCCTTGCGACGTGGGCGCGCGGGCTGGCGTGACCCAGCGGGGCCGCCTCGGAGCTCGCATCGTGACACGGCACGAACTTCTTCGCTGGAACGTCGAGAAAACGGCTGTCGACGTCATCCACGACCCGCTTCGCGTGGAAGGCCCCCAGACCTCGCAGCTCCTCGATCTTCGTGGCGTCGTCCATCGTGAACCGCCCGGGTCGTGTCGAGGCATCGACACGCTGCGCCCGCTTGCCGGTGATGATCTGCGCCTGTGCCAGGGCCCCGTCGATCTGCGCCTGCATGAGCAGTGTGACGAGTCGCCGATTCCACGCCAAGAAACCGCCCACACCGGCGTCTTTCGGCACGTCAAAGGGTGCCTCGGTCGTTCCGATGCTGAGGACGTCGATGTCGGTCGGTGAATAGCCGAGGACGAAGACGGACTCGAGCAAGCCGAGCACGATCGGGCAGTTGGCCCAGATCCCGCCATCGAGGAACGTCTGGCCGTCGGTCGCCGCGAACGCCGGAAAGTACGTTGGAGCGGCAGAGGTCGCCATGGCGACCTCGACTGCCGGCATCCGGTAGTCCCGAACGAGGCGCGCGTGGTGTGCCGTCTTGAACAACTGCACGCGACCTGCGTTGCAGTCGTAGGCCGGGATGACGAGGCGGCACCTGGACTCACCAAGCGTCTTCTCACCGAGTACATCCTTCAGCGCGCCCTGAAGCGCCCGCTGGGAGTACTTGTGCCGGAACGCGTGCCGGATCCCGTGGAGCACCCGGTGCGCACCGGTACTCGGAAAGACGTCAGGTCCCCGCTCGACGTAGAACTTGAGGATTTCTTGGGCCTCGAGACCGAGTCCGAGCCCGAGCGCGATCACTCCACCCGTCGAAGTGCCAATGATCAGGTCGAAGTGGTCGACGAGCCGCTTGCCGGTGAGTTGTTCCAGATTGGCAACGACGGAGGCCGTGAAGGTGCCCCGGATGCCGCCTCCGTCGAGGCTGAGGATGCGAAACCGCCCCATCTCGACTCCCATCCTGCCCACCTGCGGGTTTGGGGAAATATAAGACCGGCGATGTCGTCGTCAACCGACAGGAGGAGGGCACTGTCGTCCTCGCGGTCGTTAGCAGCTTTACGCGATGGAATCGCGACGCCTCGGGGAAAAACTGGGTCTTGGATTCGGGGCCGCGTAGAATCGCCGGCGGGCGCATCCGAGGATCCAGACCGGCGCGTCAATGGCGCGCATGAGCCCGCTTGTTAGCGTGGTGCTCTCGCTGGTCTCGGACGACGGGACCACCGAGACGCTGATCCGCAGTTTCGCCGAGCATCTGCACAGCTTGGGCGGTGCTCCGCTGATGAGCATCTTGGCATGCTCAAACGTACATGAAAACAAGGTGTTACTGAGGGCCGGTCACTCCCGGGCGGAAGTGGCCAAGCTCGCCGGCGTCTCGGTCCGGTCGGTCAAGCGGGTAGCGAAGGAAGGGGACATCGAGCAGGTCGACGACGCGGCCGAGCGAGCCCGGCGCGGGATCGGCCGCCCCAGCCTAGTCGAAGATTCCCGGAAACCCATCGTCGAACTCCTGGAGCAGGAGTCCGACCTCAAGTCCGTCGAGGTCCTCCGTCGGATGCGCCTCGCGGGCTACACGGGACAGAAGACCGCGCTCTTCGCGCTGATTGCCGCGGTGCGACCGAAGGACCGGACGCCGCGGTGCGCTTTGAAGGCCTGCCTGGGGAATTCCGCCAGCACGACTTCGGGCAGGTGGATGTCGAGTCCCTCGACGGGACGATCCGGAGGATTCGCTTCTTCGCCTCGCGACTGAAGCGCCGGGATCGCCCTCCAAGTGGCCCGGGCGTCGGGCTGTTCTAACGCCTTCGGCGGCGGCCGGTGGTGCCAGAATCTCCGGAAGAGTTGGTGCCAGACTTGTCGGAACCCGCATCGCCCATGGTGCGAGAGCTTGGCGTGTTGCTGGGCACCGTTCGCTCATGGTGCGAGAGCTTGGCGTGTTGCTGGGCGCCGTTCGCTCATGGTGCGAGAGCTTGGCGTGTTGCTGGGCGCCGTTCGCTCATGGTGCGACAGCTTGGCGTGTTGCTGGGCACCACCCGCCGATCGCGACGAGCGAAACACCGATCGTCCGCCCCTGGGGTTTCGGATCGGAAACCGGCGGGTGCGGGGGAACCGTCGATCTTTCGTCTCACCTTCGCCATATTCATTGACGATGACGGACGCGTTTCCACCGGAGGAGCGGGTCTCGGGTCGAGGGGTTGTGAGCCGAGCGCCTTGTCTCGCTCCTCTGGCCGGCGCATCCCGCCCGACCGAGGGGACTTGTCGAGTCGCGACCGCGAGCCGATCCGGTCGGACCGAGGACTCCCGCAGGGCCGCGACCGGGAGCGCATCCGGCCCGACCGACGCGCCGCGTCGAGTCACGGCTCCCGCCACCGCATCCGGTCGGCCCGTGGGCGTATCCGGCCGGCCCGAGAGCGCACCTGGTCGCGCCGGGAGCAGATGCGGCCGGCCTGAGAGGGCACCCGGTCGCTCCGGGAGCGGAGGCGGCCGGCCCGAAAGGGCACCCGGTCGCTCCGGGAGGGCAGGCAATCGGGCCGAAGGCGCACCGGGTCGTGCCGGGACCGAGAACGGGCCCGGCCGGACGGGGACGGTCGGCGACACTGACCTGCTCGCCCTTTCGCTCCGGGCCGCGCTCGGGCGCACCGCGGCGCCTTTCGCTCGGGCGGCCGCGGCGTTCATCAGGGTCCGAGGTTGGCTCCTCTTCGGCTACGCCCGCATGGAGGACCACGCGCGGGAACGGTTCGGCCGCTCCGGGCGGTGGCTGCGGGATCAAGGCGTGCTCGGGGAAACGATCGCGCGCCTGCCGGAGATCGAGCGCGCGCTCGACGGCAGTGACGGCGGTGCGCCGATCGGCAAGGTCGCCGCAGTCGTGATGGGCCGCGCAGCGACTGCGGAGACCGTTCGAGCCTGGATTGCCCTCGCTCGCCGTGTCGCCGTGCGTGAGCTGAAGCAAGCGGTGGCGGCCGGGCTGGGGGCCTCGTCGGACCGGCTCGCGGCCGCGGCGCACGTTCCGCCGGACGGAAAACGGGGCGGTGCGGCCTCGCCCGGCAACAATGACGATCGTGCGGGGTCGGAGTGCGCCGGCGCCGGGCACCCGGAGCCGGGCGTGGAACGACGACACCTGCGCCGGGCGACACTGCCTGCTGGAGAACGACGGCATGCGACGCCGAACGACGAGCAAGCCGACGACGATCTCCTCCGGATCACGATGCCCGTCCCTGCGGCGGTGCGCGCCGCGTTCGACGAGACGCTCGTCCTGTATCGCGCCGTCTCGGGCTGCGAGGCGAGTGTGTCGTCTTTTGTCGAGGCGCTGGTCGCGGAATCGCTGGCCGGGCCGCAACCACCGGAGGCCGGTGCGGGTTCTCCCGGCAGCGCGCGCTGTCCGGACGTCGCAGTCGAGACGATCTCGGAGTCGAAGACAGGTGCGGCGCTCGTCGAGCGCGCGCTGGCTCGAAGCAGCGGCAGCTGGGCGGCTCTGCCCCATGGCGCCGAACGGACCGGTGCGGTCGCGGCGTCCCACCTCCTGAGCCGGCTGCAGACGGTCTCGCGGCGGGCCGGTGAAGGCGATGCGGCGGAGCTGGATCGCCAGATCCGGACGCTCGTCGCGCTGGAAGACGAGCTGGAGCGAGAGCTGGGCCGGATGCTGTGCGCGATCGGCGAGCGCGGCGGCTGGGTGCGGCTGATGTTCGCGGGGCTCCGGCACTACGCCGAGCAGCGGCTGGGCCTGCGCCGGACGGCGGCGGAAGGGCGGGCCCGACTGGCCCGTGCGCTGAGGCGCCTGCCGCATCTGCGCCAGGCCTACGAGGAGGGCCGCGTCGGGTTCGAGTCCGCGATCCTCGTTCTGCGCATCCTCGGGCGCGATCCCGTCGAGGACGACGTGGAGCGAGCGTGGGTCGAGCGGGCCGCGGAGGCGACGGTGAAGCGCTTGCGAGACGAAGCACGGGCGCTCGGTCGCCACCGCGCCGTCACGGCCTCGCGCGGCTGCCCCGGGGCGCCGGCGGGAATGGCGCCGCGCCCGATGAGCGACGCCGACTGGCATGGCTCGCTGCACCAGCGCCCGGGCGAGATCCGGGAGCGCGTTCACGACCTGGGGAATCGCTCCGCGGCGGCGGTCGGGGGAGCATTCGTTGATTCCTCGGACGTTTTCCTTCGGCTCCGACTGCCCGAGGGTGCCGGACGCGAGCTTCTGGCTGCAATCGAGTCCCGGCGGCGGGGGCTCACGGCCGAGGTCGAGGCGGTGCCGTGGGACGAACCGTGGCCCGAGGCTGCGGTGCCGGCTTCGCTGCGTGCCGCTCGGACGTTTTCCGGTCGCTGCCGACGGGTGCCGGCGTGGGTCGGTCTCCTCGCGTTGCTCGAGGACTTCGTCGACACCTGGGACGATGCCGGGGGGATGCCACAGCGCCGCGCGCAGTCGGTCTACGTGCGCGACGGTTGGCGCTGCGCGGCGCCGGGGTGCACTTCCCGGCGCAACCTCGAGGATCACCACGTGCAGTATCGGTCGCGGGGTGGGGAGCGGCGCGGGCTGTCGAATCGGATCTGTCTCTGCCGCTTCCATCACGCGCGGGGAGAGCACGGGGGGCTCGCGTCCTGCCGCGGGGCGGCCCCCCTCGACCTGCTGTGGCGCCTCGGCCGCGCCGACGTCGGGGAGTGGTTCCGCAACGAACGGAGGTCCGCCGGCCGCCTCGCGACCGTGGCCTGATCGCGCTCAGTTCGTCGTCAGCTTGCGGTACTTGATGCGGTGGGGGCGCTCGGCCTCGACGCCGAGACGGCGCTTGCGGTCGGCCTCGTAGTCCTGGTAGTTGCCCTCGAACCAGACGACCCGGCTGTCGCCCTCGAACGCCAGGATGTGGGTCGCGATCCGGTCGAGGAACCAGCGGTCGTGGCTGATCACGAGCGCGCAGCCGGCGAAGCTCAGCAGCGCATCCTCCAGCGCCCGCAGGGTATCGACGTCGAGGTCGTTCGTCGGCTCGTCGAGCAGCAGCACGTTCGCGCCGCGCTTGAGCACCCGGGCCAAATGCACGCGGTTGCGCTCTCCGCCCGACAGCGCCGCGACCGGCTTCTGCTGGTCCGGGCCCTTGAAGTTGAAGCCGGAGACGTAGGCGCGGGACTGCACCGTGCGCTTGCCCAGCTCGAGCACGTCGTGCCCTTCCGAGATCGCCTGCCACACGTTGTCGTCGCCGTTCAGCACGTCCCGCGACTGGTCGACGTAGGCGAGCTTCACCGTCTCGCCCAGCCGCAGCGTGCCCGAGTCCGGCTGCTCCTGCCCGGTGATCATGCGGACCAGCGTGGTCTTGCCGGCTCCGTTCGGGCCGATCACGCCGACGATCGCCGCCGGCGGGATCTTGAACGACAGGTCGTCGATCAGCAGCCGGTCGCCGTAGCCCTTGCGCAGCCGCTCGGCCTGGATCACCAGCTCGCCCAGCCGTGGGCCGGGCGGGATGTAGATCTGCTGCTGCTCGATCCGCTCCGGAGTGTCCTCGGCCAGCAGCTGCTCGTAGGCCTTGAGCCGCGCCTTGCCCTTCGCCTGCCGGGCGCGGGGCGCCATGCGCACCCACTCCAGCTCGCGCTCGAGCGTCTTCTGCCGCCCGAGGCTCGCCTTCTCCTCCTGCTCGAGGCGCTGCCGCTTCTGCTCGAGCCACGAGGTGTAGTTGCCTTCCCACGGGATCCCGGCGCCGCGGTCCAGCTCCAGGATCCAGCCGGCGACGTTGTCGAGGAAGTACCGGTCGTGGGTGACGGCGACGACCGTGCCGGGATACTCGGCCAGGTGGCGCTCGAGCCACGCGACCGACTCGGCGTCGAGGTGGTTCGTCGGCTCGTCGAGCAGGAGCAGGTCGGGCTGCTGCAGCAGCAGCCGGCAGAGCGCCACGCGCCGTCGCTCCCCGCCCGAGAGCTTCGCGATGTCGGCCTCACCCGGCGGGCAGCGCAGCGCGTCCATCGCAAGCTCGAGCCGGTGCTCCAGCTCCCAGCCGCCGACGGCGTCGATCCGGTCCTGCAGCTGCCCCTGCTCCTCGAGCAGCTTCTCCATCTCGGCCGGCTCGAGCGGCTCGGCGAAGCGGTCGCTGACCGCGTTGAAGCGGTCGACGAGCGCCTGGATCTCCGCCACCCCTTCCTCGACGTTCCCGGCCACGGTCTTCGCCGGGTCGAGCGCCGGCTCCTGCGGCAGGAAGCCGACGCGGATGCCCTTGGCGGGAAAGGCCTCGCCTTCGAACTCGGCGTCGGCGCCGGCCATGATCCGCAGCAGGCTGCTCTTGCCGGCGCCGTTCAGCCCGAGCACGCCGATCTTCGCTCCGTGATAGAACGAGAGCCAGATCCCGCTCAGGATCTCGCGCTTGGGCGGGACCACCTTGCGCAGTCCCTTGATCGTGAAGATGAACTCGGGCATCGCCGGTGCTTCCCGCGACGCCCCAGATTAGCAGGCGCCGTCCCCTCGGCGCCCTCCGCGGCTCCTCCCGGCTCAGGCGGGCCGGCCGGGCTCGATCCCCGGGCGCCGCCCCGCCGGGCCGCCGTCCCCGATCCACAGGTAGAGCGTCGGCAGCACGACCAGGGTCAGCGCCGTCGACGAGATCAGCCCGCCGATGACCACCGTGGCCAGCGGCCGCTGGACCTCGGCGCCGGCCGAGGTCGAGAGCGCCATCGGGACGAAGCCCAGCGAGGCGACGAGCGCCGTCATCAGCACCGGCCGGAGCCGCTCGGCGGCGCCCTGCTCGACCGCCGGGCGGAGGTCCGCGCCCGCGGCGCGGTGACGGCGGATCGCCGAGACCATCACCACGCCGTTCAGCACCGCGACGCCGAACAGCGCGATGAACCCGACTCCCGCCGAGATCGAGAACGGGATGCCGCGAAGCCACAGCGCGACGACGCCGCCGACGGCCGCCAGCGGCACGCCGGTGAAGATCAAGAGCGCGCTCCGCACCGAGCCGAAGGCGGCGTACAGCAGGACGAGGATCGCGAACAGCGCGATCGGCACGACGATCATCAACCGCTCGCGCCCGCGCTCGAGCTGCTCGAACGTGCCGCCCCAGCTCAGGTAGTAGCCCTCGGGCTTCTCCACCAGCCGCCCGATGCTCCGCCGGGCTTCGTCGACGAACGACTGGACGTCGCGGCCGCGGACGTTGCATTCGACGTTCAGCCGCCGCTGGCCGAACTCCCGGCTCACCTGCGCCGGCCCCTCCTCGACGCGGATCTCGGCCAGCTGCGCCAGCGGGACGGGGTGGCCGTCGGGATCCATCACCGGCAGGTTGCGGATCGTCTCGACCTCGACGTCGATCGGCAGCGCGAACTTGACCACGATGTCGTAGCGCCGCACCCCCTCCATCACCACCCCCACCGGCCGCCCGGCGCGGATCGCCTCCACCACGCCGAGGATGTCCGAGACCGGGATCCCGTAGCGTGCGGCCCGAGCGTGATCGACGACGATGCGCAACAGCGGCAGCCCCTGCACCTGGTCGGCGCGGACGTCGGCGGCACCGGGGATGCGGCGCAGGACGCCCGCGATCTCCTCGCCCAGGCGCTGCAGGACCGCCAGATCGTCGCCGAAGACGCCGACGGCGATGTCCGAGCGCACGCCGGCGATCAGCTCGTTGAAGCGCATCTCGATCGGCTGCGTGAACGAGAAGCCCATCGCCGGAACCTCGCGGTTCAGCGCGTCCGCCATCTCGGCCACGAGCGAGTCCTTGGAGCGCGCGGACGGCCAGTCGGACCGCGGCTTCAAGATGACGAACACGTCGGACAGCTCGATGCCCATCAGGTCGGTCGCGACCTCCGGCGAGCCGACGCGCGTCACGACCGTCTCGACTTCGGGGAAGCGCCGCAGCACCCGCTCGACCTGCAGGCCGGCCTCGACCGAGCGCGCCATCGATACGCTCTGCAGCCTCAGCGTCTGGACCACGACGTCGCCCTCGTCGAGCGTCGGGAGGAACTCCCCGCCGAGGAACGGGAAGAGCAGCACGGCGCCGGCCACCGCCAGCGCCGAGAACCCCACGACGAGCCAGCGCAGGCGGAACGCACGGGAGAGCGTCGGCCCGTAGGCGCGGCGCGCGAGCCGCACGATCCACGTCTCCCGCTCGGTCACGCCGCGGCGGAACGCGAGCGAGGCCGCGACCGGCATCAGCGTCAGCGCGATCAGCAGCGATCCGGCCAGCGCGAACACGACGGTCCAGGCCATCGGCCGGAACAGCCGCCCCTCGGTGCCGGTCAGCGTCAGGATCGGCAGGTAGACGATGATGATGATCGCGACCGCGAAGCACACCGGACGCCCGACCTCGACGGCGGCCGCGCGCACGGTCTCGAGCACCGACTCCCGCCCGCGGTCGGCCCGTCCCAGCCGCCGCACGACGTTCTCGATCATCACGACCGACCCGTCGACGACCAGCCCGAAATCGATCGCGCCGAGGCTCATCAGGTTGCCCGAGATCCCCGCGGCCAGCATGCCGGCGAAGGCGAACAGCATCGACAGCGGGATGGCGAGCGCCACGATCAGCCCGCCCCGCAGGTTCCCCAGCAGCAGCAGCAGCACGGCGAAGACCAGCAGCCCGCCCTCCGTGAGGTTCGTGGCGACCGTGCGGATCGTGCGGCGGACCAGCTTCGTGCGGTCGTAGAACGGGCGGATCGTCACGCCCGGGGGCAGGTCCCGCTGGATCTCGGCGACGCGCGCCTTGACGCGCTCGGTGACGTCGAGCGCGTTCTCGCCGACCAGCATCTGGACCATGCCGATCACGGTCTCGCCGACTCCGTCGCGGGTCGCGGCCCCGCGCCGCGGCATGCCGCCCTCCGCCACCTCGGCGACCTCGCGCACGCGGATCGGAGTCCCCTCATGGACGGCGACCACGACCTGCTCGAGGTCGGCGGCGGAGCCGATGAGCCCCTCGCCGCGGATCAGCAGCTGCTCGTGGCCGTGCTCGAGGTAGGCGCTTCCGGCCATCGCGTTGTTCTTCTCGATGGCTTCGAACACCTCGGCCAGCGACACGTCGTGCGCCAGCAGCTTGTCGGGATGGACCCGCACCTGGAACTGCTTGGCCAGGCCGCCCCAGGCGTTGACCTCGACCACGCCGGGGACCCGCCGCAGGCGCAAGCTGACCTGCCAGTCGAGGATGCTGCGCAGCTCCATCGGCGAGTAGCCCTCGCCCTCGATCGTGAAGTGGTAGATCTCGCCGAGGCCGGTCGTCGGCGGGGCCATCGCGGGCGAGCCGAAGCCTGGCGGGATCTCCTCGCGCGCCTCGGCCAGCCGCTCCTGCACCAGCTGGCGGGCGAAGAACAGCGGCGTCCCGTCCTCGAACACGACGGTCACGGAGGAGATCCCGTAGCGCGACGTCGAGCGCAGCTCGACCACGTCGGGCAGCCCGCTCAGCGCGGCTTCGACCGGGTAGGTCAGGTAGCGCTCGACCTCGACCGGCCCGAGAGCGGGGCTCGAGGTGACGATCTGCACCTGGACGTTCGTCACGTCGGGGACCGCGTCGATCGGCAGATGCTTCCGCGCGACGAGCCCGCCGCCGACGAGGATCGCCGCCAACAGCAGCACGAACAGTCGGTTGCCGAGCGCCCACTCGATCAGTCGCCCGGCCATCAGTGGTCGTGCTCCGCGAGGTCGCCCTTCAGCGCCTCCGACTTCAGGGTGAACGTGCCGCCCGACACGATGCGCTCGCCTTCGGCGAGCCCCTCCAGGATCTCGCTCCAGTCGTCGGCTCTGCGTCCCGGTCGCACCGGGCGCGCCTCGAACGTGCGCTCGCCGGTCTCGACGAACACCACGTCGCGCTCGTCGATCCGCGTCAGGGCGGGCGCGGGGACGGCGAGCACCGCCGCCGTGTCACCGTCGCCGGCGCGCCCATCGACCTCGGCGTAGACGAACATCCCGGGCTTGAGCTTGCCGTCGCGGTTGTCGATGACGGCCCGCGCCGAGATCGTGCGGGTGTGCGGGTCGAGGACCTCGCCGACGAAGTCGAGCGTGCCGCTGAAGCGGTCCTCGGGGTGGGACTCGCACGACAGCGTGACGCCCGTTCCGAGCGTCACGGACGGGAGGTCCTTCTCGAAGAGCTTGAGGAACAGCCACAGCCGGCGCAGGTCGGCCACGACGAACAGCGTGTCGTCCGGAGAAACGACCTGCCCCGGGGCGGCGTCGCGCTCCGTCACCTTGCCCGCGATCGCGGCCCGCACGGGGTAGGCCGTCCCGGCACGGGCCTCGTCGTCGGCCAGCCGCCCGACCTCCTCGTCTCCGAGGCCGAGCAGGTGCAGCTTCTGCTCCGCCGCCCACAGCTCGACCTGGGCCGCGCGCCAGTCCGCCTCGCGGCGCAACAGCTCGCCGCGGCTGATCGCCTGGCCTTCGAGCAGCAGGCGTGCCCGCTCGTGTTCCGCCTCGCGCATGCGCGTCAGGCCGAGCGCGCGCCGCAACTCGGCCTGGGCCGCGCCCAGCTCCGGGCTGTCGATCCAGGCCAGCACGTCCCCGGCCGAGACCGCCTGCCCGTAGTCGGCGACGACCTCGACGATGCGCCCGCCGATGCGCGCCGTCGCGACCGCCATCCGTCGCTCGTCGTAGGCCAGGTTGCCCGTGACCTCGATCGTGCGGCCGAGCCGGCGCCGGACCACGGGCTCGACCGAGATCCCCGCCTCCGCGTAGGCCTCGGGGGTGAGGACGATGCTCTCCGCCGCCCCGTGGTCGTCCTCGTGCTCGCGCTCGTGTTCCGCCGTGGCGCGCGATGCTTCGCCGGCGCAGGCGCCGAGCAGCAGCAGCGCCGCCGCCAGCGGGACGAGCCCGACGCCGGCTCCATCTCGACTAGGGATTCTCATCGGTCCGCTCCTCGATCGGCTTGCCACCGAGCAGGCGTTCGATCTCGAATCGACTGAGGGCGAGGCGCGCCCGGGCCTCGGCTTCCTCCAAGCTCACGGCGAGCTGCGCGCGCTGGGCGTCGAGTAGGTCGAGCAGCGAGATCTCGCCGCTTGCGAAGCTGAACTCGGCGATCGCGACGCTCTCCTGCGTCGCCCGCCGCCAGCCTTCGTCGTGGAGCGCGACCGTCTCCGCCGCCGCCGCGTGCTCGGCGACGGTGCGGAGCAGGGCCGAGCGCAGCTCGAGCGAGACCGCTCTCAGCTCGGCGCGCGCGCCGCCGACCGCCGCGGCCGAGGCGGCGACCCCGGCCCGGTTGCGGTTCCACAGCGGGAGCGTCAGCCCGACGCCGACGCCGTCGACGCTCTTGTCCAGCTCGGACTCGTGGGAGGCGGACAGCGCCAGGCCCGGCATCCGCAGGCTCCGCTCGAGCCGTTCACGCGCTTCGGCCGCCTCGACCGCGGCCCGGGCGGACCGGATGCGCGGGTTGTCGCGCTCGATCCGCTCCGCCAGCTCGCGCACGTCGGGCAGCCGCGCCGGGCCGGCGAGCGCTCCGGCGATCTCGAAGCTCGGGCCGAGAGCGTTGCCGCAGAACGCGTCCAGCGCGAGCCGCGCGGCCTCGAGCCCGCGCCGTGCCTCGACCGACGCGCGGCGGCGCGCGTACAGCTCCGCTTCGGCCTTGAGCGCGTCGAGGGGCGGCGCTTCGCCGACCTCGACGCGCCGCTGCAGCAGCTCGGCCAGGCGCCGCGACAGCGTTTCGCTCTCGCGCGTGACCTCGACGGTCGCCTGCGCGAGGAGGATCTCCACGTAGAGCCGGCCGACCGCGGCGTCGACGGCGGCCCCGGCCTCCAGTCGCTCGTGCTCGGCGCGACGCAGCCCGGACTGGCCGACCTCGACCCGCGCCCTCCGCACCCCCGGGAGCGGGAGCGGCTGCTCCAGCTCGACGAGGTACTCCGGGTCCGACACGGCTCCCGCCTCGGCCCGGCGCAGTTCGAACCGGGCCTCGGGATCGGCCACGGTCCGCGCCTGGCGGATCGCGGCCAGCGCCTCGGCGACGGCCGCGCTCGCGGATTCGAGCGACGGGTGGCGTGCGCGAGCGATCTCGCGCAGCTCGTCGAGGCGGTAGCGCGGCGGATCGCCGGCCGCGAAGCTCGATGCCGGCGCGGCGCCCGCGAGCGCCGCGATGAGCAGCCAACAGAGACGCATCCCACGACCTCCCTGCATCGCGGCTCGCCCGGGAGGTGCGCACGATCCCAAAGGCGGCGCACGGCCACGAGCGCGGGCGACGCTGCACCGGAGGCCGCAACGGCCTCCGGGCGTCCCGACCTCGGAGGCGGGATCAGGCCCGGGGAGGGTGGAAGACGGAGGACGACCGCTGCTGCGGATCGCGGCAGGCGGGGGTCAGCGGAGCGCCGTCGGCGAGCCTCGGCCCACCGATGCGCGCCTCGGCCGGCATCAGCCACGCCGTGTGCGACCAGCAGCTCGCCTGGCAGCAGTGCTCGTGCGACCCCGGGGTGCCGTGCTCGTCGTCGCAGCCGCCGCTCGTGCAGTCGGGGCAGGACAGGCAGCGCTCGCCGGAGGTCGCGGAGGAGTCGTGAGCCGCCACGACCGGCCCGGCCGCCAGCGCGATCCAGCCGGCGAGCAGCAGCGCGACCAGGGTCTTCCGGCTCACGCCGGAGAGCATAGGTCGCCCCCCGGCCGGCCGTCAAACGTCGCGCTCGATCTCCTCGACCCTTCTCCCGGCGACCGACCGGCGGAGCAGCCAGCGGACGCCGGCGAGATCGGCCAGGCCCCGCCACAGTCGATCGCGAATCCCGTAGTTCGCACGGCCGTGGCGGCGGGGGCGGTGGCGCACCGGCAGCTCGCGCACGCGCCCGCCCCGCGCCCGGATCACGGCCGGCAGGAAGCGATGGAGGCCGTCGAAGGCCGGCAGCTCGCGCAGGAACTCCGCACGGTACGCCTTCAGCGAGCAGCCGGCGTCGGTGATGCCGTCCGCCAGCACCGCGCGCCGCGCGAGGCCGGCGATGCGGGACGACAAGCGCCGCCGCCAGAGGTCGCGCCGCTCGGCGCGGACGCCCGAGACCAGGTCGCAGTCGGGCAGGGCCGCGAGCAGCCGCGGGACGTCGGCCGGGTCGTTCTGCAGGTCGGCGTCCATCGTCACGACGATCGGGGCGCGCGCCGCGGAGAAGCCCGAGAGCAGCGCGGCCGACTGGCCGTAGTTCGCGGCGTGGCGCAGCACGCGCAGCTCGGGCAGCCCGCGCCGCAGCCGGCGCAGTACCTCGAGACTGCCGTCCGTGCTGCCGTCGTCCACGAACAGCAGCTCGAAGCGCGTGCCGGACTGGGACGCGAGCAGCCGGCCGAGCTCGGCCACCAGCTCGGGCAGGCTCTCCGCCTCGTTGTAGAGCGGGACGACGAGCGACACGTCCGGCGTCGTTCGGCGCTCGGCACTGACCAGGACCACGTGCGGCCCCCGTTCCGGCGACCGGAAGCGGGGAATCGTACTACCGGCCGGGCCTACGCCGCCGGCTCGACCAGCGCTTCCTCGGTGACGGTCTTGCCGTCGTGTCCGAGGCGGATCGGCTTCGAGCCGCGCCGCGTCTCGAGCCGCACCGGGCGCCGCCACAGTTGCGCCAGGTTCGCGAGCACGTCCTGCGCCCAGTCCCAGCGCAGGTCGACGCCGACGTGGCGGTGGACCAGGCACAGCTCCCCGCGGTTGCCGAAGTTGGCGTCGACGACCTCGATCACCGGGCGCCCGCCGTTCGTGAACTGGAACAACAGGGCCTGCTTCACCTCGTGGAACTCGCGCGAGGAGACCTCGATCTTGCCGCTCTTCGCGTCCTGCTTGGAGATGAACAGCCCCTGCTCCTGGCAGAACTCGGGGGTGAGGAACTCGTCGAGGAACGTCGCGTCGCAGTGGATGCGGCGCGCCTCGAACAGCTTCTGCCGGCCCAGCGCCAGCTTGCGGTCCCAGCTCGCCCGCGCCGCCATGTCCTCGCAGGCGTCCCACTCCGGGCCGAACTGCCCGCGATCCCAGCGGCGCTCGATGTCGCGGAACAGCTCCAGGCCGAGCTTGTACGGGTTGAGCCGGCCGGCGGTCGTGGCCATCGTCCCGGCGTGGTGGTCGGCGTAGTCGATCACCTCGGCGTCGGTCAGCACGTGCTGCGTCATGATCTTGCTGTGCCAGTAGGAGGCCCAGCCCTCGTTCATCACCTTGGTCTGGCGCTGCGGCAGGAAGTAGTACGACTCCTCGCGGATGATCCCGGCGATGTCGCGCTCCCAGTTCTCGAGCGGGGCGTGCTCCATCAGGAAGCCGAGCGCGTCCCGCTCCGGCTTGTGCGGGAAGCGCTGCGCCTCCTGCTTGCGCGCGTCCAGCTTCTTCTGCTGCTCGGCCAGGTACTCCGGCGGGTTGATGTAGCGCTCCATGTAGCCCTTGGCCGGCATCCGCGCCACGGTCGGCTCCGGCTGCTCGTCCAGCCGCTCCGGCGCGGCGCGCGGCCGGCGGCGCTGGAACACGGCGGCGGGGTCGATCAGGTCCTCGATCGACAGGCAGGCGTCGATGAAGCGCTCGACCCGCTCCAGCCCGAGCCGGTCGATGTAGCGGCGGATGCGCGTCGCGTGGTTCGCCATCTGGTCGACCATCTTGCGGTTGGTGTGGGCGAAGTACAGGTTCGAGCGGAAGAAGTCGGCGTGGCCGTAGACGTGGGCCATCACCAGCTTCTGGTCGAGCGTCGTGTTGCCCTCGAGCAGGTAGGCGTAGGTCGGGTCGTTGTTGATCACCATCTCGTAGATCTTGTGCAGCCCGTACTCGTAGCTCTTGCTGATCTGCTGGTACTCCATCCCGAAGCGGTAGTGCGGGTAGCGCGTGGGGAAGCCGCCGAAGGCGGCCAGCGCGTTCATCTGGTCGAAGTCCACGACCTCGAACACCGTGCGGAAGAAGTTCAGCCCGAAATCGGCCGCCACGCGCTCGATGCGCGCCTGGGCCTGCGCCAGCTCCGGGGGCAGGAAGCTCATCGTCAGCGCCCGCGGCCGAGCAGGACCTTGATCGAATCGACGATCGCGTCGCGATCGGGGACGCGCGTCAGCGCGACGCGGGAGTCGCTCGCGAAGCGCGCCCGCAGCGCCTCGAAGAAGTCGCCGCTCGTGCCGTAGCTCTCGACCTGGCCGTAGCCGAACAGGTTCAGCCCCGGCAGCAGCTGGGCCTGCAGCAGGTCCATGCATTTCTCCGTGTCCTGGCGGCTGTAGTTCTCGCCGTCGGTGAAGTGGAACAGGTACAGGTTCCAGTCCTGCGGCGGGAAGCGCTCGGCGATCACGCGCCGCGCCAGCTCGTAGGCCGCCGAGATCACCGTGCCCCCCGACTCGCGCACGCGGAAGAAGGTCTCGCGGTCGACCTCCTTGGCCGCGGCGTCGTGCACGATGTAGACCGACTGCGTGCCCTTGTAGTGGCGGCGGATCCAGGCGTCGAGCCAGAAGCTCTCGATCCGCACCAGCTCCTTCTGGTCGGCGCCCATCGAGCCCGAGACGTCCATCACGTACAGGATCACGGCGTTGGCGCTGGGCGTCGGCACCGACTTCCACGTGCGGTAGCGGCGGTCGGGACGGACGAGCACGATCCGCGGCTCGTGCGGGTCGTAGCTGCCGCCGGCGATCATCCGCCGCAGGGCGCGGCGGTAGGAGCGCTTGAAGTGCCGGAGCGACTCGGGCCCGGTGGGGGAGATGCCGCGGTAGCGCCGGCCGGCGGTCTCCAGCTCGTCGCGCCCTTTTGGCCGGATGCGCGGCAGCTCCAGCGCCTCGCCCAACAGCGCCGCCAACTCGTCGATCGTGAACTCGGCCTCGAGCAGGTGTTGGCCCGGCTGGTCGCCGGCCCGGCCGCCCCCGTCGGCGGGCTCGCCGTCGCCCTGTCCCAGGCCCTGCCCGCCCGGATCGTGGACGAAGTGCGGCAGCTCGATCTGCGGGATCGGGATCGAGACCACGTGCTTGCCCTGGCGGCCGAGCAGCTCCTGCCGCCCGAGGTGGCGGCGCAGCTCCTCGCGCACGCGGCCGCGCACGATCTGCCGGAAGCGGCTGAGGTCGGCCTGGATCCGCGACATCGCCTGCGCCCCGTGTCACGCGCCGCCGGGCGGCCGGGAGATTATCGCTCCTTGACGTCGCCGCGGGCGAAGATGCTGGCGACGAAGTGCAGCACGTCGGTGGCGCACGAGTCGCAGTAGCCGTGGGTGCGCACCAGGCGCCCCTTGACGATGTCGATCTTCTCCTGCGTGTCGCGGTCGACGACGCTCGACACCAGGCTCGTCAGCTTGATCGAGTCCTTCTGGTCCTCGAACAGCTTCAGCTCGAGCGCCTTCTGCAGCCGCTCGTTCGTGCGGTAGTCGAACTTCTTGTCCTCGAGCGCCAGGGCGCCGATGTAGTTCATGATCTCGCGGCGGAAGTCGTCCTTGCGGCTCTCGGGGATGTCGATCTTCTCCTCGATCGAGCGCATCAGCCGCTCGTCGGGCTCCTCGTCCTGGCCGGTGTACGAGTTGCGCACCCGCTCCTTCTGGGTGTAGGCCTTGAGGTTGTCGACGTAGTTCGAGCACAGCCGCGAGATCGCCGCCTCGTCCGCCGCGATCGCCCGCTGCACTTCGTTCTTGACGATGTCCTCGTACTCGCGCCGCACCTGATCCAGCAGCTCGCGGCAGCGCTGCCGCTGCTCCTCGCTCGTGATCAGCGCGTGGTGGCGCACGCCCGACTCCAGCTCGTTCAGCACCATGAACGGGTTGATGCAGCGCGTGTTGAGGTCGGAGACCAGCGCGTTCGAGATCTTGTCCTGGACGTAGCGCGGCGAGATGCCCTCCATCCCCTCGCGCACCGCGTTCTTGCGCAGCTCCTTCACGTTGTCCTCGGTGAACCCGGGGAGCGACTTGCCGTTGTACAGCTTCAGCTTCTGCATCAGCGTCAGGTTGTGCTTCTTCGGGTCCTCGAGCCGCGTCAGCACCGCCCACATCGCCGCCATCTCGATCGAGTGCGGGGCGATGTGCTTGCCGCGGATCTTGCGCGGGTTGTAGTCCTTCTCGTAGATCCGGATCTCCTCGTCGAGCTTGGTGATGTAGGGGATGTCGACCTTGACCGTGCGGTCGCGCAGCGCCTCCATGTACTCGTTCGACTGCAGCCGGCGGTACTCGGGCTCGTTGGTGTGGCCGAGGATCACCTCGTCGATGTGGGTCTGGGGGAACTTCTTGGGCTTGATCACGTGCTCCTGGCTCGCCCCCAAGAGCTCGTAGAGGAAGGCGACGTCGAGCTTGAGCACCTCGATGAACTCGATCATCCCGCGGTTCGCGATGTTGAACTCGCCGTCGAAGTTGAAGGCGCGGGGGTCCGACTCCGAGCCGTACTCGGCGATCTTGCGGTAGTTGATGTCGCCGGTCAGCTCGGTCGAGTCCTGGTTCTTCTCGTCCTTGGGCTGGAACGTGCCGATCCCGACCCGGTCCTGCGCCGACAGCAGCAGCCGGCGCACCCGGATGTGGCGCACGACGCGGGCCCAGTCGCCGTCGTAGCGGGCCGACAGCTCGCGGTACTCCTGCCGGCAGAACGGGCACAGCTCGCCCTCGATCGCCACGCGGTAGGCGCCGGCGTGACGGTCCTCGTTCAGCAGCTCCTCGAACGTCGGCCGCAGCTTGTAGGTCACGAGGTGCAGCGGCTCCTCGTGCATCGGGCAGGGGACGACGTCCTGCGGGTGGTCGAGGTCGCGGATCCAGCCGAAGGTGAACAGCCGTCCTTCGGGCTTGCGCGAGTAGGCCTCGAGCCCCTTCTTCAGCAAGCGCGCGATCGTGCTCTTGGACGAGCCGACCGGGCCGTGCAGCAGGATCACCCGGCGCTCGGTGCCGTAGCGGCGGGCGGCGCTCTTGAAGATGTTGACCAGCTTCATCAGCGGGATGTCGAGCCCGTAGATCGCGTCGGCCCCGCCGTGCTCCGGATCGTCGAAGAAGTTGTAGTGGAAGATCTTCTTCTTGTTGTCGACGTACTCCCGCGTGCCGTGCGAGAGGATCATGTCGTAGATCCGCTCGAACGCGCTGCGCGTGATGCGCGGGTCCGTCCGCACCAGGTCGAGGTAGTCGCTGAAGCCGCCGCTCCAGTGCTGCTCGCGGTAGGAATCGAGGTCCAGCTCCTGCTTGGCCCTGGCGATGATCGTCTGACCGATGGTCATCCCGCCTCCTCGTCGCCCCGGCCCCCGCGTGCGCCGGGGTGGCTCGCCCCGGCGAAAGGTAGGTCCCGGGTCGGGGGATGTCGACCCGGCGCCGCCTGAAACCATGATGGCCGAGCGCACCCCGCGCCGCAAACGGCGGGCGGAGCCGGCGGTCCGCGGCGAGCGCTCCCCGCCCGTGGCGCCGGGCCGCGGGCACGACCCGCCCGGCTCGACGCGGTCCACTCCGTCGGCTCGGCCCGGGTCGATCCGTCCGCCGCCCTCAGGGGCCGCGCTCGGCGAGCGCCGCCGCGAGCCGCGCCTTGCTGTCGCGCGCGATCTTCGAGCCGGGGTCGATGCGCAGCGCCTCGTCGTAGTGCGCGAACGCGCCCTCGACGTCGCCGGCCTGGAGCACGAGGTTCCCCAGGTTGACGTGGGCCTCGACGTAGTTCGGCCGGGCGGCGAGCGCCTTCTCGAAGTGGACGCGGGCCCGGTCGCGCTCCTGGCGCAGCGCCAGCAGCATCCCCAGGTTGTTGTGCGCCGCGGCGAGGCCCGGGTCGAGCAACGCCGCCCGGTCGAAATGGAACTCGGCCTTGCGCCGGTCGCCGCGGTCGAGCCAGATCTTGCCGAGCGCGAACTGGACCGACGCCAGGTCGGGATCGAGGCGTGCGGCCTCGTCGAACCGCGCCAGGGCCCCCTCGGAGTCGCCGCGGCGGTAGAGCAGCTGCCCCAGCGCGGCGTGCACCGTGGCGTCGCCGGGCTCGATCGCGAGCGACCGCTCGAACAGCTGCGCGGCCTCGGTCGTCTCGCCCCGCACCTCGAGCATCCGCGCCAGGTTGTTCAGCGCCAGGTGGTGGTCGGGCTCGAACTCGAGCGCCGCGCGGAAGTGCTGCTCCGCCCGCTCGCGCTCGCCCTGCATCGCGAGCAGGCTGCCGAGGTTGTTGTGCGCGCCCGCGTAGTTCGGCTGGAGCCGCACCGCCCACTCGAAGTGCTCGCGCGCCAGGCCGTAGTCCTTCTTCGCGAAGTGGTACTGGGCCAGGCCGTGGTGCGCCTTGGCCGAGCCCGGGTCGGACGCCACCCAGCGCTCGAGGAAGGTCAGCTCGTCGCGGTAGGACTCGGCGCGCCCGACGCTGAGCGCGGCGTAGCCGACGACCAGCACCAGGCTCGCCGGGACGAACTTGCCGCGGAACGACGGCCGGTCCCACGACAGCGCGGCCAGGGCCAGCACCAGCCCGATCGGGCCCAGCGACGGCAGGAACACGTAGCGCTCGGCGAAGAACGCTTCCTGGTGGAAGACGTTCGCCGTCGGGGCCAGGGCGAGCAGGAACCAGCCGATCCAGAACGACGCGCGCGGGCGCACGTCCGCCCGGCGGCGCCACGTCCAGCAGCCCAGCGCCGCGACGACGACGAGCACGACGCCCGCGTGGATCCAGGAGAACCAGGCCTCGAACCGCGGCTCGTAGGCGAGCGCGACTCCGGGGTCGACGATCGACTGCAGGGCGAACAGCAGCGACTTCAGCGGGCCCAGCGGGCGCTCGTGCAGGACGAAGCGGTGCTCGCCGCTCCCGGCGAAGAGCCAGGCGCGCAGCACGAGGTAGAAGGCGACGATGGCGGCGAGCGGCAGGTAGCGCGCGACCCAGGCCCGGGCGCCGGCGGGCGGCCGCTCGGACAGCCCGAGGCGGTCGGCGAGCGCGAACACGAGCGGCAGCACGATCGCCTGCTCCTTGGAGAACAGCGCCGCGGCGAACAACAGGGAAGCGAGCACGGGCGCGGCCGGGCCCCGCCGCAGGTAGCACCCCACCGCCAGCAGGGAGAACAGCGCGGGGATCAGGGTCTCGCGGCCGGACGCGATCGGGTAGACCGTCTCCGAGGCCAGCGGATGGACGGCGAACAGCGCCGCGCCGAGGAAGCACGCCCCGCGCGGCAGCCCGAAGGCGCGGTGGCGCAGCAGGCCGTACGCGGCGAGCGCGGCCAGCACCATCAGCGACAGGTTGAACAGGTGGTAGGGCGCGGCGTCGTTGCCGTGCAGGAGCTTCTGCCACAGCATCGTCGCCCGCGGGATCGGCCGGTAGTACGGCAGCCCCTTCCAGTGGCGCTCGCCGAAGACCCGCAGCACCTCGCCGGCCGAGGCCGGCGCCGGCGCGTTGACGATCAGCACGCCGTCGTCGTAGACGAAGCCGTTCGTCACCGACGGCGCGTAGACCAGCGAGACGAGCAGGGCCAGCAGGATTGGCCAGCTCGCGGCGCGCCAGCGGGGCGGCGCCGCTTCGGTTGCGACCCCGCCGGGTTCCGTCGGGCTCATCGGAGCGGATCAAGCTATCGCCTCCCCGTCCAAAACTCAAGCCGGCCGGGGTCGAGGTGGCGCATTCCGTCGTCGATCCGGCGACCGGGATCCGTCGGAGCCGATCCGCGCGAGACCGGCGAAGCTAGAGCCGGCGATAGCTGCCGGGATCGGCGCGCAGCACCAACAGCTCGCCGACGCGCTCGACCCGGCCCCGGATCTCGACCGGCTCGGCCACCAGCGGCAGCACCTCACGCCCGAGCGGCTCGCCCGCGGCGGAGACGAGCAGGAACGAGGTCGCCCGTCCCTCGCCGTCCCGGACCACGAGCAACGGCGGGATCCCGCCGCTGATGCAGCGCGCCGCGCAGTCGCGGTGCGGCTTGAGGTGGCCGGGCTTCATCACGCCGAGGAAGCACTTGCTGTCGACGATCTCGCCGGTGAGCGTGCGCTCGCCGAGGTCGGCTACGGGCGGCGCGGGCAGGCCCTCGAGCTCGGAGGCCGCCTGCCCGGCGAGCGGCTCGACCTCCCCCGCGATCTCGACCATCGTCAGCGCGTCGCGGTGCACGAGCGAGCCCCGCAGCCGCACCGGCCGGCCGTCGAGGCCGGCGACGAGCGCCGCCGCCCCGGCCTTTCCGCGGGCGGTGAGGTAGTACGTGGAATCGGAGGCGGAGTCGGCCACCGCGCGATCCGGGCGTCCCGGGCGGGGAAGCTGCAGGAGCGGGTAGGGGCGCTCACGGATCACGCCGCGGAACTCTCGCACGACGCCGTACTCGTGTGTGCCAGGATCGAACCCCCGCTGTCCGTGGACCAGGAGCACGGCGACCGCGGCAGCGACCAGGCCGAGCGCCGCGGTCGCCCACCGCACGCGCGCTGCGATCCCGCGGGGCGCCCGCGGGAGGTAGCCGACGTAGAACTCGTCGTCGCGAAGGTCGACCACGGGTCACCCGCCCGCCGCGATGCGGGCCGGCTCGACCCGCGTGCCCGGCGGGTTCGGTCGCGGATCGACGAAGACCCGGCCGCGCGCGATCCGCACGTGGAAGGTCGGCACCTTCTCGGTGAACGGCGGCGGCGAGGCGCCGGTCTCGGGCAGGTACTGGAAGCCGTGCCAGGGGCAGGTGATGCAGCCGTCCACGATGCGGCCCTCGCCCAGGGGCCCGTTCTGATGGCGGCAGACGTTCGACACCGCCGAGATTTTGCCGCCGTAGCGGAAGACCGCCACGCGCTCGCCGCCGAGGCAGACGATCCGCGCCCGGTTCTCTTCGATCTCGTCCACCCCGCAGACCTCGACCATGCCGTCGGCTCCGGGCCGGCCCGCCTCGCGATCCCCCGCGCGCTCCCGCCACCCGGCGACGAGCTGGAGCCCGAACACGACGAGCATGCCGAGCCCCAGCACGGCCGCGAGCAGCGGGCTCGTCTCCGCTTGCAGCACGCCGAGCGCGACGTGCAGCACGAGCAGCGCGTAGGCGGCGTAGACCAGCATGTGCAGCGCCTTCCACGCGCGCGGGGTCAGGTTCGCGAGCCAGAAGTCGTGGCTCGTCGCCGCCATCAGGAACAGGATCGCGAGCGCGGCGAGCCCGAGCTGCTGGAACGGAAACTGTCCGAGGCTGTCGAAACGCGTGTTGCTCGTGAGCACGCTGACCAACGGGTTGACGTCACCCAGCGCGTGAAACTGGAACAGCGACAGTCCGCCATGCGCGGCGCCCACGAGAAACGTCGCGACCCCGAGGTGGCGCCGGTTGTAGAGCAGCGGCAGGAAACGCGGGTCGAGCCGGCACAGCGGGCCGATCGCCAGCACCACGTGCAGCATCAAGAGCGCGAGGGTCCCGCAGCCGCGGATCAGCAGCGTCTCGGCGGTCGCCCGTGGCAGCACGACCGCGCCGATTCCGACGAACAGCGCGAGGTAGAGCGCGACCGAGCCCGCGAGCGTCAGGTCGTACAGCCGTTTCTGGCGGTTCCAGCCGACCGCGCGGTAGTGGACGCTCACGGCGCGGCTCCGCGGGCCGGGTCGAGCGGGTCCAGGGCCGCCTGTGCCACGGTCTCGCGGCGTGCGAGGCTGTGGACCACGAGCCGGCCGCCGTCGCGGGCCGCGGCCGGCAGCTCGAACGCACGGCGCTCGCCGGGTGCCAGCGGTCCGAGCAGCAGGGCGCCGTCGAGCGACCCGCTCGCGGCTCCCGCCGGTGACCAGAGCACGAGCAGGTCGGGCGGGAGGTCCCCCACCCCGGCGTCGACCCTCGCGGCGAGACCCGACACCGACTGCGTGCTCGCGACCACCGCGGCCCGGAGCCAGTCGGCGCTCTCCGCACCGTCCCAGCGCGCCTCGACCAGGAGGCCGCCCGCCGGCTCGACCCGGATGGCCGCCTGGTCGGCGGCCCGGTCCGGCCCTGCGTCCGGCGGCGGACGGCGCAGGGCGAGCCCGGCCAGGAACAGCGGGGGAACGACGACCGCCAGGAGCGTGACCACCCGGCGGTGGCGGGCGCGCAGCGCGGCGGTCACGGTCGCGGTCCGGCCCTCAGCCAGCGCTGCGCGAGGAGCGGCCAGAGCGCGACCACGCCGGGGGCGATGACGAGGCGGAAGCCCCAGGTGCTGCCGGGCGCGGCCGGATCGATCCGGTCCACGCCCCGGAGCACGAACGGGACGGCGAACACGACCCCCACGGCGGCGTAGGCCGCGAGGCAGGCGACGAGGGCGTTCGCGAGTGGGGTCACGGCCGGCACCCGATCGTACACGGCCGAGCCGGGGCCGGAAAGCCGGCCGCCCGGACCGGCTCTTGCCAGTGGACGGGGCTTCCGGGACAATGTGGCGCCGACACGAACGGACGCCGCCCGGAAGCGACGCCTTCCGGGACCCCTCCGGTCGTGCGATGGCACCAAGCGCGGCGACTCCCGATGATGACCGGACGGGCGATCTCGGATCTCGCCGCCACGCGTGCGGTTCTCGACGGCTGCGTGGACGCCTGCCGGCGCTGCGAGACCGTCGTGCGGCTCGTCCAGACCGCTCCGCCGGAGGCGGCGCGAGCGGCCTTCGGCGCCATCGGCCCGCACCTGCGGCATTGCGTCGATCACTTCCTCTGCTTGTTCGGCGGTCTGGAATCCGGGATCGTCGACTACGATGCCCGCGAGCGCGACCGGCGCCTCGAGACCGATCTCCCGGCGCTGCGCGCTGCACTCGAGGCCGTGGGGCTGCGCCTGTCTGAGATCGAGCCCGGCGCGCTCGGGCGTCCGCTGCGGGTGCGGCAGACCGCGGCGCCGGGGGCGCCGCCCGTCACGGTCGGCAGCAACGTCGAGCGCGAGCTGGTCTTCCTCTCCGGGCACACGATCCATCACCTGGCGATCATGACGATCCTGCTGGTCGAGCGCGGCCTCGCGGTACCGCAGGGCCTCGACGTGGCGTACTCCACCGCGGTCCACTTGAACGCGGCCGCGGACGGCGACCCGTAGTCCGCCGATGCCCGAACCCGACGCCGGGGCGCAGCCGCCAGGGGCCGAGCCGTTCCGCCTCGGCCCGCACGGGACGAGCGCGGTCCGCGCCGCCGCCGCCCGCGCGGCGGAGCTGCTGCTCGGGCTCGACCGGCTGCAGCGCTACTACGACGGGCGCCCGCCGGGCTGCGACGTCTCCGGCTTTCTCGAGTGGTCGTTCCGGGCGCTCTCGATCCGGGTCGAGGTCTCCGACGACGAGCTGCAGCGCGTGCCGCTCTCGGGCCCGGCGCTGGTCGTCGCCAACCACCCGTTCGGCGGCATCGAGGGGATGGCGCTCGGCCGGGTCCTGCGCTCGCGGCGGCCGGACGTCAAGATCCTGGCCAACTACGCCCTGGGCCGGATCCCGGAGCTCGGCGAGCTGTTCCTGCTGGTCGACCCGTTCGACACCCGGGATTCGCACCGGCGCAACATCGCCCCCCTGCGGCGCGCGCTCGGCTGGCTGCGGGCCGGCGGGATGCTCGTCGTGTTTCCCGCCGGCGAGGTCGCCCACCTCGACCTGCGCCGGCTCGCGGTCGAGGACCCGCCGTGGAACGGCTCGGTGGCGGCGCTCGTGCGCCACGCCGAGTGCCCCGTCGTCCCCGTGTTCTTCGAGGGCCGGAACCGCCTGTGGTTCCAGCTGTCGGGGCTCGTGCACCCGCGGCTGCGGACCGCGCTCCTGGTGCGGGCGCTGCTCGCCCGGCGCGGGACGACGATCAGGCCGCGCATCGGAGGCCCGATCCCGTTCCGCCAGCTCGAGCCCCACGACGACGCCGGTCTCACCGCCTACCTGCGCCTGAGGACCTTCATCCTCCGCGAGCGCGCGCCGCGGCCGCCGGCCGGCGCCGGGCCGGTGCAGCCGCGCGTGACGCCGCGCCGGGTCGCCCCGATCGTCGCGCCGACTCCCGAGGCCGCGCTCGCGCGCGAGGTGGAGCGGCTGCCGCCGCACCAGCTGCTCGTCGACGCCGGGGCGGAGGCGGTCTACGTCGCCGAGGCCGACCAGATCCCGGCCGTGCTGCGCGAGATCGGGCGCCTGCGCGAGGTCACCTTCCGCGCCGCGGGCGAGGGCACGGGCCGCGAGCTCGACCTCGACGAGTTCGACGGTCCCTACCGCCACCTGTTCCTCTGGTCGCGGCGGGCGCGCGAGATCGTCGGCGCCTACCGCGTCGGCCTGAGCGAGGAGCGGCTGCGCGAGCGCGGGCTCTCCGGCCTCTACACCTCGACGCTGTTCGAGTTCAAGCCGCGGCTGTTCGAGCAGATGGGCCCGGCGCTCGAGATGGGCCGCTCGTTCGTCCGCCTCGAGCACCAGAAGAGCTACGCCGCGCTGCTCTTGCTGTGGAAGGGGATCGGACGGTTCGTGCTGGGCGACCCGCGCTACGCCACGCTGTTCGGCCCGGTCAGCATCAGCGCCGAGTACCAGTCGGCGTCGCAGCAGCTGATCGTGGCGTTTTTGGAGCAGAACCGCTTCGTGCACGACTGGTCGCGCTGGGTCCGCCCGCGCGCGCCGTGCCGGCGGGATCTCTCGCGCGGCTTCGGCCCGGGGCTCGGGTCGTTGCGCGACCTCGACGACGTCTCGGCCTTCATCGCCGAGATCGAGGCCGATCAGAAGGGCGTGCCGATCCTGCTCAAGCAGTACCTGCGGCTCGGCGGCCGGCTGCTCGGCTTCAACGTCGACCCCGAGTTCTCGAACGTGCTCGACGTGCTGATCATGGTCGACCTGCGGCGCACCGAGCCCAAGATCCTCGAGCGCTACATGGGGCGCGACGGCGCCCGCACGTTCTTCTCGCACCACGCCCAGCCCGCCGCCGGCTGAGTGGGGCATGCTGCCCGCGCCCGATCGCGGCCGACCCGGGCTGAGCTAGGTTCTGTCGCAAAACGCGCTATGAATTAGATAAATCAAGAAACTTGCCGCCTGACTCGAAATCTCATACACAACTCTTGATTGACAATACCTCAGGCGCGACTGATCGTGGCCACATCCGGCAAGCGATTCAGTCCCAGCGCCCGCTTGACCATCGGATCGTCGCGGTAGTACCGACTGAGTACCGACTGTCACGCAGCTCCCTGTAGCCCAGCAGCACGTGGACGACGAGCTACAGCAGGATCGTCGCCTGCCCGAAGATCGAGTGCACGGGCAGATGGCGGAAGCAGGCCCGCAGCCGCTCCTTGAGCGCCAGGCGTGCGAACCGTGCCTGCAGCACGACCAGGCCGGAGAACGAGGTCAGGCGCTGATCTTCGAGCCGCAGGGCGGGAATCGCGTGGGTTTCCGGTGGGTCTGGGATCGGGTATACTTCATCGGGGATCGCCTCCTTGGGCATTCGACTGTTTGGTCACAATCGAATCCTAGGTTCTGGGCCTCTGGAGGTCGGTCGAGGCGACATAGCCCCCTCGGTCCTGGGTCGCCCGGCAGTGGGTCGGGAGTTGATTGACAGACGAGGCGTTGTCGAGAATGAGGCGGCAGAAGTCCGCCGGGGGAGAGACAACGATGCAACGGTATACGTTGGTGACGTTGGTGCTGCTGGGCCTTCTCATAATGGCCACGATCTCCGCTGCGCAGACCACCGTCTCGAAGATCTACTTCGAGACCGACCGCACGGGGGATACAGAAGTCTTCAGGATGAACGATGACGGCTCTGTACAGGACAACGTGAGCCAGTACACAAACGCCGAAGACACTGCACCGGAACTGTGCGCAGACGGACTGCATGTGGCGTTCGTCAGCGACCGCGACGACACCTCAGGTGACGTTTTCATCATGGACGTCGATGGATCCAATCAGACGAATCTGACATCGGGGACTGGAGGCATCACGGACAGGGACCCAGACTGCGGTCTGCCATCGTCCGCCTCTGGGAACACGATCGTCTTCGCGACGAACAGAGACGGTAACTACGAGATCTATCGAATGGGGATCGATGGTTCAAACCTGACCAGGCTTACGAACAACAGTATCCTCGACTGGATGCCCACCTGGTGCGGAAGCAGCATCGTATGGGTCAGCAACGGCGACCTGTGGGTCATGGATGAGTCGGGAGGGAACCCGCGCAACATAAGCTGCTCCCTACCTGGTGAGGTTGATCCGAGCTGTCATCCCACCGCTGCTACTGTGGCTTATGGCAAGCCGATTGGCGGGGGCGACGTCGAGATTTTCCGCCTGAACATCTGTAGCTCAGGATGCCCTTGTGTGGGAGAAGTGCAACTGACCGACAACTCAGTTCACGATCTGCATCCCAGCTGGTCTCCGGGCGGGAGGTTCATAAGCTTCGCGCGACTCGTTTCTTCGGACTACGAGATACTGCGGATGGACGCGGAAGACGGAAGTCCAGAAGCTCAACTTACTGTCAATGATGCCATCGACGATGCTCCAAGCTGGGGCGAGATTCGGGAGGAGTAATCTGCTGTTGTACTGATTGGGCCGAAGCTCCACGCTGGCTTCGGCCTGCCGCCGGGTCCTGTTCCGCCGAGTAACCGGCCGCGAGGTTGCCGCCGTCGGGCTGTGGACGGGGCACGTGCTAACGCGAGATTGCGAAGACGGAGGATTGTGGACAGGTGTTGGCTCGCCACCGCAAATGCGTTGCCCGACTAGCGTTGGCTACCTGGCTGATCCTAGTGGGACCACCGTTGCCCGCAGCAGGGGGAGCGCGCTTGCAATGCGGTGCCGACGAAAGAGTCCGTGTCGCGTACATGCAGGACCCCTTGAGCGGGACGTTGCAGTACGAGGAGGATCTCGCCTCGCCGACCGCTCCCCTTCCATCGTGGCCCACCGCGGTGACAGCTGCCGACGCCTCTCAGGTGGAGATGATCCGCGTGGCTTCCGTATGGCACTCGTTGGCTGTAATGTCGTCGCTTCATGGCTTGGACACGGACCTCGACGGTCGAAGAGAATTCATCATTCGAAGAAACGTGGGGGACACCTTCACGACTGTCCTCGAGTTCTATGAGAGTGTCTCGAACAATACGTTCGGTCTCGCCCACGTGCTTCAGATCCCCCCAGATGCCGAGTCTTCTTACTACCCCGGCGACCTGGGTGACGCCGATGGAGACGGTCGCAGGGAGCTGGTCGTCTTCGGCAGGACGCTGAACGATTTCTTCATCCGCGTGTACGAAAGTGAATCCGCGGGGGCGTTTCCCGCTCAACTCGTTTGGGAAGCTGGCGGGCCGGTCGAAGACTTCTTCTGGCAGGTTGGAGCGGAAATCGCGGACACCGACAACGACGGTCGGTACGAGATCGTGAGCGCCGGAGTATTCGACGACGGTCAGCGAAAGATCGTGGTGTATGAAAACGACGGCAACGATTCCTTCGTTCGTACCTTCTCACGAGTGTTTCCGTTCCACACGGAACAGTCGATGGCTGTGACGGATGACCTCGACGGGGATGGCGTAAAGGAGATCTTCTTTGGGGGTCTCGAGGCCAGCGACGGGAAGCTGTACGCGGTGGAAGCCACGGGTAATGATGCCTACCAGCAGATTTGGAGCGGCAACTTGGACTACGTCGACGGTCACCTCGTCAACGCGCGCTCGATCGTGGATGCGGGTGATCTGGATCACGATGGGAGGAAGGAGTTCCTGGCTGGGGGGAGGAAGACAATTGGCTCGCCGAGCGATCCACAGCTCGCCGTACTGTATGTGTTCGAGGCCTCAGGAGACGACACGTTTGCGGCCGTTGCCAACTTCGTACTTCCAATTGGCAATGGCGATTCCAGTGCAACCGTGGCGGACGTCGATGGGGACGGAGATCGCGAGATCGTCTTTGGGGCAGGTACGACGGTGAAGCTGTACGGCAATGTTGGAGACGACGCGTGGGAGGAGATTTCGACGCTGTCGGGACTTGTCGTATCGATAGGAGCAGGAGATCATGACGGCGACGGAAAAACGGAAATCATATCGCAGAAGGGTGGCGCGACTTGGATATGGGAGATCGATCCGATGGATGCGGCAGATGACGACGGGGACGGTCTGACGGACGTGATTGACAACTGCCCATCTGACGCGAACCCGGGGCAGGAGGACGTCGACGGGGATGGTGTCGGTGATGCTTGCGACAACTGTATCTACGGGCCGAACCACGCACAGGGGCCGGCGATCTTCGGCCAAGAGATCGTTGCGCTCGACGGGGCGAGGTTCGGCTGGGCGGAGGCTGCGGACATCGTTTACGTGAGGGGCGGGCTCGACTTGATCAGCACGTACGGAATCGACTTCGCTCAGACGCTCCGTCTTGTCGCGGAGTTCACGGATGTTGAGGCGCCACCGGTTGGCGCGTTCTATTACCTAGTGAGACCGGGCTGCCCGGTGGGAAGCTGGCAGTCCGAACTCGGCGCTGAGCCCGGACGTGACGAGGTGCTACCGTAGCACCGGGCGGCACGCCGCGGGTCGGAGGTCTTCCGCGAGCGCCTTCCCGTCCTCGCGGTAGGCAGCGCTTGTAGTGTGGCCGTGTGCTGAAGCCGTCGCCCGCGAGCTCGTGGGGTTCCTGTGGGCCGCCGCCCGAGCCGTGGAAAACGCACCGGCGCACGCGAGGAGTTGATCGGAACGTTCATGGGGCACCTGGAGTGGGTCACCGCGGCCACGGTTCGGGGAGAACCCTCGTCACGGCTATGTGCATCGGGCTCCCGCCCGACACGCACGTTCCTAGAGCGAGGCAGCTCCCTGACGGAGCGATGACCGGTGGTAGCCAACCCACGAGTATCAGAGGGATCGACCGTCGAAGGAAGGTCCCGGAGACCCGCTGCCTCCAGGTGCCCACGGACTCCGGACCCGAACCACCCTGAGGCTTCGTTGAGCGATGGCGCTCGTAGTTGACAGGTCAATCCATATCAGCCGTTCCACCGCTGGTAGGCGTACAGCGCGGCGTAGGCGGCGAGCGTGGCGACGACGTTCCACGGGGCGTGGTTCTCGAAGAACAGCTCGCGCTCGAAGACCCACACGCGGCGGTCCGCCAGCCGCGACCAGCGGGGCAGGAAGCGGCGGACGTCGCGGCAATAGCGCTCGAACGACTCGCGGAAGTTGCGGCGCAGCCGCCTTTCCTCGCGCACGACCCGCACGTGCATGTAGCCGTAGTAGAGCAGGGTGAAGCCGGCGACGACCCACGGGTTGCCGGTGAGCAGCACGAAGCCGAGCAGCAGGAAGTAGCGGCCGAGGTACATCGGGTTGCGCACGACGAGGTACGGGCCGCCGACCGTCAGCTCCCAGTTCTTGGTCAGCGACGAGAGGCACCAGGTCTGGATCGCCTGGCCGAACAGCGAGACGGCGAAGCCGGCGGGCAGGAGAGCGGGTCGCATGAAGGCCGCGATCGGGACCAGCGCGAGGACGGCCAGCAGGTGCCGGCCGCGCTTGAGCCAGCCGCGGAGCGCGACGTTGTGCGCGATCCCCGGGAGCGGGCCGCCCGCGACGGCGCTCGTGGGCCCGAGCGGCTTACGGGCGCCGGCCGGCCGCTCGGGCGGGTCGCCGGAGTGATGGATCGATTGCGGCACGCTGCGCGTCAATAGCCGCCGCCGGCGGGACGTGCGTTCCAGGCGATGAGCGCGGCCACGGCCGCGGGCGTGCCGCACAGGACGGTCGCCGCCGCGGACTGCGCCCGGCCCGGAAGCCGGCGCAGCGGGGCGAGCTCGACGAGCCACGGCGAGAGCGGGAAGAGCGCGAGCAGGAGCGCGCTCGAGGCGGGCATCTCGACGTAGTGGAAGCCCAGCAGGAGCAGCGTCGAGAACAGGCTCGCGAACGGCAGCGCCGCCCCGAGCGCGGAGCGCGCGGGCCAGAGCCAGGCCCCGACGGCGAGCGCGCCGAGCGGTGCCGCGAGCGCGCCCGCGAGCTGGGCGACGAGCGCGCTGCCCGACGCGAGCAGCGTCGCGCTCGCCAGCGCGGTGCCGACGGTGAGGCCCGGCGGCACGCCGCGCGCCCCACGCCGCCCCACGAGCGACTCGAGCGCCGCGGACAGCGCGAAGATCGCGAGCGCCGACCCGGCAAGCCACAGCGCCGACTGCGGGAGACTCCAGGCGTGTCGCGCTCGCGGCCACAGCACGACCAGCGGAACCGCGAGCGCCAGCGCCGCCCGGAGGGCCGCCCGTCCTCCCGCCGTCCCGCCGCCGGGCCAGGGGAGTCCGCAGAGCATTCCCGCGGCGAGGGCGATGTAGAACGCCCAGTGGGTCACGTCGATCGGCGGAAACGGCGGCAGCCCGAGGATCGCGGCGTGTCCTGCCGCGTAGCCCGCGGCCACGGCGAGCGCCGCGACCCAACCCCGCCCCTCGGCCGGCTGCCGCCCGCGCCAGCCCAGGGCCAGCGCCGCCGCGGCGACCAGCGCCGGGACCAGAAACCCGAGCACCGCGGAGGTGAGCACTACTTCTTCTTGATCCCCTCGACGGAGATCATGACCCGCACCTCCTCGCTGAGGCCCTGGGGCATGTAGCTCACCCCGAACTCGCTGCGCTTGACCAGGAACGTGGTGTCGAAGCCGGTCCGCGTGTTGCCCCACGGGTCCGCGCCGGTCTGGTGGCGCTGGAGCGTCACGGACAGCGGCTTCGTGACCCCGCGCAGCGTCAGGTCCCCGCCGACGGTGTACTCGCTCTCGCCGCTCTTCTTCACGCTCGTGCTCTTGAAGCTGATCAGCGGGAACTGCGCGGCGTTGAAGAAGTCGGGCTTGCGCAGGTGCTCGTCGCGCTGCGGGTTGTTGGTGTCGACGCTCGCGGCCTTGATCTCGATCTTGACGGAGCTGGCCGCGGGGTTCTCCTCGTCGATCGTGAACGTGCCCGAGAGGTCGTTGAACCGGCCCCAGGACGTGCCGAAGCCGAGGTGGTTGACCTGGAACACCGCGTAGCTGTGGGCCGGGTCGAGGTCGTAGACGTCGGCGGCCGCGGCCGGGGCCCCACCCAGCGCCAGGGCGGCGACCGCGAGCGACACGGCGATCGGGCGAGCGCAGCTGGTCATCATTGGAAACTCCTCAAGCGGGGACGGTTCGCCCAGATTCTAGCGGACGGGCGGGCGCCGGCCAACCGCCGGGCGTGCCTTTCGCCGCGCCGGGACCTAGCTTGGTTCCGCGGCCGCGGTGCGGGCGCCCGGGCCGCGACCGGAGGTGGGCGCATGGCCGGAACGCGACGCACCGACGAAGCGGTTCTCGACGACCCGCAACACGAACGAGGCGTCCCCGCCGCGGGCGCCCCCCAGGGCGACCTCGCTGCCGCCTGCCCCTGGCAGCCGGAGCTCGTCGCCGGCGTCTTCGACCTCGTGGACGCGGTCGATCCGGCGAGCGCGGCATTCGACGAGGGGCTCGAGCGGCTGCGCTCGCAGTACGACGACCTCGTCTACAGCGAGCTGATCTACCTGCTCTCGCACCTCCGCTTCGAGCCGGAGGAGGCGAAGCGCCACTGGGCGCGGATCCTGCGCCACCGCTCCCGGATGCGCGGGGCCGAGGGCGATCCGCCCGACGTGCGCGTCGCGCTCGTCAGCTACTTCGTCGAGGTCCAGCGCAAGCTCAAGAACCCGAAGATCATCGAGATGAAGCTGTTCGAGCGCACGCGCGAGTCGGCGTACCGCGACGGGCTGACCGGCCTGTACAACTACCGCATCTTCCGCGAGTACCTGGAGCAGGAGGTCCTGCGCAGCGAGCGCCACGGCACGGCGCTGTCGCTCGTGATGGTCGACCTCGACGACTTCAAGGCCTACAACGACGTGCACGGCCACGAGGCGGGCAACGAGGTGCTCGTCGCCGTCGCCGGATTGCTGGGACAGAGCCTGCGCCGGATGGACGTCGTCGCGCGCTACGGAGGCGAGGAGTTCGCACTGATCCTGCCGGCCACGCCGAAGACGGACGCGCGGGCCGTCGCCGAGCGCGCGCGCGAGGCGATCGAAAGCCACGGCTTCGTCCGGCCGGGAGCGGCCGGCGGCGGCCGGATCACCGCCAGCTTCGGCGTGGCCACGCTCCCGGCCGACGCGCCGGACGCGGGGGACCTGGTGCGGCACGCCGACCGTGCGATGTACGTGGCCAAGGCCTACGGCAAGAACCAGGTCCAGCTCTACGGGAAGAGCCGCCGCTCGTTCGAGCGCGTCGAGACCGCGATCGAGGGCGCCTTCCGCGTGCCGGCCCCGGAGAGCATCGCGATGACCACGGTCAACGTCAGCGAGGCGGGGCTGCTGTTCTCGACTCCACGAGCGGTGGCCCTCGGCACCCTGATCGACTTCGAGCTGCGCGTGCCTGGGGCCGATCGGCCGCTGCGCGGGGCGGGACGCGTGGTCCACGCCGACTCGGGGCCGTCCGGGCAGTATCGCGTCGCGATCTGCTTCTCCGAGGTGGCGAACGGCGGCCGCGCGCTGCTGACCGAGATCGTGCGTGCGCGGGGGGGCGCGCAGTCGCCGGGCGATGGCGCGGCCCGGGAGAGCGCGCCGGCGGTGGGCCCCGAAAAAACGAACCGCGCCCGGAGGCGCGGCTCGTGAGGGGGGGATGTGGTCGGAGTTCGATCGATCAGTCGCCGCTTCCGAGAATCGAGTCGCCCCACAGGACGGTGTCGCCCCACAGCACCGTGTCACCCCACAGGACGGTGTCGCCCCACAGCACCGTGTCACCCCACAGGACGGTGTCGCCCCACAGCACCGTGTCGCCCCACAGGACCGTGTCGCCCCACAGGACCGTGTCGCCCCACAGGACCGTGTCACCCCACAGGACGGTGTCGCCCCACAGCACCGTGTCGCCCCACAGGACCGTGTCACCCCAGAGGACGGTGTCGCCCCACAGGACCGTGTCGCCCGTCAGCATCGCGTCGCCCCACAGCACGGTGTCCGCCCACAGCGAGCCCTCGCTCCAGCGGGCCGTGCTCGGCGTGCTGATGCGGTCCAGCGGCTCGGCGCTCACCAGCTCGAACCCGTCCGGCGTCGCCACGACGATCGGCGACGAGCTGTTGAAGTGCACCGGGCGGAAGTTCCCGGTCGACGCGATGGCGCGCACGACCTGGAGGTAGCCGGCGCCCGTCGCGAACACGTCCTCGCCGCCCAGATCGTCCGCCGAGTACATCAAGATCGCCTTCACCTGGTCGTTCGTCAGCCCCCGGTGGTGCTGCAGCAGCAGGGCGGCCGCCCCGCTCGTCACCGCGGTGGCCATGCTGCTGCCCGACAGCTCGATGCGATCGCGGCCCACGACGTTCGCCGGAAGCAGCTGCGCGAGCGTGGCTCCCGGGGCCAGGGTCGAGACGATGCGATTGCCGGGAGCGACCAGGTCGGGCTTCACCACGTGGTCGCCGTAGGACGGGCCGCGGCTGCTGTAGGTCGCGACCGCGTCGTCGGCCCGCAGCACGGTGTTGAAGTCGTTCATCGCGCCGATCGTCAGCGCGTACGGGTCGTTGCCGGGGGAGTTGATCGTCATGAAGCCGTCGCGGCCGCGGTTGCCGGCCGAGACGATCACGGTCAGCCCGGCCGACCAGGCGCGCTCGACGGCGCGGGTCAGGGGGTCGGTCCGGAACGACTCCATCGGCGGGTGTCCGAGCGACAGGTTGACGATGCGGATGCCCAGCTCCTGGCGGTGCGCGATCGCGTAGTCGATCGCCTCGAGCACGTCGCTCACGTAGCCCGCCCCGTCGCGGTCGAGCACCTTCAGCGACACGATGTCGGCCTCGGGGGCGACCCCCCGGACCGAGCGCAGCATGCCCGAGCCGGCGATCGTCCCGGCCACGTGCGTGCCGTGGCCGAACTGGTCGGCGGTGGTGCCGGAGGCGGTGAAGTCGACGCTCGCTCGGATCCGCGACGGCGGCACGGCCGCCGACGGCGTGACGCCGGAGTCGATCACGGCCACCGTGACGCCCTTGCCCGTGTAGCCGATGTTGCGCGTGATGCGGCCGGCGCCGGTCGCCATCACCGCCACGTCCATCGTGGCCGCGACGCGGCGGTCGGGCGAGATCGAGAGCACCCGCGAGTCCTGGGCCAGCTCGTCCAGCTCTTTCCGCGTGAAGCTGCCGGAGATGGCGTCGATGCCGGCGTGCGCCGTGCGGGGCGCGCTCAGCCCGAGCGGCCGGACGTCGCTGAGCCGGAGCCCGCCGTCGTGAGCGATGATGACCCGCACCTCCGGGGTGCCGCGGTCCAGCTCCTCCACGAGGTCGGCGGCCATCTTCGCCTGCCGCGGCCCCGCCCAGGCGGCCCCCGCCGCCATCAAGCTCGAGATCACCAGCGTTACGATCACGTTCTTTTTCATGACCACTCCTCCCTTCGTTCCTTCGTCCCTTCCCTGTCCCCTCGCCGGATAACGCGGAAACTGCGGAAGGAAGTGATCAAGGGAGGGCGTGCAGACGAATGCGAAATGCAAGAATTATAAGTATGACCCGGGACCCGGTCCCCACCGGGTCCGACCCACTCCGGTGGACAACCCGGCAAGCTGCCCCGGGGAGCGAGCGAGAGGCTCGCGGGGAGGGATCGGTCGGCCCGACCGCGAGCGGCGGGGATCCCCGCGATTCCGGACCCCCTACGAGGCGGGCCCGGGATCCTTCCCGCCCAGGCGGTCGTAGAGCCACGCCCGGGCCAGACGCCAGCGGCGGACCACGGTCGGGACCGAGACACCGAGCAGCTCGGCGATCGCCTCGTTTCCCAGACCGCCGAAGAAGCGCAGCTCGACCACCCGGCTCAGCTCGGGATCGAACTGGGCCAGGTCGTCGAGCGCCCCGTCCAGCTCCAGGAGGTCCGGGTCCGCCTGCACTCCGAGATCGGCCGACTCGTCGAGCGGCAGCCGCTTGAGGTCGCCTCCTCGCTTGGTGGCCCCCTTCTCGCGTGCGTGGTCGACCAGGATCCGCCGCATCATCTGCGCGGCGAGAGCGGTGAAATGCAGACTGTTTCGCCATTCCACGCGGCTCTGATCGACGAGGCGCACGAACGCCTCGTGGACCAGGGCGGTGGCCTGCAGCGTGTGGTCGGCGCGCTCGCGGCGCATGAACTGGCGGGCCAGCCGCCGCAGCTCGTCGTAGACGAGCGGGAGCAGCTTGTCCCGCGCCTGGGGATCGCCGGCGCTCCACTCGAGGAGCAGGCCGGTCACGTCCCCCGGTCGTCTCGCAGGATCACCCATCGACCGCCTGCGTCCAGGGCTCCCGGGGCGGCTCCCCGGGGGAACCGAGCCGGGAAGAAGGTACTCCGATTCCGGAGCACCCGACCTGCAAGATCGGCGGCAGCGTTGCGTGGCGGCAACGCCGTTGGGGGTCCTAGGAGGCTCCGCCCCGGTAGCGGGCCTGGCGCGCGCGGAGCTGGGAGCCGAACTCGACCAGGACCTTCCGGCGAGCGGTGTCCGCCGGGGCCAGGCCGGCCAGGGTCCGTTCGACGATCGCGAGGGCGCGTCCGGCCGTGTCGGCGGCGGAGGCGAAGGCCCCCGTCGCGGCCTGGGCCGCCGCCAGGGTCTCGAGGTGGGTCGGGTCGGAGAAGCGCGAGCGCTCGCACAGGCGCTGTGCCAGGACGAGCGCCCGCTGTCCGTCGCGCACCCTCGCGTCCGGTGCCGTGGCGAGGGCCCAGGCCAGCTCCCGGGTCAGCTCCACGTCGTCCGGTCGCCGCTCGGCCGCCGCGCCGAAGGCGGCGATCGCCTCGGCATGCCGACCGAGGTCCCACAGCGAGCGGCCCAGCTCGATCCGCGCGTCGGGATCGTCGGGATGCAGCTCGAGGGCGTGCCGGAGCGCTTCGACCGACTCCTCGGGCCGGCCGCTCATGGCGTGGAGCGTCCCGAGCAGGACGTGCCCCGGCGCGTGGCGTGGGTGCGTCTCGAGCAGGGCCTGAGCGGCGGCCACCGCTTCCTCCATCCGCCCGGCCCTGGCCAGGAGCGCGGCGAGGTCGTAGAAGACGTCCGGGTTGCCCGGAAGCGCGGCGCTCGCCGCCCGCAGCAGCTCGATTCCCTCCTCGACCCGCCCCATCTCCCCGAGGAGCGCCCCCAGGTTCGCGCGCGCTTCGTTAAGGTTTGGATCGAGCTCGAGCGCGCGCTCCAGGGCCGCCAGTCCCTCGTCGCGCCTTCCGGCCAGCGCCAGCGCCTCGCCGATCCGGGCGTGGGCGATCGCGCTGTTCGGATCGAGCGAACGGGCGCGCTCGGCTTCGGCCACCGTCTCCTCGACGGCGCCGGAGGCGGCGAGCGCCCGCACCAGGTCGAGCCGCAAGTCGATGAAGTCGGGGTTGGCCTGGACCGCCTGTTGCAGCTCGGCAACCGCCTGTGCGACGCGGCCGGCGGCGAGCAGCCGCAGCCCGTTCTCGCGGAGCCGCGCGGAGCTGACGCCAGCCTGCTGCAACGCCTCGTCGCGCACCGGATCGGACAGCGTGCCGAATCCGTCGTTGCGCGCCGGGATGGGGCTCGAGCGGCCGACAAGCGCGGCGTGGGCGGCGCGCTCGGGCTGCTCCAGCAGCCGGTAGATCTCGGCCAGGTGCAGGTGCACGGCGGACTCGCCCGGGGCCAGGCGCAGCGCCTCGTCGACGAAGCCGAGCGCCTCCCGGCCCGCGCCGCGCGCGTGGGCCACGCGCGCCAGGCCGAGCAAGGCATCGACGAAGCCGGGGTCGAGTTCCAGGGCGCGCCGGAAGCGCTCGCGTGCCCCGTCGAGATCACCGGCCTCGAGGGCGAGCAGGCCGAGGTAGAAGTGCGCCGGCGGGTAGTCGGGTTTCCTGGTCGCGGCCAGCTCGAGCTGCCGGCGCGCGGTCCCGCGGTCGTTGCGCAGCAGCGCCACTCCCGCGAAGTAGGGCCAGCGCCACTCCGACGGGTCGAGCTCCCCGGCCCGCTCGTAGCACGGGACCGCCTCGGGAGTGAAACCGTTCGCGTCGTAGACGAGGCCGAGCCGGCCCCACGCCGCGGCCGACTCCGGCTCGCGCTCGATTCCCGCGCGGGCCTCGCGGATCCGCGCGGCGACGCGGGGCTCCGCCCCTTCGAGCGGCACGTCTCCGGCGTCACCTCCGCAGCCGGCGCACAGGACGAGAGCGCCGCAGGCGAGGGCGAGGAGGACGCCCGAGCTGCGCATCGTGAATCGGCCGAACATCGCGGAACGGGGAAGTCTAGCACCGGATCTACAATGGTGGCCCCGATGCGTGCCGCCTACGAGTGGATCCGGCAGGGGCTTCCGGTCTACGACGCTCATCACGGCTTCTACTTGCTGCCGCTCGTGGGGATCGCGCTCGTGGCGGCTCGGCACCTCGTCGTGCGTGCGGGGCGCGGCGCGCGCACGGGGCGCGTACCGGCCGTCGCGCGCGGGGTGTTGTTCACGATCCTCGTCGCGGCCGCGCTCCTGTCGGTCGTCGTCTACAACAACTTCTTCAACTATCACTACACCGGCTATCTCAACGCCTACGAGTTCTTCCACTACTACCTCGGGTCGAAGTACGCGCCCGAGGTCGGCTACTTCGATCTCTACGGTGCCGCGCTCGCCGCCGACGGCGAGACCGGCCGCGTCTTTTGGCCGGCCGACGGCAGGATGACCGACCTGCGGACCCACCGCCTCGTGCCGGTCGCGGACGTGCTCGCGGAGGAAGGGCGCCGGCGAGCGCGGTTCTCGCCCGATCGCTGGCGGGAATGGGTCCAGGACGTCTCGTTCTTCAAGCAGCGCATGGGGGCCGCGGCCTGGAACCGCGTCCTGCGCGACAAGGGCTACAACGCGACCCCCGCCTGGACCTGGGTCGGCGGCTCGCTGTCGAGCCGCGTGCCGACGTCGAGCGCGGGGGGGATGCTGGCGCTGGCGCTCCTGGACGCCTGCCTGCTCGCGGGGGCGGCCTGCTGCGTCGGCTGGGCCTTCGGCGCCTGGCCCGCGCTGCTGTCGCTGGTCTTCCTCGCCTCGTCGTACCTGATGGCCCACGTCCACATGAAGGGGGCGTTCCTGCGCACGGACTTCGTGGTCTGTCTGGTGGTCGCGATCTGCATGATGCGCAAGGGGCTGCCGGCCGTGGCCGGAGCGCTCGTCGGCTACTCGGCGATGACGCGGCTGTTCCCCGCGCTGTTCCTGTTCGGGCCCGCGGTTCGGGCGCTCGTCGAGTTCTCCGCCGCCGTGCGGCGGCCCGCGGCCGGGACGACCACGGCAGGCGAGCGCATCCGCGGCGCGCTGTCCCGGCTCGACGTCCGCCACGCGAGGTTCTTCGGCGGCTTCGCGGTCTCGATCGCGCTGCTGTCGATCGGGTCGGCGCACCACGCGGGAGGGATCGAGGCCTGGTCCCGCTTCGCGCGGAAGATCTCGGTCCACCGCGCCGACTACCACCCGTGGAACGTCGGGCTGCCGTCGGTCGTCGCCGCGGAGTTCGAGGCGGGGCGCCCGGTCCTGCCCGCGGGCGCGGTCGAGCGGCGCGGCTGGACCCTCGGCCTGATCCAGCTCGCCGCCGTCGCGGCCTGCGCGTACGCGGCGCGCGGCCTGGCCGGCCACCGCGCGCTGGCCTTCGGCTTCGTGCCGACGTTCTTTCTCGTGGCGCCGACGTACTACTACTACATCGTGCTGCTCGTGCCGTTCGTGTTCCTGGCGGAGCGCCTCGACCGCGTGACGGGAGCGCTGGGGCTGGCCTACCTGTTCTTCTTCGGGCTCGCCGGCCACGTGCTGTACCAGCGCTGGGAGCAGCAGTTCCCGACGTACTACGGCAACTCGCTGCTCGCGCTCGGGCTGGCGCTGTACGTGCTCGCGGTCGGCTTGCGGGAGTCGGCGCGCGCCGACTCCGGGGTGTTCCCGCGACGCGATGCGGGCGGAACGGCGGAGGCGCGATCGTGATCCGGCGACGCAAGGCGGGCGGGACGACCTTGCTCCGCCGGCTCGAAGCGCTGCGCCACACCTACGGCGGCGACGCGGAGCGGGAGAAAATCGGGCTGCTCGGAGGGCTCGAGCGCTGCCGGCTCCCGGCGGCGCGTGCCGTCACCCGGCTGCACGAGGCGCTCTGCCTGCTGCGCGCCTATCCCGACGGCCCCGAGCTGCTCGCCCGGGTGGAGCGGATGCTCGCCGGCTTCGCCGGGCGCTCCGACCTGCGGCGCCACGCGCGCGCGCTCGTCAACTCGGGCATCGCGGGCACGCCGATCGACTGCTGCTTCTACTGGTTCACGGCGCGCTGGCTCGCCGAGCGCTGGCCCGACCGGCTGTCGATCGCGTGGGACGACTTCGAGGACGTGGACGTGCTCGACCGGCGGCTGGCCCGGCTCGTGCCCTACGCCGAGAGCCTCGCGCTCGACGAGACGGACCTCGAGACCGCGGAGTGGGTGCGGCGGCTGAAGGGCCCGGCCGAGACCGACGCGGCGTTCGTGGTGCGCCGCTTCGCGGCGCTCGGCGCCGGCTCGTTCCTGCGCGAGTCGTACTTCGAGGAGCCGGACGTCCCGTTCCGGCTCGCCGCCGGCCCGGACACGCCGTCGCGCACCCGCGCGCGCTGGGCCGCCTCGCCGGTCGTGTTCCAGGGCGCGCCTCCCGACCGCTCGCGCGCCGGCTTCCGCCCGGCGCTGGCGGCACCGCTGCTGCGGGTGCGGTCCGCGCCGCGGCGCGAGGCGCGGGCGCTGATCGCGCTGGCGCGCGAGGCGATGGTCACGCGCGACCGCGATCTCGACGCCTTCGTCCACGCCGACCCGGACGACGTGCGGGTCGTCGACTGCGGCGGCGGCCTGGAGTTCGCCTGCTACGGCGCGGCTCCGGCGCGCCGCCAGATGCTCGATGCCGTCTACGGCTTTCTCGTGCTGCGCAACGGCGTGCCGACCGGCTACGTCCTGTCGGCGTCGCTGTTCGGCTCGACCGAGATCGCCTACAACGTGTTCGAGACGTTCCGCGGGATGGAGGCGGCGACGACCTTCGGCCGGGCGCTGGCGGTCGTGCGCGAGCTGTTCGGCGCCGACACGTTCGTGCTCGATCCCTACCAGCTCGGTCACGACAACAACGAGGGACTGCGCTCCGGGGCCTGGTGGTTCTACTACAAGCTCGGCTTCCGCCCGCGCGACGCGCGCACGAAGCGGCTCGTCCGCGCCGAGCTGCGCAAGCTGCGGGCGAACCCGCGCCACCGCAGCGGCATCGCGACGCTGCGCAAGCTCGCCGCCACGGAGATGTTCCTGTACCTCGGCCGTCGGCGCGCCGACGTGCTGGGGCTCGTCTCGCGGGCCAACGTCGGCCTGCACGTCGTGCGCCATCTCTCCGAGCGCTACGGCGCCGACCGCGAGCGCGGGGTGCGAGCCTGCGCGCGCGCGGCGGCCACGCGGCTCGGGCTGCGCTCGCTCGGCACGCTCCCACGCGGAGAGCGGCTGGCCTGGGAGCGCTGGGCGCCGCTCGTGCAGGTCCTGCCCGGAGTCGAACGCTGGCCGCGCGCCGACCGGATGGCCCTCGCGCGCGTGATCCGCGCCAAGGGCGGGCGGCGCGAGGCGGAGTTCGTCGCGCGCTTCGACCGCCATCGCCGGCTGCGGCGCGCCGTGCTGGCGCTCGCGCGCTCCGATCCCTACGGGCTCAGAGCTTGATCCAGCACCACTCCTCGCTGTACGGCACGCGGCTCATGCGGTAGCCGGACTCGACGCCGACGACGACCGTGTCGCTCCAGTTGAAGCCGCAGCCCCGCTCGGGGTCGTACAGCCCCGGCTCCTCGGAGAAGCACATGTTGCGCCGCAGCATCGTGTGGTCGCCGAGCGCGAGCCACGGCGCCTGGTGCCCCTCCGGCCCGGCGCCGTGCGCCGGCCGGTGGTAGACGTAGCGCTGGACCTGCTGCTTGACCTGGTACTTGTGGATCTCGTAGGCGACGTGCGAGCAGGTCACGCCTTCGACCGAGCGCTCGAGCTGGATGTCGCAGCAGCGCCGGCTGACCTCCCACAGCTTGCGCAGGTGCGGGTCGAACTCGCCCGCGGCGTCGGCGATGATGAACGGCCGGTAGCACTCGTGGCCGTAGCCGCCGATGCGGGCGATGCCCGCGACCTGCAGCGCCTGGCCGCGGCCGATCCGGCTGTAGTAGGGCTGGTTCGGGTGGGGGTAGGCCGTGACCGCACCGGCGCGGACCGCGATCCGGACCCCGCTCGCCACGCCGCGGTGCGCCGCACCGCCCTCGAGCTCGAGATCGGAGTAGAGCCGGTCGTTGATCCACAGCTCCGTCGCGGCCGCCACCTCGTGGTCGGTCACGTCGGTGCCGTGGGTCAGGATGTAGTCGCGGGCGAAGGCGTGCGCGCGGTCGAAGTAGACGTAGGCCCGGCGCCACAGCGCCAGCTCCTCCTCGGTCTTGACCTGGCGCATCTCGTTCAGCGTCTCCGCGACGTCGACCCACTCGACCTTGGGCAGGATCTTCTGCGCCTTGGCGATCTCCGAGGCGTACAGCTCGCCGTCGATGCCGATCCGCTCGCCGTCGACGCCGTGCTGCTTGATCCCCTCGAGCATGAAGCTGAACAGGTCGACCGTCTTCCCCTGCTGGACCTTGCCCTCGTGGGGGAAGGCACCGTCGCCGTGCAGGAAATCGAAGTACATGCGCCCGCCGCCGAACCACCAGCTCGTCACCAGGTCGCGGTCGAGCGACGGGTAGAGGAACCACGGATCGGCGTCGTCGGCGTTCATGAAGACCGCCTGGGGGCGCTCGGTCGTGGTGTGCCAGTAGCCCGTCAGATAGATGATGTTGAGCGGGTTGCGCACGAGGAACGCGCGGATCTCCTCCTCCGCCAGCTTGTGCTTGAAGCGCGCGACGGTCCTGCGGTTCCAGTCGAGCGGCAGGCGGTCGAAGCTCGCGGGCGCGGGCGGCCCCTCCTCCCCCGGCCGGGGGCCGAGCAGCAGCGCCGCGCTCGCCCCCCCGGACTGCTGCTCGAGCAGCGCGCCGAGCGACGGCAGCGGCGGCTGGGCCGCGGCGACCTTGTCCAGCCGCGAGAGCAGGCCGCCGCCGACGAGCGCGAGCCCTCCCCCCTGCAGCAAGCGGCGTCGATCGCGGTTCATCGGCGTCCCTCCCCTGCACCGGCCGAACCGGCCCTCACGCCGCCGGCAGTCCGCGCTCGATCACGCGCTCCGTCGCCTCGCAGAAGCGCTCGATCTCCTCGGGCAGCGTGTAGACGCTGGGCGTGACCCGCACGCCCTCGAACTCCTCGTGCCGGATCGCGGTGGTGATGATCCGGTGCTGCTGCCACAGGTGGTCCACGAGCGCCACCGAGTCGACGCCCTCGACCTGCACCGTCGCGATGCCGCACGAGAACCGCGGGTCGAGGCTGGTGTGCAGCCGGACGCGATCGTGGCGCAGCAGCCGCCCGGCCCACGCGTCGCGCAGGTGGCGCAGGCGCGCCGCCTTGCGCGCGGGACCGAGCGCCTCGTGGAACGTCAGCGCCTCGCCGATCGCGAGAAAGTTCGCGGCCGGATGCGTGCCGATCTCCTCGAACTTGCGCACGTTCTCCGTCATCTCGCTCGGCGCGGCCATCAGCGGCCACAGCCCGGCGATCTTCTCGCGGCGCACGTAGAGCAGCCCCGTGCCGTGCGGGGCGAACAGCCACTTGTGCAGGCTGGTGCCGTAGTAGTCGCAGTCCAGGTCGCCCGCCGCGAACGGCCAGTGGGCGAACGAGTGGGCGCCGTCGACGATCACCGGGATCCCGCGCCGGCGCGCCATCCGCACCACGTCGCGCACGGGCAGGATCTGGCCGGTGATGTTGACGATGTGGCTGATCAGGATCAGCCGCGTGCGCGGCGTGACGTGCTGCTCGAACAGCCGCACGACGCGGTCCGGATCCTCCGCCGGCACCGGCAGCGAGAAGCGGCGCAGCACGATCCCCTCGCGCCGCTCGCGCTGGAGGAACGTGCTGATCATCCGCGGGTAGTCCTGGTTCGTCGTCAGCAGCTCGTCGCCCGGCTCGAGGTCGAAGCCGAGCTGGCAGATCTGCAGGCTCTCCGAGGCGTTGCGGGTCAGCGCGAGCTCCTCGGCGTCGCAGCCGAAGAACCGCGCCAGGCGCTGCCGCACCCCCTCGCGCTGCGGCTCCAGCACCTGCCACATCGCGTAGCTCGGCGCGGTGTTCGAGTAGTCGAGGTGGCGCTTCATCGCCTGCTGGACCACGGCGGGGGAGGGGCTGACCCCGCCGTTGTTGAGATTGACCAGGCTGCGGTCGACGGTGAACGCCTGCTGGACCTCGAACCAGAAGGCCTCGTCGCCGGCGAGCGCCCCGGCCTCGCCCGGATGTCCCGCGAGGTCGTCGGCGAGTTGGAGCGCGCGCGAGGCGAAGGCCGGCGTCACCGCCGCCGCGGCCGCACCGAACGCGGGATAGGCGATCGACCCGAGAAAACGCCTGCGGTTCAGCGGAGTCCCTCCGGCCGGCGAGCGCCCGATTCTACCAGAGCGCGGCGGGAGCGCGGGCTTCAGCCGCCGGCCGCGGCCGGCGGGCGGCTGCGGCGGCGCCGTCGCTTGCGGCGCGGCGGCGGCTCGGGGCGGGCGATCGGGGCGAAGAAGCCGGCGGGGCGCTCCGGCAGGCCGCGGCAGACGTCGCACAGCCCGCACGGCCGCTCGTCCTCTTCGCCGAAGTAGCGGCGGAGGAAGGTGGCGCGGCAGTCCTTCGATCGCGCGTACTCGGCGAGCGCGTCCAGCCGTCGCGCGTCCTGGGTGCGCAGCGTCTCGAACTGGCTCGCCAGGCTGCGCGAGAGCGGCTCGATCGTGTCGGCCGGGGCCAAGAGCCGGACGCAGGAGTCCTCGAGCTGGACCAGCCCGGCCTCCTCGATCTTGGTCAACAGCGCGGCCGTGACGCGCGGCCCGAGCTGGGCCGAGACGGCGAGCGCCTGCGGCGAGGGATCGCGCCGCTCGCCGGCCCAGGCCGCGAGCGCCCGACCCAGCCGGTAGAGCTGCTCGGGGCTGACGCGGCTGCGGGCGAGCAGACCCTCGTGGATCGCGCGCACCGACGGGTCGTCGAGCATGATGCAGTTGGCCTTGCTCCCGTCGCGCCCGCTGCGGCCCGCCTCCTGCACGTACTGCTCGAGCGACGCCGGGGCCTGGTAGTGCAGCACGTAGCGCAGGTCGCGCTTGTCGATCCCCAGGCCGAACGCGCTCGTCGCCACCATCACCGCCCGGTAGCCCGCCCGCATGAACAGCTCCTGCTGCTCGTCGCGCTCGGCGGCGGTCATGCCTCCGTGGTAGTGATGGGCCGGCACGTGGAACCGGCGCAGCAGGACGTAGACCCCGTCCACCTCGGCCCGCGTGGCGCAGTAGACGATCCCCGGCCGGCGCAGGCGCCGCACCAGCCGCAGCAGCACGCGCGGGCGCGCGTCGCCCTCGCAGCGCAGCACCTCGAACGCCAGGTTCGAGCGGTGCGGCGAGGCCGCGATCACGCTCGGCTCGCGCATCCCGAGCGAGCCGACGATCGCGGCGCGCACGCGAGGCGTGGCGGTCGCCGTCAACGCCAGCAGCGGCGGGGCGCCCAGCTCGCGCAGGCGCTCGCCGATCCGCTGGTACGATGGGCGGAAGTCGTAGCCCCACTCCGAGATGCAGTGCGCCTCGTCGATCGCGGCCAGGCCGATCCCGGACTTCCCCAGGGCCTCCCGCAGCTCGGCCGACCCCAGCGTCTCGGGCGTCGTCATCACCAGCAGCGGTCCGCCGCTCGCGATCCGCGCGAGCGTTTCGCGCCGCGCGGGACCGCGCACCGTACCGTCGAGCCGCACGCACGGAACGTCGCGGCGCGCGAGCTTCTCGTGCTGGTCCCGCAGCAGCGCGATCAGCGGCGAGACGACCACCACCGGCCGGGGGAGGATCATCGACGGGACCTGGTAGCAGGCGGACTTGCCGAAGCCGGTGGGCAGCACCATCAGCACGTCGCGGCCGGCGGCGACGTCGGCGATCGTGCGCTGCTGCTCGGGGTAGAGCTGCTGGATGCCGAGGCGGCGCGCGGCGAGGTCGACGGGAGACGCGCCGCCCTGGAACCGATTCCCACGGCGCCGCCGTCGGGAGTGCCTGCGCCGGCGCCGCCGGCGCTCGCCTTGCGGCGCTCCTTCGGACTGACGTTGACCTTCCAAGCCGTGGCTCCAGGACCCTCGCGGGAGGGTCCCCAGAACGGCTCGCGCTCCGGGCCCCCGCGGGCCGGCGAGTGCGGCACCGCGAAGCCGGGGCCGCGGCCGCCGGCCGGGAGCCCGCTCCCCTTCGAGGAACCCGGCTCCGCCCTCCCGCTCCACCGACGACTGCCGGCCGGTGGAGCCGGTCGCGACGAGAGTATCACCCCGCCGGCCCGGAGTCATCTGCCCGGGGATCCCGTCCTGCGTCCCCGGCCGCCACGGCCACGCACGCGCCCGTCTTGCTCCGCAGCGAGATCGCCGGCCTGCGGCCTCCGAATCCGTCACGCGATCGCGCCCCCCCCGCCGGCCGCGGGCTCCGCGCTGGGTCGCGACCGATCCGCGGCCGGCGAGCGATCAGTCGCCGTCGCGCGCCGGCGTGACGTGCTGCAGCATGTGCTCGCCGACGAACCGCGCGAACACGTCGTCGGGCATGCGCGCCAGCGTGATCGGGATCACGCGCCGCTCGCCGCCGCGCGAGATCTCGAAGTCGACGGTGCGCCCCGGCTTCATCGTGCCGTCGAGCTGCTTCATCGACTCCTCGCTGCCGTCGAGCAGGACGCCCGCGATCGACGCCAGCTCGTCGCCGATCCGGATGCCCGCGGCCTCCGCCGGCGTGCCGGAGTAGACCCGGGTCACGACGGGGACGCCGCTTCCCCCACGGCTGTCGAGATCGACCCCGGCGAAGCCGCGGTCACGCATCTTGGCCAGATGGTCGAGGCAAAGCTGCAGCTCGTAGCCGCACTCTCCCGCGAACGCGGGGGCCGCGAGAGCGAGCACGAGCACGAACGGTGCGAGGATCGCCCGTTTCACGCTCGATCGCGGGTGCCGCTGGCTGCCGTCACGCATCTCGCCGCGTTCCCGGAGTAATGTGCGTCAGGCACGCCGGGCGCGCAACCGGCCCGCCGCCGGCGCTCGCCCGCCCGACGCGGGACGATTCTCCCCGACCACGGACGCCTACAGCGGATGCTCGCGGCGATCGCGGCTGGGCCAGTCGAGATGGAACAGGCGCCCGCGCGGCCGGTCGATCCGCTCGTAGCCGTGCGCTCCGAAGGAGTCGCGCTGGGCCTGGAGCAGGTTGGCGGGCAGTCGCGCCGCGCGATAGCCGTCGTAGTAGGCGAGCGCGTTCGAGATCGCCGGACAGGCCACACCGGACCGTGCCGCGAGCGCCACGATGCTGCGCCAGCTCCGCTGGGCCGCGTCGATCCTCCCGCGGAAGTGCGGATCGAGCAGCAGGTTCGCCAGGCGCGGATCGCGGGCGTAGGCCTGGGAGATCCGCTGCAGGATGCGGGCCCGGATGATGCAGCCGCCGCGCCAGATCCGCGCGATCTCGCCGAGCGGCAGCTTCCAGTCGTAGACGCGGCGAGCTTCGGCCAAGAGCGCGAAGCCCTGAGCGTAGGCGCAGATCTTGGATGCGTAGAGCGCGTCGCGCACGGCGGGCGCCAGCGTGCGGACCGAGCGGCGCCGCATCCGTCTCGGCCCGCGCAGCGCCTTCGACGCCGCGACGCGCTGTTCCTTGAGCGCGCTCAGGATCCGCGCGAAGACCGCCTCGGCGATCGTCGGCGCCGGGACCCCGAGGTCGAGGGCGCTGATGCTGGTCCACTTGCCGGTGCCCTTCTGCCCCGCCGTGTCGAGGATCGCATCCACCAGGTGGCGTCGCGGGTGGCGCGGGTCCTTCTGCGCCAGCACGTCGGCCGTGGTCTCGATCAGGAACGAGTCGAGGTCGCCGTCGTTCCATCCGGCGAAGATCCGCGACAGCTCGCCCGGCCCCGCGCCGGCCAGCTCGCGCAGCAGGAAGTACGCCTCGCAGATCAGCTGCATGTCGGCGTACTCGATCCCGTTGTGGACCATCTTCACGTAGTGGCCGGCACCGTCGCTCCCGAGGTGGGCCACGCACGGCTCTCCGCCGCGGACCGGACGGCCGGGGGCGGCGCCCTCGATCTGGCGCCCCGTCCGCGGATCGACCTTGGCCGCGATCGCGCGCCACACCGGCCGCAGGACGCGCCAGCCCGCGACGCTTCCGCCGGGCATCAGCGAGGGACCGAAGCGGGCGCCGACCTCGCCGCCCGAGACCCCGCAGCCGATGAAGTGCGCGCCGCGCCCGGCGAGCTTCTGCTCGCGCCGGATCGTGTCGGTCCACAGGCTGTTGCCGCCGTCGACGACCACGTCGCCGGGCTCGACCAGCAGCATCAACTGCTCCGTCGTCGCCTCGACCGGGTCGCCCGCGGGGATCATCATCACGATGCGGCGCGGGCGCTCCAGCGCGGCGACGAGCGCACGCAGGTCGTCACACGCCGCGATGCGTGGGGCGAGGTCGGGGTGGGAGGCGAGGAACGCCTTGGCCTGGAGCGGCGACCGGGTGTAGACCGCGGTGCGGAAGCGATGGTCGAGCAGGTTGAGCGCGAGGTTCCGCCCCATCACGCCCAGGCCGATCATCCCGACCTCGGCCGGAGGCTGCCCGTTTCCGTGGGTCATGGCTCGGTCCGGCGCGAGCGGTGGATTCCGGCCGGAAACGGCGAGTATAGCGCAGCGACGCCGGCGCGGCTCCGGGCCGTGCCGGCCGCCGGTCACTCGAACTCGAGCGCCACTCCGATCCGCGACAGGCGGTCGCGCTCCTGCTCGAGGTCGGCGCGCGTCAGCGGCTTCTGCGCGAGCCAGCCCGGCGCGAACGCGAGGCGCACGCGCTTCTTGCCGGCTTCGACGCGCGGCGTCGGGATCGGATCCGGGCTGCGGCTGCGGTGCAGCACCACCGCCAGCCGCAGCAGGATGCACAGGCGCTCGATCTGCCGCGCGCGCCGGCGGGGCAGCTCGTCCCGGTGCGCCGCCGGGAACCGGCGGCGCTGCGCGCGCACGAGCGTCGCCAGCAGGCGCTGCTCCTCCAGCGTGAAACCGAACAGGTCCGACCGCGCGACGACGTAGGCGCCGTGCTTGTGGTAGTGGCGGTGGGCGATGTCGAGCCCGATCTCGTGCAGCTCCGCCGCCCAGCCGAGCAGCAGGCGGTCTTCGTCCAGCAGCTCCCATTTCCCCGCGACCTGGTCGAACAGCTCGAGCGCGCTGGCCGCGACGCGTGCGCCGTGGGCGCGGTCGGCGTGGTAGCGGTCCGCCAGCGCCGCCACGCTGCGATCGCGCACGTCCTCGGCGCGGATCCGGCCCAGCAGGTCGTACAGCAGGCCTTCCCGCAGCGCGCCGTGGGCCGGATGCAGCTCCTCGATCTCGAGCGTCTCGAGCGCGGCGAGCAGCAGCACCGCCCCGCCCGGCAGCACCGGGCGTCGCTCGGGGTTCAATCCCGCGAGCCGGATGCGCTCGACGTGCCCGGCGCGGAGCAGCGCGTCGCGCAGCTTGCGCAGCGCCTTGGGGGTGATGCCGCCCTCGCCCCAGCCCGACTCGCGGACCACGGCGGCGATCGAGTGCACCGTGCCCGAGGCCCCGACCGCCTGCCGCCAGTCGAGACCGCGGAAGGTGGAGCGCAACGGGCCGAACTCGCGCAGCGCGGCCAGCTCGGCGCGCCGCCAGCCAGCCTCGTCGATCTCGCCGCCGGCGAACTGCGCGCGGCCGAGCGTGACGCAGCCGAGGTAGACGCTCGCCATCCGGATCGGCCGGAAGCTCTCCCCGACGATGACCTCCGTGCTCCCGCCCCCGATGTCGACGACCAGCCGCCGCACGCCGGCGTCGGGCAGGCTGTGGGCCACGCCGAGGTAGATCAGGCGCGCCTCCTCCATGTCGGAGATCGTGTCGATCGGGTGGCCCAGCGCCGCCTCGGCCTCGGCCAGGAACCGTTTCGCGTCGCGCGCCACGCGCAGCGTGTTCGTGCCCACGGCGCGGACGCTCTCGGCCGGCATGTGCCGCAGCCGCTGCCCGAAGCGCCGCAGGCAGTCGAGCGCGCGGCCGCGCGAGCGGGCGTCGAGCCGCCTGCGCGAGTTCAATCCGGCCGCGAGCTGGACCATCTCCCGCAGGCGGTCGACGACCACCGGCTCGCCCGCCTGCAGGCGCGCAACGACGAGGTGGAAGCTGTTCGAGCCCAGGTCGACTGCGGCGATGCTCTCGGGAAGCGCCGCCGGGCGTGGAGATCGCATGCCGACCTCGGCGCGTCAGGGCTGGATCGTGGGCGACAGCCGCCGGCGCGAGGGACCGGCCGCGCGGCGCCGCCGGGCGGGCGGCTCCTCTTCCTCTCCGTCCCGAGCCTCGGGCGGACTTCCGGCCGCACCGTCCGCGCCGCTCGCGCTCGCGGCGTCGGCCTCGACCATGCGGATGAACGTCTCCTGGGCGGCCCGGCCCGGCTCGCCCGGGGCCGGGCTGCGCCGGACGTAGACGCCGTCGGGTCCGCAGTCCCAGGCGCTCGAGTTGTCGCGCCGGTAGACCTCGAGGATGCCGTCCAGCTCGTGCGCGAGCCGCGGGTCGAGCACGGGGACGACGGTCTCGACGCGGCCGTCCAGGTTGCGGCGCATCCAGTCGGCGGAGCCGATGTAGAACTGCGGATCGCCGGCGTTCGCGAAGCGGTAGATCCGGCTGTGCTCGAGGAACCGCCCGACGACGCTGAACACGCGGATCGTCTCCGACAGCCCCTTGACGCCCGGCAGCAGGCAGCACAGGCCGCGCACGTTGAGCGAGATCGGGACGCCGGCCTGGCTCGCCTGGTACAGCTCCTGGATGATCTGCGGATCCTGGAGCTGGTTCATCTTGGCGTCGATCCCGCTCGGCCGGCCGGCCCGCGCGTGCTCGGCCTCGCGCCGGATCAGCTCGGTGAAGCGCCGCCGCATCGTGTCGGGGGCGACGAGCAACACGCGCCAGTCCGCCAGGCGCGTGGCGCCGGTGAGGGCGTTGAACACCGCCGCCACGTCCTCGCACACGTCGTCGTTGCAGGTCAGGATCCCCAGGTCCTCGTAGATCCGGGCGGTGCCCGTGTGGTAGTTGCCCGTGCTGACGTGGGCGTAGCGCCGCACCCGGTCGCCTTCCTGGCGCACCACGAGCGCCAGCTTGACGTGGGTCTTGAGCCGCGCCACGCCGTAGGCGACGTGCACTCCCTCGCGCTCGAGGTACTTGCCCCACGCGATGTTCGGTGCCTCGTCGAAGCGAGCGGTCACCTCGACCAGCACCGCCACCTGCTTGCCGCGGCGCGCGGCTTCGGCCAGCGCCTTGACGATCGGGGAATCGGCGCTCGTGCGGTAGATCGTCAGCTTGATCGCCAGCACGTCGGGGTCGGCCGCGGCGGCCTCGATGAAGCGCAGGACGGACGAGTCGAACCCGTGGTACGGGTGATGCAGCAGCACGTCGCCGCGCGCGATCTCCTCGAAGAGCTCCCCGCCGCCCGCCAGGTCGCGCAGCCGCGGGTGGACCTGGGGCTGGTGGGGGGTGAAGCACAGGTGCTCCCGCTCCGGCGTCGCGAGCTGCATCAGGTCGCTCAGCCGCAGCAGGGACTCGGTCGGGTACAGATCCTCCTGCCCCACGCCGAGCTGGCGGATCAGCCACTTGCGCGGCCCCTTGGGCATGGCGGAGTCGAGCTCGAGCCGCACGATGCCGGCGAAGCGCCGGGCCTTCAGCTCGTTGCCCACCTGGTGCACGATGCTGCCCGGGCGCTCGGTCTCCTCGTCGGACAGGTCGACGGTCGGGTCCGGCTCGCCCTCCGCGCCGCGCGTCACGCGGAAGCCGTGGACCCCGAGCCGGCTGCTCGCGGGATACAGCAGGTCGAGGTTGGCGGCGATCACCTGCTCGAGCGGCACGAACCCGGCCGCGCCCGGCAGCGGCACCCAGCGCGGCCGGTTCGACGGCACCTCGATCACCGCGACGCGCTCGGCGTCGCCGTCGGTGAACGTCACGCACAGGTTGAGGCCGAGGTTCGCGATGAACGGGAACGGGTGCTCCGAGTCGACGGCGAGCGGCGTCAGGATCGGCAGCACCGCGCTTTCGAAGAAGGCCCGTAGCGCCTGGCGCTCGGGCTCGCCCAGCTCGGAGTGGGCGCGGATCGCCACGCCTTCGCGCTCCATCGCCGCGAGCAGCTCGGCCAGCACGCGGGTGATCCGCGCACTCTGCTCGAGCAGCTCGGCGCGGCAGCAATCGAACTCCTGCTGGGGCGTCTTGCCGTCGAGCGACAGCTTGGCCGAGCGGTTGCGGATCTGCCGCTTGAGGCCGCTGATGCGCTTCATGAAGAACTCGTCGTGGAGCATGCCGGCGATGCCCGCGAACCGCGCCCGCTCGAGCAGCGGGACCTCGGCGCTCTCGGCCAGCGCCACGACCCGGCCGGCGAACGCGAGCCAGCTCAGCTCGCGGTTGCGATAGGCCCGCGACGGCGTGAGGTCGAGCCCTGGGATCTCATCGGGCATGGCGTTCACCCGCTTGCCGGGCGGGCCACGGCGGGCGGCCGTCCCCTGCCCGTGCGCCGGAGGCGGCGCGGCCGCGGCGCTCAGGCATCGTTGCGCAGCAGGTAGCGCTCCGTCTTGCGCTCCCAGTCCTGCTGGGCGTCCCGCAGCTGCGCCAGCGCCTCGAGATAGCCCGCGCGCGACAGCCTGCCGTCGGACAGCTCCTGCAGCCCGTCGCGGCAGCGCTCGCCCGCCGCAGTCACGCGATCGAGCTGAACCCGCAGCAGCAGGCGCGCCTCAGGGGGCAGCGGACGTTCGCCCATGCGGCACCTTTCCCGCGCGGCCCGCGGGGCAGGACCCCCGGCGACCGGCGCGAACCGCGATCCCGTACCCGGCTGTCATGGAACGACCCGTATCGTAGACGAACCAGCGGAGCCGCCATGTTAAATCTTCGTGAACAGCGCCGCCAGCGCGGGCCGCCTCCGAGCGGTTGCGGGTCGAAACCGCCACAGAACTTTCACGCCGTCTTCAGCCGGCCGTCGCCCGCCTCCCGTCTATTGACCGCGACCACGGAGAGCGGGGCGTTGCATTCCCACGATCCCCACAAGCTGGCGCGGCCCTCGCGAATCCCGTCGCTGCCCTCCGCGACCGTGCGATGCACACACGCCACGGCTGGGGAACCCGCACGGCGGGTCGCCCGCGGGGGCCGCGCCGGGACCTCGCCGAACCCGCGCCGGCAAGCGGCGTGGTCGCGCCGAGCGCGTGACCCGCGGCGTGCGGCCGTTCCGTTCCGCTCGTTCTTTTTCGTCCGCATCCCAGGAGGAGCGATCGTGAGAAAGCTCGTGGCGTGTCTGACGACCGTGGCCGCGCTCGCCGCGCTCGGCGCAACTCGCGCGCCGGCCGCGACCGTGCCGGTCACCGCCGACATCACGTCCAGCACCGGCTGGACCAGCAACAACGTCTACGTCCTGACCAAGGTCATCTACGTGACGAACGGGGCGACGCTGTCGATCGAGCCCGGGACGGTGGTGCGCGGCGAGGCCGAATCGTCCCCCGGAGCCAACGATCCCGGCACGCTGGTCATCACCCGCGGATCGAAGATCCAGGCCGCGGGGACCAAGCTCGCGCCGATCGTCTTCACCAATCTCGACGACGACAACGTCGGGGCGAACCCCGGAACCTTCCCCTACGACAGCGCGGCCAACGCGCTGAGCATCACCGGAACGTGGGGCGGGGTGGTCCTGCTCGGGCGCGGCTACGTGGCGAACAACACGGCCGGCGCGCCGAACGCGGCGCGCGAGGTCCAGATCGAGGGCCTGGTCGCGGCCGGGGGCCTGGGGCTGTACGGCAACGGGGGGGACGACGACGACGACAGCGGGACGCTGCAGTACGTGTCGATTCGCTACGGCGGCTTCAACCTGTCGGCCAACAACGAGATCAACGGCCTGACCCTGGGTGCCGTCGGTCGCGAGACCGATCTGGACTCGATCGAGGTGTTCCAGAACAAGGACGACGGCGTGGAGTTCTTCGGCGGGACGGCCGGGATCAGCCACCTGGTGGTGGCGAGCCCGGGAGACGACAGCCTGGACTACGACGAGGGCTGGCGCGGCAGGGCGCAGCACGTGTTCGTGATGCAGGGCACGCCGGGGACCGACAAGTCGGACAAGGGCGGGGAGCACGATGGCGGGAACGGCCCGGACGGCAGCCTGCCGTTCGCGATTCCGACGATCTACAACGCGACCTACGTCGGGCTGGGCCAGAAGACCTACACCGACAAGGCCAAGAACACGGCGCTGCACTTCCGCGACAACGCGGGCGGGCGCTACTACAACAGCCTGTTCGCCGACTTCGGCGGCGCCCCGCTCTTGATCGAGGGTGGCTCGACCGGCGGGACGTCGACGGACCCGTTGACCAGCGGCGCGCGCTCGATCGCGGCGTACTCGATCGACGGGGTGTTCCACCTGGGCCCGCCGTCGGCCTTCCAGCTCGAGCTGCAGGACAACTGCTTCTGGTGCTTCGGCAACGGCGGGACGATCCCGACCGGAGACGCGACCGCGAGCGGCGGCGACACGGGGAAGATCCACCACGACAACGGGGCGTTCTCGAACGGCGCGCTGGACAACGACTACTTCGGCTGCGCCACGCCGCTGCCGATCCGCAGCCGCGTCCGCACCGTGGTCCCGATCGGGACGATCCCCGACCCGATCACGTCGATCGACCCGCGCCCGGCCCCGGGCAGCGCGCTGATCGGCGCGAGCGATCGCACGGCTCCGGCCGGCTACGGCTTCGCTCACGCCCCGTACAAGGGCGCGTTCGGCACGACGAACTGGGCCGCGTGCTGGACGAACATGTCGCGGCTGGATTACTTCCCGACGTGCACGGGTGCAAACAACGCCGTTCCGGACGAGGTCGAAGGACCGTACGTCGCGGAGAAGCTCGTCGCCGGCGGCGTGAGGCTCACCTTCGTGGCGCCGTCGCTTCCGGGCTGCTCCGGCGCGCAGGTGTTCGACACGCTGCGTTCGACCGACCCCACGGACTTCACGGCGCCCGATTGCATCGAGAGCGACGACGGCGCCGATGCGGAGGTGACGGACCCGGACGTGCCGGCCGACGGGGAGTGCTTCTTCTACCTCGTCCGGGCGGAGAACGCCTGTGGCCTGGGCAGCCTCGGCCTGCGCTCGACCGGCGTGGAGCGAACCGGTCCGGACTGCCCGTAGCCCGAAATCGCCGGCCGGCGCGCGCGCGGTGCCGTGTGCGTGAGGGGAAGCGGTGAGGTTGCCGTGGAGGCGGGAGCGCAGTGATGGCGCTCCCGCCTTCGTGGGTGCAAACGGCGGGGGATCGCGCGAATGAATCGACAGCGTGTGCGTGTGGCGGCTCTTCTCGCCGGACTCTTGCCGCTGGGTGACGGCTCCGGAGCCGAAGGATCGACGGCGGCGGCGGGCCTGGAGGCGCTCGACTACGCCTTCCGCTTCGCCACCGCGATCGAGTCCGACGCCAAGGACCGAGGCCGGGCCCAGGCCGCCGTGGCCGTCGACCTGGCGACGATCGGCGCGGTCGACGCGGCCGTGGCGCTGGCGGACCGCATCGCGGGCTGGCATCGGGGCACGGCCTACGCCGACATCGCGGCGGCCTGCGCCCGCCTCGGGCGCGGCGGGACGGCGCGGGAGCTGTTGGCCAGGGCCGAGGAAGTCCGCGCCGGCGTCGAGGGCTGGTACGGGCCGCGCATCCGGGCCCACGTCGCCCAGGCCCTGGCCCTGCTCGGCGATCTCGAGCAGTCGGAGCGGATCGCGCAGGACCTGGCGGCCGGCGATCGCCAGTACGTCGGCCGGTCCGTCGCCAGCATCGCCGCGGGGCGCGCCGCACGCGGCGACTTCGACGCGGCGATGGCGGCGCTGAGGGGGCTCGACGAGAACGTCGACTTCGACGTCTCGTGGTGGCGCACGGTGGGCTACGCGACCGTGGCGCGCGAGACGCGGCTCCCGCCGGAGCAGCGCGCGCGCGCGATCGAGGCCGCCCACCGCTCGGCCTCGGGAATCAGCGGCTGGAAGCGGGCCGAAGCGCTGGAGAGCGTCGCGGAGGTGCAGCGCGAGCTGGGCAAGCCCCGAAGCGCGCTGGCCTCGCTCCGCGCGGCGCAGGCGATCGTCGTCGCGCAGCCGGACAGCCTGCCGGTCAAGGCCCCGCTGCTGTCGAACCTCTCGCGGGCCTTCGCGCGGCTGGGAGCGGCCGGCCGCGCGCGCCGGCTGCTCGCCGCGGCGGAGCAGGTCGTGCCTCTCGCCCTCGTCGTCGACCGGCCGGGCGTCTACGCCAACCTGGCCTCGAGCTACCTCGTGCTGGAGGACGAGCCGCAGGCCTGGCGCGCCTACGACACGGCGGTCCGCGCGGCCGAGGACCTCGTCAACGCGCGCCCGCGGGCGCTCGCCGTGGTATCGATCTGCCGCTCGATGGGCCGGAGCGGCGTCGAGCTGAAGCCGGACACGCGCCGCCGGCTCGACAGCCTGTTCGACGGGCTCGGCGATCCGTGGTGACCCAGGTCCGGCGACGGCCCACCGCCCTCGGGCTGCTGCGCGCCGTCGCCGTGGTCCTCGCGGCATGCGCAGGATCCGCGACCGCGTACGCGGCGGAGCCCGCGGCGGGAGGGCTGCGCGGCACGGTTCGCGACCGCGACTTCGAGGCGCCGCTCGGCGGGGCCAGGATCTCGATCGTCGAGGCCCACCTCGGCACCGTCAGCGGCGAAGCCGGGAACTACCTGTTCGAGTCGGTCGCTCCGGGGAGCTACACGGTCCTGGTCTCGAAGGACGGCTACGAGCGGCGGCTGCTCCACGACGTCGTGGTGGCGCCGGGCCGGCTGACGGACCTCGACGTCAGCCTCGTGTCCGAGGTGGTCGACATGGAGGAGCTCGTCGTCACCGGCGTCGACCTGCTGGCCGACAGCGAGCTCGGCGTGCTCGAAATCCGCGCCGAGGCGCTCTCCGTTCAGGACGCGCTCTCGGCCGAGGCGATCGGCAAGGCCGGCGCCAGCGACGTCGCGGCGGCGCTCAAGCTCGTGGTCGGCGCGTCGGTGGTCGAAGGCAAGTACGCGACGGTGCGCGGGCTGAGCGATCGCTACACCGGGACCACGCTCAACGGCGTGCGCGTGCCGAGCGCCGACCCGCGGCGCCGGGCGGTGCAGGTCGACCTGTTCCCGACGGCGACGATCGAGGGCATCACGGTCAGCAAGACCTTCACCCCCGACCTGTTCGGCGACTTCACCGGAGGCGGCCTCGACATCCGCACCCGCTCCACGCCGGAGGACCCGATCCTCGCGTTCTCGGCCTCGGTCGGCCACGACAGCCTGGCGACGGGCGAGTCCGCGTTCTTGACCTACGCCGGCGGAGGGGTCGAGCGCCTGGGGTTCCACGGCGCCGGCCGCGACTATCCGCGCGTCGCCTGGAGCCCGCTCCCGCTGTCGCTGAACGCGATCAAGCCGACGTTCAAGCAGCCGGCGGCCGAGCAGGCCCGGGCCGTCGCGGCCTACGACGCCTACACCCGCGGATTCGCGCCGGTGATGGGAACGACGCGCGAGCGGCCGGGCCGCAACTCCTCCTACTCGATCGCCGCCGGCGACCGCTTCAGCCTGGGCTCGATGCCGCTCGGCGTGATGGCGGCGGTCACCTTCGACCACCGGTACGAGTTCTACGAGGGCGGCACGAGCAACCGGGTCGGGGTTTCCGTCGCCGGGTCCGAGCCCACGGTCGTCGAGCGCGACGACACCCGGGGCCTCGACGAGACGCTGCTCGGGGCGGTGGCGAGCTTCGAGCTGCAGCCGGCCGGGCGCCACGCGATCTCGCTCGATCTGATCTACAACCAGGCGGCCCAGGACGAGGCGCGGCTGCTCGTGACCGACAACGGGAGCACGCCCGAGCTCTTGTCGGTGGGACAGAACCAGGTGCTGCACTACAGCGAGCGGCGCGTCGGGTCGGCCCAGCTCCACGGCCGGCACGGCCTGGGGGACCTGTGGAACCCGGGCGAGCCCGGTGCGGACGACCTGCGCCTGGACTGGATGGTGTCCCACAACTTCACGGGCCAGGACGAGCCCGACGTCCGGTTCTTCCGGAACAACCTGGAGTTCGACCACGCCGCGGGCACGGGTTCGATCGGCTTTCCCGGCGGCGGCGTTCCCGACGCCGGGAAGACGCGGCGGATCTTCCGCGAGATCGAGGAGCAGAACGGCCAGGCGGCGCTGAACCTGGTCCTGCCGCTCACGCCGTGGGGCGGCGCGGCGGGCGAGGTCAAGGCCGGGCTGTATGCCGATCGCACCGGCCGCGACTCCTTTCAGCGCTCGGCGAGCTACAGCTTCGCGCTGCAGGTCGGCAGCATCTTCAACCCGGCGTACCAGCAGAACCTGTCTCGGGCCACGCTCGCCGTGGACCACCCCGACGTGCTGTGGACCGACACGTTCCTGTCCGCGGAGAACCTGGGCCTGGCCGGCAACCGCTGCGACACGCCGCCGCCGAATCCGGGCTTCGCCCAGTGCGCGGCGCTGAACCAGCTGCTGTGGGTGCTGAACCCGCTGGGCGAGGACGTCGACTACAGCGGGGAGCAGCGGCTCGACGCCGTCTACGCCATGGCCGAGCTGCCGCTGGCGGCGCGGCTGAAGCTCGTGGGCGGGGCGCGGCGCGAGTCGACGAAGATGGAGGTGGTCCCGACCAACGCGACCTTCGGGCTGATCGAGACGATCGAGGTCCAGCCGACCGGCGACCGGGCGATCGTGCAGGTCGACCAGGCGCTGCTCGCGAGCGACATCGACGAGACGGCGCTCCTGCCCGCTTTCGGCCTGGTGTGGGCGGTGATCCCGCAGATGAACCTGCGGGCCTCGTGGAGCCGGACGATCGCCCGCCCCAACTTCCGCGAGCTGGCGCCGGTCGCGACCGAGGAGTTCCTCGCCGGCGACGCCTACCTCGGCAACCCCGCGCTCGAGCTGTCGGACATCACGAACCACGACCTGCGCTGGGAGTGGTTCCGCCGCCCGGGGCAGCTGTTCGCGGCGAGCGCCTTCCGCAAGGCGATCTCCGACCCGATCGAGCTGATCAGCTTCTCCGTCGCCTCGAGCAGCTTCGTCCAGCCGGTCAACTACGAGCGGGGGCGGGTGCGCGGCTTCGAGCTCGAAGCCCGCAGCGGCTTCGGCGAGATCGCCGACTGGCTCGACGACCTGGCGCTGGGCGTGAACGCCGCCTGGATCGACTCCGAGGTCGACGTGCCGCTCGCGGAGCGGGCCTCGCTCGCGCCGTTCGGCCTGGACGAGCCGACGCGGCGGTTGCAGGGCCAGCCCGAGTTCCTGTTCAACGCCCACCTCACCTACGACAACCCGCGGTCCGGGACGTCGCTCGGCGTCTTCTACAGCGTCGTGGGCGAGACGCTGCTCGCCGGGGCGGCGCGCGGCGAGGACGGCACCCCGAACCTGTTCGAGCGGCCGGACGCGACGCTCGACGTGAAGCTCGCGCAGAAGATCGGCCCGCACGTGTCGCTCGCCCTCGGGGGGAAGAACCTGCTGCACCAGGACCGCGAGACGGTCCATCGCACGCCGGGCGGGCTCGAGGCGCTCAAGTCGCGGCACGAGACCGCCTACCGCAGCTCGCTCGCCGTCAAGGTCGAGTGGTGAGCGGTGCGGTCCGCCACGAGTCGCCTCCCGCACCGCGCTCGCCGTCCCGGCCGCGAGATGCGCCGCGGCGGGGTGCGGTCACCGCAGCGACACGCGATCGCCACCGAAGCGTGACATCGCTCGGGCCATCGATTTAACACGCACTTCATCGGCTGGTCTTACCTTGGTGCCGTCCGCGGGCCCGAGGGAACAACCGCTCCCGCGCCGGGAGCCGAGGTCGCTCATGCTTCGAGTCGCGCAGATCACGACGCTGTCCGTGCTGCTCGCCGCCGGTCCACCGCCCGCGCTCGCGGCGGACTCCCCGCCGGACGAGGTGCGGTCCACGCGCGAGACCATGGCCCGCTGGGTCGAGACGCAGCAGCTCCTGTCCCGGGAGCGGCGCGACTGGCAGGTTGCGAAGGACGTGCTCGAGCAGCGCATCGCGCTGATCGAGGGCGAGATCGCCGCGCTCGAGCCGAAGCTCGCCGCGACCCGGGCGCAGCTCGCCGAGATCGAGGCCAAGGGCGGCGCGCTGGCCGCCGAGACGGGCTCGCTGCGGCGCGGGACCGCGGCGCTCGACTCGTTGCTCGCGTCGCTCGAGACCAAGACGGTGCGCCTGCTGGCCGCGGTCCCCGACCCGCTGCGCGAGCACGTCGCGCCGCTCGGCCGCCGCATCCCGTCCGATCCCGCCGCGACCCGGCTCACGTTCGGCGAGCGCTTCCAGAACGTGATCGGGATCCTGAACGAGGTCGACAAGTTCAGTCTCGAGATCACGCTCGCGAACGAGGTGCGGCCGCTGCCCGACGGCCGCACGGCCGAGGTCCAGACGCTGTACCTCGGCCTGGGGCAGGCGTTCTACGTGACGCCCGACGGCAAGACCGCGGGCGTCGGCCGCGCCCTGGCCGACGGCTGGGCCTGGACCGCCGCCGGCGAGCTCGCGCCCGCGGTCGCCCGCGCGATCGCGATCCTGAAGAACGAGCAGGTTCCGGCCTACGTGCCGCTTCCGGTGCAGATCCAGTGACGGCCCGAACCGTTTCGCGACGCCTCCTGCTGGCCTTCGCCGCGCTCGCCTCGCTGGCGCCCCGCGAGGCCGCCGGCCAGCCGGCCGAGCCCGCCGCGGGAGCCGAAGTGCTGCGGGAGACCGCGGCGCGCGCGCAGCAGGACCTGGAGCACAGCCTGGCCGAGCTGACCGCCCTGCGCGAGTCGATCGCCGCGGAGAAGCTCCCGCGGACGCGCCGGCTGGGCGAGCTCGAGTCCCGCCTCGTCGCGCTCCGTGCCGAGCAGGAGCAGGCGCTGCGCACGCTCGACTCGCGCGCGCTCGAGCTGGGCACCGCGGGCACGGACATCGACGTGCGCCGGGCCGAGAACGACTACCTGTCGAACCTGCTCGACGAGTACGCGAGGAACTTCGAGGCGCGGTTGCACGTCACCGAGCTGCAGCGCTACCAGGCGGTGCTCGAGCGCTCGCACGCGGCGCGCGACGGCGCCGACGTCGGTCCCGCCGAGTCCTTCGGCGCGCAGGCCGCGCTGGTCGACGCCTCGGTCGAGCGGCTGCTCGATCTCGTCGGCGGCACGACGTTCGACGGCCGGGCCGTCGCCGCCGACGGCACGATCCACGACGTGCGCTTCGCGCTGGTCGGGCCGGTGGCGCTGTACGCCTCCGCCGACGGGCGCGAGGCCGGGCTGGCCGAGCAGCGCCTGGGCTCGCTCGAGCCCGGCATGCTCCCGCTCGAGCAGCCGGAGCTGGCGGCGCAGGCGCGAGCCGTGGTCGCCACCGGCGCGGGGCGGCTGCCGCTCGACCCGACGCTCGGCGCGGCTCGCCGGGTCGAGGCCGAGCAAGACACGCTGGTCGAGCAGATCCGCAAGGGCGGGCCGGTGATGGTGCCGATCCTGCTCCTGGCCGGTGCGGCGCTGGTCATCGTGGTCTTCAAGTGGGTCCAGCTCGCGCGCGTCGCGAGCCCGCCGGCGCGGCGCGTCGAAGCGCTGCTCGAGGCGCTCAAACGCGGCGACGCCCCGGCCGCGGCGCGCCAGGTGCAGCGGATCGCCGGACCCACGGGCGAGATGCTGCGCGCGGGGATCGACCATTTGGGCGAGCCCAAGGAGCTGGTCGAGGAGGTGATGTACGAGCGGGTGCTCGAGACCCGGCTGCGCCTGCAGCGGCTGCTGTCGTTCATCGCGATCAGCGCCTCGGCCGCGCCGCTGCTCGGCCTGCTCGGCACCGTGACCGGCATCATCCACACCTTCAAGCTGATCACCGTGTTCGGGACCGGCGACGCGCGGACCCTGTCGTCGGGGATCTCGGAGGCGCTGATCACGACGGAGTACGGGCTGATCGTGGCGATCCCGGCGCTGTTCGCCCACGCCTTCCTCTCGCGCCGCTCGCGCCGGATCATCGACCGCATGGAGAAGACCGCGGTGTCGTTCCTGAACCGCGTCGTGGCCGGGACGGGCCCCGTGCCGGCGGTCGAGCCGGTCCGGGCGACAGGTGCCGCACGGGTCGGCGGGCTCGGCAGCGCCGCGCCGGCGCTCGCCGGCAGCGGCGCGATGCTGGCCGGTCCGGCCGAGGCCCGCGAGCACTGAGGCCGGAGGAATGAGCGGACTGTTCGCGCAGGCGACGGAGATCTGGCGGTCGGGTGGGTGGGCGATGGTCCCGCTCGCGCTGAACGCGCTGATCCTGTTCGCGATCGGCACGCAGCTGCTGCTCGCTCTCGGCCTGCGGCGGCTGCGCACGGTGCCCGAGGCGAAATGGAGACGCTGGATCGGCGCTCCCGCGGAGCGGCGCGGGCACGTCGGCTCGCTGATCGACTTCCTGATGGGTGCGGCCGATCCGGAGGAGATCAACGTGCGCTTCCGCGAGCTGCACGCGTCCGAGGTGGCGCCGTTCGCCCGCGACCTGCGCTTCATGCGGCGCGCCGTCGGCACGGCGCCGCTGCTCGGCCTGCTCGGCACCGTGACCGGGATGCTGGCGACGTTCCAGGCGCTGGCCTCCGGCTCCGGCGGACAGAAGACGATGGATCTCGTCGCGGGCGGGATCTCGGAGGCGCTGATCACGACCGAGACCGGCCTCGTGATCGCGCTGCCCGGGCTGTTCTTCCAGTACCACCTGACGCGGGAGCGCGACCGCTACGAGGCGTTCCTGGCGCATCTCGAGACCGCGTGCACCCAGTACGTCTACACCTGGCGCGTGATCCAGCTGCGGGCGGGGCGGCCGCCCGCGCCGCTGGCGCTCGAGCCGCAGCACCGACTCGATCCGGACCGGAGCCGACCATGAGCCGCTTCCGCTCGCTGGCCGACGACGACGACGGCGCCTCGGGCATCGACATGGCCCCGCTGATCGACTGCATCTTCATCCTGCTGATCTTCTTCATCGTCACGACCAGCTTCGTCGAGGAGACGGGCGTCGTGGTCGACAAGCCGCAGGCCGCCTCGTCCGTCGACCTCGAGCGCTCGAGCATCCTGATCGCGATCACCGAGCGGGGCGAGGTGATCTACGGCGGCCGTGAGATCGGCATCAGCGGCGTGCAGCCGCTGGTCGAGCGCCTGACGCAGCGCGAACCGATCCCGGTGATCGTGCAGGCCGACGCCGGCGTCCCGTCCGGGCTGTTCGTGCGCGTGATCGACGAGGCCAAGCTCGCCGGCGCGACGAAGGTCTCGGTCGCGACCCGCCGCCGGGCGTCGTGAGGCCGAGGCGGTGACGATCCGGCGCGCCGCGGCGATCGGGGGCTGGCTGCTCCAGCGGCTGGCGGCGCTCGTGCTGGCCGCGCTCCTGACGCTCGCCGTGTTCCTGGTCCTGCCGCTGATCCAGACGATCGGCGCGGCCGCGCACGAGCGTGACCTCACGCTGCGCTCGGTCGGCGTCGCCGCCCTGCCGCCCCCGCCGCCCCCGCCGCCGGCGGAGGAGCCGCCGCCGCGGCCGGAGCCGCCGCCCGCGCCGCCCGAGCCGCTCGCCGAGGCACCGCTCGACCTGGCGCAGCTCGAGCTGGCGCTCGACCCCGGCTTCGGCGCGGGGCTGTTCGGCGACTTCACGCTGCGGCTCACCGACCACCTGGACGCGGACCCGGGGCTGGCCGAGGTGTTCTCGCTCGCCGATCTGGACCGGCGCCCGAACGTCGTGGTCCAGCCGCACCCCACCTATCCCGCCGAGCTGAAGCGGACGAACCGGCGGGGCACGGTCTACGTGGTGTTCCTGGTCGACGAGCGCGGTCGCGTGAGCGGCCCGCGGGTGGAGCAGTCGACGGACCCCGCGTTCGACGCCGCGGCGCTCGAGGCGGTGCGACAGTGGCGGTTCGAGCCGGGGACCCGCCGGGGCCAGGCGGTGCCGTTCACGATGCGCGTACCGATCACGTTCAACGCCGGCTGAGGCCGGCCCGGGAGAGGTTCGAACGATGACCTGCGAGCGAAGCCCGATCGGCACGGCCGTCGTGCTGCTGCTGCTGGCGACGCGGCCGCTCGCGGCCGGCGCCCCGTCGCGGGCCGAACCGCTGGCGCTGTGGGACGACCCGCAGTTCCAGCGGCGCTTTCTCGGAAGCTACGGCGTCCAGGCCGAGGTCGAGCCGCGCGTCACCGCCGTCGAGCGCGAGCAGCTCGAGAAGCTCATGCCGCTGATGGGCTCCGATCCGGACGAGGCGGCGCGGCAGCTCGACCAGCTCACCCGGCCCGAGTCCAGCGCGGCGCTCGACTTCTACCTGGGCAACCTCCACTTCCAGCAGGGGCGGCTCGACCAGGCGGCGGCGCGCTACGAGGCGGCGCTGGCCAAGTTCCCGAGCTTCCTCCGCGCGCAGAAGAACCTCGGCCTGATCCGCGTGCGGACCGCACGCTTCGACGACGCGGTCGGCTCGCTGAGCCGGGTGATCGAGCTGGGCGCGAGCGACGGGCTGACCTACGGCCTGCTCGGCTACTCCTACGCGGCGCTCGGCAAGTTCGTCTCGGCCGAGTCGGCCTACCGCAGCGCGATGCTGCTCGAGCCGGAGCGGATGGACTGGAAGCTCGGCCTGGCGCAGAGCGTGCTCGAGCAGCACAAGTACGGCGAGGCGGTCAGCCTGTGCGAGGAGCTGATCGCGCGCGAGCCGGAGCGGGCCGGGCTGTGGCTGCTCCAGGCCAACGCCGCGATCGGCCTCGGCCGGACGCTCGAGGCGGCGCAGAACTTCGAGATCGTCGAGCGTCTGGGCGGGAGCACGCCGCGCAGCCTGCAGACGCTGGGCGACATCTACGTCAACGAGCAGCTGTGGGAGCTGGCGGAGCGCGCCTACGCCCGGCGCGTCGAGCTCGAGGGGGCGGCCGGCGCGGCGGAGCTGCTGCGCAACGTCGAGATGCTGGCGCAGCGCGGGGCGCTGCCCCAGGCGCAGCGGCTGCTCGACGCCTACCGCGGGCTTCCGCCCGGCGGCCTCGACGACGAGGCCCGGCGGCGGGCGCTCAAGCTCGAGGCGCGGATCGCGGTCGCCGGCGGGGAGGACGCCGCCGCGGCCGGGGTCCTGGAGCAGGTCGTGGCGCTCGACCCGCTCGACGGGGAGGCGCTGATCCTGCTCGGCCGGCACCACGCTCGCGCCGGGGACCACGAGCGCGCGGTCTTCTACTACGAGCGGGCCGAGGGCCTGGAGGGGCACGAGGCGGACGCTCGGCTGCGCCACGCCGAGCTGCTCGTCAAGCAGGCGAGATACGCCGAGGCCGTGCCGCTGCTGAAGCGGGCGCAGGAGCTGAAGCCGCGGGACGAGATCGGGCGCTACCTGGAGCAGGTGGAGCGGGTCGCCCGCGCCCAGCGCTGAGCGGGGCGGTCTTGGCCGAGATCTTACCCGGCGCTGACACGAGCCTTACACCCGTGCGCCAAGCTCGTGGCGTGAACGACGCGCGCTCGTCACCGGTCCGGCTGCTCGTCGTCGAGGACGAGCCCGACATCGGCTCGCTGCTCGAGTACCTGCTGGGGCGCGAGGGCTTCTCCGTGCGCGTCGCCCGCAGCGGGCGGCAGGCGCTGGACGAGCTGGATCGCGAGCGGCCCGACCTCGTCGTGCTCGACCTGATGCTGCCCGACGTCAGCGGTCTCGACGTCCTGCGGCACATCCGCCGCGAGTCGTCGAGCGCGCGGACCCACGTGCTCGTGCTCTCGGCGCGCAAGGACGAGGCGGATCGCGTCCGCGGCTTCGAGCTGGGCGCCGACGACTACATGATCAAGCCCTTCAGCCCGCGCGAGCTGGTGCTGAGAATCCGCAAGGCGCTCGGCCGGCCCGAGGCGGCGGCCGAGCGCCCGGCGGGGCTCGTCGCCGGCCCGATCGCGATCGATCCCGACCGGCACGAGGTGCGCGTCGCCGGCGAGATCGTGCAGCTGACGCTGACCGAGTTCCGGCTGCTGGCCGACCTGGTGCGCAACGCCGGGCGCGTCCGCAGCCGCGAGAGCCTGATGACCGAGGTCTGGGGCTACGATTCGCGGGCGATGTCGCGCACCGTGGACACTCACGTCCGCCGGCTGCGGTTCAAGCTGGGCGCGGCGGCGCCGTGGCTCGACACCGTGCGCGGCGTGGGCTACAGCGTCCGGCGCCCGCAGGGCGAGGCGCCGCAACTGGCGGGCGGGTCGCGCTAGGCCGGCGCCGCGGCGGCTCAGGTCGCCGCGGCGAACGGGGCGCTGAACGGGACCGGGGCCACGGCCAGCGGCGAGCGCAGCTCGATCACGCCCTCGTCGGTCAGGCGGCGCAGCGCGGTCAGCACGTCGATCTCGCGCAGCGGCGTGAGCCACAGGATGCACTGGATGTCGGTCATCCCGTCGATCAGCGTCAGCAGGAACGAGTCCTCGGGACGGGCGACCTCGGCCAGCGACTCGCGCCGGTCGCGCAGCAGCACCGGGACCCGCGAGATGAACTCTTCGTCCTGCTTCATCCGCTCGACGTGCGCGGCCTCGGCCCGCGCCAGCAGACGTCGCGCGTAGTCGCTCGTGTGGTCGCGGCAGAAGGTCCGCAACAGCTCGATTCCCGCCTCGTACTCCTCGCGCTCGACCAGCCCCAGCGCCTGGGAGATCTCGCCGTCGGGATCGTGCGCGGCGGCCGTGCCCTGCTCGTCGTCCGCGCCCGCCGGGCGCGGGGCGACGTCGGGCGGATGGCTGCGGGCGTCGAGCAGCGTCTCGGTCTCGGGGCCGACCGGCCGGGTCTCGACCACGCGGAGCAGGCCCCGCCCGTAGAGGTGGAACAGCAGCTGGAGCACGCGGAACTCGGACAGCCGCGTGTGCAGCAGCACCTCGGCGATCGTCCGCTGCCCGTCGACGGCGTCGAGGATCCGGCGGGTGGCCGCCCGTTCGAGCAGGTCGGCCGGCGGCTCGGCCCCGGTGCCGGCGAGCACGACGCCCGAGGAGGAGAAGGTGCGGCGGATCTCGCGCAGCTCTTCCGCCCGCTTCTTGCCGGCGACGATCAGCTCGTCGACGGACAGGTTGACCTCGATCTGGTCGGGATCGAGCGTCGCCCCCTCGTCGAAGCGGAAGTAGGCCTCGTCCCAGTCGAACAGGCTGTGGATCGTCTCCTCGGCCTTGGCCGCGATCTCGCGGGCCAGGTCCGAGCGCGACAGCAGGTTCAGCTCGACGAGCAGCAGCCCGAGCCGCTTGCGCGTCGCCTTGCGCAGCGTCAGCAGGTGCTGTAGCTGCGTCTCGTTGATCCGGCCGCGCGAGAGCAGGAACTGCCCGAGCAGCGCCGCGGGCTCGTTCGACGTGCACGAGCCGACCCAGCCCTTGCGGAACTCGACCCGCTTCGAGATCGCGTTGCGCTCGACCTCGAGCACGCCGGTCCGGTGGTTGCGCGAGGCCCACAGCAGGAGGTCCTCGAGCGGGAACGTGCGAAGATCGCCCAACAGCGCCACGGCAAGCCCCTTTCCCCCGGGCACGGGCCGGGGTAGAAGCTAGGGTCCGGGGTCGGAAGTCGGCCACCCCCGCGCCCCGGCGGGGCCGGGCGGCCGGCGCGGGGCCGTGCCCCGGAGACTTGATCCGCGCGGAGCGCGTGTCTACCCTCGGTGGCGTGGCGGCCAGCGAGCGAGCCCCGTGGCCTCGCCCCGCGGAGCCCGCGGTGGACTGCGAGCCCATCGCTTGCAAGCGGTCGCACCGGGCCGCGGCGGCCGCGTGCCCGGAGGAGGCACGGACGCTCCACGAGTCGGGAAGGCCGCGCGGGGGCCCCTCGCGGCCCCGCCGGCCGCCGCCCCCATGACCCTCGAGCGGGTGCTCGGCCGGCGGGAGGCGGCCTGGATCGTCGCCGGCAACATGATCGGCGCCGGGATCTTCCTTTTCCCGGGGCCCGTGGCCGGCAGGCTGCCGGGGCTCGCGTGGCCGCTCGTCGCCTGGGCCCTGGGCGGTGCCCTCGCGCTGTGCGGCGCCGCCGTGTACGGGGAGCTGGGCTCGCGGCTGCCCCGCGCCGGAGGCGATTACCAGTACCTCGCGGCGGCGTTCGGGCCGCTGTGGGGATTCCTGCACGGCTGGGCGGCGATCCTGCTCACCTTCTCCGCGGCCGCGGCGGTGATGGCCGTCGTGGCCGTGCGGCACGTGTGGGCGGCGCTCGCTCCCGCGGGGGACCCGGGCCATCCCGCCGTGAGGCTCGTCCCTCCGCTCGTCGTGCTGCTGTTGACCTGGGCCAACACCGCGGGCGTCCGGGCCGGCGAGCGCGCGACGGTGTGGCTGACGGCGCTGCCGCTGGCGGGACTGTTCGTGCTGTTCGGCGCCGGCGTGGTCCTGGGACGGGCGGACCTCGCGCTGCCGCAGGCGGCGCCGCTCGGCCGGCCGTGGCCGCTCGCGCTCGGCTCCGCGATGGTCTTCGTCTTCTTCACCTACTCGGGCTGGAACGCGGCGGCCTACCTCGCGGGCGAGATCCGCGATCCCGGGCGCAACCTCGCCGGGGGGCTGCTCTGGGGCACGGCGCTCGTCACCGCAATCTACCTCGCGTTCAACCTGGTCGTGCTGCTGGCGGTTCCGCCGAGCGAGCTGGCCGGGACGATGACCGCCGGCGCGCAGGCGGCAGACAACCTGCTCGGCCCCGGCGGCGCCCGCGCGCTCGGCTTGATCATCGCCCTCTCCGTGCTCGGCTCGGCGAACGTGACTCTGATGGCGGGAGCGCGCGTCTACTACGCGATGGCGCGGGACGGGCTCGCGCCCGCGCCGTTCGCACGCCTCAACGCCGCCGGAGCGCCCGCCGTGGCGCTGTGGGTCGCGGGGGCGTGGACCGCGCTCTTGGCGGTGCTCGGCTTCGTCGAGGCGCTCGTGACGTGGGCGACGCTCGCGATCCTGCTGCTGTCGGCGCTGGCGACCACGGCGCTGTTCGTGCTGCGACGACGGGACGGACCGTGTGCGGGATTCCGTTGCCCGGGGTACCCCTGGACGCCCCTCGCGTACGCCGTCGCCTCGCTGGGAGTGGCGGCGGCCAGCGCGGCGTATGCGCCGCGACAAGCGCTCCAGGGGCTCGCGCTCGTGGCGGCGGGGCTTCCCCTGTACGGGCTGCTTCGCTGGCGTCGGGCCGGGCCGGGAGTTCCCGGAACGTGAGCCGGAGCGACGGGGGCAACCCGTCGCGGGATCGCCGGACGCGGGCATCCGGCGAGTCCCTGGGGGGTTCTCCGTGCGCCTCCTACAATAAGGTTAGAGCGAGCAGGCCGGCACGCGGGTGGGCCGGGTCGGGGCTCGGAGGCGGAATGGCGGACACGAGCCCGGAGGGCGGCGGATGATCGACACCACGTTCCTGCTCGGCCTGCTGCTCGGCGCGCTGCCCGTGCTCTACGCCGTGGCCTTCGTCGCCTACCTGCTGGTGTTCGTCACCGAGGACCGGCTGGTGCGCCGGCTGGCGCGGCCGCTGCTGCTCGTGGCCGTCGCGGCCAACGTGGCCTACCTGCTCGGCTTCACGCTGTTCTTCGAGCACATCCCGCTGGTCAACGTGTACCAGGCGGTGGGGGTCGTGGGCTTCGCCCTGGCCGCGATCTACCTGTGGGTCGAGACGCGCACCGGCAGCCCGCACACCGGGCCGTTCGTGCTGTTCCTGGTCGTGAGCTTCCAGCTCGTCAGCACCCTGTTTCCCAAGCTCGACCGCGCGGTGCCGGAGATCCTGCGCAGCAAGCTGTTCAGCCTGCACGTCTCGGCCGCCGTCATCGGCTACTCGGCGCTGGCGTTGTCGGGCGTCTACGGGCTGCTCTACCTGATGATGGTGCGTCGCATCCGCTCCAAGCGCTTCGGCCTGGTGTTCCGCCGCCTCCCGCCGCTCGACGTGCTGGACCGGATGAACGTCGCCGCCGCGCTCGTCGGCTTCGGCTTCCTGACGCTGGCGATCGCCGTCGGCTCGATCTGGACCGCGCTGCTGTTCGGCGACCTCGGCCACCTGGCGCGCGACCCGAAGATCCTGGTGGCGTTCCTGACGTGGGCCGTCTACGCCGTCGCGCTCGGCGGCCGGCGGCTGCCGCGCTGGAGCGGGACCCACACCGCCTACTCCACGGCCCTCGGCTTCCTCGTCGTGCTGTTCTCGATCTTCGCCGTCAACTTCTTCCTGAGCGAGTTCCACGTCTTCACGAGCTGAGCCGGATGGGTCTCGTCGTCCTCGGGTTGAACTACCGCACCGCGCCGCTCGGGATCCGCGAGCGCGTGGTCTACACGCCCGAGCAGGCGGTGACCAAGCTGCGCGACCTCAAGCAGCACCACGCCGTTCCGCAGGCGATGCTGCTCAGCACCTGCAACCGCACCGAGCTGTACGCGATGGTCGGGAGCGGCGGCGAGCGGTTGCCCGAGCTGCGGCAGGGGCTGTTCTACGACCGGCTCGGCACCGAGCCGGACGGCGATCGGCTGCTCTACGAGTGGCAGGATGCGGCCGCCGTGCGCCACCTGTTCCGCGTCGCCTGCGGGCTGGACTCGATGGTGCTCGGCGAGCACGAGATCCTGGCGCAGGTCAAGGCGGCCTACGAGCTGTCGCGCTCGGCCGAGACCGCGGGGACCGTGTTCCATCGTCTGGCGAGCCGCGCGTTCAACCTCGGCAAGCGCGCGCGCAGCGAGACCGGGATCGGCTCCGGCGGGGTGTCCGTGGCCTATGCCGCGATCGAGCTGGCGGAGAAGGTGTTCCAGCGGCTGGAAGGGCGCGGCGCGCTGCTCGTCGGCGCGGGAGAGAACGGGCGGCTGTGCGCCGAGCGCCTGCTGTCGCGCGGGGTCTCGCCGCTGATCATCGCCAACCGCACCCCGGCCAAGGCCGACGCGCTGGCGGAGCGGCTGGGGGGCGAACCGCTGCCGCTCGCGCGGATCGGCGAGGTCCTCGATCAGGTCGACATCGTGGTCACGACGACCGGCGCGGAGCTGCCGATCATCGACTACGCGCTGGTGCGGCCGGCGGCGGGGCGGCGCAGCGGGCGGTCGCTCGTGTTCGTCGACGTCGCCGTGCCGCGCGACGTCGACCCCGGGGTGGACCGGCTGCAGAACGTCTTCCGCTTCGACCTCGACGCGGTCCAGGCGATCGTCGAGCGCAACCTGGAGCGGCGCCGCGAGGACGCGCCGGCGGTGGAGGCGATGGTCGAGACCGAGGTCCACCGCTTCATGGACTGGTGGAGCCGCATCGGCACCGGGCCGGTGATCCGCGACCTCAACCTGCGGTTCGAGACCGTGCGCGCCGCCGAGCTCGAGCGCAACGCGCGACGCTTCCCGGCCGCGGAGCGCGAGCAGATCGAGCGCTTCACGCGCACGCTCGTGCGCAAGCTGCTCTTGGACGTGACGCTCGAGATCAAGCACTACCAGGCGGACGATCCGGTGCAGGCCGAGCGCCTGGCCAGCCTGCGCGAGCTGTTCCGGCTCGATCGCGACGAGGAGCCGCCGGAGGCGGAGCAGGACGAGGAGCCGGCCGGGTCCGGCGGGCCGGCCGGGCCGCTCTCCGGCGCCGGCTGACCCGCGGCCGGCCATCGCCCGTCGTCGCGTTGCCGGCGGTCGTCCGCTCGCCGCCCGCTGGGCCCGCTGCGTGTCGCGTGTTCGGCCCGGAGTCGGGCGCGCGTTGCCGCGTGGTTGACGCACTGAGGCGCCGGTTCTAGCATCGTCGCCCGGTTGCCGTCCCTGCCGAGCGGCGGGCGCGAGCCCCGGGGCAGCGCGGAGCCGGAAGCGTGCGGCCCCGATGGGCGAACTCGATCATCCTGCACCTGGGGCCGTCGTGACCGAGGCCCGGACCGCGGGACGGGTGCCGGCGGCCTCCGCAGCGAACGGCGGCGAGCGGCCCGAGCACGTGCGGCGCACCTGGGTCCGCTGGCTCGTGGGCCGGCCGCTGCCGACCGCCGACGCCGAGGGCCAGACGATCGGCAAGGCGGTCGGGCTCGCGGTGTTCTCCTCCGACGCGCTGTCCTCGACCGCCTATGCCACGCAGGAGATCCTGGTCGTCCTCGCGCTGGCCGGCACCGCGACGTTCGCGCTCGCGCTGCCGATCTCCGGCGCGATCGTCGTGCTGCTGTCGATCGTCGTCCTGTCGTACTACCAGACGATCCACGCCTATCCCGGCGGCGGCGGGGCCTACGTCGTCGCGCGCGAGAACCTGGGCGAGCTGCCGGCGCAGGTGGCGAGCGCCGCGCTGCTGACCGACTACATCCTGACGGTCGCCGTCTCCATCTCCTCGGGCGTGGCCCAGATCACGTCGGCCTTCCCCGCGTTGTTCGGATTGCGCGTCGAGCTGGCGGTGGTGCTGGTGCTGGGGATCATGGTCGTCAACTTGCGGGGCGTGCGCGAGGCCGGCGCGCTGTTCGCCGTGCCGACCTACCTGTTCCTGGCGGCGATGAGCGGCACCGTGGGCTGGGGGCTGTATCGCTGGGCGTCCGGGTCGTTGCCGGCGGTAACCGACCCGCCGCCGCTCGACGCGCACGGCGTGCTGCAGCCGGTGACGCTGTTCTTGATCCTGCACGCGTTCTCCAACGGCACGACGGCCCTGACCGGGACCGAGGCGATCTCGAACGGCGTCCCCGCGTTCCGCGAGCCGCGCGGCCGCAACGCGGCGGCGACCCTGGTGGCGATGGCGTCGATCCTGGGCAGCCTGTTCCTCGGGATCACGTTCCTCGGCGTGCGCTGCGGCGCGGTCCCGTCCGACTCGGAGACGGTGATCTCGCAGCTCGCCCGCACGATCCACGGCGGACGCGGGCCGCTGTACCTCGCCGTCGTGATCGCGACCGTGCTGATCCTGGTGATGGCGGCGAACACGGCGTTCAACGGCTTTCCGCGGCTGTCGGCGCTGCAGGCGGCGGACGGCTACCTGCCGCGGCAGCTGACCTATCGCGGGAGCCGCCTCGTCTACTCGCGCGGGATCGTGGTGCTGGCCGTGCTCGCCTCGCTGTTGATCGTCGGGTTCGGCGCGAGCGTCAGCGCGCTGATCCCGCTGTACGCGATCGGCGTCTTCCTGTCGTTCACGCTGTGCCAGGCCGGCATGACGCGCCGCTGGTGGAAGGCCGGGCGGCTGCCGCCGGGCGGCGAGCGGCAGGAGCGCGCCTCGCGGCTGCGCCACGAGCGGGGCTGGCTGCCGAAGATGGCGCTCAACGGATTCGGCGCGCTGTGCACCGCGGCCGTGGCGGTCGTGTTCGCCGTGACCAAGTTCCGCGACGGCGCCTGGATGGTGGTGCTGCTGGTCCCGCTGCTGGTCGCGCTGTTCCTGGCGATCCGCCGTCACTACCGGACGCTCGAGCGCCGGCTGTCGCTCGACGACTGGGGCGCGCCGCCGCGGATCCGGCGGCACCGCGTGATCGTGCCGGTCAGCTCGGTGCATCGCGGGACGCTGGTCGCGCTGCACTACGCCCGCTCGCTGTCGGACGACGTCACGGCGGTCCACGTGTCGAACGAGGCGCTGGCGGCCGAGGAGCTGCGCCGGAGCTGGGAGCGCTGGGGCGACGGCACGCGCCTGGTCGTGCTCGATTCACCCTACCGGCTGCTGCTCGAGCCGCTGCTCGAGTACATCGAGCAGATCGCCGCGCAGCGGCAGCGGAACGAGACCTTGACGATCGTCGTGCCGCAGTTCGTTCCGCGCCGCTCGTGGCACACGCTGCTGCACGCGCAGACGGCGGGGTTCCTGCGGCTGGCGCTGCTGTTCCGGCCGGGGATCGTGATCACGAGCGTGCCGTACCAGCTCGGACGGCCGCCGTCCGCGGCGCGGGGGAGCTGATGCGCTTCATCATCGTCGGCTGCGGCCGCGCCGGCGCCGAGCTGGCCTGGCGGCTGAGCCGCTCGGGGCACGACGTGACCGTGATCGACGGGCAGGCGGCCTCGTTCCAGAACCTCAAGCCCGACTACCGCGGCCAGGTGCTGCAGGGCGACGTGCTGTCGCGCGAGGTGCTGGAGCGCAGCGGCATCGAGCGCGCCGACGGGCTGGCCGCCGTGACCAATTCCGATACGATCAACGCCGTGGCCGCCCACGTGGCCCGCACGGCGTACGGCGTGCGGACCATCGTGGTGCGCAGCTACGCCACCGGCTGGCTGCGGGTGCACGAGGCGTTCGGCTTCCAGGTCGTCAGCTCGACGACCTGGGGCGCGACGCGGATCGAGGCGCTGCTCGCCGGCGGGGCGGCGCGCCCGGTGCACTCCGCCGGTCACGGCGAGGTCCAGATCTACGAGCTGACCGTGCCCGAGGCGTGGATCGGGCGGGAGCTGGCCGAGCTGGTCCCGGACCGGGCCGCGCGGGCGGTGGCGGTGACGCGGGCCGGCCGGGCGCTCTTGACCGAGCCGGGGTTTCGCCTGGAGCGCGGCGACGTGCTGCTCGTGAGCGCGACCGCGCCCGGGCTCGAGGCGCTCCAGCGCCGCCTGGCGGAGCCGCCGTGCTCGTGATCATCGCCGGCGGCGGCCGGACCGCCTCGACCTTGGCCAGCGTGCTCGTGGCCCAGCAGCACGCGGTGCGGCTGATCGAGCACCGGCGGGAGGTGCTGCAGCACCTGCACCGCGAGCTGCCGACGGAGGCGATCCACGAGGGCGATCCGACGCAGCCCGACGTGCTCGAGGAGGCCGGGATCCGCGACGCCGACGTGCTGGCCTGCGCCATGCCCGACGACGCCGACAACCTGGCGATCAGCTTCGTCGCCCGCACGCTGTTCCAGGTGCCGCGCACGATCGCCTGCATCAACAACCCGCGCAACGCGTGGCTGTTCGACGCCCGGTTCCACGTCGACGTCGCGCTGAACCAGGCGCAGATCCTCTCCAGCCTGATCGAGGAGCAGATGTCGCTGGGCGACATGATGATCCTGCTCAAGCTGCGGCGCGGCCGCTACTCGCTGGTCGAGGAGAAGATCCCGGCGGGAGCGCGCGCGGTCGGCGTCGCGATCCGCGCGCTGCCGCTGCCGCCGCGCTCGGTGATCGCCGCCGTGATCCGCGGCGGCGAGGTGCTGATCCCGCGCGGCGACCTGGAGTTCGCGGTCGGCGACGAGGTGCTGGCGATCGTCGACTCCGAGGCGGGGGAGATCCTGGCCGAGCTGTTCGCCCGGCCGGAAGCGGGCTGAGGCGCGGCTACAGCGTGGCTCGCTCCGTGCGCGGGGCGGGCGCGTCCGGCTGCCCGAGCGTCGCCAGGTAGCTCTCGTAGCGCGAGCGGATCTCGCGCACGTAGTGCACGGGCTCGCCGCCCCGGCAATAACCGTGCCGCGCCTCGCGGGCGTGCTCGGGTCGGGAGAGCAGCAGCATCGCGCGCTCGACGTTGCCGAACCAGCGGTCGGGATCGAGGCCCAGTCGCGCCGCCAGTCGGCGCGCGTCGACCACGTGGCCGTGGCCGACGTTGTAGGCCGCCAGCGCGAACCACATGCGCTCCCAGTACGGCAGCTCCTCGTCGAACCGCTCGCGCAGCCAGCTCAGGTAGCGGATCCCCGCGGCGATGTTGGCCTCGGGATCCTCGAGCCGCTCGAGCCCGAGCTGCTCGGCGGTGGTCGGCAGCACCTGGAGCAGACCGACCGCCCCGGCGAACGACTGCGCGAGCGGGTCGAACTCGCTCTCCTGGTAGATCTGCGCCACGATCAGCCGCCAGTCGAAGCCGTGAAGCTCGGCGTGGGTCCGCACCAGCCGGTCGTACGGCGAAAGCTCGCCGGCCCGCGCTCGGTACTGCTGGTGGCGCAGGATCTTCTTCGGGTCGCGGAAGTACTTGTCGTAGATCACGTTGTAGAACAGGCCGCGGTACTCGCGCCGCAGGAACCGGTCGACCGCCGCCAGCAGCTCGGGATTCGAGCCGCGGACCGCCCAGGCGAGCGGCACCGGGTCCCCCAGCACCAGGGCCGCACGGACGTCGGAGCGCCACGTGGTCTCGATGTCGACCACGTGGCTCGGGGCGACGGTCAGGTCGTAGGTGCCGTCGGCGACGAGAGCGATGATCTCCTCCGCGTCCAGCGTGTCGGGCGCGGCGTGCAGGGCGAAGCCGTGCTCGCGCCGCAGCCGGTCGAGCAGCTCCCAGTGCGGGCTGTCGCGCCGGACGTGGATCGCGCGGCCCGCGAGGTCCTGCGGGGTCAGCGGCGCGTCCTCGCCGGCTCGGGCCACGACCGTCGGCGCGACGTAGTGGTAGGGAACGGAGAGCGCGACCTCGCGCTCCTCCTCCGGCCCGGGCCGCGCCAGGGCGGCGGCGACGAGGTCCCCCCGCCCTTCGACCAGCATCGTCACCAGGTCCTCCTCGCGCCGCGGGACGACGATCTCGAGCCGCAGGTCGTGCTCGCGCGCGAAGCGCCGGGCCAGCTCGTACTCGAAGCCCATCAGCTCGCCGCGCCACAGGAAGTAGGTGGCGGGCGAGTTGCGCGTCAGCACGCGCAGCACGCGGCGCTCGCGGATCTCCCCCAGGTCGCCGAAGGCGGGACGGGCGTGCCGCGCCGAGAGCTGGTCCTCGGCCAGGAACAGGTTGAGGCCGGCCAGCAGCCGGCGCGATTCGCGGCGCACGGCCCAGGCGATCGGCCGGTCCGGGCCGACGTCGAACGCGACGCGCAGGTCGTCGCGGTAGGCGAGCGCGGCCTCGACCAGGTTGCTGTCGGCGATCGTCACGTCCAGGCGGCGCGTGGCGACGCGGTGCAGGATCTCGTCGGTGTCGACGTGCTCGGGAACCTCCTCGAACGCGATCTCCGGATGGCGCGCGCGCAGCGCCTCCAGCGTGTGGCGGAAGGACGAGGACGGGCGCACGGCGACCCGCCGCCCGGCCAGGTCGGCCGGCCCGTGGAGGCCGTCGTCGCCGCGCCGCGTGACCAGCTGCTCGCGGGCGAAGCCGACGGGCACGGTGAAGGCGACCTGCGAGCGCCGCTCGTCCGTCGCGGTCAGGTTGGCGGCGATCAGGTCGCCCTTGCCCTCGAGCAGGTAGGGGATCAGATCGCTGCGCGAGGCGACGTGGATCCAGTAGGGCTCGAGCCCCTGCCGGCGGGCGAAGGCCTCGACCAGCTCGCGCTCGGCCTCGAGCACGTCGTGCCCGCGCGGCAGGTAGCTCCGGCGCTCCAGCAGCGGCAGCAGGACGCGCAGCGTGCCCCGCGCGCGGATCTGCTCCAGGTCGCCGGCCTCGATGAACGGCGGCGCGCTCGCCCGGCCCGAGCCGAACTCCCATCCGCCGCAGCCGACCCAGGCCAGCGCCGGCAGCAGCAGGGCCGCGAGCGCGGCGGCGCTGCGGTCGGGTGCGGTGGCTCGCCGGTCGCGGGTTCGCATCGGTGCCTCGGGGCGTCTTCCGATGATCGGTCAGGCGGGGCGAGCGGGGCAAGGGAGCGCCGGCGGGGCCGCGGCCGCACGGGCCCCCGAGCGCGCCGTCAGCCCTGGCCGCGGCGCACCACGCCGAGCACGTTGGGCACCGGCCAGGCCCCGTGGTTGTCGTCCGACGCCCCCGAGGCGCCCTCGAAGGCCCCGACGAACTCGAAGTCGCGGTCCGGGCCGCGGACGTAGAGCTGCGCCTCCGGTCCACCCTCGGCGTACATCAGCCCCGTCAGGTCGAGCGGGAGCCGGACCAGGCCGTCGATCAGGTCGTGCGTCGTCGACGGGACGCGGGCGTGGACGAAGACCACGCGCCCCGCGGCGTCGACGCCGACCGCCGCCGCGCTCGACTTGCGCGGATGCTGCTGCCAGACGTTCTCGCCCGCGCACGACAGCATGCGGATGCTCTGGACGAACGAGCCGTAGAGCGGCTCCCACGCGCGGAACTCCTCGCACTCGAGGTCGATGATCTTCACCGGCGGAACGCCCGGATCCAGCCGGTCGAAGGCGAGCACGGCGCGGTCGCGCGTCAGTCGCGCGTTGACGACGTGGGTGCGGGTCCGCATCAGCGAGACGCTGGTCGAGTAGTCCTCCTGGTACATCGCGGCGTTGAGCGCCGCGACCATGCCGTGGGCGGCGCACCACTCCTTCGCGGTGCGGTTCCTGCGATCGTGGGCCGAAGCGGCGACCAGCCGCAGGTCGAACCGCGCGGGGTCGATGCGCAGCACGCGGATCAGCCCCCCGGGCGCCGGGGGCGGCGGCAGCAGGAAGCCCAGCTCGAGCCCCGGCTCGAGCGTCTGCCAGCCTTCGGCCACCGGGCGCGACGGAGGCGGCCCGGAACCGCCGCAGCGGGCGAGCAGGGCGAGCGCCCCGATCGCGAGCGGCAGCGCTCGACCGAGGCCGCGCGAGCCGGTGCGGCGAAGCATGACCCAAGGATAGCCGCTCCCGGGCGCGGTTGGACGCGAGGCGCGAGCGGAAGAGAATGGGGGCGGAGAGCCCCCGTGCGACGGGGGCGAGCCAGGCCCGATGCCGTTCCATACCGTGCGCCTCGCCCTGTGGGCCCTGGTCGCCGTCGCGGCGCTCGACGTCCAGGTCAACCTCGGCCTGCCGTGGGACCTCTTGCTTCCCGATCCGCTTGCGGCCCGCCCGCAAGACTTCCTCGGACTGCTCCTGGCCGACTCGCAGGCCGCGCTCGCCGCGGTCGCGATCGCGCTGGTCCTGGGCGCGGCCCTCACGCGCCTGCCCCGGGGGCGCTCGCTGGCGGCGGAGTCCGGCGCGCTCCTGCCCGCGCTGCTCTGTGCGCAGCAGGTGCTGGCCCAGGCCAGCATCGTCTGGGGCCTCGGGGGGTCGGCGCTCCCCCGCGCCACCGCGATCGCCGCGGCCGTCGGAGCCGCCGCCTGGGCGGCGATCCGCTTCGGCCCCGGCCTCGCGTCGACCGCCGCCCGGCGGATCCCGGCGGACGCCAACCGGACGGACCGCGGTCGCGCTTTCCGCCTGGCGGTGTTCCTGCCGCTCGCCGCCGGCTACGCGAACCTCGCCCTCGCCGGCGCGATCAAGGGGCACGGCGTGTTCGCGCTCCAGGACGCGGGCCTGGCCGCGCTGTGGCTCGCCGTATCCTGGCGCGCGGCGCTCACGCGGTCGCGCGCGGGAAGCGCCCTGCTCCACGGCGCTCCGCTCCTGGTCACGATCGGCGCGGCGATCGGCGCGTGCGGGCTCGGCCCCGGCGCGCGGATCGCACCCGTCGCCGCGGACCGGCCGGTCGACGGCGCCGCCCCGCCGATCGTGCTCGTCGTCCTCGACACGGTGCGGGCCGACCATCTCGAGCTGTATGGCTACGGGCGGGCCACGATGCCGCGGCTCGCGCAATGGTCGCGCGGCGCGCTCGTCGTCCGGCGCGCCGTCGCGCCCGCGGGCTGGACCGCGCCCGCGCACGCTTCGATCTTCTCCGGCCTCCCCGTCTCGCTGCACGGGATCCACTACGGAGACCGCGTCTTCGTCACGCCGCCGCGCGACGGGGTGCGCTGGCTGCCGCAGCAGCTCGCGACGCGCGGCTACACCAGCCTCGCGATCACGGCCAACTCGCTCGCGGTCCCGCAGGGGATCCTCGGCTTCGACCTGGTCCTCGCGCCGCGCCGCAACCCGTGGCACGCGTCGACGCTCGGGGCCCTGGTCGATCATCGCTCCCCGCTGCTGGACGGGGTCAGCGAGCGTCTCGGCTGGCGCATGCCCCACGTCGACGCGGCGGGGATCGTGGATCTCGTGGAGCGGGTGGTGCCGGCCGGGCGGGATCCGCACTTCCTGTTCGTGAACCTGCTCGACGCGCATTCGCCCTACAACCCTCCGGCTTCGGCGCTCGCCGCGCTCGGCCTCCGTCCCGGCCGTGCGTTCGACCGCTGGCGCAGCCACCGCGAGCTGACCGCGCGCTGGCCATCGCTCCCCGCGACGCGGTCCGAGGACCTCGTCGACCTCTACGATGCCGAGCTGCGCGGGCTCGACGACCAGCTCGCCCGCTTGCTGCTGTGGGTCGAGCTGCGCTACGGCGGACGCGCGACGGTGATCGTCACCTCGGACCACGGTGAAGAGCTGGGTGAAGAGGGCCGGGTCGGACACGAGCACGGCCTGGCTCAACGGCTGCTCCACGTGCCGCTCGTGATCCGCGGGCCCGGGATCGCGCCCGGGAGCCGGGACGAGATCGCCGATCTGCGCGGGCTGCACGGATTCGTGCTGTCGCTCGCCGCCGGAGGGCCGCCCGCACTCGCGCGGCTGTTCGAGCCGGACGAGCACGGGATCGTCGCCGAGCGCTATCCCTCGGGATTCGCCTCGGGCCCGCAGCGCGCCTGGGTCTCCCGCATCGAGGGCGAGCGCAAGGGCGTCGGGCCGTCGGCGCACGGCTTCCAGCTGTTCGACCTCGGCGCCGGCTTCGGCCGGGACGCGCCGCTCGGCGTCGCCGCGGCAAGCGGGCTGCGGGAGCGCATCGACCTCTACTGGGAGAGCCACCGCGACCGGCGCCAGGAGCAGGTCGCGCTCTCCGACGAGGAGCGCGCGCGCCTGCGCTCGCTCGGCTACGTGCGGTGAGGCCGTGACGCGGCGGGGTCGGCTGCGTCGGTGCTGCAAATCCGCTTCGCGCTCGTCGAGTCCGCGACCCGCCGGGTGCTATAGTGCGGCCTCCTTCGGGTCCGCCCGTCGTGCCTGAGGTGCTGTGGGAGCGGCGATGCAGCGCAAGCGGGGCGGAGGCAGCTTCCGCCGCCTGGTCATCCTGGTCGCCCTCGCGGGCGCGGTGGTGCTCGGCCTGACCACGTTCCGCGCCGGCCCGCGGCCGGAGATCTCCGCCGCGTCCGACCTGCCGGGCATCGGCAAGCGCACGCGGGTCCAGGTCTCGGTCGCCGAGCCGCGCCGCGGGTTGAGCGAGGTGCGGGTCGAGTTCGTCCAGGGCGAGCGCACGGTTCCGCTCGCCTCCCGCAGCTACACGCCGCTGCCGCCGTGGGCCTTCTGGGGCGAGCGCACGAAGCGCGACGAGCTGACGGTCGAGGTCGGCAGCCAGACGCTCGAGGGGATCGTGGAGGGACCGGCGGCGATCCGCGTCGTCGCCGCCCGCGCCGGCACCTGGCTGCGCTCGCCGGCCCCGGCGCTCCACGAGCTGCGGCTGGAGGTCAAGCTGCGGCCGCCGTCGCTGCAGGTGCTGTCGTCGGCGACCCACGTGGCGCAGGGCGGCTGCGAGGCGGTGGTCTACCTCGCCGGCCCGTCCGCGGTGCGTGACGGCGTGCGCGCGGGGGAGTGGTGGTTCCCCGGCTTCGCTCTTCCCGGCGGCGACGGGCGGCAACGCTTCGCGCTGTTCGCCGCCCCGTACGACCTGGACGATCCGCGAGCGATCGAGCTGATCGCCGAGGACGACGTCGGAAACCTGGCGCGAGCCGCGTTCCTCGACACGTTCGAGGGCCGGCCGTTCAGCGCGGACACGATCGAGGTGACCGACCAGTTCCTGGCGCGTGTCGTCCCCGCGATCCTGGCGCAAACGCCCGAGATCGACGACCGCGGGAGCCTGCTCGACACCTACGTCGCGATCAACGGCGAGCTGCGGCAGGCCAACTCGCGGACGCTCGTCGAGCTGGCCCGGACCTCGGTCCAGGAGTTCCTGTGGAGCCGTCCGTTCGTTCCGCTGCGCAACGCGCAGGTGATGTCGGCGTTCGCCGATCGCCGGACCTATCGCTACGGCGGGCGCACCGTCGACCGCCAGGACCACCTCGGCTTCGACCTGGCCTCGACGCGGATGGCGGAGGTTCCGGCGGCCAACGACGGGGTCGTGCTGATCGCCCGCTACTTCGGCATCTACGGCAACACCGTGGTCCTCGACCACGGCTACGGCCTGATGAGCCTGTACGGGCACCTGTCGAGCTTCGCCGTCGAGGAGGGGCAGCGGGTGACGGCCGGCCGGACGCTCGGCCGCACCGGCGACACCGGGCTCGCCGGCGGCGATCACCTGCACTTCACGATGCTGCTGCAGGGGTTGCCGGTCAATCCGAAGGAATGGTGGGACGGACACTGGATCCACGACCGGCTGGCGCTGAAGCTCGGCCCGGCGCTGCGGTTCACGCAGGGGCCGAGCACCGCGCCGTGAGCGCCCGGGCCCCGCGTCGCGACGTCGCGCGCGGGAGCGCGGAGCCGCGGCGGTGAGCGAGCGGCCGCTCGCCGATCGGGCGCGGGAGTTCTTCGAGGAGCTCCAGGCCTCGATCTGCCGGACGCTCGAGGCGACCGACTCGCGCGGCCGCTTCGGCGACGACCGCTGGGACCACGAGGCCGGTGCGGGCGGCGGCACGAGCCGCGTGCTCGTCGCGGGCCGCCTGTTCGAGAAGGCCGCGGTCAACACCTCGGCCGTGTCGGGGGAGCTGAGCGAGCCGCTGGCCCGCAGTTTGGGCTGCGGCCCCGCGCCGTTTCGCGCCGCCGGGATCTCGCTCGTGATCCACCCGTTGAGCCCGATGATCCCGACCGTCCACATGAACCTGCGCTACCTCGAGCTGCCGGACCGCGCCTGGTTCGGCGGCGGCTCGGATCTCACGCCCTACTACCTGTTCGAGCAGGACGCGCGCCACTTCCACCGCACGTGGAAGGAAGCCTGCGATCGGCACGACGCGGCGTACTACCCACGCTTCAAGCGCTGGTGCGACGAGTACTTCTTCGTCGAGCACCGGCGCGAGGCGCGGGGCGTCGGCGGCGTGTTCTTCGACCAGCTGCCGGCGGGGGAGCCGGCGTTCGCCTTCGTGCGGGAGATCGGCGCCGCCTTCGTTCCCGCGTTCCTGCCGATCGTCGAGCGGCGTGCGGCCGAGCCGTGGTGGGACCGCGAGCGTGAATGGCAGCTCGCCCGCCGCGGCCGCTACGTCGAGTTCAACCTGATCCACGACCGCGGCACGCGCTTCGGTCTCGAGACGCGCGGCCGCATCGAGTCGGTCCTGGTGTCGCTCCCGCCGCTCGTGCGCTGGCCGTACGACACCCGACCGCCCGCGCCGGGCACGCGCGAGGCCGAGCTGGTCGAGGTTCTGCGCCGGCCGCGCGACTGGATCTAGTGCAGGGCGGTGCCGGCTCCGGCGGCCCCGCGGATGCGGCGGCGGGTCCGGCGCTGCGGGCCCGCTGCTCCTCCGGGCGCCGGCCGCCCCCGCCCGGGCGGTCGCGCCGTGGTCGCGCCCGTCCCCTGGAAAAGCCCGGTGCGATGGGCGACAATCGAGTTGACCGGGGTCGCCCCGGGGAACATATTGATCGAGGGCCGTCGCACTTCCGAGGACACCGTTGCCGAGCGATCGCAGCGCCGATCCGTCCCACCCCCGACCTCGCGCCCGGTGAGCCGCGGCGCGCGTTCACGCTTCGATCTCCAGGAGGCAGCATGCACGTCGACGAGCAGCAGATCCTGAGCATCTCGCGCGAGCTGTGGGCGACGCAACTGGGCCTGAACCTGACGCCGCTCGCGGAGGGCGAGCCGCACGCGGGCGGCGACCGGACGCTGTCGAGCTGCATCCGGATCTCCGGCACCTGGCAGGGGACGATCCTGCTCGAGTGCTCCGAGTCCGTCGCGCGGCACGCCGCCGCGATGCTCTACGCCGCCGACGGGGCGGAGGCGTCCGAGGACGAGATTCGCACCGCGCTGGGCGACGTGGCCGAGATGATCGCGAAGAAGATGCGGCCGCTGTTGCCGGAGGCGACCAAGCTCTCGCGGCCGGCGGTCGTGGCCGACGGTGCCGACCCCTGCGGGCCGAAGAGCCTGAGCGAGATCCGCCTGAGCTGCGAGGGCCGGCCGGTGCGGATCGCGGTGTTCGAAGCCGAGCCCGCGCCGCTGACCGCGGTCTGATCCGCGCGGCGTCCGGCGGTGTCCGCCGTCACCGCCGCTGGACCGCGAGCGCGACGCCGACCACCACCAGCGCCGATCCGAGGAGCGCCAGCGGCGGCAGCGGTTCGCCGCGCAACGCGCCGATCGCGATCGCCACGACCGGGATGACGTAGGAGATCAGCGCCAGACGCTTGGCCGGCAGGTGCAGCAGCAGCCAGTAGTACAGCGTGAACGTCACCGCCGAGCCGATGATCGCCAGGTACAAGAGCGCCGCGACCGACGCCGCGTCCCAGCTCAGCGGCCGCTGGCGCTCGGTGGCCAGCGCCACTCCCCCCATCACCGCCGCGCACAGCAGCATCGGCGCCGCCGTGATCGACAGCGGGTGGATCCCGTGGCCCCAGCGCTTGACCGCCACGCTTCCCGCCGCCGACGCCAGCGGCGCGAGCAGCATCACGCCCGCCGCGCGCGCGACCGCGGCCCCGCCGAGCGCGGAGAAGTCCTCGGCGAAGATCGTCGCCACGCCGGCGAAGCCGATGGCGATCCCGACGAGTTCCGGCCGGCGCATCGCCTCCGCCGGCAGCGCGAAGTGGCCGAGGATCGCCACGAACAGCGGGTAGGTGGCGAACAGCACCGCGGCGAGCCCCGACGGCACCCACTGCTCGGCCCAGTAGACGATGCCGTAGGAGATCGAGAAAGCGAGCGTCCCGTTGGCCAGCCACAGCACCACCTCGCGACGGCTGCGGCCGAGCGGGACGCCGCGCGCGAGCGCCAGACCGAGCAGCAGCCCCCCGGCCAGCGCGAAGCGCAGCGCGACGCCGGTGAACGGCGGCACCCCGCCGAGCCCGATCTGGATCGCCGCCCAGGTCGTCCCCCAGATCAGGCACAGCAGCCCGAAGACGACGACGATCGTCCTCGGCTCGGGCCGGCGCTGGCTGTCGAAGGGCGGAGTCAGCGGGAACGCTCGAGATCCTCGGTCGGTCGCCGGCTCAGGGAACGCGCGGGCGCTCTTCCTTCAGCATCTGCAGCAGATAGTCGCCGTACGGATTGCCCCGCATCCGCTCGGCCGCGGCGCGCACCTCGGCGGGGCCGATGTAGCCCATGCTGTACGCGACCTCCTCGACGCAGGCCACCATCAGTCCCTGCCGCTCCTCGATCGCCTCGATGTAGTTGGAGGCCGAGAGCAGCGAGTGGTGCGTCCCGGTGTCGAGCCAGGCGATCCCGCGCCCCAGCCGCTCGACGTGCAGCTCGCCGCGCTCGAGGTAGTCGCGGTTGACGTCCGTGATCTCGAGCTCCCCGCGCGGCGACGGCTGCAGGCCGCCGGCGACGTCGAGCACCCGGTTGTCGTAGAAGTAGAGCCCGGTGACGGCGAACGACGAGCGCGGACGCGCCGGCTTCTCCTCGAGCGACACCACCTGTCCCGCGGAGTCGAACTCGACGACGCCGTAGCGCTCGGGGTCGCGCACGCGGTAGCCGAAGACGGTCGCTCCCGTCTCGCGCGCGGCGGCCCGGCGCAGGCTGTCCGGCAGCCCGTGGCCGTAAAACACGTTGTCGCCCAGCGCCAGCGCGACCCGGCTCGCGCCGACGAAGCGGCGGCCGATGCGGAACGCCTGGGCGATCCCCTCCGGCTGCGGCTGGGCGGCGTAGTCGATCTCGAGCCCGAGGTGGCGTCCGTCCCGCAGCAGGCGCCGGAACCCCTCCTGCTCGTGCGGCGTGGTGATCACCAGGATCTCGCGGATCCCGGCCAGCATCAGCGTCGACAGCGGGTAGTAGACCATCGGCTTGTTGTAGATCGGGATCAGCTGCTTGCTGACGCCGAGCGTGACCGGCGACAGGCGGCTGCCGCTGCCGCCGGCGAGCAGGATCCCCTTCACGCCGCGCTCCCGCTCTCGTCGCGCGGCCGGCCGAGCCCCAGCCGCTCGCGCCGGTAGTCGCCCCGCCGCTGGACCGCCTCGCACCAGTCGCGGTGGTCGAGGTACCAGCGCAGCGTCTGCTCGAGGCCCGGCTCCAGCTCGAAGCGCGGCCGCCAGCCGAGCTCGCTCCGCGCCTTGGTCGAGTCGATCGCGTAGCGCCGGTCGTGCCCCAGGCGGTCGGCGACGAACGTCTTCAGCTCGTCGTAGCGCGCGATCCCGCGCTGGGCGAGCCGCGGGTTGGCCGCGGCCGGCGCGAGGCGCTCGAGGATCCGGCACAGCGTGTCGACGATCTCGAGGTTCGTCCGCTCGTTGCCGCCGCCGAGGTTGTAGCTCTCCCCGACGCGCCCGCGGCGCAGCGCCAGCAGGATCCCGTCGCAGTGGTCGCCGACGTGGATCCAGTCGCGCACGTTCCCCCCGTCGCCGTAGATCGGCAGCGGCCGCGCCTCGAGCGCGTTGAGCGTGATCAGCGGGACGAGCTTCTCCGGGAACTGGTAGGGGCCGTAGTTGTTCGAGCCGTTCGTGATCAGCACCGGCAGGCCGTAGGTCGCGTGGTAGGCGCGGACCAGGTGGTCGGCCGCGGCCTTGGAGGCGGCGTAGGGCGAGTTCGGAGCGTAGGGCGTGGTCTCGCAGAACGCGCCCGCGGGGCCGAGCGAGCCGTAGACCTCGTCGGTCGAGACGTGGAGCAGGCGGAAGGCGGCGCGCTCGGCCGGATCGAGCCGGGCGAGATGGGCCCGGCCGGCCTCGAGCAGCTCGAACGTGCCGACGACGTTCGTGTGCACGAAGCCGCCCGGGGTGTCGATCGAGCGGTCGACGTGGGTCTCGGCGGCGAAGTTCACGATCGCCGTGGCGCGGTGCTCGTCGAGCGTCCGCTCCACGCACTCACGGTCGGCGATGTCGCCGCGGACGAAGCTGAAGCGCCGGTCGCGCGACACGTCGGCCAGGTTCTCCATCGATCCGGCGTAGGTCAGCTTGTCGAGCACGACGACCGGGTCGCGCGTGGCGGCGAGGGCGTGGCGGACGAAGTTCGATCCGATGAAGCCGGCCCCGCCGGTGACGACGAGCGCGCCCATGCTCGGCAGTATCGCACATCCGTGCGGGCCGGCCGGGCCGCACGCGAGCGGGCGGCGAGCCGTCCTGCGCCTCGCGCTCGGCGCCGCCCGCGCCGTGGCGCACCGCGTCGCTGCCGGGGTCGGCTGCGCCGCCGCCCGGACCGCGGGGCGCGGGCCCGCGCCCGCCGGACGGCACGGTCTTGATTTTGCCAGGGAAGGGGCGGTAGATTCAGGGGTCCGCGGCGGCGGATCCCGATGAAGACCAAGCCGATCAAGATCGACTGGGAGGGTCTCGAGGACGCCTTCAACGATCAGCGCGAAGAGCTGGTCCACTACCTCGACCTCGTCACCGGCCACGTCGTGCTCGAGGGCGAGGGCGAGGTCGACGAGATGGACGACGACGTCGACGACTACGACGGCCGCGTGCACGCGCCCGTCGCTCCGCCCCCGCTGCGCGACGACTCCACCCGCATCTACGTGCATCCGCCCGACACCCTGCAGAAGATCGAGTGGCTGCAGGCGTTCCTCGACGGGTCGCGCGAGGTGGACGCGAACGCGGCGGCGGAGCTGCGCGAGGCGATGGACTCGGACGACCCGGTCGAACAGCTGGCGCTGGTGCTGAACCGTCACCCCGGCGCGCGCGACGCCTGGTTCCGCTTCCGCTCCGAGCGGATCCGGGGTCTGATCGACGACTGGTTGGCGGCGCGCGGCGTCGTTGCCGTGGAGCCGCCGCCGTGGAAGCGCTGACCGGCTAGCGCGCCGTGCCCGCGCAGCACGGGCAGAGCTGGCGCAGCCGCTCGAAGGTGTAGATGCCCGTCTCGTGGCCGTCGGACCAGCGCACGCTGATCCCGTAGTTGCCGACCGGGTGCAGCTCGAGCGCGCGCACGTCGCGCGGGACGCGCTGTTCCTCGAGCAGCTTGCGGCCCGACGTCTCCTCGACGCAGTGGGCGCAGCCGCAGGCGCAGCGCAGGTAGTGGCCGGGAAAGTACGACTCGTGGCCGTCGTCCCAGGCCACACCCAGCTCGCCGCTGGGGAAGGAATGGACGCGCGCCGGTCGCGGGCCCGCTTCCGGGCTCATGCCTTCACGACCTCGGGGGCTTCGGCGACCTCGCTGTGGTCGCAGCCCTCGCGGTCGCAGATCCACTGGTGCCCGTCGCGCTTGGTCGTCCGCTCCACCAGGTAGCTCCGCCCGCAGGCCGGGCACGGCTTCGCCACCGGCCGCCGCCACAGCACGAAGTCGCAGTCGGGATAGGTCGAGCAGCCGAAGAACAGCTTGCCGCGCCGGCTGCGGCGCTCGACGACCTGGCCGCTCTCGCACTTGGCGCAGGCCACCCCCGTCTCCTTCAGCTTGACGTAGCGGCACTTGGGATAGCTCGAGCACGAGGTGAACTCGCCGAAGCGCCCCTGCTTGATCGACATCCGCGCGCCGCACTGCGGGCAGGTCTCGTCCAGCAGCACGTCGGGCTTGGCCTCGGCCTTGCCCTCGCGGCTGACGCGGATCTTGCGCGTCGTCTTGCACTCGGGGTAGCCGGAGCAGGCGAGGAACTGGCCGAAGCGGCCGCGGCGCAGCACCATCGGCTTGCCGCAGTTCTCGCACGGCTCGGCCTCGGTCTCGAGCGGATCGGGCGCCGCCGAGATCGCCGCCGCGCCGGCCGCCGCCGGCAGCGCCCGCTCGCCGTCCGCGGCCCGCGTGCCGTCGTTGATCTCGCGCGTGCTCTTGCACTCGGGGTAGCCGGAGCACGCGAGGAACTTGCCGAACCGGCCCCACTTCAGCACCATCGGCTTGCCGCACTTCTCGCAGGTCTGGTCGGTCGGGATCACCTCGCGCTTGATGTCCGGCATCTCGGCCCGCGCGCGCTCGAGGTCGGCCTCGAACTTCTGCTGGAACTCGCGCAGCGCCTCGGTCCAGCCGCGCGCGCCCTCCTCGATCTGGTCCAGCTCCTCCTCCATCCGCGCGGTGTAGCCGACCTCGACGATATCGCCGAACGAGCCGACCATCAGCCGGTTGATCAACAGGCCGAGCTCGGTCGGGACGAAGCGCTTGGCGTCCTTCTCGACGTAGTCCCGATCCTGGATCGTCGACAGGATCGTGGCGTAGGTCGAGGGCCGGCCGATGCCGTTCTCCTCCAGCTCCTTGACCAGCGTCGCCTCCGAGAAGCGCGGCGGCGGCTGGGTGAAGTGCTGCTTGGGCGCCAGCGCCTGCGGCTGCAGCCGCTGGCCGACGGCGAGCCGCGGGAGCCGCCGGTCCTCGGCGTCCTCCTCCCCGGCCTCGTCGTCGCGCTCGCCCGCCGTCTCCTCGCGCCCCTCGTGGTAGACCGCGAGCCAGCCGGGCGACTTCAACACCGAGCCGCTGGCGCGGAAGGCGTAGGGCCCGGCGCTGATGTCGGCGGTCGTCGTGTCGAACACCGCCTCTTCCATCTGCGAGGCGACGAAGCGGTTCCAGATCAGGGTGTAGAGCCGCAGCTCGTCGCGATCGAGGAACGCCTCGACCGCGGCCGGGGCGTGGTCCATCGCCGTCGGCCGGATCGCCTCGTGCGCCTCCTGCGCCCGCTTGGCGGCGCGGAACCGCCGCGGCTCGGCCGGCAGCGCGGTCCGGCCGTAGGTCGCCGCGATGAAGTCGCGCACCGCCGCCAGCGCCTCGTCCGAGACGCGCGTCGAGTCCGTGCGCATGTAGGTGATCAGGCCGACGCTGCCGGACTCGCCGAGCGTGACGCCCTCGTACAGCCGCTGGGCGACGCGCATCGTGCGCTTGACGTTGAAGCCCAGCTGGCGCGAGGCGTCCTGCTGCAGCTTGGACGTCGTGAACGGGGGCGCCGGGCTCTTCCGTTTTTCCTTGGAGGCGACCTTGGCCACCTCGAACGGCACGGGCTCGCCCGCGCCGGGCTCGACCTCGAACGCCACGCTGCCCGCGGCGGCGTCGGCCGCGGGCGGCAGCTCGCGCAGCCGCCAGCCGAGCCGGGCCAGCACCTCGACCACCTCGTCCTTGACCGCCAGCTCGAGCTTCTTGCCGTCGCGCGCGACGAGCTTCGCCGGAAACGGCGGCGGCTCGCCGGCCTCGAGCCGCGCGGTCAACGACCAGTACTCGCGCGGCTCGAAGGCGCGGATCAGCGCCTCGCGGTCGCAGATGATGCGCAGCGCGACGCTCTGCACCCGCCCGGCCGAAAGCCCGCGCCGGACCTTGTCCCACAGCAGTGGACTGATCTTGTAGCCGACGAGCCGATCGACGATCCGCCGCGCCTGCTGCGCGTCGACCTTGTTGCGGTCGATCTCCCGCGGATGGGCGAAGGCCTCCTGCACCGCGCGCCGGGTGATCTCGTTGAACATCACCCGATGGAACTCGGCGTCGGTCTCTCGGCTCAGCACTTCCTTGAGGTGCCAGCAGATCGCCTCGCCCTCGCGGTCCGGGTCGGAGGCGAGGTAGATCCGCTTCGCGCCCTTGGCCGCCTTGGTCAGCTCGGCGATCGTCTTCTTCTTGTCGCCGAGCACGACGTAGGTCGGCGTGAAGTCCTTCTCGTCGACGCCGAGGTCGCGCTTGGGGAGATCGCGCACGTGGCCCATCGAGGCCTTGACCGTGTAGCCCCGGCCGAGGAACTTGTGGATCGTCTTCGCCTTGGCCGGCGATTCGACGATGACGAGCGAGTTGGGCACGTTGCGGATTCTCCGTTGCGGGCGAAGAACATAGTACCTGCTTCCGGCAAGTTCAACCGAAGCGCGGGCCGAGCGGCGCGGCGGAAGGCGTCGCTCGCGGCGTCGGGAGACCGGGCTCGCTGGAGCGCGGCGCGCCACGCCGTCCGGGGTTTTTTGCACGAAAAACGAGCGGTTCCTCTCGTCCGTGCGCGCCCGGGCGCGCGGTGGAGCACGAGCGCGGAGCGGTAGTGCTGCTCGCCGGACGGTCGTCGCCACCGCCCCGGGCCGCGCGCGGCAGCCACGGGCGGCGCTTCGATCGTCGCGGCGGCGCCACGTTGACGGCGCCGGCGCGCGGCGGGCACAATGGCCCCGGCGATCGAACGCGATCGGCGCGGATGTCACGGTGCAGCGCAAGCCCGCCGGATCCGGGGCGCTCCCTGCGAAGACCGGGCTCAGCCCGATCGCTTGGGCGACGATCATCGGCGGGATCCTGGCGGCGGCGACGGTCGGCCTGGTCGTGGTGTCGGCGCTCCGCTCGTTCGCCTACACCTGCGAGGTCTGCATGACCTTTCGCGGGCAGCACGAGTGCCGCAGCGCGTCGGGGAGCACGGAGCAGGAGGCCACCCGCACCGCGATCGACAACGCCTGCGCCGTGGTCGGCGCTCGTGGGATGACGCTGTCGATCGAGTGCCAGAACACGCCGCCGGCGAGCGTGAGCTGCGCGAGTACGAGATGAAGCTCGGCGAGCCGTTGCCGTCGGCCTGGCCCTCGACCGGCGGGGGCAGGCGGTGAGATCCCGGATCCTGCGGCTCGCCGCCGGGACCTGGGTCGCGTCGGGGTTCGCCCTCGCAGCGCCCGGCACGCCCGTGCTGAAGCTCGACGCCACGGGCTTGCAGTGGTCGCCCGTCGCGGCGTGCACGGGCTACGACGTCGTGCGCGGCGACCTGGGCGACCTGCTGGCGACGGACGGGGACTTCGCGGCGGCGACGTCGACGTGCGCGGCGAACAACGTCGTGGCAACGTCGCTGGACGAAGCGGACTCACCGCCGGCGGGGGAGGGCTTCTTCTACCTCGTGCGCTCCGTGACTTGCCACGCCGTGGGGACGTGGGACTCGGGCAACGGGGCACGAATAGCGCTCGCACCCCTTGCGCGCTCCCGCTCAGGCGCGAACCGAGGATGCGTTCGGAAACTCACCGTCGATCCATCATGAACTCGCTCCCCCTTCACGAAGGCATCGAAGACTATCGTGAAGCCGGCCTCGTCGAAGTGATCGTGCGTGCAGTCGAACTCTCCGACGTATTCGATCGGGAAGGCGAGCCAGCGATCCCCATCCACCACGCGCAGGGCGCCGAGATACCCGGCGATGCCCTCTACAAAAGCGCGCTCCGCGAAACCGAGGAGCATCGCCCGACTGAGACTAACTTTGAGTGCTCGACTTCCTCCCCGCTGCCCGCCTTGCCGGTCGCCAACAGATGCGCGAGAAGTTCGACGTCGCAGTACGCGTCTCTTGACGAGAAGCGGCAACCAATCATATTGCTGCGGCTCACACTGGCTTCAACCGTCCACTCGACCATACGAGTACGGCACGACCCTCGCGGGCGCGTATGCGGACACGAAGCCGCAAAAGTCGCGTCCGTTCACTGCCATCTCGCTCGAAGATGATCTCTCCCCACTCCTCTTGGACGTGATTGGCTCCCTGCGGGACCAACGGCCAGACATAACGAGAATAAGCCGTCCGCGGGACCGCCAGGCGTATCTCGGTAGAATCTGGCAGCCGATCGATCGCCTGGTCTTGAGGAGCCGCGAGAGCGTCAACCGAGTCTGACGGATAGTCGACCTCCGTGGCGGACAACACCTGCACTCCAAAATGTCCCCCTAAAGACAGCGCTGCGGTGAAGTCCGCCCGGACCGGAGCTCCCGCCACGCGATGTGGCATCGCTGCAACGATGATCTCCCCAACTCCCGGCTGGCCTGCCACTCGAACCAGTGCACTCATCAGGCGATTACTTGCGTTGGCCGCAGTGAACCACCCGGCCCATTGATCGTAGGCTGCGACAATCCAGCCTACGACAAGCAACGCACCGAGCGTGCCGCTCACTCGACGGCGCCCGGCGCGAAGCAGCGCCGCGGTCCCCACCGCGGCCGCAGCGCTCGGGAGAAAGAGAAAACGCTGCTGGAAGGAAACCAGAGACGGGCCGAGTAGGACAACAAAGGCCGCACCGGCAGGCCAGATAATCCCTGGCACGCGTCCAGACCCGAGGCGCGCATTGCAAACGAGAGCCACACCCACGCCTGCCGCAATCAGACCCCATGCGATTGCAGCGGCCTCGAGACGTTCGGTTTGCGCAGGAGTGAGCGAGGAGACGAGGAAGAAGTACAAACGCCGCTCCCAATTCCCGATCCAATTCAGCGGGTTGAGAGAGAGGTCCCCGAGGAAGAGTGGTCTGAGGAGTATGAAATGAGCGAGAGCGATGGCCACAAGCGGCAAGTAGCCGCGGATCCATTCAGCCGAGGTGGGGCGCCGCCGGTTGTCGAATGCCGCCACGACCAGGAGGAAGAATGGCAGCACGATCGCGCTCTCTTTGGAAAGCAGTGCCGCCTCGAAGAGCACCAGGGCGGTGAATGGGAGCCCAGAGGGTCGTGCTCGCCAGCGGTCATAGCTCAAAGCGGCGCCACAGAGACACAAGCCGGAGAGCACGTCGGAAAAGCCAGCAATCCACGCCACGTTCTCGATGTGGTACGGGTGCAGCGCGAAGAGAATCCCCGCGATGGTCGCGAGGGAGCGATCGTCCGAGTAGCGCCGAAGCAGGACGACGACGAGGGCCGCGGTCACGGCGGCAAACGTTACGCTCACCAGATGGAACGGCAGGGACCGCAAGCCGAAGGCCTGCCATTCGAGCCAGTAGGCAATGGAGCACAGCGGCCGAAAGTACCCGAACGGAGTCCGCGAGATCACGCCCGCAGATACCGCAGCGAGATGACCCCAATCGTCAGAAAGGAACGGCAGGCCAAGGCCGGGCCCCCCGGCGACTACGGCGAGCGCCGCCGCGCACAGCGGGCCTCGTCGAACGAATAGACTTTCATCGGGACGCACCATCGGTCCCGAATCCTACACCGTTCCGGGCGCTCCCTCTTGTCACCGGCACCGTGCGCCCGAGTTCGTTAGGGCTTTAGGGCTCCTCGCCAACGCCGAGATGGCGGCCTACAGGACTATCACGAGCCCACTCCCACGACACACTGGATAGACGTCAACCCAGGGCTGTTGGCCGGCGTTGCTTTCAGTGCGAGCTGCGAGCCGCTCTCAACCACGACCCCCGAAGAGGTGTACTGGCATGCCCCTCCTGAGGAGGAGTTGATCGTGCAGGTGACTGCCGTGTCGCTCCCATCGTCCCGAACGGCCATCGTCCACGTCTGCGACCCAGTTGGCGAAGGCGACACCTTACACTCAAGGTCACCAACGGTCATCCGGGGAACCCGCATCGATACGGCGCTCTCTGTTGCGTTTTTTGTACCGACGTTCGGGCCGAAGTAATATGTCGTCGCCGTCGTACCCACAAAGCCAACGATGCCTGCAGGCGGGAACGTGTTGGTCGACGAGACCAACGTCTTGTTCTGCAGTGTTTCAACTCCATTCAACGTTGCGAACGAATCGTCCGTCATCGCGCCATTGATCTCCGCCGTGGTATCCCAGGAGATCCGAAGACTACCGGAGTCCACTTCCAGGCCGTTCCCTGTCGCGTCCGCGATCTCGTCGCTACCGATCCTGAATCCGACCTCATCCACCGACTCGATGTTCCCGCTCTTGTTCATCGAGCTCGACGTCGAGTTCATGAATGCAATACTCATGTCCTGCCCGCGCACCCGGTTGCCCCGAACGACTGCGTGACCAAGACCTCCGTTGGAGTAGATAAAGTAGTCAGTCAAGGGACTCGAGCCGGTCGTGACTACCTCGTTGTTCACGATCTCAATGTGATCAACCTGCGCTACGTTGACATTCAGGAAAAACACCACATCGTTCACATCTTTGCACGTGTTGTCGTGAAACTGCAGGTACGTGGAGTCCCTCACCATCATACACCAGTCAAACGGATGAAAGTGGCTGTCCACGAAGTTGGAAGCGACGACAATGTCCTGTGAATTCGTGAGGTCGATTTCGCCACTCCGGAGTGTGTTGCCGACGATGACGCCGTTAGTGCCGTCTACGATCTTTATGAGGCAATTAGGATCCTCGATCACGTCGTCGGGATCGTCGGTGCAGTTGGGGTCCACGGCACACGGATCGCTGCCGTAGCAAGTGTTGGCGCTCACGACGAAGCCGTCCAGACCCCCCGAAATCCAGAGAAAGCCGTCTAGGTTGTTCGACGTGACTGTGTTACCGCTCACGGTGAGACCATGTCCGGCGATGTCGACTCCGAAGCCACCGTTGCAGCGGTACACCATGTTGTCGACGATTGACCAGTCTTCGAACTGTGCGGGATAGGTGTAGGATCCGGCTGGGGAACTTGTGATCCCGCCAAAGGCGTACCAGGCCTGGCTGTGAGAGACGACGTTGCTTTCGAAGATGAGCCGTCGGTAAGTGGGGCCGGGGCTGGTGTTGGAACCCTTAATGATACGCACATTGGTCGGGGCGCTATCCATGTAGTTGTTGCGGATGATGAGGTCTTCGACGCTGCTGTTGACTCGGAGATGGTTGCCGAAGTTCATTCCGTATCGAGCCACGCCAAAACGGTTGTCGTGGATGTTCACGTAGTAAACTGGCTCGTCGTTGTCGCCTTCCGTTCCGATCCCGATATAGCCGTTTCCCGCGCCAGACTCAAGGCCGTGGAGCGGGACCTCGACGCCAGCCTCGAACTGCAGCCCGCGGATCTCAATATTGGCTGTTCCTGGTGGAATCGCGAGCATGTCCTCAATTGTCGTGCGCTCTTCCGGCCACTGGAGGATCGCGCCATCCACGCCAGTGAGGACGACGTTGCTCGGGAGTGAGATGGCGGTTGTCGGAGTCTCGTAGTAGCCCTTGATGAAGATGACCTCGGTATCGGAAGTGATGGCATCTTCCCAGCCGACCCAGGGATCCTCAGCAGAGCCGTCGCCAGCGTCAGCAAACTCGAAGGCGAATTCTTGCCCGGTCGCAAAAAGCGGCTGTGAGGAAAGGCCTGCGACGCAAAGGGCACCACAAAGAAACATCGACCTGGCAAAGAGACGGGACTGCGCGATGCGTGCCATGTGAGCCTCCTTGGTGATGACGGCGAGAGGGGAGCCGTTACGAACGATCCTACTTGCAGGAGGCGCGTTCGAGGATCGGTGGCCGTGGCTCATTCCCCGCGATTGCTCGGGAATCGAGGATCGCAAGTCAGTTGCAGAAGTTCCCGAACGAGTACGCGTACTGGCAAATACCATGACCGCATGGTCCGCAAGGACAACGCTCGCGGTGAACCGTCTCGCTTCCCGGGCACGAGAAGGTCTGACCGCCATCGGTACAGCAGGAAACTCCGAGGTCCCAGTCGATGCAGTCGTTGAGGTCGGTGCAGCAGTTTCCGCACGTGTTGGTCCCGCACGGTGTGCTGCAGTCCGTGATGGGAGCGGCCGGCAGGCCGTCGCCCTTAGGCAAGGTGGAGGACGCGGACGCGACGGTTGTCGAAACACCGTTCGTCCCCGTCGCGACGTGAATGCCCACCGAGACTGCCACGACGATGCCGATCAGGATCACGAAAAACGCTCTCTTCATCACAACACCTCCTCATCGAAAAGGACGGCGATTGACACTGGCAGCCGCGGCCAAACCACGGGTCGCCTTGACCTGCTTAGCGAGCGGGGACGCGCCCTCGTCCTCCCGCACCGTGCCGAAGCCCGTACTCTGGTACCGCAGTCGTCGCATGAAAGCAACTAAAATAGTGGCTTGGTGGCTTCAGATTCGACCCGACTCCGGCCCGGCGCCGGCCGTCCTACTTGCGGAGCCGCGGAAATCAAAGAGGAATCCACCTCGTTTCCTGGATGCAACTTAGTTGAGGCTGGGAGAGACCGTCTCGGGCCGCGTAGTCGTACCGTCTCCCCGCGATGGCAGTGAGCAGCAGGCCGCCCAGGCCGTCCGACCTCTACTCCTCTGGTGCTGGGTCGACGCCAGGGAACGATCCAGGCAACTGCCGCCCCGGGACGCGCAGGCGTGGAAGCACGACCTCTTCGCACTGATGGACCACCTCGGTCTCGAGCCCGACGACCTCATGTCGCCGTGTGACGACCCCGAGCTGCCGTCGGCCCTCTAGGTCGCTCGCCAGACTCTCGTCCGCGACCAACCACGCTTGGCCTCCTGCCGGGTCGGGCAGGACGGACCACCTTTTGTGCGCCCGCACGCCGGCTATGCTCCAGGCGGTTCCTTCACGTCCCGCCAGCAACCACACATCCAGGGAGGAGGATCGCCATGGAGCAACGCACCGTCGACCTGTCCACGCACCTGAACGAGACCGTGACCCGCGGCCACCCGGCCGACTGTTGATGGGGATTGAAACCCGCGCGAATCTGTTGAATAGCGCCTGTCGCCCCCGGAATCGTTCGCCACGGCTCGGGGGAATCCAGCAGCAGTAGTCCGTGTGGGAGGTCGTGGGAATCCGT
>Ga0187892_10000522_pt1 | contig 99776 bp, 90 predicted proteins | sample MA1701073metaG_FD_139345 | JGI IMG/M metagenome (GOLD analysis project Ga0187892, IMG submission 139345) | Bio-ooze microbial communities from a basaltic lava cave in the Kipuka Kanohina Cave System on the Island of Hawaii, USA - MA170107-3 metaG ... | reverse complement strand
TCACGGGCAGCTTCTTGATGTAGCCGCCGACCTGCACCCTGCCGGCGTCGCGAGTGGCCGTATCGGGCGGGCTCACGGGCAGCTTTTTGATGTAGCCGCCGACCTGGACCCTGCCGGCATCGCGAGTGAGCGCATCGGGCGTTCGAACGGCAGGTCGGCTGCTTGTTGCGGCGGAACGGTCGCTGTAGTCCAACGTCATGGTCGTCTCCTTTGCCAGTGGTCCCCGGGCGGGCAGCCCGAGGCAAAGCCGAGCCTTTGGCTCGTGTGGATTCGAGCACTCGCGATCCCCTGTGTCGTGGTCATTTCGTGGTATTTCTGTGGTAATTTGGGAGCCAGAGGAATGGGAAGGTAGGCGCTGGCCGGTGGCCAAGGGGGAGGGGAAGCTGCCGGCCCGGGGGGAAGTTGCGGGCATGGACAGGCGGGTCTCGAACGTTGCGGCGAGCATCTCGGAGCTGCAGCTCGACCTGAGGAACGAATGTCTTTGGTGGGGCGACCAGCAGATCGCCCTGACGCCCAAGGCGTTCGCCGTGTTGCGATACCTGGTGGAGCACGGCGACCGGCTGGTGACGAAACGCGCGCTCCTCGAGGCCGTGTGGCCCGATGCCTTCGTCGAGGAGGGCCAGGTCAAGCAGTTCGTCGCGGAGCTGCGCAGGATCTTGCACGACAACCCGGGGGCCCCCCGCTTCATTCAGACGGTGCGCGGCCGAGGGTATCGGCTGATCGGCGACATCAAGGTGCGGGCGCCGGAGCTGAATCTCGTCGCGGGGGCCGGCCGAATGACCCCGCACGGCAGCCAGAGCGGTGGCCACCACCCCGCCGCGCTCGGGGCGGCGGAGGGCGGAGAGGGGGTGCGCCGGAGCGGGCTACCGCTCGCCTGGAACCGACCCTCCATCGCGGTCCTCCCGTTCCGGGATCTCGGCGGCGATCCCGGCGACGAACGCCTCGCCGAAGGGATCACCGAGGACATCATCGACGGGTTGGCGCGCAGCCGGTCGTTGTTCGTCGTGGCGCGGCACTCGGCGCTGCGGTATCGCGACCGGCAGGCCGATCCCAGGCGCATCGCGGCGGAACTCGGAGTCGGGTACATCCTCGACGGGACCGTCCGACACCGGGTGCCGAGCCTCAGGATCTCGGCGAACCTCGTCGACGCCACGCAGGAGCGAACGATCTGGGCCGAGAAATACGACGGCGGCAACGACGACCTGTTCGGGTTCCAGGATCGCGTCGCATCCCGCATCGTCGCGACCATCGAGCCGCGGCTGTTCGAGGCCGAGATCGCGCGGCTCCGGCACAAGCCGACGGAGAGCTTCAACGCCTACGACTGCGTGCTCCGCGCATCGTCCCTGCTCTACACCTTCGACGAGCACGATCTGCGCAGTGCCGGAGCGTATCTTGATCGCGCCGCCGCGCTGGACTCCACTTCGGCACGCGCCTATGCCTACAAGGCCTGGTGGTACGTCCTGTGCATCTGTGAGGCAAGGTCGCAGAATCCCGCGCGCGATACCGTGCTGGCGGAGGAGGCCGCGCAGCGGGCGCTCGCGCTCGACCCGACGGACGCGTTCGTCCTCGCGGTCGCCGCGCACGTCGAGGCACTGCTGCAGCGACAGCCTGAGGTCGCCGCGGAGATGTTCGAGCGCTCGCTGCGGCTCAACGAGAACTCGGCGTTTGCCTGGGGGTTGAGCGCCGCCACGTACTGTTATCTTGGGCGATCCGATGAAGCTCTTGCCCGGCTGGAGAATGCGGCGCGGCTGAGCCCGTTCGACCCGCTGAATTTCTTCTCCTGGGGCGTCGCTGGGTTCGCGGAATTCCTCGGCGGCCGTTACGACCGTGCGTCGGCCTGGCTGGAAAAGGCTTTGCGGCAGAACCCGCGGTTCGTCGCGAGCCACCACCGCACGCTGACGACGTGCCTCTGGCACGCCGGACGGAGGGACGAGGCGAAAGCGGCGGCCCGCAACCTTTTGGTTCTCGATCCAGGCTTCCGCATCTCCGCGTTCGCGTCGCGATACCCGCTGCGACGGCCCGGGGATCTGAAGCGGTACCTGGCTGGGCTCCGCGCGGCAGGGCTGCCCGAGTAGCCGACTCGCGGAGACGCTACGCCGCGTGCTCGACGCGCCCCGGCGCCCGGGGACGTGCGCTACGTCTTGAGCAGCTCCGGCGAAAGAAACTGCTGGCGGTAGGTCTCGAAGGGCACGCGGTCGGCGGCCTCGATCTGCCGCTGCTCGGCGAGCGACTCGCGCGCCATGCGCGCGAAGCGCTGGGCCGCGTCCGCCGCGAACGGCAGCCCCAGCAGCGTTTCCCGGTGCGCGCGCGACAGCGCGAGCACGAAGCTCACATAGGAGCGGCCGTGATCCTGCGCCATCGCGCCGAGCACGCGCGCCGAGGGAAGCGAGTCGGGGTCGCCTAGCGCGGCGACCGCGGCGGCGAGCGCGTCGCGGTAGGCCCCGCCGCCGTGGGCGGCATCCAGCGCCGCGGCGATCGGCTCGCACTCCGCCAGCACTTGTCCGCCCCACTCGACGAGCCCGACTTCCTGCGCGCCGCGCGTGAGGGCGAGTCCCGGCTCGCGCCCCCGGTGCGCGGCGCGCAGCTTGTTCCGCGCGATGGCCGCCAGCTCCTGGGGGGTGTCGGGCGGGCTGTCGCTGAGCAGGCAGTGCAGCAGGAACACGTCGAGGAAGCGCATCGTCGCGGCGGTGATGCCGACCAGCGCGAAGGGATCGAGGTCCATCAAGCGCACCTCGACGTATTCGACGCCGCGCGCCCGCAGGGCATGCAGCGGCCGCTCGCCGCGCCCGGTGCGGCGCTTGGCGCGGATCGGGCTATAGAACTCGTTCTCGATCTGGAGCAGGCTGGTGGCGAGCTGGCGGTAGTCGTCGCCGTCCCGGATGCCGATCGCCTCGTACGGGGGATACGGACGGGTGAGCGCCTCGTAGAGCGAGGCGCCGTAGCTCGCGAGGCTGTTGTAGCTCACCGCCAGCGCCGACTGCGCGTCGCTCTGGTAGCCGAGCCGCCCCATCCGGAGCGACGTGGCGTGCGGGAGGTACAGCGTGCCGGGGACGAGCTCCTCGAGCTGGTGCTGCCGGCCGGCGACGAAGCTCGCGCACACCGCGGGCGAGGCGCCGAAGAGGTAGAGCGGAAGCCACGAGTGCCGCCGGAAGTTGCGGATGAGCGCGAAGTAGCCCTCGCTCGAGACGTCGGGCAGCGAGAAGTTGTAGTGGATGCCCGAGATCGTCTGCATGCGGCGGCCATAGCGGTGCGCGAGGCCGATGCGGTAGACGGTCTTGAGGCGCCCGCTGTTCGAACGACCGTACTGGCCGATCGGGATGCGGTCGTCCGCGGGCAGGTTGCACGGCATGCTCGCGCACCACAGCATCTCGTCGCCGATGTTGCGGTAGACGAACCGGTGGATCTGCGTCAGCTCCTCGAGGCAAGCCTCGGGGCTCGCATGCACTCCGGTGATCAGCTCGAGCTGCGCCTCGCTGAAGTCGGTGGTGATGTGCGGGTGGGTGAGCGCCGAGCCGAGCGCCGCCGGGTGCGGAGTCATGGCGAGCGCGCCGTCCGGCCGCGCGCGCAGGCTCTCCTTCTCGATGCCGCGGCGCAGGCTCCTGAGCGTGCCTGGGGCGAGCGCGCGCAGCCGTTCCCTAAGCTGGCTCAAGCGGGCGCCAGTCCACCGTGCCGTTCGCGCTGCCCACGCGGCGTTCCGGAGCGCACGGCTACGGCCGCACCTTGTACACGACGTCGTGCTCGCGCGCGTGCTCGATCACCTTCACGCCGAACTCGTCGTTCGGTCCCACCTCCATCACCGGCCGGTGCTCCACCTCCATCGACTGGACCCGCTGGCCGAAGTCGGTGGTGTGCCCGCGGATGTGGATCGTGTCGCCGACGCGCAGCGTGCCGGACTCGAGGCGCACGATCGCGACCGAAAGATGGCTGTAGTAATGGGTCACGACGCCGATGCGCTCCCCCGGGGGCGCCGGCTGCGGGGCCGGCGCCGGGGCCGGTTTCACCGCGGGCGGCGGTGCCGAAGGGCGCTCCGGCCTGGGCCTCGCGGCCGCTGGCTGCGCGAACGGGCTCGCCGTGGCCGGTTTCGCCGCGGGGCGCGCGGCCGGTGCGGCTTTCTTGGGCGACGCGCGCCGTACCGGTGCCTTCTTCGCCGGCTTCTTGCCGACCTTGGCGGTTTTCCTCCGGGTGGCCGGCTTGGTGGCCGGCGTTTTCTTGCGCTTCGCCTTGGTCGTCCTGCCTTTCGCTGCCTTTCTCGTCGCCATGTTCTGCCTCCCGGGTTCACCACGAGTGAGCAAGGAACCTCCAACCGCCCATATTAGTCCGGCCGCGGCCGAGGCGCGAAGCGTTGGTCCGACGGGCGCGATCGGTGGCGCGGCCGCTGCTGGCGTCGCGGGCGATGCGCGTGAAAAATCGCCGCCGGATGGGGCGCCTGGCGATCATCCCCCGGCGCGGGGCGGCTCGACGCGGCGTTCGATCCAGGCCTCGACCGCCGGCGCGGGCGGGTCGCTCGCGGGGAAGGTCTCTTGCAAGGCCTCGTCGAGCAGCTCCTCGAGATGATCTTCGACGGGCGCTCGCGCTGGCGGCGGGCTGGGCGTCGTCACGTGGCGGTGGCAATCCGGACCGGCGGGCGTCCTGTGCTCATCCGGCACGCGGGGTCGGCGCCGTGCAGGGCTTTCGCGCCCGGATTACTTTCGCGGGGCGAGCTTGCGCGCGGCGACTTCGGCGATCCGCTGCTGGATCTCGGCGAGCGCCGCGCGCGCAGCCGCCTCGCCGGCGCGCATGTTCTCCGCCTTCCGGTCGAAGTCGAGCAGGCGGGTGCGCACCGTGCGCGGCGTGACGACGACATCGGCCGCGTCCAACTCGTCGTTGAGCAACGCGTAGCGGCCGCTGCGTCCGTACTGCGACATGCCCGGGTCGCTCGCATTGCGCATCTGCGCGAACCACGAGACGTCCACCGCGATCACGACGTCGGCACCCATGGCGCGCGCGAGCTTCACCGGCACCGGACTCAAGAGGCCGCCGTCGAGGTACTCCTCGCCGTTGATGATCGGCGGGACGAACACGTTCGGCACGCTCGCCGACGCCCGCACCGCGACCCCGGTGTTGCCCCGATTGAACACCGTGAGGCGCCTGCTCTTCGCCTCGGTGGCGACGACGGCGAAGCGTTTGGGCAGCCGCTCGATCGGCTGGTCGCCCACCATCCGGTTCACGAAGTTCTGCAGCGCCTCGCCCTTCACCCAGCCGTTGCGCAGCGGCATCAGGTCCACGAGGTCGGCCTCGTCGACCTCGAGCGCGATCGCCTCGAGCTGGGGGCCGCGATACCCGCCCGCGTAGAGCGCGGCGACCACCGCGCCCGAGCTCGCGCCGGTCACGATGTCGGCCACGACCCCGCCTTCCTCCAGCGCCTTGATCACGCCGACGTGGGCGAACCCGCGCGCCCCGCCGCTGCCCAGGGCCACGGCGACGATCGGCCGTTCCGACCGGAGGGGGACGATCGCGGCTTCGCGTGGCGCGCCGGCGCCGTTGTAGTCCGTCGGCTGGAGCGAGCACGCGGCGAGGAACGCGGCGGCGAGGAGAACTGCGGGCCTGCGCATGAGCGCGCCGATTGTATACGACGAGCGCCGCGACTAGTACTTCGCGTTCCCCGGCGTCCGCGGGAACGGGATCGCGTCGCGGACGTTCGCGAGCCCGGTCACGTACGCGACCGTGCGCTCGAAGCCGAGCCCGAACCCGGCGTGCGGCACCGTCCCGTAGCGGCGCAGATCGCGGTACCAGCCGTAGTGCTCCTTGTCGAGCCCGGCCTCGGTCATGCGCGCCTCGAGCACCGCGAGCCGCTCCTCGCGCTGGCTGCCGCCGATGATCTCGCCGATGCCCGGCGCGAGCACATCCATCGCCGCGACGGTCCGGCCGTCGTCGTTCAGCCGCATGTAGAAGGCCTTGATGCCCTTCGGGTAGTTCATGACGACCACCGGCTTCTTGGCGTGCCGCTCGGTGAGGTAACGCTCGTGCTCCGACTGCAGGTCGATGCCCCACTGCACCGGGAACTCGAACTTCTCCTTCGACCGCTCGAGGATCCCGATCGCCTCGCCGTAGTCCATGCGGACGAACTCCGAGTCGACGATCCCCTGCAGCTTCGCGATGACGCCCTTCTCGATGCGCTCCTCGAAGAACGCCATGTCCTCGGGGCGCTCGGCGAGCACCGCCTCGAAGATGCGCTTCAGCAGCGCCTCGGCGAGGCTCGCGTTGTCGGCGAGGTCGGCGAACGCGATCTCGGGCTCGACCATCCAGAACTCGGCGAGGTGGCGGCTCGTGTTCGAGTTCTCGGCGCGGAAGGTCGGGCCGAAGGTGTAGACCTTGGACAGGGCGAGGCAGTAGCTCTCGACGTTGAGCTGCCCAGACACCGTAAGGAACGTCTCGCGCCCGAAGAAGTCCTGCGCGAAATCGACCTTGCCGTCGGGGGCCCGCGGCAGGTTCGCGAGGTCGAGCGTCGACACCCGGAACAGCGCCCCGGCGCCCTCGGCGTCGGAGGCGGTGATGATCGGCGTGTTCACCCAGTAGAAGCCGCGCTCGTGGAAGAAGCGGTGGATCGCCTGCGCGATCGTGTGCCGCACCCGCGTCGCGGCGCCGATCACGTTCGTTCGCGGGCGCAGATGCGCGACTTCCCGCAGGAATTCGAGCGTGTGCGGCTTCGGCTGGATCGGATAGGCGTCGGGATCGTCCACCCAGCCGACGACCTTGATCGCGGTGGCCTGCATCTCGAACGGCTGCCCCTTGGCGGGCGACGGCACGACGGTGCCGGTGGCCTCCACCGCGCATCCGGCGGTCAGGCGGAGCACCTCGTCCGCGTAGTTCGGCAGCGTGTTGGGCGCGACGACCTGGACCGGGTGGAAGGAGGAGCCGTCGGAAACGTTCACGAACGAGATGCCGGCCTTCGAGTCGCGTCGCGTGCGCACCCACCCCTTGACGGTGACCGGCGTGTCCTTGGGCGCGCGCCCGGCGAGGACGTCGGCGCAAGCAAGAGAGGTCATGCCGCGGCTCGCGGGCGGGGTCGCGCCGTTGCGGTCATTCGCGATACGACGGATCGATGCGGTCGAGCTTGGCGAGCAGCGCCGGCCACTCGAGCACGCCGAAGGGCCGGCGGGTAGTCGGGAGATACAGCCGGTACGAGTCCATGACGATCTCGTCCCGCGGGAGCTGCAGCTCGACGTTGCACGCTAGCGCCGCGACCTGCACCTGGCAGGCACGCTCGAGCCGGTACATGTTGTTGAACGCCTCGGCGATGCTCGCGCCCACGGTCAGCAAGCCGTGGTTTCTCAGGATCATCGCGTCCTGCTCGCCGAGATCGCGGACCAGCCGTGCCTGCTCGTCGAGGTTGATCGCCACGCCTTCGTAGTCGTGGTACGCGATCTTCGCGAACCGCATCGACGTCTGGGCGATCGGCATCAGCCCGCACTTCATCGCCGAGACCGCCATCCCGGCGACGGTGTGGGTGTGGATCACGCAGTCGACGTCGTGGCGCGCGGCGTGGATGGCGCTGTGGATGACGTAGCCCGCCTGGTTGATGCCGTACTCGGTGGGGTTGAACAGGATGTTGCCGGCCAGATCCAGCTTGATGAAGCACGAGGCGTGCATCTGGTCGTAGAGCAGGCCGTAGGGATTGATCAGGAACGCGCCTTCCTCGCCGGGCACGCGCGTGCTGATGTGGTTGGCGGTCAGCTCCGTCATCCCGTAGAGGTCCATCAGGCGGTAGCACGCGGCGAGATCGACGCGCTTCTGCCACTCCTCCTTGGCTACCTGTTCGCGGACGGACTTGCCCTGCTTGAGCGGCTGGACGGCCATGACGTTCATCCCGACGAGACCGGCGATTTGCCGCGAGGAGTATAGCGTCGGCCGGGGATTCCCTGGCAAGATGGCGTGCCATGGCGGTCCAGCGACACGACCGGATCGAAGAGGGGAGGGTGCGATGACGATCCTGCGACGCGGATTCCTCGGGCTGCTGTTCGCGCTGCTCGCCGCCGCGGCGGCGGCGCAGCCCTATCCGAGCCGGCCGGTGCGGCTCATCATCCCGTTCCCGCCCGGCGGGAGCAACGACATCGTCGGGCGCATGATCGCGGCCCAGCTCTCCGAGCGCCTCGGGACGCAGGTGGTCGCGGACAACCGCGGCGGCGCGGGCGGGCTGATCGGCACCGAGGCCGCCGCGAACGCGCCGCGCGACGGCCATACGCTGCTCCTCATCTCGGTCGCGTACGCGTTCAACGCTTCGATCTACAAGCTGCCGTACGATCCGGCGACCGCGTTTGCGCCGGTCGCGTCGCTCGGCACCGGGCCGGTCGTGCTCGCGGTCACCGCGAAGCTGCCGGTGAGCTCCCTGCAGGAGCTGCTCGCGCTCGCCAGGGAAAAGCCCGGCCAGCTCCATTACGCCTCGGCGGGCGTCGGCAGCTTCCAGCACCTGGCGAGCGCGCTCTTCAAGCTGCAATCGGGCGCGGACATCGTGCACGTGCCGTTCAAGGGCGGCGGCCCGGCGATGGTCGACGTGATCGCCGGCAACACCCAGATCGCGATCGGCTCGCTCATCCAGATGCTGCCGCAGATCCGCGCCGGCCGGCTCCGGGCGCTCGGCGTCGGCAGCGCGAAGCGCGTCGCCGCGCTCCCCGACGTGCCGACAATCTCGGAGGCGGGCGTGCCCGGCTACGAGGCGACGAACTGGTGGGGCATCGTCGCGCCCGCGGGCACGCCGCCGGCGGCGATCGAGCGGCTGCACGCCGAGCTGTCGGTGATCCTCACCTCGGCGGAGACGAAAAAGCGCTTCGAGGCCGAAGGCGCGGAGGCGGTGCCCATGAGCCCGGAGGCGTTCGGGCGGTTCATCCAGGCCGAGACGGCGAAGTGGGCGCGGGTGGTGAAGGAGGCGGGCATCCGGGCCGAGTAGGCGCCGCGCCCGGAACGAGCGTGCACATGCTGCGCGGTCTCGCCGTATTCGCGCTCGGCCTGGCGTTCGCCGCCGCCCAGGCGCAGACCGCGCCGCGGGCTCCCGACGTCCCCTTCGTCCCGACCTCCGAGGAGGTCGTCGCGGGCATGCTCCAGCTCGCTGGCGTGCGGCGCGGCGACGTGGTCTACGACCTCGGTTGCGGCGACGGCCGGATCGTGATCGCCGCGGCGAAGCGCCACGGCGCGCGCGGCGTCGGGATCGACATCGATCCGGAGCGCGTCGCGGAGGCCGCCCGCAACGCCCGCGCGGCGAAGGTGTCCGACCGGGTGCGCTTCCTCAACCAGGACCTGTTCGAGTCGGACATCAGCGCGGCGACCGTCGTGACGCTGTACCTGCTGCCGCGACTCAATCAGCGGCTGCGTCCCAAGCTGCTCGCCGAGCTGAAGCCGGGCACGCGCGTCGTGTCGCATGCCTTCGACATGGGGGACTGGAAGCCGGACCGCGTCGCGCGGGTCGGCACGACGACGATCTATCTCTGGAGGATCCCGTGACACGAACGGCAGCCCCGAGCTTCGTCCTCTTCACCGCGGCGTTGCTCGCTGCGAGCGCGGGCCCGGCGGTCGCGCAACAGCCCGCCGCCGAAACGGCAGGCGCGTCGGCCGCCGCGCCCGGGCAGGCCGCGGTGGCGAGCGTGGTGAGGATCACCGCCTCGGTCGAGGGCCTCGATGCCGCGGAGCGGACCGTGACCCTCAGGGGGCCGCGCGCCCGGGTCATCACCCTGCCGGTCGGGCCCGAGGTCGCGAACTTCGACCAGATCCGGCCCGGCGACATCGTCGTCGTGCGCTACCTCGAGGCGCTGTCGCTCGAGCTGAAGAAGGCCGGCGTGGGGCCGCGCGAGCGCACGGAGGCGCAGACGAGCAGCACCGCCAGGCTCGGCGAGCGCCCCGCGGCCGGCGAGGCGCGGCAGGTCACGGCGGTCGCCGACGTGCTCGGCGTCGACCCGCGGCGGCAGATCGTGACGCTGCGCGGCCCCAGGCGGACGGTCGACCTGAAGGTCCGCGACCCGAACCAGCTCAAGCCGCTGAAGGTCGGCGACCAGGTGGAGGTCACCTACACGGAAGCTTCGGTGATCTCCGTCGAGCCGGTGACGAGGACGGTGCCGATCGTCAAGCAGGGCGGCTAGCGCCAGAACTCCCGCGAGGCGATGCGCGCGCCCTCGGCCATCGCCGCCAGCTTCGCCCAGACGACGTCGGGATCGACCGCGGCCTGTCCCACCCAGGTCCCGTAGCCGCAGTCGGTGCCGGCGATGACGTTCTCGCGGCCGACGAGCTTCGCGTAGCGGCCGATCCGCTGCGCGACGAGCTCCGGGTGCTCGATGAAGTTGGTCTTCGACTCGAGCACGCCGGGGACGAGCACCTTGCCCTCGGGCAGCTTCACGCGCTCGAAGAGCGTCCACTCGTGCGCATGGCGCGGGTTGGCGGCCTCGAACGAGATCGCGCTCGGCCGCGCGAGCAGCACGATGTCGATGATGTCGGCGAGCGGGACGTCGCAGTGGTGCGGACCCTCGTAGTTCCCCCAGCACAGGTGCATGCGCAGCCGCTCGGGCGGGATGCCGGCCACCGCGTAGTTGAGCGCCTCCACGTGCAGCCGCGCCTGCTTGCGGAACTCGTCGAGGCCGAGGTGCGCATACTGGATGTGCCGCCCCATCGCGAGATCGGGGCAATCGAGCTGCAGCAGGAAGCCCGCGTTCGCGATCGTCTCGTACTCGTGCCGCATGGCCTCGGCGATGGCGAAGAGGTACGCCTCCTGGCTCGGGTAGTGATCGTTCCGGAAGAACAGCCCGATCACGCCCGGCGACGCCGCGCTCAGGAATCCCTCCTCGGCCTGCACGCCCTGCAGCGCGGCGCGCAGGTTGGCGGCGTCGCTCCGCGCCGCGTCCGGGTCGCGCACGCCGATCGGCGCGTTGCATCCCGGGGTCTTGCGGCGCGAGCGGCCGGGATCGCCGAAGACGCGCTTCGCCAGGTTCGGGTAGTCGGCGAGGTCCTGGTAGACGAAGGTGTTCCCGGTGCCGCCGAACCCGCTGAGACGATCCTTGATGTAGGTGGCGTAGCTCGGCTTGCTCATCTCGCCGTCGTTGATGACGTCGATGCCGGCGGCGGCCTGCTTGCGGACCACCTCCTCGACCGCCGTGGCGACGCGCGCGCCGAGCGCGGCCGGATCGACCGGTACGCCTTCCTCCTTGGCGTACATCGTGCGAATGAGCTCCGGCGGCCGCGGCAGGCTGCCGGTGTGCGTGGTGAGAAAGCGCTTGGTGCTGCGCTTCATGGACGCACGGTCCTCCCCTCTCCCGCGTCAGCGGAAGAGGGGTTGGGGGTGAGGGTCAGCCGCGCGCCTTCGCCATGAACTCGGGCCGCAGGGCCTTGCTCCAGTCCGGGATCGCCTTGATCTTCTTCTCGCGCAGCAGGATCTCCGCGTGGTTCTGCATGTAGGGCTGGATGTCGGTCGGGAAGCCCGGATCGACGTCCACGGCCGAGAGCGCCTTGGAGAAGGTGTCCGGGGACATCTTGTAGCCCTTCGAGGTGAAGAACCCGTAGATCGCGTCGGCGACCTTCTTCGGCTGCTGCTTGAAGTCGCGTCCGACCGAGAGCCAGGCCTTCAGGTAGGCGACGACCGTGTCCGGATGCTTCTCGACGAATTCGGGGGTCGCCGCCATGAACACCGGCACCTTGTCCGCGCCCTCGAGGGAGGCGATCACGTTGCCGATCCCGTCGGCCTCGGCGATGGCGTTGTACGGCTCGACGTTGACCATCGCGTCCACCGTCTTCGCGGCCAACGCGGCCACCATCTCGTTCACGTTCATCCGGACTTCCTGGTAGTCGCCCTTCTTGAGCCCGAACGAGGGCGCGAGCTGGTCGACGAAGATGTTGCCGATGGAGGAGCCGGTCTGGTTCGCGACCTTGAGCCCGCGAAGCTGCTCCACCTTGCTGAGGTTCAGGTCCTTGCGCGCGACCACCTTGGCGGTCCGGCCCACGTTCTCGATCACGGCGATCGCCACCAGCCCGCCGCGGTCGTGCCCGATGATGAACGACGGCCCGGCGTAGGTGCCCAGGTCGACCTGGCGGGCCACCATCTGCTGCATCGTGATGTTGCCGGAGGGGACCGCGAACTCCTCGAACTTGATCCCTTGCTTCTCCAGCTGCCCGGACCGCAGCAGGTAGTAGGTCGGCATCCCCCACATGTTCGTCTGGTAGCCCTGGCGGATCAGCGTGCCGCTCTGCGCCAGTGCCGGGCGCCATGCGCCGGCCGCCAATACGCCCGCCCCGGACGCTGCCAGGAAACGCCGCCGGGTCATCCCTTCGTGCCGCATCGTCATGGTGCCGTCCTCCTTTGGTCGCCGTTCCAAGAGCTCCGCCCCACGGTTCTTCATCCGGCCCGCGCTGCCTGCTCGGTGAGGTGGCGAAGCAGTTCCTTCTGGTATTCCAGGAATTCTACGCTCAGCGGGTCGCGCGGCCGGCGCAGGCCGATGCGGACCTGCGTCTTGACGGTCCCCGGGTGCGGCGTCATCACGACCACCCGGTCCGCGAGGAACACCGCCTCGGCGACGTTGTGCGTCACGTAGATCACCGTCTTCCGGGTCTCCCGCCACACGTCGGCGAGCAGCCGCTGCATCTCGTCCCGCGTCAGGGCGTCCAGGGCGGCGAAGGGCTCGTCCATCAGGAGCACCGCGGGGTTGTAGGCGAGCGCCCGCGCGATGGCGACCCGCTGCTGCATGCCGCCCGAGAGATGGTGCGGATACGACTGCGCGAACTTCTCGAGCTTGACCAGCCGCAGCTGCTCCATGGCGATCGCCTCGCGCTCGGCCCTGGCGACGCCCTTCATCTCGAGCCCGAAGGCGACGTTGCCCAGGGCGGTCCGCCAGGGAAAGAGCTGGGCGAAGTCCTGGAACACGATGCCGCGGTCCAGCCCCTGGCCGGTGACGGCCTTCCCGCCGATCCGGATCTCCCCCGCCGCTGGCGTCAGGAAGCCGGCGATGATGTTGAGGAGCGTGGTCTTGCCGCAGCCACTCGGCCCGACGATGCACAGGAACTCGGCGGCGTCCATGGCGAAGTCGACGCTCCGCACGCCCGGCACTTGCCCGCTCGGCGTGTCGTAGACGAGCGTGACGTCGCGGACCTCGATGTGGTGCACCGGCGCGCCGCCCCGCCTAGTTCTTGGCCGCCCGCACCATACCCCAGCGCAGGATCGTCGCGCGCTCGAGCGAGCCGAACACCAGCCGCTCGAACACGAAACCGATGAAGCCGATGACCGCCAGCGACGCAAGCATCACGTCGGCGTTCAGGAACTCTTTCGCGTCGAAGATCACCCAGCCGAGCCCCCACGCCGAGGCCGCGATGATCTCGGCGCCGACGACGGCGACGAACGAGCGGAGGAACGCCTGGCGCAGCCCGGTGATGATGAACGGCGACGCGCCCGGGACGATCACCTTCCAGAAAAGGTCGCCGCCCCTCGCGCCCATCGCGCCCGCCGCCCGCAGCCACAGCGGGTTGACCGAGCGCACGCCGGTCCACGCGTTCAGCACCATCGGGAACGTCGCGGCGTAGAACACGATCAGGATCGTCGCGGTGTCGCCGAGCCCGAACCAGAGGATGAACACCGGAACCCAGGCGAGCGAGGGGATCGGCATGAGCACGCTCACCAGCGGGAGGAAGAAATGCTCCACCGCGCGGAAGCGCGCCATCAGGATCCCGAGCGGCAGGCCGACGATGATCGCGAGCCCCAGGCCGCACACCATCCGGTACAGCGTGTGGAAGGCGTGGTTCAGCATACTGCCGTCGAGCAGCATGACCCACAGCGTGTGCAGCACGCGGGGCAGAGTGGGGACGAGCGCCGCGGGAAAGACCCCGCTCCGGGCCGTGATCTCGTACACCGCCGCCGCGGCGGCGAGCGTCACCATGGCCCGGCGGAGCGACTGCGTGCGCGCGCCGGCGGCGCTCATGACGTCATCATCCCCCATCGCACCACGGTGTACTGCTCGAGGCGCTGGAACACCAGCTTCTCGAGGGCGAGGCCGATCGCGCCGATCACCACGATTCCGGCCAGCATCACGTCGGTGTTCAGGAACTCGCGCGCGCCGAAGATCATCCAGCCGAGGCCCCACGGCACCGCCGCGAGCATCTCGACGCCGACCAGGATCCGCCACGCCTGCGCGAGGCCGAGCCGCAGCCCGGTGAGGATGTAGGGCAGCGCGCCCGGGATGATGACCTTGCGGAACAGCCGCTGGTCGTCGGCGCCCATCGACTGGGCAGCGCGCACCCAGACCTCCTTCACCGCCTTCACGCCCGTCCAGCTGTTGATGATGATGGGGAAGGCGGAGACGAACCCCACGAGGAGAATGGCGCCGACGTTGCCGAGACCGAACCAGAGGAGGAAGAGCGGCGCGTAGGCGAGGCCCGGCACCGGGGCGCCGATGCTCACCAGCGGGAGGAAGACGTCCTCGGCCCGGCGCGATCGGCCCATCGCGACGCCGACGAGAACGCCGACGACCGCCGCGAGCCCGAACCCCGCGAGCAGGCGCGCCAGCGTCTCCACCGCGTGATGCGGGAGGATCCCCTCGACGGTGAGCCGGACGAACGTCTCCGCGACTTCCTCGAGCGGCGGGAAGAGCCGCGGCGGAAAGATCCGCAGGCGCGCGACGAGCTCCCAGAGCCCGCCCACGACGAGGAACGGGAACGCGGTTCGCACGACCGCGCGCCAACGCTCGCCTGCCCAGAGCCCGGTCGGCGTCCCGGGGGTGGGCGCGCGACCGTTGGCGGTTGTCACGTGATCGGGCATCGCCGCGGCAAAAGAATCCCTCAGGTCCGGAACATGGCAGGTTTCGCGCGTCCCCGGTTTCTGCGATGCAGCAAAGAACAACGCCGCCCGCGGGATGCGCGCGCGACTGGTCCGGCCGATGGCGTCGGAGTCAACCCGCCGCACCAGCAGGCGCACTGTAGCCAAGCCGGCGGTGGCTTCGCAAGCGTCGGCGCCGCGGCCCGGTTTGCGCGCAGCCCGACGTGGTATACACCGCCCCGGTGATTTCGGGATCCAGAGCGCGAATCGCCGCCATCGCGGCCAGCCTGCTCGTCGTCGCATTGGCGCTGGGCTACTGGGGCCTGCGCAAATCCGGCGAGCGCGCGCTGCACACCACCGTCGTCGCGCTCGTGTCGGACGCGAGTGGGCGCCTGCGCGAGGCGTTGGAGCGCGAGTCGGATCCCGCGCGCATCGCCGATCCGGAGATCGCCGGCAGGCTGGACCAGCACGCCGGCGAGATCGACCAGCGCCTCGCGGCGCTGCAGCGCCTGCGGGCCGCGCCGAACCGCGCGCTGGTCGACGCCGCGGATCTCTACCTCGTGACCGCGCGGGAGCTGCTGCGAAAGATGAGCGCGGGCCATGGCCAGCGCGAGGCGTTCGCGGGCAGCGTCCGCGCGCTGCGAGCGCTTGCCGAGACCGCCGACCGGCGTTCCAGCGCCTGGATTGCGCAAACGATCGCCGCGAAGGAGCGCGCCGAGCGCGACTACGCCGACTATCGGCGCACGGTCGATACGATCGCGAGCCTGCTCGACTCGCTGGCCGAGCCGCGCGCGCGCCTCGCGCGCGAGATCGATCCGGCGCGTCTCATCGACGAGGCGCTGCGCGCGCAAGCCGCCGACCGCGCGCGCGCAGCCGGCAAGCGGGCGGCCGCCGAGCTCGAGCGGGCCCAGCGGCCCGCGACCCGCCAATAGAATCGGTTCGCCAGCGCTTTCGCTCGCACGACGATCCCCTCTCCGCGGGAGAGGGGCTAGGGGTGAGGGCCGCGCGGCGTTCGCCGGTGCCCGGCCGCGCGCCCCTACAGCCCGTTCTGGGCGCTGCGAACGAGCCGCGTCGTGTCGTAGCCGCGTTCAGCGGCGCGGCCGATGAGCCGGCGGTAGGCCTCGTCGCTCAGCTTGCGCGTGCGCGACAGGATCCAGAGCCGCGACCGGGCGGCGTCGCCGATCAGCACGTAGCTGAAATCGGCCGGGGCCTCGATCAGGTGGTAAGTGCCCCACTGCCACGGCGACGCGCCGATCCAGTCGGGCCGCACGTAGAGCTCGCCCGGAAACTCGTCCCCGTGCGAGACGTCGAGCCGCCCGATGTCCATGATCCACGACCGCTCCCGGGCGAAACACTGGTAGACGATCGAGACGTCGCCCTCCGCGCGCTTGAGCAGCGTCATCACGACGTCGGCGGCGCAGTTGCGCTCGGCGAAGTGCGGCAGCCGGGCGATCTCGTAGTAGCGTCCCTCGTACCGGAGGTAGTCGAGCTTGACGACCTCGCCAAGCCCCGTGAGCCTCACGACCTCGCCTTGCCGTATTTGGGGGGTCTGCGCGAGCGCGCTACCTGCCGCAAGCGCGAGCGCGAGCGCGCCGACGATCCCTCGCCATCCGGTCCTCATGAGCGTTCCCCTCGATGCGTAACCGTCTCATTGTGCAGGCTTTTCGGTCGCCTCGCCAGGGTGAGGCGGCGCCGAGCGTGAAAAACCCACGCGGCGCGGGTGCTAGAGCCAGGCGGCAAGCGTGCGCTCGGACGCCGCCCAGAGGAGTTCCGCCGAGCGCGCATCGCGCGCCCGGCGCGAGGGCGTGGCGACCTCGCAGTCGACGAAGTACTTGCCGGTCACGCTCGCTACCTCCGGCGCGGTCACGAGGTACACGGAGGTGCGCGCGCCGCGCTCGACCGCGGCACCGCCCATGCCGAAGCCCGCGCGCAGCAGCTTCGTCGCGATCACTCCGGGGTGGAGGCAGTTCGCCGTGACCTGCGTCCCCGCCAGCCGGTCGGCGAGCGCGACCGTGAAGAGGATGTTGGCGAGCTTCGACGTGCTGTACGCCCCGTAGCCCGTATAGCCGTGCGCGAGAGCGAAGTCGTCGACGTCGATCTCGCCGCTCGCGTGCGCCATCGAGCTGACCGTCACGACCCGCCCCTGCGGCGCGCGCTTCACCGCGGCGCGCAGGTGGTGCGTGAGCAGGAACGGGGCGAAGTGGTTGACCGCCAGCGTCGTCTCGAGCCCGTCGGGCGTGAGCCGCCGCGTGTCCGAATAGACGCCGGCGTTGTTGAGCAGCGCGTCGAGCGCGGCTGCCTTCGACTCCACCGTGCGCGCGAGCGCGACGACTTCGGCCATCCGCGCGAGGTCCGCGGCGACCGGCTCGACGCTGGCGCCCGGCGTGTCGGCGGCGATCCGCCGCACGGCGGCGTCGGCCTTCGCGGCGTTCCGGCCATGGACCAGCACCCGCAACCCACGCCCGGCGAGCTGCCGCGCGGTCTCGAACCCGATGCCGTCGGTCGCGCCGGTGACGAGCGCGGTCTTCAACCCCCCTCCGGCGGGCTCCAGCGCGGCGGGAGCAGGCGTCGCTTGCCGTCCCGCGACTTGCGCACGCCGGGCTCGTCGCGCGCCTCGCGGTCCCAGAGCTGGCAGGTGACCTGCTGGTGCTTCTGGTCGAGCGCTTCGCAGTAGTTCGTGTACTCGCACACGCGGACCTCGGCACCCAGCCCGCGCCGGACCTTCTCGAACCAGTCCGGATCGGCGAGGCTCTGGCGGGCGAGCCCGACGACGTCCGCGCTCCCTTCGGCGAGGAGCCGCTCGGCCTGCTCGAACCCGTGGATGCCACCGGTCACGATCACCGGCGTCGCGCAACCCGCAGCGCGCACGGCGGCGCGGATCGCCGCCGTCGGGTCGACATTGCGGCCGAAGGGCCCGCGCTCGTCGGAGACGTACTGCGGCATGCACTCGTAGCCGCTCGGCCCGGTGTACGGATACGCCGACCAGCCGACCGCCGGCTGCTTCGCGTCGTCGAACTTGCCGCCGCGCGAGAGCGAGAGGAAGTCCATCCCGGCGCGGGCGAACTCGGCGCCGAAATAGGCGGTGTCCTCGACCGTGTTGCCCCCGTCGACGCAGTCCTCGGAGAGGAACCGGCAGCCGACCGTGTAGTCGGCGCCGACCACTTCACGCACGCGCCCGAACACCTCGAGCGGCAGGCGCGCGCGGTGCGCGCGCGGGCCGCCGTAGCCGTCGGTCCGGTCGTTGAGCCGCGAGAGGAACGACGCCATGGTGTAGGCGTGCGCGTAGTGCAGCTCGACGCCGTCGAAGCCGGCCGCGCGCGCGCGCCGCGCCGCGTCCGCGAAGAGGTCGGGCAGCACGCGCGGCAGGTCGCGGATGTGCGGGAGGTGCGTGTCGGTGACGCGCTCGCGATAGCCGTAGTGGAGCGCCTCGAGCTCGCGGGTCTCCAGGACGCGCGCGAGCTCTTCCTCGGGCAGGCGCGCGAGCTCCGCGCGAACGCGCTTCTCGGGCCAGTCCTCGGCCCCGAGCCGCTCCCGGTGCCAGGGCTGGATCTCGAGATAGCGCGCGAAGAACTTCTCCGGCTCGGGCCGCCGCCGGATGGCGAGAAAGTCGATGACCTGAATCAGCAGCCGCGTCCGGCCCTCGCTCGCGCGCCGCACCGTCGCGACGAGCTCGCGCAGGCCCGGCAGGAAGCGGTCGTGGCCGATGCGCAGCAGCGGCCCGCTCGGGATGTCGCGGATGCCGGTCGCCTCGACCACGATCGCGCCGGGCCGGCCGCGCGCGAAGCGCTCGTACCACTCCAGGTTCTCGTCGGTGACGAAGCCTTCCTCGGTGGCGCGCCACGGCACCATCGCCGGCACCCAGGTGCGGCTCTCGAGCCGCATCCGCCCGACCGCGATCGGGCTGAAGAGGCGCGAGTGCTCCGCCTCCTCCCGCGTCGGCCAGCGGCCGGGCGCGGGCTTCCATTTGATTCGCTGCGCGGGGCGCCACATGGCTGATCGGAGTGTATGTCAACGCCGTCGGGACGGCGGTCCGGCGGAGCCCCCCGGGATCAGGCAGAATTGAGCCTAAGCCGTTGAAGAACAAGCGACTCGTGTCTTTCTTCAATCTCTACCGGCACAACTTCGCCCGGGTCGCGGTGTGCATCCCCGAGGTGCGCGTCGCCGACCCGGCCTTCAACGCCGCGAAGACCGTCGCGCTGCTCGAGGAGGCGGGGCGGCGGGGCGCGATCCTCGCGCTCTACCCGGAGCTCGGCCTGTCGGCGTACTCGTGCGAGGACCTGTTCCACCAGCAGGCGCTGCTCGACGGCGCCCGGGCCGCGCTGGAACGGATCGTCGCCGCCTCGCGCGAGATCCCGCTGATCGCGGTCGTCGGCGCGCCGCTCGTGGTCGACAGCCAGCTCTACAACTGTGCGGTAGTCGTGCACGGCGGCCGCGTGCTCGGCGTCACGCCGAAGACCTACCTCCCGAACTATCGCGAGTTCTACGAGCTGCGGCAGTTCACCCCGGGCGACGCGGCGGCGCGCGCGACGATCGACCTCCTCGGGCAGAAGGACGTGCCGTTCGGGACGCGGCTCGTCTTCCAGGTCGAGAACCAGCCGCTCCTCGCGTTCCACGCGGAGATCTGCGAGGACCTCTGGACCCCGATCCCGCCCTCGTCGTACGCCGCGCTCGCCGGCGCGACCGTGCTGCTCAACCTCTCGGCTTCGAACGTGATCGTCGGCAAGGACGACTACCGCCGCCAGCTCGGCTCCAACCAGTCGGCGCGGTGCCTCGCCGCATACCTCTACAGCGCCGCCGGCTTCGGCGAATCGAGCACCGATCTCGCCTGGGACGGCCACGGCTTCGTGTACGAGAACGGGGCGCTGCTCGCCGAGTCGGACCGGTTCGCGTACGGCTCGCAGCTCGTGGCGGCCGACGTCGACCTCGACCGCATCGCCCAGGACCGGATGCGCCAGAACAGCTTCGGCGAGTCGATGCGGCGGCACGCCGCGGAGCTCGCGCGGTTCCGGACGGTGCGGTTCGCGGCGGAGCTGCCGGGCGGTCGGGAGCTCGCGCTCGAGCGGCGCTACGAGCGGTTCCCCTACGTGCCCGCCGATCCTGCGACCCGCGACGCGCGCTGCCAGGAGGTGTACGACATCCAGGTGCACGGGCTCGTGAAGCGGCTGAAGGCGATGGGCGCCGAGCGGGTCGTGATCGGCGTCTCGGGCGGCCTCGACTCGACGCAGGCGCTGATCGTGTGCGCGCGCGCGATGGACGTGATGGGGCTGCCGCGCGCGAACATCCTCGCGTACACGATGCCGGGCTTCGCGACGAGCGAGCGCACGCTCGACCAGGCGCGGCGGCTCATGCGGGCGGTCGGCGCCAGCGCGCAGGAGATCGACATCCGGCCGAGCTGCATGCAGATGCTGAAGGACATCGGCCATCCGTTCGCGCGCGGCGAGCCCGTGTACGACGTGACGTTCGAGAACGTCCAGGCCGGCGAGCGCACGAGCCATCTCTTTCGCCTCGCGAACCGGCACGGCGCACCGGTCGTCGGCACGAGCGATCTCTCCGAGCTCGCGCTCGGCTGGAGCACCTACGGCGTCGGCGACCACATGTCCCACTACCACGTCAACGCGAGCGTGCCGAAGACGTTGATCCAATATCTCGTCGGCTACGTCGCCCGCAGCGGGCAGCTCGGCGAGGCGAGCCGCGTGCTGCGCGACGTGCTCGACACTGCGATCAGCCCGGAGCTCGTCCCGGGGCAGAACGGCAACCAGCCGGCGCAGACCTCGGAGAGCGTCGTGGGGCCCTACGAGCTGCAGGATTTCCATCTCTACTACACGCTGCGCTTCGGCTACTCGCCGCAGAAGGTGGCGTTCCTCGCGTGGCACGCCTGGCGCGACCGGCGGCGCGGCAACTGGCCGGACATCCCGGAGGCGAAGCGCAACGAGTATCCGCTCGCCGAAGTGAAGCGCTGGCTGCGCGTGTTCGTCACGCGGTTCTTCCAGCTCTCGCAGTACAAGCGGAGCGCGATCCCGAACGCGCCGAAGGTCGGCTCGGGCGGGTCGCTCTCGCCGCGCAGCGACTGGCGCGCGCCGAGCGACGGCGAGGCCGCGGCCTGGCTCGCCGAAGTCGACGCGATCCCCGAGCGGTAGGGGACGGGCGGATGTCCACGGCGCTCCGCGGCGCGGCGCACGGCACGCTCGGCGGCCCGCTCGCGCCGGCGCTTTTGGTGTCGATCGCGCTCCACGCCGCGCTCCTCATCGGGTTGCCGGACCTGCGAACGGCCGCCGACCCGCCGCCCCCGCCGCCGCTCATGGCGTGGCTCGCGCCGGCGGCGCCGCCCGCGGAGGCGCCGGAGGCCGCGCCGGTCGCCGCGCCGGAGCAGCCGGCGGCCGCGCCGGTTCGCCCACGGCGCGTCGCGCCGGCGACGAGGCCACCGCCGGTCCAGGCGGCCCCGAACCCGGAGCCACCCGTTCCGGCGCCGGCCGCGCCGCCCCGCGTCGCGGAGACGACCGCGCCCGAATCGATCGTTGTCGCTGCGCCGAGCCCGGCCAAGTCAGCGCCAAGCCCGCCGCCGGCTCCGCCACCACCGGTCGGCGCGTCGCTCGCCCCCGCACCCGAGCCGGCGCCGACGCCGCTCGACCTCGGGTCGCTCGTCGCGCAATACCGGATCGCGCTGTACGGCGCCGCGAAGCGCCAGCCCCTGTACCCGTCCCGGGCGATCACGCGCGGCTGGGAGGGCCGGGTCGAGATCCGGCTCGTCATCGGCGCGGGCGGCGAGCTCGCGCGCGCGCACGTCAAGCGCTCGAGCGGGCACGACCTGCTCGACCGCCACGCGCTCGACATGTTCCGCGCGGCACATTCGCTCACGCCGATCCCGCCGGCGCTGCGCGGCCACGAGTTCCCGGTCGAGGTGGCGGCGGTCTACGAGCTGAAGGACCGCTGACGGCGGAGCGCTTCCGGCGCCGCGCGCGGGCCCTCAGCCTTCCGCCGGCGCGAACGCGACCACGTGGTCGACGTCGAGCCGGATGCCGATCGCCTCGCCGAGCGCGTGGTTGTGGTGGCTCGGCACGAGCGCGAGGACCTTGCGTCCGCTGGCGAGCCTGAGGGTGTAGAGGATCTCCGCGCCGCGAAACGCCTTGTGCACGACCTCCGCCTGGAGCGGGCTCGCGTCGTCGTGGATGATGTCGTCGGGCCGCAGCAGGACCTCGACCTGGCAGCCCCGCCCGCAGGCATCGCAATCGACCTCGCAGCGGTGCGGGATCTCGCCGCGCAGGAGGCCGAGCTCGATCTCGACTTGCCGCGGGTTGAGCACCGCGCCGGGAAGGAACACACCCTGGCCGACGAAGTCGGCGATGAAGCGGTTCGCCGGCCGGTGGTAGAGGTTATAGGCGCTGTCCCATTGCTCGATGCGCCCCTCGTGCATGATCCCGATCTCGTCCGCAATCGCGAACGCCTCTTGCTGATCGTGGGTGACGAGCACGGCGGTGGTGTGCGTGCGCTTGATGATGTCGCGGACCTCGAGGCCGAGCCGCTCGCGCAGATCGATGTCGAGGTTCGAGAACGGCTCGTCGAGCAGCAGCAGGCTCGGTTGCGGCGCGAGCGCGCGCGCGAGGGCGACCCGCTGCTGCTGCCCGCCCGAGAGCTCGTGCGGATACTTGTGTGCGAGGCCCTCCAGGCCGACGGTGGCGACGAGCTCCGCGACACGGCGCGCGCGCTCCGGACGCGGCAGGTCGTGCAGGCCAAAGCCGATGTTCTCAGCGACTGCGAGGTGGGGGAAGAGGGCGTGGTCCTGGAAGACCATGCCGACCCGACGCTCCTCCGGCGGCACCATCAGGTCGCCCGCCGACACCACGCCCCCGTTGAGCAGGATCGCGCCGTCTGACACGGGCTCGAACCCGGCGATGCAGCGAAGCACCGTGGTCTTGCCGCAGCCGCTCGGACCGAGCAGGCAGCCGATCGTCCCGCGCGTGAGCGCGAACGACAGGCCGCGGACGACCTCGTGCGCGTCGTACGCCTGGCGCAGCTCGCGCACCTCCAGCAGGGCGGGTCCGGGGCCGTTCATACGCGGCTGATTATAGGGCGGTTCACAAAGACGAAACAAGAATCATTCTTGTTATGATGCGCGCGTCCGAGACCCCCGCGCCGCCATGACCGCCGCTGACGCCTTGACTCCCCGCCGGCGCCGCATCGCCGCCGTGCGGGTCGGCTGGCTCGGTCTCGCCTCGCTCGGGGCCGCGGCGCTGATCGTCGCGCCCATCGTCGCCGTGGTCGCGAGCGCCTTCGGGCCGGGGGAGGGCGCCTGGGCGCATCTCGTCGGGACCGTCCTCGGGGCGTACGTCCGGAACACGCTGTTGCTGCTCGCGGGCGTCACCTGGGGCGTGGTCTCGATCGGCGTGCTCTCGGCGTGGCTCGTGACCGCCTACCGCTTCCCCGGACAGCGCGTCCTCGAGTGGGCGCTGATCCTGCCCCTCGCCGTGCCGGCGTACGTGATGGCCTACGCCTACACGGACTGGCTGCAGTACACCGGTCCGGTGCAGACCTGGCTGCGGAGCGTGACCGGATGGCAGGCCCGCGAGTACTGGTTCCCCGAGATCCGCTCGCTCTGGGGCGCAGCGGCGATGCTGTCGTTCGCGCTCTATCCGTACGTCTATCTCATCACGCGCACGGCGTTCCTCGAGATGTCGCGCAGCGCGCTCGAGGCGGGGCGGCTCGCGGGGCACGGCGCCTGGGGCGCGTTCTTCCGCGTGGCGCTCCCGCTCGCCCGGCCGGCGATCGCCGCCGGCACGGCGCTCGCGCTCATGGAGACGCTCGCCGACTTCGGCACGGTGTCGTACTTCGCGGTCGAGGTGTTCACGCTCGGGATCTTCAAGGCCTGGTTCGCGATGGGTGACCTCGCGGCCGCCGGGCAGCTCGCCACGTGCCTGCTCGGGTTCGTCGCGCTGGTCCTCGCGCTCGAGCGGTGGAATCGCGGCGCCGCGCGCTATCACTCGCACGCGCCGCGCAAGCCCCAGCCGCCCCAGACGCTGCGGGGCGCCGCGGCGGCCGCGGCGTTCGTCGCCTGCGCCGCGCCGGTCGCGTTCGGCTTCGTGCTCCCGTCCGGGATCCTGGTGCACCTCGTCGCGACCGACCCGGATGCGCGGTGGGGGCCGCGCGTGATCGCGCTCGTCGGCAACAGCTTCACCGTGGCCGGCGTGACCGCGCTCGTCGCGGTCGCGACCGCGACGCTGATGGCCTACGCCGCGCGCCTCGCGCGCACGCCCCTCGTCGCCGGCGCCAACCGGATCGCGGCGCTCGGCTACGCGGTGCCGGGCGCCGTGGTGGCGGTCGGGATCCTCGTCCCGCTCGGACGCCTGGACAACCTGCTCGCGACGTGGCTCGAGGCCGCGCTCGGCATCCAGGCGGGGCTGCTCCTGACCGGATCTATCGCTGCGCTCGTGTACGCGTACGTGGTGCGCTTCCTGGCGGTCGCGCTGCAGACCGCGGAGGCGGGACTCGCGAAGGTGACCCCGAGCATGGAGGACGCCGCCCGGAGCCTCGGTGCCGGGCCGATCGCGACGCTAGCGCGCGTGCACGCGCCGCTCCTCGCCGGGAGCCTCCTCACCGCCGGCCTCATCGTGTTCGTCGATACGCTGAAGGAGCTGCCGGCGACGTTCGCGCTGCGGCCGTTCAACTTCGACACGCTGGCGATCGAAGCCTACAACCTGACCAAGGACGAGCGGCTCGCGGAGGCGGCGGTGCCGTCGCTCGTGATCGTCGCGATCGGCCTGTTGCCGGTCGTGCTGCTGTCGCGGCGGATCCGGCGCCTCTCGGCCGGCTACTTCCAGGCGACCCGGTCGTAGAGCTTCTGCGCCTGCGGCTGGTTGCGGCCCAGCACCGCGACGTTCAAGGCGTCGTACTTGAACTTGCCGAACGCGCCGAGCGCCGGGTTCAAGATCGGCACCGTCGGCACCGCCGGCCACTCGTTGTTGCCGTCGGCGAAATAGCGCTGCGCGTCGTCGCTCGCCAGATACTCGAGGAACTTGAGGGCGGCCGCGCGGTTGGGAGCGTGCTTGAGCACGCCCGCGCCCGAGACGTTCACGTGGGTCCCCCACGTCGCCTGATTCGGGAGCACCACGCCGACGCGCTCGGCGATCGCATGGTCATCGGGTTTCGGCGAGCGCGCTAGCCGCGCGTAGTAGTAGTGGTTCGTGAGCGCGACCTCGCATTCGCCCGCGGCCACGCCCTTGATCTGGTCGGTGTCGCCGCCCTTCGGGTCGCGCGCGAGGTTGGCGCGCACCGCCTTCGCCCAGGCCTCGGCGCGCGCCTCGCCGAGGTGATCGATGAGCGCGCCCATGAGCGAGAGGTTGTAGATGTGGGTGCCCGAGCGCGAGCAGATCTTCCCCTGCCAGCGCGGATCGGCGAGGCTCTCGTAGGTCGGGATGTCCGCGGGTTTCACCTTGGCCTTGTCATAGGCGATCACGCGGGCGCGCAGCGAAAAGCCGAACCAGTGCCCGCCCGGCTCGCGGAAGCTCGCGGGCAGGCGGGTCTCCAGCACCGCCGAGCTGACGCTCTGAAAGAGCCCGAGCTGCTGGGCGCGCCACAGTCGGCCGGCGTCGACGGTGATCAGGACATCGGCCGGGCTCTTCGCCCCCTCGTTGACGATGCGCTGGATCAGGGCGTCCTCGCCGGCCTCGATCCGGTTGATCTTGATTCCGGTGAGCTTGGTGAACGTGCCGTAGAGCGCCTCGTCGGTCTGGTAGTGGCGCGCGGAGTAGACGTTCAGGACCTGCTGGCCGGCGGCCGGCGCCGCGAGCAGGAGGGCAAAGGCGGATCCGAGGAGTTGCGGGACCAGGCTTGGCATGGCGTTGCGCTCCACAGTCGACGAATCAGGGAGTTGAGTGGCGCGGAGCATAACAGGAACGATTCTCACTTGCAACTCAGATAAGAATCATTATCATTTGCACCGCGTCAGCCGTGCGCGCGACGCTCAGGAAGGAGACCGTGACGAGAGCGCTAGCTGGTAGGGGCCGACCGGCTCGGCAACCTCCCCGAAGTGCTCGCCGCGTTCGACATCCGCATCGCGGCGCACGTGACCGGGCGCCAGTCGGGGCATCAGAAGCGCGCCCCGCTTCCGGCCGGCATCCAGCTCGTCATCCTGTTCACGGATTTCATCGGGCACAATGTGATGCGCCAGTTCCGCGACCGGGCGCAAGGGCTGCCGGTGCTGTGCTGCCGTCGCTCGACCGCGAGCCTGCGCCAAGCGATCGCCGCCTGCCTTCCCGCACGCTGCGCGGCGTGTCCCTCGCGGACGGGCGCGCCGTGACCGCGCGCACCGCGCGTCGGCGCGCGCGTCAGTAGGCGACGCGCCGCGCCCCGTCGAATCGCTGCGTCCAGTACCCGAGCCGCATGTTTTCCAGGCGGACGGCACCGCCCGAGCTCGGCGCGTGCACGAAGCGCATTTCCCCGAGGTAGATGCCGACGTGCGAGAACGGCCGGTGCTGGGTGTTGTAGAAGACGAGATCGCCGGGGCGCAGGTCGCTGGCGATGACCGGCACGCCGACGCGCGCGAGATCGAAGGTGTTCCGGGGCAACCGGAGCTCAAGCGCACGCGCATAGACATAGGCGACGAGGCCCGAACAATCGAAGCCGGTGGCGGGAGAGCCCCCGCGCGGCGCATAAGGCGTTCCGACGAGCGCGAGCGCCATGAGCGCCGCCTCTCTGGCCGGCTCCGCCGCGGCGACCGGCGCGGCCGCGGGCGCAGGCCCGCGGGGGGCCGCGCATCCGAGCAGGATCACGGCCGCAAAGCCAAGTGAAAACATTGCGTTGTACCGCATACTTCAGGTAATTTAGACGGCGCGGGCGCGGCTGTAAAGCGGGCGCGGAGCGCCGATGTGACCCTCCGCACTCCACGGCGCCCGCCGCCCCGTGCACCGGAACGGGCGGGGCGCGTTAGGCTCCGGGAGGTCCGGCCCGCGACGGGAGGCTGTAAATGAGGCTCGCTTCGACTCTGCTCGGTCTCGTCTTGTGCGTCGGCGTCGCCTTCGCCGACGAGGTCGAGGTGGTCGAGCTCAAGTACCGAACGGCCGACCAGATCATTCCCACCCTGCGGCCGCTCGTCGAGCCCGGCGGCGCGCTCACCGGGATGCAGAGCACGCTCGTGATCCGGGCGAGCCGCGCCAACATCGCCGAGCTGCGTCGGGTGATCGCGACGCTCGACCGCATGCCGCGCCGGCTCCTCATCTCGGTGCGGCAGGACGCGGGCGGCAGCTTCGAGAGCCGCGACGCGCGCGTCTCGGGCACGGTCGGGAGCGGCGACGTGCGCGTCGGCGTGAACGAGCCGGCGCGCCGGGATTCCGGCGTCAGCATCAGCGCACGCGAGGCGCACGGCGCGCGCGATGCGCGGATCACGAGCCAGGTCCAGGCGCTCGAGGGCAGCCCGGCGTACATCGCCATCGGCCAGTCGGTGCCGGTGCCGAGCACGGTCGTGACACAGACGCCGGGCGGCACCGTGACGCGCAGCACGACGACCTACCAGAACGTGGCGAGCGGTTTCTCCGTGATCCCGCGGGTGTCGGGGGATCGCGTGTTCCTCGAGATCGCGCCGCAGACCGCGACTCCCGGCCGGGCCGGCGCGAGCTACCAGCAGATCGTGACGACGGCAAGCGGCCGGCTCGGCGAGTGGTTCCCGCTCGGCGGCATTGACCAATCCTCTGCCCGGTCGCAGTCGGGCGTGCTCTCGGGCAGCTCCGGCGCGCGCGCCGGCGCCACGTCGGTCTGGGTCAAGGTCGACGAGATCCAGTGACGCCGGGCTCGATCGACGGGGCGCTCGCCGCGATCTTCGCGCCCGAGGGACCGCTCAGCCGGGCGCTCCCCGAGTACCGCTTTCGGGTCGGGCAGCGCGAGATGGCGGCGCGCGTCGCGGACGCGATGCGGAACCGGCGCGTCCTGCTCGCCGAGGCCGGCACCGGCACCGGCAAGACCGTCGCTTACCTCGTCCCGGCGCTGCTCGTCGGCGGCAAGGTGATCATCTCGACCGGGACGAAGACGCTCCAGGATCAGCTGTTCCTGCGCGACCTGCCGGCGGTGCGCGGGGCGCTCGGCCTCGCGGTCACGGCGGCGCTCCTAAAGGGCCGGGCGAACTACGTCTGCCACCACCACCTCGAGCGCAACCTCGCGGACGGGCGGCTCGGGAGCCGGCAGGATGCCGCCGATCTGCGGGCGATCGGGCGGTTCGCCGCCCAGTCGCGCACCGGCGACAAGGCCGAGCTCGCCGAAGTCTCCGAGGACTCGCCTGCCTGGGCGCTCGCCACGTCGACGCGCGACAACTGCCTCGGCGCGCGCTGCGGCGACTTCGGCCGGTGCTTCCTGATGAAGGCGCGGCGCGAGGCGCTCGCCGCCGACGTCGTGGTGGTGAATCACCACCTCTTTTTCGCCGACGTCGTGCTGCGCGACGAGGCGGTGGCGGAGCTGCTGCCCGCGTGCAACACCGTGATCCTCGACGAGGCGCATCAGCTGCCGGACACCGCGACCGCGTTCTTCGGCGAGTCGGTCTCGACGGCGCAGCTCCTCGAGCTGTGTCGCGACGCGCTCGCCGAGAGCGCGGCGGAGGCACGCGACGTGCGCGAGCTCCCGGAGCTCGTGCGGCGCCTGGACAAGGCGGCGCGCGATCTGCGCCTCGCGATCGGCCTGCAAGAAGGCCACCTGCCAGCGGCGGCGCTCGACGGCAACCGCGGCTTCGCGGAGGCGCTAGCGGTGCTGCGCGCGTCGCTCGGGGAGCTCGCGCGCGCGCTCGCCGCGCTCGCCGAGCGCGGCGAAGGTCTCGCGAACTGCGCGCGGCGGGCGGGCGCGCTCGGCTCGCTCCTCGAGCGCTGGGGCGACGCCGCGCGCGACGATCTCGTGCGTTGGGTGGAGGGCCACGCGCATTGGGCGGCGCTCCGCATGACTCCGCTCAGCATCGCGGAGGCGTTTCGCCGGCAGGTCGAGGACTCGCCGCGCGCGTGGATCCTCACCTCCGCGACGCTCGCCGCGCATGGCGACTTCGGCCACTACCAGCGCCAGCTCGGCCTCGAGGCAGCGGAGACGGCGAGCTGGGAGAGCCCGTTCGATTTCGCGTCGCACGCGCTGCTGTACGTGCCGCGGGGCCTGCCGGAGCCCAACACGGTCGCGCACACCGACGCCGTGGTCGATGCGGCAGTGCCGGTGCTCGCCGCGAGCGGGGGCCGTGCCTTCCTGCTCTTCACGACGCTGCGCGCGATGCGGCGGGCGCGCGACCGGCTAGAGGCGCGGCTGCCCGAGCTCGGGCTGGAGCTGCCGCTCCTCGCTCAGGGCGAGGGCTCGCGGAGCGAGCTGCTCGAGCGCTTCCGCCGCCTGGGCAACGCCGTGCTCGTCGGGTCCGCGTCGTTCTGGGAGGGGGTCGACGTGCACGGCGAGGCGCTGTCGGTGGTCGTGATCGACAAGCTGCCGTTCGCGCCGCCCGACGACCCGGTGCTCGCGGCGCGGCTCGCGCATCTTCGCGCGCAGGGCCGCAACCCGTTCTTCGACTTCCAGCTTCCGCAAGCGACGATCGCGCTCAAGCAGGGCGCCGGTCGGCTGATCCGCGACGAGCACGACCGCGGGGTCCTCGTGCTCTGCGACCCCCGCGTCGCCGCGAAGCCCTATGGTCGGACGCTGCTCGCCAGCCTGCCGCCGATGGCGCGGACGCGGGACCTCGCCGCGGTTCGGGCGTTCTTCGGCGCGACCGGCTGACGTTCAGGCCGCGAATCCGAAGAGCCGTCGCGGCGTGTCCCAAAGCACCTTGCGCCGCGCACCGGCCTCGGGCAGCCAGGTCTCGACCAGCCGGAGCACCGGCCCGTAGTCCACGCGCTCGGCCAACCGGATGAACGGCCAGTCCGAGCCCCAGATGCACGCGTCCGGCGTGTATGCGTCGATGATCGCGCGGATGTAGGGCAGCGTGTCCTCGTAGGGGGCGCCGCCGCGCGAGAACCGGAACGGCCCGGAGAGCTTCACGGCCGCGCGTCCGGTGCGGGCGAGCCCGAGCAGCGCCTTGAACCCCGGCTGCCCGAGGCCGGCCTCGGGCGCCGGACGTCCGCAGTGGTCGACGAGCACGCGCACCCCGGCGCGTTCGAGGCGCGGCGCGAGCTCGGCGAGCTGGTCGCGCTCGACCTGCATCTGCACGAAGAGGTCGAGCGCGGCGAGCTTCTCGAGCAGCGCCGCCGCGCCGGCGAAGCGCGCCACGCCGTGCGCGACGACGTCGAGTCGAACGCCCACGACGCCGCCCGCCTTCAACTGCTCGAGCTCGCTCCGCGACGCCTCGACGCTCACCACCGCGATGCCCTTGAACCGGCCGCCGCCGGTCGCGAGCGCGTCGAGGAGGCAGCGGTTGTCGGGGCCGTACCCCGAGGTCGGCCCGACGAGGAGCGCGTGCCGCACGCCGTACGCGTCCAACAGGCGCTGGAAGTGCCCAACGGTGCCGACCTCGTGCGGCGGCGGCTTGTAGGCCGCCTCCGCGGCATACGGAAACCGCGCCGGGTCGAAGACGTGGTTGTGGCAGTCGATCTTGGGCTCGTCGTAGATGCCCATGGCGCCAGCGTCTCCGTCGTGCGCAGCGGTCGCGCTCCGCGACGTCTGCGAGTGCGCGTGGACTCTAGGACCCCGCGATCGGCGCGTCAACAAACGCTAGAATCGTCCGCTCGAGCGCACGCGGCGGAGGAGGCGGCATGAAGGTGTTCATCAGTGGCGGCGGCGGCTTCATCGGGTACCGGCTCGCCCGGAAGCTTGCCGAGCGGGGAACGCTCGCGGGGCCCGACGGGGCCGCGACCCCGATCAGCGCGATCAAGCTCTTCGACGCCGCCTTTCCGCCGAGCCCCGATCCGCGGTTCGCGTGCGTGACCGGCGACGTCGCGGCGCCGGGCGCGATCGCTGCGGCGCTCGATGCCGACACCGCGTCGGTCTTTCACCTGGCGGCGGTCGTCAGCGGCGGCGCCGAGGCCGACTTCGACCTCGGCTATCGCGTGAATCTCGACGGCACCCGGTGCCTGCTCGAGGCGTGCCGCCGGCTGCGGCGCCCGCCGCGGCTCGTGTTCGCGAGCTCGGTCGCCGCGTTCGGCGGCGCGCTTCCCGCAGTGCTCGACGACTCGACCATCGCGAACCCGCAGACCTCCTACGGCGCGCAGAAGGTGATCGGGGAGTACCTCGTCACCGATTACACCCGCAAGGGGTTCATCGACGGCCGCAGCCTGCGCCTGCCGACGATCGTGGTGCGACCGGGCCGGCCGAACCTCGCCGCCTCGTCGTTCGCGAGCGGGATCATCCGCGAGCCGCTGAACGGGGTGGTATCCGAATGCCCGGTGCCCTTCGAGACCGGGATCTGGCTGCTGTCGCCGCGGCGCGTCGTCGAGGCGTTCATCCACGCGCACGACCTGCCTGCCTCGGCGTGGGGCGCGAGTCGGGTCGTGAACCTGCCGGGGATCACCGTCAGCGTGGAGGGGGCGGTGGACGCGCTGCGGCGGATTGCCGGCGCGGGCGTCGCGGACCGCGTGCAGCGCAAGGCCGATCCGCGGATCGAGGCGATCGTCCAGACCTGGCCGGTCCGGTTCCGCACCCCGCGCGCGACGGCGATGGGGTTCGCCCCCGACCCGGATATCGACGCGGTGATCCGGGATTACATCCGCGACGAGGGAATCCGCCTCTAGCGCGGACCGCGCCGGCCCCCGCGGCGGCTAGCGCTTCGCCAGTTCGGCGAGCAGCTTGCTCTCCGGGAAGTTGGTCCGGAAGACCCGGAGCGCGTCGTCGCGCAGGTCCGTCATGCCGAGCCGATCGTAGGCGCGCACCAGCACCGCCAGGGCCTCCTCGATCGCCGGCGCTTCCGGATAGGTCTTCAGCGCGTACGACGCCCGGTTGACCGCGGCGATGTACGCGCCGCGCTTGAGGTACCAGCGCGCGACGTGGACCTCGTGCGCCGCGAGGCCGTTGACCAGGAACTTCATCCGCGCCGTCGCGTCCGGCGCGTACCTGCTGGCGGGGAACCGCGTCACCAGCTCCTTGAACGCGCTGAACGAGTCGCGGGCGGAGCGCGGATCGCGCTCCGAGGGGTCCTGCTTCGACCACTGCGCGAGGAAGCTCTGGTCCTCGTAGAAGTTGACGACGCCCTTGAGGTAGTACGCGTAGTCGACGTTCGGATGATTCGGATGGAGCTTGATGAACCGGTCGCAGGCCGCGATCGCGGAGGCCGGCTCGCCGTCGCGATAGTGGGCGTACGCGCTCTCGAGCTGCGCCTGCTGCGCGTAGCGGCCGAACGGATAGCGTGCCTCGAGCTTCTCGAAGTACTTGACCGCGGTCGCCCAGTTGCTGCTGTTCATCGCGTCCTTCGCCTCGCTGTAGAGGCGCTGCGCGGACCAGCCGGCGGTCTCGTCCTGCTCGGCGGTGAGCCGCTCCCACCAGGCGCACCCGCCGAGCCCGAGGGCGAGCACAACCGCTACACTACGCAGCATGCGCGTCATGACCGATCGCGAGGAAACGAGACCGCGCGATTATAGCGCGCCGGTCGAGCGCCTCATCCCGCCGGAGCTCGCCGGGCTGCGGCTCGACCAGGCGCTCGCCCGGCTGTTCCCGGAGCACTCCCGGACGCGCCTCCAGACCTGGATCCGCGACGGAAGCGTGACCGTCGACGCCGCGCACGCGGACGTGAAGCGCAGGGTCTGGGGCGGGGAGCGCGTTGCGCTGGCGCAGGCGCGCGCGGCGCGCGACGACGCCTACCGCGCGCAGCCGATCGCGCTCGCGATCGTCCACGAAGACGCGGCGATCCTGGTCGTCGACAAGCCGGCGGGCCTCGTGGTGCATCCGGGCGCCGGAAATCGGGAGGGAACGCTCGCCAACGCGCTCGTTCATCGTGCGCCGCAGCTCGCGGCGCTGCCGCGCGCCGGGATCGTGCATCGCCTCGACAAGGACACCTCCGGCCTGCTCGTCGTCGCGCGGACCGCGGAGGCGCAGACGAGTCTCGTGCGCCAGCTCGCGGCGCGAACGGTGAAGCGCGAGTATCTCGCGCTCGTGCACGGCGCGGTGACCGCCGCCGGCGAAGTGGATGCGCCGATCGGCCGGCATCGCACCGCGCGCACCCGGATGGCGGTCACCGCCCGCGGCCGGCCGGCGCGGACCCGGTATCGCGTCCTCGAGCGCTTCGACGGCGCGACCCTGCTCGCGGTGACGCTCGAGACGGGCCGCACGCACCAGATCCGCGTGCACATGCACGCGCTCGGCCACCCGCTGGTCGGCGATCCCGCGTATGGCAGGCGCACGCGCGGCGCGAGCCCGCTCGCCCGCTTTCCACGGCAGGCGCTGCATGCGGCGCGGCTCGGGCTCGTGCATCCGGCGACCGGGCTCGACTGCGAGTGGCGGTCGCCGCTGCCGGAGGACTTGCGGGCGGCGCTCGCGCGGCTGCGGCGATGACCCGGGCGCCGGCGGAGTGGATCGTGCCGGATTGGCCCGCACCGCCGAACGTGCGGGCGCTCGTCACCACGCGCGCGGGCGGCGCGAGCCGCGGGCCCTACGCGACGTGCAACCTGGACCCGCGCGTGGGCGACGACCCGTTCGCGGTCGAGCGCAATCGCGAGATCCTGCGCAGCCGTCTCCCCGCCGATCCGCTGTGGCTGCAGCAAATGCACGGCGCCGAAGTCGTGGCGGCCGAGTCCGCGCCGGCGCGCCCGCGCGCCGACGCGACCGTCGCCCGCACGCGCCACAGCGTGTGCGCCGTCCTGACCGCCGACTGTCTGCCGGTGCTGCTCGCCGGCCGCGCCGGCGACGTCGTGGGCATCGCGCACGCGGGCTGGCGCGGACTCGCGGCGGGAGTGATCGAGGCGACCGTCGCCAGCATGGCCGTGGCGGCCGCCGAGATCGTCGCGTGGCTCGGGCCGGCGATCGGCCCGCGCGCCTACGAGGTCGGCCAGGACGTGTACGACGCCTTCGTCGCCGCCGACGCCGGGGCGGCGACGGCGTTCGCTGCGCGCGGGGGCGGAAAGCACCTCGCCGATCTCTACGCGCTCGCGCGCCGGCGGCTCGCCGCCGCCGGCGTGCAGGCGGTCTACGGCGGCGGGCGCTGCACCCACGCCGAAGCGCAGCACTTCTACTCGTACCGCAGGGAGCGGACGACCGGCCGGTTCGCGAGCCTCGTCTGGATGGAGTGATGGCGACGCTCGCCTACATCTCGGCGGCGAGCATCATCGGCGGGCTGCTGTCGCTCGGCGTCGCCGCGCTGATGGCGTTCGCGGCGCGCGCGCACTGGGTGAGCGCGCTCATCAGCTTCGCGATCGGCGCGCTGCTCGGGGCGGCGTTCCTCGACGTGCTGCCGCACGTGTTCGGCAACGCGGACGACCTGGAGGCCGCCGCGGCGACAGTGCTCGCCGGCATCCTCGGGTTCTTCGTGCTGGAGAAGCTCGTGCTCTGGCGCCACTATCACGCCGAGGATCTCGAACCGCACGGCGCCCATGGCGCGGCGCACGACCACGGCCGCAGCGGCACGCTGATCCTCATCGGCGACAGCTTCCACAACTTCGTCGACGGGATCCTCATCGCCGCGGCGTTCATGGAAAGCACCGCACTCGGGCTCGTCACCGCGACCGCGGTGATCGCGCACGAGATCCCGCAGGAGGTCGGCGACTTCCTGATCCTGCTCCACTCGGGCTACAGCAAGGCGCGGGCGTTCGCGTTCAACCTGCTGTCGAGCCTGGCGATGGTGGTGGGAGCGTTGGGCGCGTACTTCGCGCTGCATGCGCTCGAGGGCTGGGTGAGCACGCTGCTCGCGCTCGCGGGCGCGAGCATGATCTACGTCGCGGTCGCGGACCTGATCCCCGGGCTGCACAAGCGCACGGAGCTGCGCGCCACGGCGCAGCAGGTGCTACTGATCGGGCTCGGGGTGATGACGGTCTGGCTGGTCGGTCGATTGGCGCACGGGGCCTGAGCGCGACGCGCGCCTGCGGCCGAGGACGAGTACGAACAGCGCGAGGGGCACGAGCCCGTAGAGGAGAAACGTCAGGACGCCGGCGACGAAGCTCGGCTCCGTGGCCGCCATCAGCAACGTGACATAGATCCACGCGATCGCGACGATGTGCACAGCGCAAGCCCCGCGCACCGATTGTAGCCGCCCGCCGGAGACCGGCCGATGACGCGGCTCGTCACCGGCGCCGCCGGCTTCATCGGCGCCGCGCTGTGCGAGCGCCTGCTCGCGCGCGGCGACGCGGTCGTCGGCGTCGACAACCTCAACGACTACTACGAGGTCGCGCTGAAGGAGGCGCGGCTCGCCCGGCTCGCCGGGCGGCCCGGATTCGCTTTCGAGCGCCTCGACCTCGCCGACCGCCAGGGGTCAGCGGAGCTGTTCCGCGGCCGCCGGTTCGACGTGGTGGTCCATCTCGCCGCCCAGGCCGGCGTGCGCTACTCGGTCGAGCGCCCCGAGGCGTACGTGGACGCGAACCTGGTCGCGTTCGGCAACGTCCTCGAAGGCTGCCGGCGCGCGGGCGCCGGGCACCTGGTGTTCGCGTCGTCGAGCTCGGTATATGGGCTCAACGCCAAGCTGCCGTTCGCGGAACGCGACAACGTCGACCACCCGGTGTCGATGTACGCCGCGACCAAGAAGGCGAACGAGCTGATGGCGCACGCCTACGCCCACCTCTTCGGCCTGCCGTGCACGGGTTTGCGCTTCTTCACCGTCTACGGCCCGTGGGGCCGGCCCGACATGTCCGCGTTCCTCTTCACGCGCGCCATTCTCGAAGGGCGCCCGATCAAGGTCTTCAACCACGGCCGGATGCAGCGCGACTTCACTTACATCGACGACGTCGTCGACGGCGTCGTGCGGGTCATCGACGGCCGACCGCCGCAGGCCGATCCGACCGCGGCGGCGAGCCCGGCGGCGAGCCCGGCGCCGTGGCACATCTACAACATCGGCAACAACCGGCCGGTCGACCTCCTGCGCTACATCCGGGTGCTGGAGGAGGCGCTCGGCCGCAAGGCGCAGCTCGAGCTCGCCCCGCTGCAACCCGGCGACGTCGTCGCGACCGCGGCCGACATCGTCGAGCTCGCGGACGCGGTCGGGTTCTCGCCGGCCACGCCGCTCGAGGAGGGGATCCGGCGGTTCGTGGAGTGGTACCGCGCCTACTACCGCGTGTAGCGGCGTCGGGCTGCCGGGCAGGGCTGGCCGCCCGGGTTCGACCGGGTGCGGAATCGCTGCCTTGACGCCCGGATTGTGCGGTGCAATACTCGGTCGGTTTTGTCAGGAGCCGTTGCGCCGCAACGCCCGTGTCCGTTCCCGATCCGTCCCCGTTCGCGCAGGCTGCCCAGGCGGGGCAGGCCGCGATGCAGGGGTTCCTGGACATGCTCACCCCCCGCCCCCAGGGCGGAGGCGGGGAGTTCGCCGCCTGGGCGGCGAACTCGGCGCGGGTCGCCCAGCTTCAGGCCGACTATCAGCGCGAGTTCGCGCGGCTCTGGACCGCGACGCTCGCCCGCCAACGCGGCGAGGCGGCCGAGCCGGTGATCGCGCCCGAGCGGGGCGACCGACGCTTCGCCGCCGCGGAATGGCGCGACAACCCCTACTACGACTATCTCAAGCAGAGCTACCTCCTTGCCGCCCGCTTCATTCACGGCCTCGTCGACGCCGCCGAGGTGGACGCGCGCACCAAGCACCGGCTGCGGTTCTTCGCTCGCCAGTTCGTCGAGATGATGAGCCCCGCGAACTACGCCGCGACCAATCCGGAAGCGCTCAAGGCCGCGCTCGACTCGAAGGGGGAGACGCTTGCCCGCGGCGTCCGGAACCTGATCGGCGACGCCGAGAAGGGCCGGATCTCGCAGACCGACGAGGGCTCGTTCGAGGTGGGCCGCAATCTGGCGGTGACCCCGGGGCAGGTGGTGTTCGAGAACGACGTCATCCAGCTCCTGCAGTACGCGCCGGCGACGGCGGAAGTGCGGGCGCGGCCGCTGGTCATGGTGCCGCCGTGCATCAACAAGTACTACATCCTCGACCTCTCGCCCGAGAACTCGTTCGTCCGGTACGCGGTCGAGCGCGGCAACACCGTTTTCATGGTGTCGTGGCGGAACGTCACCGCGGAGCTCGGCCACCTGACCTGGGACGACTACCTGCGCGACGGCGTGCTCACGGCGCTCGAGGTGGCGCGCGCGATCGGCGGGGCGCCGAAGGTGAACGCGCTCGGGTTCTGCGTCGGCGGGACGATGCTCGGCGCGGCGCTCGCGATCCTCGCCGCGCGCGGCGAGGACTGGGTGCAGAGCGCGACGTTCCTCACCACGATGCTCGACTTCTCCGACACCGGCGACATCGCGGTGTTCGTCGACGAGGCGGCCGTCAAGGCGGCCGAGGCGGCGATCGGGCGGGGCGGCATCAAGCCCGGACGGGACCTCGCGACGGTGTTCAACGCGCTGCGGCCGAACGATCTGGTCTGGTCGTACGTCGTGAACAATTACCTCAAGGGCAAGCTGCCCGACGCGTTCGACATCCTCTACTGGAACTCGGACAGCACCAATCTCCCGGGCCCGTGGTACTGCTGGTACGTGCGCAACACCTACCTCGAGAACAACCTGCGGGTCCCCGGCAAGGTCACGACGTGCGGCGTCCCGGTCGACTTGGGGAAGGTCAGATTGCCCGCTTACATCCTGGCGGCGCGCGAGGACCACATCGTCCCGTGGAAGACCTGCTACCTGTCGACGCAGCTTCTGGAGGGCGAGCTCCGCTTCGTGCTCGGCGCGAGCGGGCACGTCGCGGGTGTGGTCAACCCGGCCGCGAAGAACCGCCGCAGCTACTGGGTGAGCGATCGGCTTCCGGGGCTGCCCGACGAATGGCTGGCCGGCGCCGCCGAGCAGGCCGGCAGCTGGTGGACGGACTGGGACCGCTGGCTCGCGGGACACGGAGGGGAAACGGTGCGCGCGCCGGAGAAGGCCGGCAGCGCCAAGTACAAGCCCATCGAAGACGCGCCTGGGCGGTACGTGAAGTTCAGGGTCGTGTGAGGCCCGCCAAGCGCGTCCATTCTCACCGACGGAGGAATCCATGAGCAATGTCGTGATCGTCGCCGCAGGCCGCACCGCCGTGGGCAGCTTCAACGGCGCTCTTTCCAAGCTGCCGGCCGCCGAGCTCGGCGCGCACGTGATCCGGCATCTGCTCGCCAAGACCGGCATCAAGGGCGAGCAGGTCTCCGAAGTGATCCTGGGTCAGGTGCTGACCGGCGGCGCCGGGCAGAACCCGGCGCGCCAGGCGCTCATCAAGGCGGGGCTGCCGGACATGTGCCCGGCGATGACGATCAACAAGGTCTGCGGGTCGGGGCTCAAGGCGACCCATCTCGCGGCGCAGGCGATCAAGGCCGGCGACGCCGAAATCGTGATCGCGGGCGGCCAGGAGAGCATGAGCGTGGCGCCGCACCTCCTGCAGGGCTCGCGCGAGGGCTACCGGATGGGCGACGCCAAGATCGTCGACTCGATGATCCTCGATGGGCTCTGGGACGTCTACAACCAGTACCACATGGGCGTCACCGCCGAGAACGTGGCGAAGAAGTACGGGGTCACGCGGGAAGAGCAGGACGCCTTCGCCGCGGCGAGCCAGCAGAAGGCCGAGGCCGCGCAGAAGGCGGGCCGGTTCAAGGACGAGATCATCCCGCTCGAGATCCCGCAGCGCAAAGGGCCGGCGGTCGTGTTCGACGCCGACGAGTACCCGAAGCACGGCACGACGGCGGAGAAGCTCGCCGGCCTGAGGCCGGCGTTCGACAAGAGCGGCACGGTCACCGCCGGCAACGCCTCGGGCATCAACGACGGCGCCGCGGCCGTGATCATGATGAGCGAGGAGAAGGCGAAGGCGCTCGGCCTGAAGCCGCTCGTGCGCATCGCGGCCTACTCGTCGGCGGGAGTCGATCCCAAGATCATGGGGATGGGCCCGGTGCCGGCGTCGAAGCTCGTGCTCGCCAAGGCGGGCTGGACCAAGGACTCGCCCGATCTCATGGAGATCAACGAGGCGTTCGCGGCGCAGGCGATCGCGGTCAACAAGGAGATGGGCTGGGACACGAAGAAGATCAACGTCAACGGCGGGGCGATCGCGATCGGGCATCCGATCGGAGCGTCCGGATGCCGCATCCTGGTGACGCTGATCCACGAGATGATCAAGCGCGACGCGAAGCGCGGCCTCGCGAGCCTGTGCATCGGCGGCGGGATGGGCGTCGCGCTTGCCGTCGAGCGATGAGGCGCGTACGGGGTCGCGGCCTCGGCCGCGACCCCGGAGGATTGAGGCGGAGCATTCGTTGATGCAGCGGGTTGCATTCGTCACTGGCGGAATGGGCGGGATCGGCACCGCCATCTGCAAGCGGCTCGCGGTGAACGGCACCAAGGTCGTCGCGAACTGCCTGCCGGGCTACGACAAGAAGGACGAGTGGCTCGAGCAGATGCGCGCCGACGGCCACCACGTCTACGCCGCCGAGGGGAACGTCGAGGACTACGACGCGTGCGCGGACATGATGTACCGGATCCGCTCGACGATCGGCCCGGTCGACATGCTGATCAACAACGCCGGCATCACGCGCGACGGCGTGTTTCGCCGCATGTCGCCGAACGACTGGTACGCGGTGATCAACACCAACCTGAACTCGGTCTTCAACGTGACCCGCCAGGTGATCGAGGGCATGATGGAGCGCGGCTGGGGCCGGATCATCAACATCTCGTCGGTCAACGCCCTGAAGGGGCAGTTCGGGCAGACCAACTACTCCGCCGCGAAGGCGGGCATGCACGGCTTCACTAAGGCGCTCGCGCAGGAAACGGTCAAGAAAGGCGTCACGGTGAATACGATCTCGCCGGGCTACGTCGACACCGACATGGTCCGGGCGATCAAGGTGGAGGTCTTGCAGAGCATCGTCACCTCGATCCCGATGGGGCGCCTCGCCCGGCCGGAGGAGATCGCCGGCCTGGTCGCCTATCTCGCGTCGGAGGACGCCGGCTACATCACCGGGGCGAACATCTCCATCAACGGCGGGCTGCACATGGAATAGCGGCTTCTCCCTTTCCGGCGCGTGCCATAATCAGCGCGCGAGACGCGGCACGCGCCACGAAACGCCACACACCAAAGGAGGATCAAATGGCTCAGCGGATCGCGCTGATCACCGGCGGCATGGGCGGCCTCGGCGAGACGATCAGCACCAAGATGCACGACGCCGGCTATCGGGTGGCGGTCACCCACTCGCCCGGCAACAAGAACGCCGCGGGCTGGCTCGCCGAGTACAAGGCGAAGGGCTACGCCTTCGCCGCGTACCCGGTCGACGTCGCGGAGTTCGATTCGTGCCAGGCGTGCGTCGCGAAGGTCCAGGCCGAGGTCGGCCCGGTCGACATCCTGGTCAACAACGCCGGCATCACGCGCGACATGACCTTCAAGAAGATGACCAAGAGCGACTGGGACGCGGTCCTGAAGACCAACCTCGACAGCGTCTTCAACATGACGAAGACCGTCTGCGACGCCATGGTCGAGCGCGGCTGGGGCCGGATCATCAACGTGAGCTCGGTGAACGGCTCGAAGGGCGCGTTCGGCCAGACGAACTACGCCGCCGCGAAGGCCGGGATGCACGGCTTCACGAAGTCGCTCGCGCTGGAGGTCGCGCGCAAGGGCGTGACGGTGAACACCATCTCGCCGGGCTACATCGGCACCAAGATGGTGATGGCGATCCCGAAGGACGTGCTCGACTCGAAGATCCTGCCGCAGATCCCGCTCGGACGGCTCGGCAAGCCGGAGGAGGTGGCGGGGCTGATCATCTATCTCTGCTCCGAGGAGGCGGCGTTCGTGACCGGCGCGAACATCGCCATCAACGGCGGGCAGCACATGCAGTAGCCTTGGGCAGGGCGGAGCCGTCGCGCGCCCGCGATCGTCGCCAGGCCATATGCGCCCGCCGCCCCGACGGGGCGGCGGGCGCAAGCCCGCTCAGTTCCTGCCGCTGCCCTTCACCATCTGCGCCGCCGCGGCCTTCATCGTCGCCTCGGACAGCTCCGCGAACTGCCGCGTGGCCTGGTTCAGGCTCTCCATCATCGCGGAGGTCGCGGCGAGCGTCGATTTCAGCGCTGCGGACTGCATGTCGCTCCCGGGCATGCCCTTGCCGAGCGTCTCGGCCCCGGTCGTCATCTCCTTGGAGACGCGCGCGATCTGATCCTCGAACAGCTTGGTGAGCTGCGCCTGCGTCTGGCTCACGATGGCGTACACGCTCTGCGCATAGGTCGCCGCCTGCTGCATGTTGTCCTGCGCGAGCCTGGTGCGCAGGCTCATGAACTGCTGCGGGTCGTTCACCGCCATGAGGTCGCGCGTCGCCTTGGTGGCTTGGTCGAGGGTGGCGCGGGCCGTCTCGAGATTGAGCCGGAGGAGCTGCTCGGCGCTCGCGAGGCTCGCCCGGGCGTAGCTCATCGTCGCTTCGTAGGCGGCCTGGTTCCAGGCCGCGAACTGCTCGGTCGGATTGGGCATGGGGAGCCTCCTCGGAAGAAAGAAAGACGGGGCGGGCGTTTGCAGTGCAAAATACTCCCGGGGGAGGGTTTTATCAACTCGGGGGGGTGCGGGGCCTCGGGCTTCACGGGCTCGGGCCATCCAGCAGAGGACGGGAACGCCATGGCAGATTCGGTGCGGCTGATCAAGAAATACCCGAACCGGCGGCTGTACGACACCCAGACCTCGTCGTACATCACGCTCGCCGACGTCAAGGAGCTCGTGCTCAAGCACGAGGACTTCCAGGTCGTCGATGCGAAGACCGGCGAGGACCTGAGCCGCCAGATCCTGCTGCAGATCATCCTCGAGGAAGAGTCGAGCGGCGCGCCGATGTTCTCGCACGACGTCCTGACGCAGTTCATCCGCTTCTACGGCAACGCGATGCAGGGCATCATGGGAAGCTATCTCGAGCGGAACATTCAGGCGTTCCTCGAGATCCAGAAGTCGATCCAGGACCAGTCGAAGCAGCTCTACGGCGACCCGAGCAAGGCGACCGAGCTGTGGTCGCAGTTCCTGACGTTCCAGGGCCCGGCCATGCAGAGCCTCATGGCGACCTACATGGAACAGAGCAAGGCGATGTTCAAGCAGATGCAGGACCAGCTCCAGAACCAGACCCGCTCGATGCTCTCCGCGTTTCCGTTCGGCGGCCTCGCCGGCCAGTCCGCGCCCAAGGAGGAGCCGGAACCCGACGAGGACAAGTCGACCTCGAAGGGCTGATCGGTCGGTCGGGCGAGGCGCGCGCGCGCTGCAACGGTGAAATCGGCGCCGCCCCGCGTCGGATTCGTCTCGCTCGGTTGCCCGAAGGCGCTCGTCGACTCCGAGCGCATCCTGACGCAGCTGCGGGCCGAGGGGTACGCGGTCGCCCCGCGCTACGACGCCGCCGACCTGGTCATCGTCAACACCTGCGGATTCATCGACGCGGCCGTCGAGGAGTCGCTGGCGGCGATCGGGGAGGCGCTGCGCGAGAACGGCCGGGTGATCGTCACCGGCTGCCTCGGCGCGAAGGGCAACGTCGTCGCCGAAGCCCGTCCGTCGGTGCTCGCGGTCACCGGTCCGCATGCGCTCGAGGACGTCATGGCGGCGGTCCATGCGCACCTGCCGAAGCCGCACGATCCCTTCGTCGATCTCGTGCCGCCGCAAGGGGTGCGGCTGACGCCCCGGCACTACGCCTACCTCAAGATCGCGGAGGGGTGCAACCATCGCTGCACGTTCTGCGTCATCCCGTCGCTGCGGGGCGACCTCGCGAGCCGTCCGATCGGCGCGGTGATGCGCGAGGCCGAGGCGCTCGTGAAGGCGGGCGTGAAGGAGCTGCTGGTGATCGCCCAGGACACCAGCGCCTACGGCGTCGACCTCGGCTACCGGACCGATTTCTGGAACGGCCGGCCGCTCAAGAGCCGGTTCGCCGAGCTCGTCCGCGCGCTCGGGAGCCTCGGCGTGTGGGTGCGGCTGCACTATGTGTATCCGTACCCGCACGTGGACGACGTGATCCCGCTGATGGCGGCGGGCCGGATCCTCCCGTATCTCGACGTGCCCTTTCAGCACTCGAGCCCGCGCATCCTCAAGGCGATGAAGCGGCCGGCCTCCGGCGCGGCGAACCTGGAGCGCGTCCGCGCCTGGCGAGCGATCCTTCCCGAGCTTGCCGTCCGCAGCACCTTCATCGTCGGGTTTCCCGGCGAGACCGCAGCCGAGTTCGAGGAACTGCTCGAGTTCGTCGAGGCGGCGGAGCTCGATCGCGTCGGCTGCTTTGCCTACTCGCCGGTCGATGGCGCGGCGGCGAACGCGCTTCCGGGACACCTGTCCGAGGAGATCAAGCAGGAGCGGCGCGCGCGGTTCATGGCGGTCCAGGCCCGGGTCAGCGCGCGCCGCCTGCGGGCGAAGGTCGGCAAGCGCCTGCGGGTGCTGGTCGACACGGTGCAGAACGGCCGGGTCGTCGCGCGATCGGCCGCGGACGCACCGGAGATCGACGGGGTGGTCCACGTCGCCGGGCTGCGAAAAGCGAAACCCGGCGACTTCGTGGATGTCAAAATCACGCGGAGCGACGCCCACGACCTGTGGGCCGTCCCGGTGAAGGCGAGAACCGGGCAGCAGGCTGCGGGCCGACGCGGTGCGTTCTGACCGGTCGGGCGGCGGAGCGAATGCCCTTAGGAGGTCATCATGGCTCGTGAAGTGGTAGTGCTTTCCGGCGTGCGCACGGCGATCGGCGACTACGGCGGCGCGATCAAGGACGTCGCGCCCACGGCGCTGGGCGCGACGGCGCTGCGCGAGGCGGTGTCGCGCGCGAAGATCGATCCGGCCGAGGTGGGCCACGTCGTCATCGGCAGCGTCATCCACGGCGAGGCGCGGGACATGTACATTTCGCGCGTCGCGGCGATCGACGCCGGGCTGCCGGTGGGCACGCCCTGCCTGACGGTGAACCGGCTCTGCGGCAGCGGCCTGCAGGCGATCGTGTCGGCCGCCCAGCACATCCTGCTCGGCGACACCGACTGCGTGATCGGCGGCGGCGCCGAGTCGATGAGCCGCGCCGCGTACTTCCTGCCGTCCGGGCGCTGGGGCCAGCGCATGGGCGACGCCGCCGCGGTGGACGCGATGGTCGGCGCGCTGCACGACCCGTTCGGTCACGGCCACATGGGCATCACCGCGGAGAACGTCGCCGCGAAATACGGCATCACCCGCGAGGACCAGGACCGGTTCGCGCTCGAGAGCCACCGCCGCGCGGCGAACGCGCTCGAGAAGGGCCATTTCACGAGCCAGATCGTCCCGGTCGAGGTGAAGGCGAAGAAGGGGTCGGTGGCGTTCACGGTCGACGAGCACGTGCGCCGCGACGCGAAGCTCGAGGACATGCAGAAGCTAAAGCCGGCGTTCAAGAAGGACGGCACCGTGACCGCCGGCAACGCCTCGAGCATCAACGACGCGGCGGCGGCCGTCGTCATGATGGAGGCCGGCGCGGCCCAGAAGCGCGGGCTGAAGCCGCTGGCGCGGCTCGTCGCCTACGCGCACGCCGGCGTCGACCCGCAGGTCATGGGTCTCGGGCCGATCCCGGCGGTGAAGCGCGTGTTCGAGAAGGCCGGCCTCAAGCCGGCGGACATGGACGTGGTCGAGTCGAACGAGGCGTTCGCGGTGCAGGCGATGGCGGTGACGCGCGATCTCGGCCTCGACCCGGCAAAGGTCAATCCGAACGGCGGCGCCGTCGCCCTCGGCCATCCGATCGGCGCGACCGGGTGCATCCTGACGGTCAAAGCGCTTTACGAGCTCCACCGCACCGGCAAGCGCTACGGCCTGGTGACGATGTGCATCGGCGGCGGGCAGGGGATCGCGGCGATCTTCGAGCGGATCTAAGAACCTCAACGCAAAGGCGCAGAGGAACGCAAAGCTCGCAAAGAAGAACCTATTTTGTTCCGGGAGCGGGCCCCGTCCCGGAGGGAATCGGTCTTTCTCTGCGAGCTTTGCGATTCTCTGCGCCTTTGCGTTTGCTCTTACCGCGTCTGCCGCGCCGCCATCCACGCGCCGGCGAGGACGATGATCGCCATGCCGGAGAGCGACCAGCCGTCCGGGAAGTCGCCGAAGACGAGATACCCGAGCGCGAGGACGGCGACGAGCTGCGTATACACGAACGGCGCGAGCACCGACGGCGGCGCGTGCTCGAACGCCCGGATCAGCACGAAGTGACCGACGCTCGCCGCCACGCCGAGCGCCGCGAACAGCACCGCGTGTAGCCAGCTCTCCGGGGGATGCCAATAGAACGCGAGCCCCGGGGCGAGGAGCACCGTTCCGATGACCGCGCTGTAGAAGAGCGTGGTCATCGTCGAGTCGATGCCGGCGAGCTGGCGGGTCAGCAGCTGGTAGGCGGCGAACGATAGCGCCGTCAGCATCGGCAGGATCACCGCCGGCGTGAATACCCCGCCCCCCGGCCGGATGATGATGAGGACGCCGGCGAAACCGGCGGCGAGCGCGACCCAGGCGCTCCGGCGCACGCGCTCCTTGAGGAGCCACGCGGACGCCGCCGTGAGGAGCAGCGGCGACAGGAACGTGATCGCGGCCGCCTCGGCGATCGGCATCAGCGCGAGCGCCGAGAAGAAGAACAGCGTCGAGGCGGCGAGGAACACCCCGCGCAGGAGCTGGAGCCCGGGCCGGCGGGTGTGCAGCAGGTCGAGCCTGAGCCGCGGCACGAGCACGACGAGGAGGAAGAGCGTCTGTGCGGCGTAGCGCGCCCATACGATGCCCGGCACCGGGTACGTGCGCGAAAGATACTTCGCCATGGTGTCCATCAGCGCGAACGTGCTGACGGCGGCGACGATCAGCAGGATGCCGCGGAGGTGATGCTGGGCGCCTGGCGGCGCGGTCATGACGGCGAGGGGCTGGCGCGGGTCGGCGCGGCAGCGCCTGCCGCAGAACCATTATATCCAAGCGGGCGCTCGCGCCCGGCGCGGATGCGTCAGTGGACCAGCCTGGCGGCCGACTCGATGTGGAGCAGCGCGGGCGAAGGCCGCAGCTCGGCCTCGATCCGGATCAGCTCGTTCCAGCGGGCGAGGCTGCCGCGGCCGACTCCGCCGAGCTTGAGATAGCTCGACTGCCAGGCGGTCGCCACGTGCACGAGGCTCGTGTCCTCGATCGCTGGATCGCCGGTCAAGAACACCGGCCAGGCCGCGCCGCGGGCGGCGTCGAAGGCGCCGCGCAGCTCGCTCAGCGTGCCCGCCGCCTCGGGGCGGAGGACCACGCCGGAGGCGATGCCGTCCAGCGCGGCCGCAGCGATCCGCGCCGCGTCGCTCGCGAAGAGGTGATTGCCGACGACGCGCGCTCGCTCATCGACCAGCGGCGTGAAGCGCACCAGCGCTCCCATTTCCGCGAACGGGTCCTCGAGCGACGCGACCGGAAACTCGTCGACGAGCCGCACCAGTCGCTCGCCCCAGCCGTCGGCGTCGTAGTCGGTGGCGCCGCACCGGTAACGTCCGTCGCTGTACAGACGGCTCGCGCCGACGTCTACCGCGACGCCGACCTCCTCCGCCGGGACGAACCCCGAGCGCTCGATGGCGGCGAACACCGCTTCGAGCGCGCGCTCGTCCACCGGGAGGCCCGGACCGTAATGCTCGGCGACGCTGCGCTGGATCGCGAGCGAGAGCGCGAGCGCCTCGTCGACGCCGTCGGCCGCGAACGGCACCAGCATCAGCGCGCGGAACGGGCTCGCGGGCGACGCGTCAGCGACGACGTCCACCGCCGGCAGCGGCATGCGCGCGGGCAACCCCGCGCGCAGATAACGGAAAAGCGGCGTGCTGAGCGCGCGGGCCGCGGCCTGCGCCGCGCCGATCGAGCACGCGGCGAGGGTGGCGCGCGTGACTCCCGGGTCGCCGCCGATCTCGAGCTTGCCGAGCGTCGCGTCGACCTCTTCCTGGCGGCGCGCGTCGATGCCGTGCAGCGCTGCGGCCAGCAGGCCGTTCACCGCGGCGACGGCGTTCGCCGGCGGCTGCAGCGCGGTCCACGCGCCGGCGGGCGAGACGATCGTGCGCCCGCGCGCGCCGCACGCGAGCTGGACCTCCGCCTCGAGCGCGGGCGTCCCGACCGCGGTCCACACCCGTCGGCCGATGATGTTGACGATCGTGGTATCCCGCATGAGCGGCCCTTAACCGAGTGCCCCGTGCCAGCGCCGGCTAAGCTCGTCGAGCTGCGGCGGGGGCTCGAGCAGGAGCGCGCGTGCGGCTTCGGAGGCGCGGCGGCCATCGGCGGCGCTCGCTGCGGCGTGGCCGGCGAGGCCAGCGACGAGGAGCGCGGCGACCAGCGCGGCGGCGCGGGCTTCGGCCTGCTCCGGCCTCTCCCACGTCACGTGCGCGAAGTAGCTGCGGTGGAATGCGTCGTAGGTGGCTGCGAGCTCGGCGCGGAACTGGGTATGCCCGACCATGCGGAGCGCGATCGCCGCGAGGCACGTCGCCGCGTCGAAGGCGGGATCGCCGCTGTGCGCGCAATCGGCGTCGATCAGCACCGGCCCGCGCGGGCCGAGCAGGACGTTGTCCGGCGCGAGCGCGCCGTGCACGAGCGCGACGCGCGTCGCGCCGAGACTCTGCTCCAGAGCGACCAGCTGGCGCTCGCCGCCCGGGGCCGCGCGCGCGGCCTGCTCGATCAGCGGCGCAAAGACCAACGACCGGAACGCCGCCTGTGCGGCGAACCGCTCCCGGACCGCGACGCTGTTCGCGGAGGCGGCGTGGAGCCGGCCGAGGAGATGGCCCACCTCGGCGGCGACCCACGGCTCGACGTATCCGGCGGCGAGACGGGTCTGCCAGGACGGGAAATCTTCGGCGTCGAGATGCTCCATCGCGAACACCGCGCCGCTCGGAGCCGCGCCCAGCACGACCGGCGCGGCGCCGGGGACGACATCGCACGCGACTTTGTGCCAGCCTGCTTCGGCGCTCGCGCGCGCCGTGGCGTGGGCGTCGCCCGCGGCCGAATCCGGCGCGAGCTGGCGCTTCAGGCAGACGACGCCCCAGCCGAGCTCGACGCGATAGATGCGCGCGGCACGGCTCGACACGAGCGGCGTGACGTAAGGAATGTCGCCGGAGGCGAGCAGCTCGAGCTGGCGGAGCGCGAGGACCACGTCTGTTGGAACATCGGCAGCGCCGACGAGGCGCAGCGCCCGCAGCGCCCCGACCGAGGGGCGGCTGTGTTGCAAAGTGCTGAAAGTGCGGATGAGATCGGACATCGCGGCTCCGGGTGGAGCCGCAGCGAGAACCATTCCACCCGCGCGCGGGCGGGGTGCCCGGCCGTGACGTCCGTCACACCCTGGCGCGCCGGCTCACGCTTCCGGGCGCAGGTGCGGGAACAAGATCACGTCGCGGATCGAAGGGCTGTTCGTGAACAGCATGACGAGCCGGTCGATGCCGACGCCGCAGCCGGCGGTCGGCGGCAGGCCGTGCTCGAGCGCACGGACGTAATCGGCGTCGTAGTACATCGCCTCTTCGTCGCCGGCGGCCTTGGCGCGCGCCTGCTCCTCGAACCGCGCGGCCTGGTCTTCGGGGTCGTTCAGCTCCGAGAAGCCGTTCGCGATCTCGCGCCCGGCGATGTAGAGCTCGAAGCGGTCGGTGATCTCGGGGTCGGCGTCGTTGCGGCGCGCGAGCGGCGAGACGATCGCCGGATAGTCGACGATGTACGTCGGCTGGATCAGCAGCTCCTCGGTCGTCTCCTCGAAGAGCGCGAGCTGCAGCTCGGCGAGCGCGGCGCGCGGCTTGGGCTCGACGCCGGCCTGCGCGAGCTCCCGGGCGAGCACCTCGCGGCTGGCGAGATCCGCGGCGGAGAAGCGCGGATGGAACTTGCGGATCGCCTCGAGGATCGTGAGGCGCGGGAAGGTGCCGGAAAGATCGATCTCGTGCTCGCCGCAGGTCAGGCGGAGCTTCTGCAGCGACCGTTGCGCCACGGTGCGGATCAGCTCCTCCGTGAAGTCCATGAGGTAGCGGAAATCGCGGTAGGCCTCGTAGAACTCGAGCATCGTGAACTCGGGGTTGTGGCGCGTCGAGATCCCCTCGTTGCGGAAGTTGCGATTGATCTCGAACACCTTCTCGAATCCTCCGACCACGAGCCGCTTGAGATAGAGCTCCGGAGCGACCCGCAGGTACAGCGTCATGTCGAGCGCGTTGTGGTGCGTGACGAACGGACGCGCCACCGCCCCGCCGGGGATCGGCTGCATCATCGGGGTCTCGACCTCGAGGAACCCCTTGTCGACCATGAACGCGCGGATCTCCTGGATGACGCGGCTCCGGGTCTCGAACGTGGCGCGCGCGGCGTCGTTGGTGATCAGGTCGAGGTAGCGGGCCCGGTACTTCTGCTCCTGATCGGCGAGGCCGTGGAACTTCTCGGGCAGCGGCCGCAGCGACTTGGTGAGCAGGCGAACCGCGGTCGCGTTGACGGTCAGCTCCCCGGTGCGGGTCTTGAAGAGCGTGCCTTCGACGCCGAGGATGTCGCCGAGGTCCCAGTGCTTGAACGCCTCGTGGGCCGCGGCGCCGGTCGCGTCGTTCGACACGTAGAACTGGATCCGCCCGCTCGCGTCCTGCAGGGTCGCGAAGCTCGCCTTGCCCATCACCCGCTTCAGCATCATGCGGCCGGCGACGCTGACCCGGATTGGCTGCCGCTCGAGGTCGTCCTTCGTCGCCCCGCCGTGGGCGCGATGCAGGTCTGCGGCGAAATGCTCGCGGCGGAAGTCGTTGGGGAAGGCGATGCCCGCGGCGCGGAGCTCGCGGAGCTTGGCGCGCCGCTCGGCGATGATCTGGTTCTCGTCCGGCGGCGGGCGGCGCTCGTCGTTCTGGCTCATGTCGGATCCGCCGGCGCGCGCCTCAGGCGGCGGCGCTCGCGCCGACGCCCTGCTTGAGGCTCGCGGTGATGAAGTCGTCGAGCTCGCCGTCGAGCACCGCCTGGGTATTGCCCTTCTCGACGCCGGTGCGCAGATCCTTGATCCGCGACTGATCGAGCACGTAGGACCGGATCTGGTGGCCCCAGCCGATGTCGGTCTTCTGATCCTCGAGCGCCTGCTTCGCCTCGTTGCGCCGGCGCAGCTCCTGCTCGTAGAGTCGCGCTTTGAGCATCGCCATCGCCTCGGCGCGGTTGCGGTGCTGGGAGCGGTCGTTCTGGCACTGCACGACGATCCCGGTCGGGAGGTGGGTGATGCGCACCGCCGAGTCGGTCCGGTTGACGTGCTGTCCGCCGGCGCCCGAGGCGCGGTAGGTGTCGATGCGAAGGTCGGCCGGGTTGATCTCGATCGCGATCGTTTCGTCGACCTCGGGATAGACGAACACGCTCGCAAACGACGTGTGGCGCCGGGCGTTGGCGTCGAACGGCGACTTGCGGACCAGCCGATGGATGCCGGTCTCGGTGCGGAGGCTGCCGTAGGCGTAATCGCCGGTGACCTTGAGCGTCGCCGTCTTGATCCCGGCGACCTCGCCCTCGGACTGCTCGAGGATCTCGACCGCGAAGCCCTTGCGCTCGCAGTACTTGACGTACATGCGCTCGAGCATCTGCGCCCAGTCCTGGGCCTCGGTCCCCCCGGCGCCGGCCTGGATGTCGACGAAGCAGTTGTTCGGGTCGAGCGGATCCGAAAACATCCGCCGGAACTCCCACTCGGCGACCTCGGCCGCGAGCCGGGCCGAGTCGCCCTCGATGGCGACGAGCGTGGCCTCGTCGCGCTCGTCGCGCGCGAGCTGGAAGAGCTCCTGCGCGTCGCGCAGGCCGCTCGCGAGCGCCGTCACGCGACCGACGACGGCCTCGAGCTGCTTCTTCTCCCGGCCGAGCTCCTGGGCGCGCTTCGGATCGTCCCAGACGTTGGGATCCTCGAGAGCCTGCGCGATCGAATCGAGGCGGGCCTGCTTCGCCTCGAAGTCAAAGATACCTCCGCAGCTCGGCCTCGCGGCGCGCGAGGTCGGCCAGCCGGTTGGCGATGGCGTTGATGCGCTCGGCTTCCATCGGAGGGATCGGGTCGTGAAAAGCCGCGAATTATACACGCCGCGACCCGCCCGATCGCCCGGGACGGGCGCCGAGCGCGGCGCGACGCGATTATCATTGCGCCTCGAGCAGCGCCCGCGCCATGCCCGAGCCGCACATCGTCGCGAACCGCACGAGCCGCCTGCACACGCTCGTGTTCCTCGTCTGCGCGGGGCTGCTCGGCTTCGCGCTCTACCTGCAGCACGGACAGGGCCTCGATCCCTGCCCCTGGTGCGTGGTGCAGCGGCTCGGCTTCATCCTGGTCGGGCTGATCGCGCTGTCGGGCGCGCTCCACCGGCCGGGTCCGATCGGCGCTGTCGTGTACTCGACTTTCGGCGTGATCGCGTCGGCGGCGGGCGCCGCGGCGGCGGTCTATCACGTCTATCTGCAGGCCGACCCGGAGCGGGCGGCGAAGTGCGTCGGCTCGCCGGTCGAGCGCGTCCTGGACCAGCTCGACGTCGGCAGCATGATCCCGCCGCTCCTCCAGTACGGCGGCCCGTGCACGCTCAAGCCGTGGTCGTTCCTCGGCCTGTCGATCCCCGAATGGTCGCTCGTCTGGTTCGTGCTTCTCGCCGCGGCGTTCGTCGCGATTCCGTTCGTCGCCAACCGCGATTGAGGGTGAGGCGAGCGGAGCGTCTGCAACAGATTGTCAAATCCGACGGCCGGGCTGGCGGGTGGGGGGCGCTTTCCGGATCATGCGCCCTTCACCCTCGAGGAGGAGGGTCACGGGGCCGCGAGGCCCCGTTTCTTTTTCCGCGCGCCGCACGGCGGCGGTCGCCCGTGGCGCGCCGGCCGGCCGGAGGTTGCGCCTACCGGCGACTGCGCCGCGCCCGGGACGTCTTGCGGCCTTTGCGGACCGCCGCGAGCAGCTTCGCCTTCAGCGCGCGCTTGAGCGGAAACTGCCGGGTGACCCCGCAGCAGTTCCTGCAGCTCGCGACGACCTTGCTTCCCAGGCTCTTGTATCCGGGAATCCGCGGACAGCGCAGCTTCGCGGGCAGGCAGATGCTCCAGCGGACGACGTTGCCGGACGGATCGCTGCGAATCGCGTACGTGCAGCACCGGAACTTGGGCTTGGGGGTGGGGACCGCGCAACCCGAGCAGCTCGCGACGCTCCACGAGCCCATGCTCTTGATCGCCGCGAACTGCGGGCACGGCTGGCCGTCGCCCACGCAGGCGACCCAGCGAATCACGTTGCCTTCCGGGTCGTTCGGGATGCCGTATGCGCAGCACTTGGGCATGATGGTTCTCCTCGATGATGGAAGTCAGCCGACGCCGTCCATGCTTGGAGACCGGCGCGGAGAATTCTAGACCCGGGCGCAGGCGATCGAAGCAACACTCAAGAGGAGGCCGCGGATGGCAACCACCGTTCTCGACTCGGTCCTGTTTCGCGACGCGTTCGGCACGCCGCGGATGCGCGCGATCTTCGAGGACCGCGCGCTGATCGAGCGGTACGTCGACGTCGAAGTCGCGCTCGCCCGCGCCCAGGGTCGCTGCGGCGTGATCCCACCCGAGGCCGCCGAGCTGATCGCGGCGCGCGCGAGCGCCGATGCGCTCGATCTCGACGAGCTCCGCCGCGAGACCGAGGTCGTCGGCTATCCGATCCTGCCGCTCGTGCGTCAGCTCGGCAGGATGTGCGGCGAGGCGGGACGCTACGTCCACTGGGGCGCGACCACCCAGGACATCATGGACACCGCCGTCGTGCTGCAGCTCCGCGATGCCCTCGCGCTCATCGGCTCGGAGCTCGCCGACCTCCGGCGCATCCTGGCGCGGCTGGCGCGGCGCTACCGCGACACGCCCATGGCCGGCCGCACCCATCTGCAGCAGGCCCTGCCGGTCACGTTCGGCTACAAGGTCGCGGTCTGGCTCGCCATGTTCGACCGGCATGCGGAGCGGCTTGCGCAGCTCGGCCCGCGGGTGCTGGTGGGCGAGTTCGCCGGCGCCGCGGGAACGCTCGCATCCCTGGGCGCGCGCGGGCTCGACGTCCAGCGGGCGCTGATGGAAGAGCTCGGGCTCGGGCTGCCGGCCGCGACCTGGCACGCCGCCCGCGACGGGCTGGCGGAAGCGACGACCTTCCTGGGCCTCCTGACCGGATCGCTCGGCAAGGTCGCCTACGACGTGATGCTGATGGCCGCCACCGAGATCGCCGAGGTCCAGGAACCCTTCGTCGAAGGCCGCGGGGCGAGCAGCACGATGCCGCAGAAGCGCAATCCGATCTCGAGCGAGCTGATCCTGGCGGCGTCGAAGGCGGTGCGGCAGCACGCCGGGCTCATGCTGGACGCGATGGTGCAGGACTTCGAGCGCGCGACCGGCCCGTGGCACGCCGAGTGGATCGCGCTCCCCGAGAGCTTCATCCTGACCGGCGGGGCGCTCCATCAGGCGAAATTCATGCTGGACGGCCTGGTCGTCGACGAGCGGCGGATGCTGAAGAACCTCGAGATGACTGCGGGCCTGATCGTCGCCGAGGCCGTGATGATGGGCTTGGCGCCGCATCTCGGCCGCACCGAAGCGCACGACGTCGTCTACGCGGCGTGCCGGACGGTGAACGAGCGGGGAGGGCGGTTGGCGGACGTTCTCGCCGCCATGCCCGAGGTGTCCAGCCGTTTGGATCGCGCGGCGGTGGAGCGGCTGACCGACCCGCGGAACTATCTGGGGATGGCGCCGGAGATGGTCGACCGCGTCGTTGCGGGGCGCGAATAGCCGCCACTGCGGCGCCGAGCGGCTCTAAAGGGCTTGCGACGCCTGGGGCGTGGCGGCTGAGTCCGCTTTCGACCCTTCACTGACATCGGGCCGGCTTCAAGGGAACCAGCCAAAATAGCCGGAGCGGACACTCAGGATGCGGAGTGGGAGAGCGACGTCGAGTGGGACCCCATTCACCTTTCTCGCGCGCCTGCGGTCACTTCGGCAGCGAAAATGCACGTGAGGCCGCTACACACAACTTGTGAATTCGCGACCAGTTTTACCCCGCTTAGCAACCGAAGTCGGATCTGAGCAAAATGATCACAAGGCCAACTGTCTTCGTCATCGGAGCCGGTGGCAGTCGCCCGTACGGCTTCCCGTTGGGTGCCGAGCTAGTCGGCGACGTGCTCGCGCCGCTACGTCGCTTATCAGCCCGTGAGCGTGAGGGTCGGACCACGATAAGAGAAATTGCGGAGGAACTTGGGCTGAAGGACACCTACAACGCGTTTCTCAAAGCGCTCCGAACATCGGGATATCCTTCTGTCGATCGCTTCTTGGAAGAGAACCGGCGTTTCGACGAGATAGGTCGACTCGCGATCGCATTTGCTCTTCTTCCATGTGAGATTGATGATCGGCTTTTTCCACCGCACGCACCGCGACGGGATCACTGGTACGAGGTGTTCGCGAACATACTGGAGCTTGGCGAATCGAGAAGGTACCTCCGCAACCACGTAACAGTTATAAGCTACAACTATGATCGGTCGCTCGAATACTATCTAGGCAACCTCATGCTGAATCGCCTACCGAGACGCGGCCGCACGCTTTGGCGACACCACGATCACATTCCCATTTTGCATCTGCATGGGAGTCTCGGGCCACTTGGGGGCGGCGACGATTGCGTCTCCTACGAAACCGCTCCGAACGCTAAGCACCTCCAGCTCGCCGCTAGGGAAGTCAGTGTGGTCCACACCTCAAACCCGAACAACCGCGTATTCAACGCGGCGCGGCGCGCGCTCCGTGATGCCGAACGAATCTATTTCCTAGGCTTCGGATATAACCCAGTGAACGTCGCGCGACTGCGTGTGTTCGATCACGCTTGGCCGTTGAAGAAACGCGCTCGCTGTGTAGTGCGTGGTACCAGCGTGGGCATGTCCCCCCGCGAGTGGGAGCAGACGTGTCGGGTTACCTTCAATGGCAACATGTCACCGCAGCCGCGATATCGATCTTCCATAACGACCTTCTTGCGCGAAGCTGTCGCTTTGGATTGAAGCACCGCGTCGGGGCCTTGTGACTCACCAAACGAGTGTCCGCTTCAGAGAAAACTGCGCGGGCTTCGTTGTTGTCCGGACATGGCCGATCGCGGACGGATTGCCGGCGATTTGGGTCAGGCTCCGCGCGCCTCGCGGCTCAATGCCGCAGCACGCACTTCTCGTAGAGGTCCTTGAAACGGCGGTCCGGGTCGTAGCGGCGCTTCAGCGCGTCGTAGGCGCCCTGGTTGTAGATCCCGGCGAACTCCTCGCGCGGGAAGTAGCTGTCGGAATAGAGCGACTTGATGCCGCCCAGCTCGGCGACCTTCCGCTCGATGAGCCGGTTGAAGTGTCCCGGCGCATGGGCTTCGTGCCGCCGCACGACGTCCCAGAAGCCGAAGTTGACGTAGAGGGCGTTCGGCCGCGTCGGGAACAGCGTCCATGACGCGCCTGGGTCGTACGCGCGGAACGGGCAGATCCACACCGGCCGGATCCCGATCTCCCGCAGGAAGAACGCCAGGAACTCCGGCGCGCGGTCGATCGGGATGTCCACGTCCTGGATGACCGACTCCGGGTGCCGGCCGGTCAGGCGGTCCAGCCGCTTGGTCAGGCCCACCCGGCTGTTCCACCGCATCACCCGCGTGTAGAAGGTGGAGTTCAGCCGCTTGCGGCCGAGCAGCCGCCGCACGATCGGGTTCTGCGCGTACAGGTTCTTCGAGCACCAGAACCAGTCGGTGTCCCAGCGCCAGAGGAAGTCGCGCGCGGTGAGGTAGTCCTCGTCGCGCTCGCGGAGGCTCCGGTAGTAGATCCGCTGGTAGGTGTAGTCGCTCGTGTACGGCGCGGCCTCGACGAAGCGGCCGGCCGTCGTCGCCAGCTCGGCCGGCCCGAACACGACGCCTTCCACGAAATCGGCGGGCGACGCGCACAGCGCGGCGAGATTGCCGAAGAAGGCCTCCGGCTCGCTGTGATGCACGTGCTCCAGCCGCACGAACGGCTTCACCGGCGCCGTCCTGGCCCGGACGCGCAGGGCGTAGCCGAGCGTCCCGTAGGAGTTTGGAAAACCGTAGAAGAGCTCGCGATGCTCGTTGTCGGGGCGCGCGAGCACGATCGAGCCGTCGCCCGCGAGCACCTCGAGCTCGAGCACCGTCTCGTGCACCAACCCGTACCGGAACGACGACGCCTCGATGCCCACCCCGGCGACCGCGCCGCCGATCGTGATCGACTTGAGCTGCGGGACGACGCACGGCATCAGCCCGCGCGCGAGCGTCGCGTCCGCGAGCGCCTCGTAGGGCGACATCCCCTCGACGTCCACCCAGCGCTCCGCGGCGTTCACCTCGAGCACGTGGCCGAAGTCCCGCACGTCGAGGCTCCGGCGCGGCGTCTCGGCGCGGTCGCGGAAGAGGTTCGAGGTGCGCTTCCCGAGGCGCACCGGCGCGGCCACGCCCGCGCTCGCGGCGAGCTCCCGGACGAGCCGCGCGCGGCGCTCGGCGAAGCCGTTCATGGGCGCGTCAGGCGACTTCGGCCTCGCGGAGGGCCTCCGCGAGCCGCTTCTCGTCGTAGAGGAAGGACCGGCTCATCGGATAGCTCGTCCGGCTGATGTTGCCCTTGCTGAACACGATCTGGAAGAGATGCGTCCGGCCGTGCGCGGCGCGGAACATGTTCGCGCACCCGTAGAGGTATGTCCGCCACACGCGGCGGAAACGCTCGTCGAAGCGCTTCGGGTCAAGCGCGTGGATCCGCGGCCAGTTGGCGTCGAACCGCTCCGCCCAGGCGTCGAGGGTGAGCGCGTAGTGCCGGCGGAGGTTCTCGATGTCGACGACCTCCAGGCCGCAGTCTTCCATCGCCACGATGGTCTCGGCGAGGCTCGGGATCCAGCCGCCGGGAAACACGTGCTTGCGGATGAAGAATTCGGTGTCGAACACGCCGACGTGCCCGATGAAGTGCAGCATCCCGAGCCCGCCCGGCTTCAGGAAGTCGGCGTGCGCCCGGACCACCGCACGCAGCTGGTCGCGCCCGGCGTGCTCGAGCACGCCGATCGACACCACCTTGTCGAACTGCGCGTGCACTTCGCGGAAGTCGGCGAGCCGGGCGTCGATCCGATCCTGCAGGCCGCGGCGCCGCACCTCGCCCGCCAGCCAGTCGACCTGTTCGTTCGTCGTGTTGACGGCCGCGCCGTGGACGCCGTAGCGCTCCGCCGCGTACAGCATGAAGCCGCCGAACCCGCAGCCGATGTCGACCACGCTCTCGCCGGGCTTCAGGCGCACCTTCCGGCACACGTGCTCGATCTTGTTGGCCTGCGCCTCCTCGATCGTGCGCGTGCCCTCCTTCCAGTACGCGCAGGTGTACATCAGCCAGTCGCGGTCGAGCCAGAGCCGGTAGAAGTCGGTTCCCAGGGCGTAGTGGAAGCGGGCGTTGGTCCGCGCCCGCTCGATGGTGCGGTTGGCGAACCGGACCTCGTGCCAGCGGTTGCGCACGTTGACGAGCGGGTTCGAGCGCGCGTCGTCGAAGCGCGAGTCGGAGCCGATCCTGAACGCGGCGGCGAGGTCGCCGTCGACGTCGATCGTCCCGCCGAAGAACGAGTCGAGGAAGCCGATGTGGCCGAACGCGACCGTGTTCCACTGCGCCCCGGCAGTCTTGAACGTGACGGTGACGTGCGGCTCGCCGGGATGGCTCGCGAAGCTCGAGCCGTCGGCGAAGTTCACGCGGAAGCGGACCGAGGTCCGGCTGGCGAGCGTCTCCATGAGCTCGCGGACGCGGTTTTTCATTGGCTACAGTCTCGCGAAGGTTGGTACGAGGCGCGATTTTAGCGGAGGGCATTGGAGGTCGCGACTCCCGCTGTCGCTCCCCCACCCCTAGCCCCTTTCCCCCGCTCGTCGGCGGGGGCGAGGGGAACGTCGTGCGCGTGGCGCGCTGCCGCGCGCCGGCGCCACGCCCTCACCGAATCAAAGGCGGCGCGCCGGGTACTCCTCGGCGATCTTGTCCTCGAAGAAGCTGACGGGCGAGGGCGCGTTCATGAACCGGCGGTGCACCTCGGGCGACACCCCGCTGTAGGCCATCACCCGGCCGTCGTTGAACTCGATCTCGAGGACCTCGCTCTTCGGGTCGTAGCCCACGCCGCGGATCTTCGAGGAGCTGATGCGCTTGCGTTCCATGGGTCGCTTCCTGTGGCTCGAGTCCGCCGGGCCCGGAAGGAGCCCGTCAGCCCTCTTTGGTCACGCGAATCGAGTCGCCGGCATGGACGCTCGCGAGCGAGCGCGCGTCGCCCACGATCTGCCCGAGCACGTTGCAGCGGGTCACCAGGCGGGACTCGCCCTGCTTCGAGATCGGCGTCGGGCCGTACGGCAGCGCGAGCGCGTCGCCGTCCACCCAGAAGCACACCGTGCCCGGTGGCACGACCTGCTTCGCCGAGGACTCGAGCTTCGCGTGGACGGGGGTCGTGAAGTAGACCTCCTCGCCCCAGGTCTCGGCGCGCGCGTCGAACGGCAGCGCGGCGACCAGCTCGGCCGCGGTCGGCGTCGGGTCCAGCACCGCCGTCAGCGCGCCGCGCGGCCACTCGATCCGGATCCTGGTCGTCATGCCGCCTCCGCTATCACCGCGCAGCGAACCCTCCCGCCGAAGGCGCCGCAGCCGGGAGGATAGCCCGTCGGGCGGACGCGGGCGACTGGGGCAGCCGGGCCCATCAGCGCTCCTCCGCGTGCTCGACGCGCAGCTCCAGCCCCTGCGCGCCGTTCCACTCGTCGATCGCGAGCGCGTACGCCGCCCGCACCCGGTCGGGCAGCGGCGCATCGCGCCGGAATGCGATCGCGTCGAAGCTGCGGCCCGCGCGCGCGAGGCGCAGCCGCAGATGCTTGTCGCCGACCAGACGCTGGCTCTCGACCGCGAACTCGTCGGCGAAGAGCGGCGGCGGGAAGCCCTGGCCCCACACTTCGCCCTCCAGCGCACGGGCGAGCTCGAGCGTCGCGTACTCGGGCTCGAGCGAGCCGTCCGTCTCGAGCGTCCGGGCGAGCGTCGCGGGATCGACGAGCTCGCGCACCACCGCGTCGAACGCGGCGGCAAAGCGCTCGACATCGCCGGCGCGGAGCGACAGTCCCGCCGCCGCCGCATGCCCCCCGAAGCTGATCAGGAGCCGCGGCTCGCGCTTCGAGACGAGATCGAGCGCATCGCGCAGGTGCAGACCGGGGATGGAGCGCCCCGAGCCGCGCGCGAGCCCCTCGCCCGCCGGGGCGAGCGCGATCACCGGACGATGGTGCCGGTCCTTGAGCCGTCCCGCGAGCAGCCCGACGACGCCCTGATGCCAGCGCTCGTCGTAGAGGACCAGGCTCGCGCGCTCGTCGACGCTCACCTCGGCGACCAGGCTCTCGGCGTCGCGCTGCATGGATTCCTCGAGCTCGCGGCGCTCGCGGTTGAGCCGGTCGAGGTCGCGGGCGATGTTGAGCGCGCGGGCGTAGTCGTCGGTGGCGAGCGCCTCGATCCCGAGCCGCATGTCGGCGAGCCGGCCCGCCGCGTTGACGCGGGGCCCCAGCGCGAACCCGAGGTCGAACGTCCCGGCGCGGCGCGGGTCGCGGCCCGCGATCCCGAACAGCGCCGCGACGCCGGGCTGCGCCCGCCCCGCGCGCATCCGTTGCAGGCCCTGGCTCACGAGGATCCGGTTGTTGCGGTCGAGCTTCACGACATCGGCGACGGTGCCGAGCGCGACCAGGTCGAGCAGTCGGCCGAGGTTCGGCTCCGGCTTCGCCCCGAACCAGCCCCGCCGGCGCAGCTCCGCGCGCAGGCTCAGCATGACGTAGAACAGGACGCCGACGCCGGCGAGCGATTTGCTCGGGAACCCGCAGCCCGGCTGGTTGGGGTTGACGATGCACTCGGCTTCCGGCAGCGCCTCGCCCGGCAGATGGTGATCGGTGATGAGCGTCGCGATGCCGAGCCGCCGGGCGTGCGCGACGCCCTCCAGGCTCGCTATGCCGTTGTCCACCGTGATCAGGAGCTCGGGCCGCGCCGGCGCGACGAGATCCACGACCCGAGGCGAAAGGCCGTAGCCGGTCTCGAAGCGGTTCGGGACGAAGTACTCGACGTGGGCGCCGAAACCCGCGAGCGCGCGCAGGCCCACCGCGCACGCGGTCGCACCGTCGCAGTCGTAGTCCGCGACGATGAGCAGGCGGCGGCCGGCCGCGATCTGGTCGGCGAGCAGGGCGGCGGCGGCATCGGCGTTCTTCAGCGCGCTCGGCGGAAGGAGCGAGGCGAGGTCGCAGTCGAGCTCGCGCGGCGCCTGGACTCCGCGCGCCGCGAACAGCCGGGCGAGGAGGGGGTGCACGCCCGCGCCGGCGAGGGCGCGCTCGGCGGCGAACGGAACCCTGCGCTGCACGATGCGCGTCATCGCTACGCGTAGCGCGAGAGCGGCTGGCGCCGCCGCCAGAAGCGGCGCAGGTCCTGGCGCGTCGTCTCGGCGTCGAGCGCGCCGCCCGCGCCCATCGCGTGGAGCGTGATCATCCCGATGCGGCCGCGCGCGAGCGCGGCGACGAGCGGCGCGAACCAGTCGCGCTCGAGCCCGGCGAGCCGCGCGCGCCACTCCGCGACCTCGCCGTAGCTCGCCGGGTCGCGGAGCGCGTCGAGGACGAGGAGCTCGACGCCTTCATCGCCGGACACCCGCAGCCACTGCGCGGCATCCGCGGCGGGCGGGAAGATGGTCGCGCCCGAGCCGAGCGCGAGCCCCGCCGCGAGCGGGTCGCCGGTGCGCACGCGTCGGAACGGGCGCGCGCCGGGGCGCGCGAAGCGGCCGCCGCCCCAGAGCCAGACCGCGTTCACCGGGGGCGCGCCGCGCGCCTCGCGCGCAGCGTTCACCGGGTGCTCGTGGAGCGCCATCTGGATCTCGTTCGCGAGCGCCGCGCCGCGCGCCGCGTTCGCATCGGCGCCGGGGTGGACCGCGAGCGGTTTGCCGCGCGCCGCGGTGAGGGGCGGCCCGCCGTGCGGCCAAGGCGCGTCGCTGCGCGCGTACCAGCGCGCCGGCTGCAGCGGATGGAAGACGAGCCCGCGGTCGGCGAAGTGCCGGTTGAGGTGATCGGCGAGCGCCTCGGCTTCGGCGCGCGAGATGTCGAACATCGCGGAGTCGAGGGGCACGAGCGCCTCGCGGCCCACGCGCAGGCTGCACGGATCGGCACGGACCCAATAGGCGTCGCCGGGCTCGCCGCCGTCCGCGACGAGCGAGTGCGCCGCCGCGGCGTCGGCGCGCCACGCGGCGAGCAGCCACGACTCGAGATCGGTGGCGACGCCGCGCGTCCGACGGCCGCGCGCAATCAGGGTTTCCAGCGCGGCGAGCGGCCCCGGCGCGGCGGCGGCGCGGGTCTCGCGATCGGGCCAGAGCAGGTCGGGAACCGCGAGATGAACGTTCATGAAAGCGAGCGCGGGATTGCGTCCGACTCGACTCGCCCGAGCTCGACGCCGCGCGAGCCGGCTCGCTCGCGCGAGGCGCGCCGTGAGTCGCGCCGAGTGTAGCACGCAGCCACTGGTTCACCGCGTGAGCCAGCGTGTGGCAAACTCGCGCATCCCGCAAACCGGATCCCGCGTGCAGTACGAGTACTTCATCGGCCTCCGCTACACCCGCGCCCGACGCCAGAATCTGTTCGTGTCGCTGAGCTCCGCGATCTCCGCGGTCGGGATCTTCCTCGGCGTCGCGGCGCTCATCGTCGTGCTGTCGGTGATGAACGGCTTCCAGAAGGAGATCCGCACGCGCATCCTCGGCGTGGCCGCCCACGTGCAGATCACCGGGCCGGACAACGCGCTCGCCGGCTGGCAGGCGGTCGCGGCGAAGGCGCTGGAGGATCCGCGGATCCGGGCGGCGGCGCCGTACGTGAACGGGCAGGCGATGCTGTCGTTCGGCGGCAGCGTGCGCGGCGCGCTCGTGCGCGGCATCGACCCGAAGCTCGAGAACGCGGTCGCCGACGTCGGCGCGCACATGGTGGCCGGCCAGCTCGAGCAGCTGCGGCCCGGCGAGTTCGGCGTGGTGCTCGGGGCCGAGCTCGCGCGCGCGCTGCGGGCGTTCCCCGGCGATCGCGTCACCCTGATCGCGCCGCAGGGGCTGGTGACGCCGGCGGGCATCGTGCCGCGGCTGAAGCAGTTCCGCGTCGTCGGCATCTTCCGCGTCGATCACTTCGAGTACGACAGCGGGCTCGCGCTCGTCAACCTCGCCGACGCCCAGCGGCTCTATCAGCTCGGGGACCGCGTCTCGGGCGTGCGGCTCAAGCTCGCCGATCTCTTCGAGTCGCGTCCGGTCGCACGCGACCTCTACCGGTCGCTCCCGGGCGAGGTGCTGATCAGCGACTGGACGCGGAGCCACGCCAACTTCTTCCGCGCCGTCGAGATCGAGAAGCGGATGATGTTCATCATCCTGACGCTGATCGTCACGGTCGCGGCGTTCAACGTCATCTCGACGCTCGTCATGGTGGTCACCGAGAAGCAGTCGGACATCGCGATCCTGCGCACCCTCGGCGCCGCGCCGCGGAGCGTGATGAAGATCTTCATCGTCCAGGGCGCGGTGATCGGCGTGCTCGGCACGCTGCTCGGGGTCGCCGGCGGCATCGCGCTCGCGCTGAACATCGACGTGGTCGTGCCCTTCCTCGAGCGGCTGCTCAGCGTGGAGTTCCTCTCGCGCGAGGTCTACTACATCAGCGAGCTGCCGTCCGACCTGCACCTCGACGACGTGGTGCTCGTCGCGGTCGTCTCGCTGTGCCTCTCGCTCGCCGCGACCCTCTACCCGAGCTGGCGGGCCGCCCGCGTGCGGCCGGCGGAAGCCTTGCGGTACGAATGACGGCGAACGGCGCGACCAGGGTGAACCCCGGGGCTTCTCCGTCCCCGGTCGTCGCCTGCCGCGGCCTGGAGAAGACCTACACCGACGCCCGCATCCCGGTCCCGGTGCTCCTCGGCGTCGACCTCGAGGTGGTGGCGGGCGAGGTCGTCGCCATCGTCGGCGCATCGGGCTCGGGCAAGAGCACGCTGCTGCATCTGCTCGGCGGGCTCGACGCGCCGACCGCGGGCACGGTCGCGGTGGCCGGACAGCCGATGACGGCGCTCGCCGACGCCGAGCGCGGGCGGCTGCGGAACGCTGCGCTCGGCTTCGTCTACCAGTTCCATCACTTGCTGATGGAGTTCAGCGCCGTCGACAACGTCGCGATGCCGCTCTTCATCCGGCGGACGACGCGGGCCGAGGCGCGCGCGCAGGCGGCGGCGATCCTGCGCGAGGTGGGCCTGGGCGAGCGCCTGGATCACACGCCGGGCCAGCTCTCCGGCGGCGAGCGGCAGCGCGCGGCGCTCGCGCGCGCGCTGGTGACCCGGCCCGCGTGCGTGCTCGCCGACGAGCCGACGGGCAACCTCGACCGTCACACCGCCGCGGCGGTGTTCGAGCTCATGCTCGGGCTGAACCGCTCGCTCGGGACGAGCTACGTCATCGTCACCCACGATCCGGCGATCGCGGCGCGCGCGGATCGGATCCTGCGGCTGCAGGACGGCGTGCTGGCCCCGGAGCGCTGACCAGCCTGCGGCGGGCGCGCCGCCGCCATTGGACGACGACCCAGGCGCGCCACCCGATCTGGACCGCGATCCAGCCGAGCACCGCGAGCGAGCCGCCGAGCAGGACCAGGCCGAGCGCGAGCGGTTTCCCGAGCGAGAGCGCCCAGTCGCCGAGCGCGCCGATCGACCCTCCGATCTCCGTCCAGGAGAACTCCGGGGGCGGCACCATCTTGCCGCCGCCGCCCGTCACGAGCGAGCCGATCCAGTAGGCGACGACGTAGAGCGGCACGATCGTGAACGGGTTCGTGTAGAGGGTCGTGAGCAGCGCGACCGGCAGGTTGACCCCGATGGGAATCGCGATCAGCGCCGCGCCCAGCATCTGCAGCGGCCCGGGGATCAGGCCGCAGAAGAGACCCACCGCGACGCCACCCGAGACCGATTGCCGGTTCAGGTGCCAGAGATTGGGATGGCGGTGGAGGAACCCGCCGAACTTCGCGATCCACTTGTTGTTCCGGACCGACTCGTGGCTCGGGAGGTACTTCCGGAAATATTTGCGCGGCATCGCGTCCGACCGGCGCCGGACGCCGATGGCGGGTAGAAGGCGTGAATTCTACTGAAAATCAACCGCTCCTCCCGGTTGCGCGTTCTAGGAAGCGGGACGCGCCGCACCGTGAGACTCGGGATCCTCGCCTTCGCCGCCGGGGTCTGGCTGCTGCAGAGCCAGGCGGCGCTGCCCGGATGGCCGGCGATCGCGGCGCTCGCCGCGGCGTTCGGCGGTGCGGCGGCGATGCATCACGCTGCGGGTGCTCGCCTCGCCCCGATCGCTCGCGCCGTCATCCTCGCCGCGAGCCTGGGGCTCGGGTTTGCTTGGGCCGCCGGCGCCGCGAAGGTGCGGCTCGCCGACCGGCTCGATCCGGCGTGGGAGGGGCGCGACGTCACGCTCACCGGCGTCGTTGCGAGCCTGCCGCAACCGTTCGAGCGCGGCGTGCGCTTCGCGCTCGATGCGGAGGATGCGGTGAGCACGGGCCCGAACGCGGTCGCGTTCCGGGCGCCGGGCAGGGTGGCGCTCTCCTGGTACAACGCGCTCACCCCCGAGGAGTTCCAGGAAGTGCTGCCGCTCCGCGCCGGCGAGCGCTGGCGGCTCACCGTGCGGCTACGGCGCCCGCACGGCACGGCCAACCCGCACGGCTTCGACTATGAAGCGTCGCTGCTAGAGCGCGGGATCGGCGCGACCGGCTACGTGCGCGCGCGCGGCGAGCGCGTCCGGCTCGCCGAGCTCGTCTACCGGCCGGCGCATCTGATCGAGCGCCTGCGCGAGCGCATCCGGACGAAGTTCTGGGACGCGCTGCCCGAGCACCGCTACGCGGGCGTGCTGATCGCCCTCGCGATCGGGGACCAGCGCGCGATCGAGGCGAGCGACTGGGAGGCGTTCACCCGCACCGGCGTCGGCCATCTGATGAGCATCTCCGGCCTGCACGTCACGATGGTCTCGGGCCTCGCGGCCGCGATCGCGCTCTTCCTCTGGCGGCGCTCGCCGCGGCTCGTGATGCAGCTGCCCGCGCCGAAGGCGGCGGCCGCGGCCGCCGTCGCGGCGGCGTTCGGCTACACGCTGCTGACCGGCTTCGCGATTCCCGCGCAGCGGACGCTCTACATGGTGGCCGTCGTTGCCGCGGCGCTGTGGCTCGACCGCCTGCAGTCCTCCTCACGCGTCCTCGCCATCGCGCTCGGCGTCGTCCTCGTGCTCGATCCCTGGGCCGTCCTGTCGCCGGGATTCTGGCTGTCGTTCGGGGCGGTCGCGGTGATGCTCTACGTCGGCGCGTCCGCCCTGCAGGGCGCGCACTGGGCGCTCCAGTGGGGCAAGCTGCAATGGGCGATCACGCTCGGGCTCGCGCCGCTGCTCCTCGTGCTCTTCCAGCAAGTGTCCCTGGTGTCGCCGGTCGCGAACGCGATCGCGATTCCCGTGGTGAGCCTGGTGGTGACGCCGCTCGCCCTCGCCGCCGCGGTCGTTCCCGGCGCTTGGGTCGCCGAGCTCGCGCACGCCGTGCTCGCGGCGCTGATGGTCGCGCTCGCTTGGTTGTCCGAGTTGCCCGGCGCGGCGTGGCAGCAGCACGCGCCCGCGCCCTGGGCCGCCGGCCTCGCGATTGCGGGCGTCGCCTGGATGCTCGCGCCGCGCGGAATCCCCGCCCGCTACGCCGCCCCGCTCCTCCTCGCGCCGCTGTTCGCGGTGCGGCCGCCGCTGCCGGAGGCGGGCACCGTGCGGATCACCTTCCTCGACGTCGGTCAGGGGCTCGCGGCGCTGGTGCGGACGAAGAACCATGCCCTGCTCTACGACGCCGGCCCGGCCTATGGTGCGGAAGCGGACGCCGGCGGCCGCGTCGTCGTGCCGTTCTTGCGCGGCGAGGGGCTCGCGCGGCTCGACGCCGTGGTCGTCACGCACAACGACGCCGACCACTCGGGAGGCGCCGTCTCGGTGATGCGGACCATCCCGACCGCCGTCCTCTGGTCGTCGCTCGAGGCTTCGCACCCGGTGGCCGCGCACGCGCCGGTCCGGCTGCCGTGCCGCGCCGGCCCGCGCTGGGAGTGGGACGGGGTCGCGTTCGCGCTGCTGCACCCGCCAGCCGCGAGCTACGACGATCCGTGGCTGAAGACCAACTCGCGGAGTTGCGTGCTGCGGGTCGTCGCACGCGGGCGCGCCCTGCTGCTCACCGGCGACATCGAGGAGCGCGACGAGCGCGCGTTGCTCGCCCGAGGCGCCGCGCTCGGCGCGGCGGTGATGCTCGCGCCGCACCACGGGAGCGGGACCTCCTCGTCGGCGGCGCTCGTGGCCGCCGTGCGGCCCGCGCACGTCGTGTTCACCGTCGGCTACCGCAACCGCTTCGGTCACCCCAAGCAGGAGGTGGTCGGACGGTATCTCGACGCCGGCGCGCGGGTCTGGCGCACCGACCGCGACGGCGCGATCACCGTGCGGCTCGAGCCCGGCGGCGTCGCGATTTCACGCTACCGTGACGAGGCGCGCCGCTACTGGCGGTAGCCCGACGCGGCGCTCCTCTCACCCGCGTCAGCGGGAGAGGGGTTGGGGGAAGGGGAGAGCGTTACGGCCGCGGCGGCGAGTTCGGGCTGAAGGTCCCCGCGAGGGCCTCCAGCGCGTCGAGCCGCGCCTTGACCGCGCGGCGGAAGGCCTCCTCGGCGCCGTACTTCGCGACCGAGAACTTGACGAGTTTCGTCCGCCACGGCTCGAGCGGGAGCCGCGCGATCCAGAAGCGCCGCTCCACCGGCCCCTTGCCGGTCTCGATCACCTCGGCGTGGAAGGAGACGCCGGCGAGCCCCGAGCGGTTGTTGCGGCGGAGGATCGAGCAGTAGTCGCGCCGGGTCAGCGGCGGGTGTTTCGAGAGCAGGCTGTCGCGGTACTTCTTGGCCGCGGCGAGCGCCTTCTGCCGGCCGCCGTAGACGCCGTCGGAGAAGTGGCCGACGTGGATCTTGCCCTGGCGCTGGATCGTGACCCGCCACGCGTGGGTGCGCGAGCGTTCGTGGTCGACGCGGGTGATGCCGTACATCGCCCGGCGGGCGGGTGGGGTGCGTGCCATGCCTGGCTAGCTCGTGAAGCCGGTGTTGTCGTGTTGGAGGCGGCGAAGCCAGTATGACGTCGGCATAGAACCGCTGTCAAGCGGCCGGGGCCGCGCGCGGGCGGGCAAGCGTCGACAAGCCGTCAGCGGGCGAGCGCCCCGGCCGGGCGCTCGTTCCCCGGACCGGCCGGTCACGCCCCGCCCGGCCGGTAGCGCAGATCCAGCGTGAACGGGAAGTTGCGGTTCGGCGGCTCGCGCTCGACCGCCATCGGCCCGGGCGTGTGCCCGTGGCTCCAGAAGCGCGCGAACCGGCGCGCCTCCGCCTCGTTGGCGTTGACCGGGAAGGTCTCGTAGTTGCGGCCGCCGGGGTGCGACACGTGGTAGCTGCAGCCGCCGATCGCGCGCCCGCTCCAGGTGTCGACGATGTCGAAGACGAGCGGGGTGTGCACGCCGATCGTCGGATGCAGCGCGGAGGGCGGCTCCCACGCCTTGAAGCGCACGCCCGCCACGAACTCGCCGTGCACGCCGGTCGGATGGAGGGGCACGGCGCGGCCGTTGCAGGTGACGACGTGGCGCTCGCCGGTCATGCCGCCCGCCTTCACCTGCAGGCGCTCCACCGACGAGTCCACGTAGCGCGAGGTGCCGGTGCCCGACACCTCCTCGCCGAGCACGTGCCACGGCTCGATCGCCTGGCGCAGCTCGAGCGTGACCCCCGAGTAGGCCACGGTGCCGTAGCGCGGGAAGCGGAACTCGAGGAACGGCGCGAACCACTCCTCGCGCAGCGCGTAGCCGGCCGCCCGCAGGTCGATCACCACGTCGTGGATGTCCTCGCGCACGAAGTGCGGCAGCATCCAGCGGTCGTGGAGCTGGGTGCCCCAGTGGACGAGCCGGCCGCGGTAGGGCTCCTTCCAGAAGCGCGCGAGCAGGGCGCGCACGAGGAGCGCCTGGACCAGCGCCATGCGCGGGTGCGGCGGCATCTCGAACGCGCGCAGCTCGAGGAGGCCCAGGCGGCCGTTCGGCCCGTCCGGCGAGTACAGCTTGTCGATCGAGAACTCGGCGCGATGGGTGTTGCCGGTCAGATCGACGAGGAGATGGCGCAGGAGCCGATCGACGAGCCACGGGAAGTCGGCCTCGGCCCCGTCCCGGACCCGCTCGCCGATCTGCTGGAACGCGATCTCCAGCTCGTAGAGCTGGTCGTCGCGGGCCTCGTCGACGCGCGGGGCCTGGCTGGTCGGCCCGATGAACAGGCCCGAGAAGAGGTAGGAAAGCGACGGGTGGTTCTGCCAGTACGTGACGAGGCTCTTGAGCAGGTCCGGGCGGCGCAGGAACGCGCTGTCGGCGGGCGTCGGGCCGCCGAGGGTCATGTGGTTGCCGCCGCCGGTGCCGCTGTGGCGCCCGTCGAGCATGAACTTCTCGGTGCCGAGCCGGGCGAGCCGCGCCTCCTCGTAGAGCGCGGTCGTGTTGGCGGCGAGCTCGTCCCAGCTCGCGGCCGGATGGACGTTGACCTCGATCACTCCCGGATCCGGCGTCACGGAGAGCGAGCGCAGCCGGGGGTCGTGCGGCGGCGCGTAGCCCTCGACGCGCAGCGCGCGCCCGAGTCCCTCGGCGACGTGTTCGACGGCGGCGACCAGATTGGTCCAGTCCTCGGCGTGCGGGATCGGCGGCAGGAAGACGTGCAGGCGTCCCGCGCGCGCCTGGACGCAGACCGCGGTCCGGACGACCTCCCGCGGCGCTGGCGGGCGCTTCCGCCGCTCGCGCTTCTTCTGCTCCGCCCGGACGTGCGCGCCATGCGGGTCGTCGCGCGGGTCCCCGTCGGGAAGCTCGCCGCGCGCGGCGAACGGATCGCGCGCGAACTCCGGCTCGATCTCCTCGGGGAGGCGCTCGGGAAGAGCGGCGAGCGGCAGCCGGTAGCCCGCGGGCGAGTCGCCCGGGAGCAGGAACAGGCGCTCGCGCCGGAGCGGCCACGGCGAGCTCTGCCAGTGCGAGGTCCACGGCGCGAGGCTGACCGGGCTGGCCGCCGGCCGCAGCGCGGGCTCCGGGTCGCGCGCGCGGAGCGGCAGGACGTACGCTGCCGCCGCGCCGACGCCCGCCTCTAGCGCCCGGCGCAGGCGCGCGCGATCGTCGTACTCGCGCAACGGCACCTTCGCGGGATCGACGTTCGTCGGGAGGTTGCCTTCGAGCTGGACGAGGGGGAGCGGGTCCTCGTACGCGGGAATGACCAGCTCCTCGTCCAGCCCCAGCTCGCGCGCGAGCGCGCGGGCGAAGCGCGCCGCGTCCGCGCCGCGCGCATCGGCGGGCGAATCGTCGCCGGCCATCAGCGCGGCGTTCCGCCACAGCGGCCGCCCGTCCCGCCGCCAGCGGAGATCGAGCGACCAGCGCGGCACGGGCTCGCCCGGAAACCACTTCCCCTGGCCGTAGACGAGCAGGCCGCCCGGCGCGAAGCGCTCCTTCAGGCGCCAGGCGAGCCGCTCGGCGAGCTCCCATTTCTTCGGCGAGAGCGCGGTGTAGTTCCACTCCGCGCCGTCCATGTCGTCGACCGAGACGAACGTCGGCTCCCCGCCCTGCGTGAGCCGCACGTTGCCGGCCTCGAGCTCGCGGTCGACCGCGCGCCCGAGCGCGTCGATCTGCTCCCACCGCGCGTCCGAGTACGGCTTCGTGACCCGCGGATCCTCGTGGATGCGCGTGACCTGCATCTCGAAGTCGAGCGTCGACTCGCACACGTCGGTGAAGCCCGTCACCGGCGCCGCGCTCGACGGGAACGCCGTCGCCGCGAGCGGGATGTGACCCTCGCCCGCGAGCAGCCCCGACGTCGGGTCGAGCCCGACCCAGCCGGCGCCCGGCAGGTAGACCTCGGCCCACGCGTGCAGGTCGGTGAAGTCCGCGCTCGGGCCCGCCGGCCCGTCGAGGGGCCGCGCGTCGGCGACGAGCTGCACGAGATAGCCGGACACGAAGCGCGCGGCGAGCCCCAGGTGGCGAAGGATCTGCACCAGCAGCCAGCCGGAGTCGCGGCACGAGCCCTCCCCGAGCCGCAGCGTCTCGTCGGGGGACTGGATGCCGGGCGCCATGCGCACGAGATAGCGGACCTCGCGGCGCAGCTGCTCGTTGAGCTTCACCAGGAAGTCGACCGTGGTCCCGCCGGGCGCGAAGCCGCCAGCGCGGAGCGCGGCCAGCCACTCGGTGAGCAGCGGCCCGGCCGGCTCCTGCTCGCGGTACGGCGCGAGCTCCGCGGCGAGCTGCGGCGGGTAGTCGAACGGGAAATGCTCGGCCCAGTGCTCGACGAAGAAGTCGAACGGGTTGATCACCGTCATGTCGGCGACGAGATCGACGGCGATGTCGAGCGCGCGCGCCTTCTCGGGGAAGACGTAGCGGGCGATGTAATTGCCGTACGCGTCCTGCTGCCAGTTGACGAAGTGCTTCTCCGGCGCGACGCGCAGGCTGTAGCTGTGGATCGGCGTCCGGCAGTGCGGCGCCGGGCGGAGCCGGATCTCGTGCGGCGAGAGGCTCACCGCCCGGTCGAACGAGTACAGCGTGCGGTGATGGAGCGCGACGCGGATCGTCATCGGGGAAGGGGGATGGGGGAGGGGAGATGGGAACTTCCCCCATCCACCGTTCCCGAGTCCCGGGGTCAGTCCTCCCAATAGGGATCGGGCAGCTGCGCGAACACCCGCCGCAGACCCTCGCCCCACTGGTGGTGGATCATCGTGAAGTACGGGTCGGTTTCGGTGATGCGGCGCTGGATCTGGATCCGGAGCGAGTCCTTCGCGTAGGTGACGAGGTCGATCGGCAGCCCGACCGACACGTTCGAGCGCATGGTCGAGTCGAACGAGATCAGCACGCACTTGGTCGCGTCGATCACGCTGGTCGAGCGCTTGACGACGCGGTCGATGATCGGCTTGCCGTACTTCGTCTCGCCGACCTGGAAGAACGGCGTGTCCGGCGTCGCTTCGATGAAGTTGCCTTCCTGGTAGAGCATGAACAGGCGCTGCGGCTCGCCCTTCACCTGCCCGCCCAGGATGAAGTTGGCGCTGGCGTCGATGTTGTTCTGCGTGAGATAGGCGGCGTCGCGCCGTTTCACCTCCCGCAGACATTCGCCGAGCAGCGTCGCGACGTCGAACAGCGACTCCACGCTCCAGATGTTCGGCGAGCCGTCCCCGCGCTTGGCGTTCTGGTCGAGGAGGTTGATCGCGTTCTGCGTCACCGACAGGTTGCCGGAGGACATGATGACCAGGACCCGGTCGCCCGGCCGGTCGTACACCGTCATCTTGCGGAAGCTGGAGACGTGGTCTACGCCGGCGTTCGTCCGCGAGTCGGAGGCGAACACCATGCCGGCGTCGAGCAGCACGCCCACGCAGTACGTCATCGCGCTTCGGACCGGATCGTCACGACGGCGATTCTAGCAGCGCGCGGGCGGCGCCGCGGCCGTCACTGGTAGGTCGGGACAAGGAAATGCTTGTCGAGCTCGCGGTTGAGCGCGCCGGTCTGCTCGAGGAACTGCATCAGGTACTCGTGCAGGCCGATCCGGAAGATGCGCTCGGTTTTGCCGTAGTGGAGCTGCGCGTGGATCTCGCCCGCCAGGCGCTCGGGCTCGAGCCGCTCCTGGTCGCAGAGGTCCTGCAGGATCTCGTAGATCGCGTTCATGCAGGCGTGGAGGCTCCGCGGCACGTCGTCGCGCAGGATCAGGAGCTCGGCGACGCGCAGCGGCGTGATGACGTCGCGGTAGATCTGGCGATAGGAGCTGAACGCCGACAGCGACCGCAGGAGCGCCGACCACTGGTAGTAGTCGACGGCGCCGCCGACGTCGTGCACGCTCGGCAGCAGCGTGTGGTACTTGACGTCGAGGATGCGGGCGGTGTTGTCGGCGCGCTCGAGGAAGGTCCCGAGGCGGATGAAGCGGTAGCCCTCGTCGCGGATCATGGTGCCGAAGGTGATGCCGCGGAACAGGTGCGAGCGGTCCTTCACCCAGTCGAAGAACTCCGAGATGCTGCGCGCGGTGATGTGGCCGAAGGTCTTGGCGCGCATCTGGAGCCAGGTCTCGTTGAGGCTCTCCCACATCTCGATCGTGATCGCGCCGCGCTGCCCGCGGGCGTTCTCGCGCGCGGTCTGGAGCGACGAGTAGATCGACGACGGGTTGGACGCATCGAGCACCATGAAATGGAGGACGTTCTCCGGCGAGAGCTCGGCGTAGCGCTGGTAGTAGCTCGTCGCGATCCCGGTGGTGATCAGCGGCAGGGCCCAGGGCTCGGCCCATTTCTCGCCCGGCTCCATCACCCGGTACGGCAGGAGCGACATGCGATAGGTGACGTCGAGCATGCGCGCGGTGTTCTCGGCGCGCTCCATGTGGCGCGACATCCAGTAGAGATCGTTGGCGGTCCGGCTCAGCATGGCAACATCTCAACGCAAAGACGCAGAGGTTCGCGAAGGACGCAAAGAAGAACGCTTCAAATGAGGATTCTCTGCGCCCTTTGCGAGCCTCTGCGTCTTTGCGTTTTCTTTTCTCAGCGCTCGAGCACCCAGGTGTCCTTCGTCCCGCCGCCCTGCGCCGAGTTGACGACGAGCGACCCCTCCTTCAGCGCGACGCGCGTGAGGCCGCCCGGCACCATGCGCACCTCCTTGCCCGACAGCACGAACGGGCGCAGGTCGATGTGGCGCGGCGCGATGCCCTCCTCGGCGAAGGTCGGGCAGGTCGACAGCGTGAGCGTCGGCTGGGCGATGTATTTCTCCGGGTTCGCGAGGATGCGCTCGCGGAACTCGGCGCGCTGGGCCATGGTCGACGCCGGCCCCACCAGCATGCCGTAGCCGCCTGACCCGTGCACCTCCTTGATCACGAGCTCCTGGAGGTGCTCGAGGGCGTAGTGCATCTCCTCCTGCTTCCGCAGCTGCCAGGTCGGCACGTTCTTCAGGATCGGCTTCTCGCCGAGGTAGTACTCGATCACTTCCGGGACGTGCGGATACATCGACTTGTCGTCGGCGACCCCGGTGCCGATCGCGTTGGCGAGCGTGACGCGTCCCACCCGGTAGGCGGAGAACAGCCCCGGCACGCCGAGCAGCGAGTCCGGGCGGAACACCTGCGGATCGAGGAAGTCGTCGTCGATGCGCCGGTAGATCACGTCGACGCGCTTCGGCCCGCGGGTCGTGCGCATGTAGACGGTCTGGTCGCGCACGACGAGGTCCTGGCCCTCGACCAGCTCGATCCCCATCTGCTGGGCGAGAAACGTGTGCTCGAAGTACGCGGAGTTGTACGCCCCCGGCGTGAGCAGCACGACCGTCGGGTCGGACACGCCCTCGGGCGCGACCTGCCGCAGCGTGTCGAGCAGCACGTCCGGGTAGTGGTCGATCGGCGCGACCTCGTCGCGCGCGAACGCCTCGGGGAAGAGCCGCATCATCATCTTGCGGTTCTCGAGCATGTACGACACGCCCGAGGGCACCCGCAGGTTGTCCTCGAGCACGTAGAACTCGCCTTCGCCCGCGCGCACGATGTCCACCCCGGCGACGTGCGCGTACGTCCCCCCGGGGACGCGCATGCCCTGCATGACCGAGCGGTACTGGGCGTTCTCCAGCACCTTGCGCGCCGGGATGATCCCGTCCTTGAGGATCGCCTGCTCGTTGTAGACGTCGCGCAGGAAGAGGTTCAGCGCCCGCACGCGCTGCGCGAGCCCGCGCTCGAGGAGCTGCCAGTCCGCCGCCGGGATGATCCGCGGGATGATGTCGAACGGGATGAGGCGCTCGGCGCCCGCGTCCTCGCCGTACACCGCGAACGTGATGCCCACCCGCTGGAACAGGACGTCGGCTTCCTGCCGCTTCTGCGCGAGGTGCTCGGGCGGCAGCCGCTCGACCCACTCGGCGTAACGCCGATAGTGCGGCTGCACCTCGCCGGTGAGGCCGCGCATCTCGTCGAAGAACACTCCGGGCGTCGCCGTCACGAAAGACCTCGGGGAGCGCTCAAGTCTAGCGCACCGTCGGAGCGCCGGAGCAATGCTCGTGCCACCGCATGCTGGCCGCCGGGGACCGCGCGACGCGATTTTCCGCACCGCCGGAGTGCAGGCGGGCGCGGGGTGGTGCGCGAGGGGCGGCGGCCGATTGCTATACTCGCCCGGCAGCAAGGCCCGCAGGCCGATGACCCGCAGGATCACCGCCACCATCACGGTCGAAGGCGACGAGGCGCTCCTCGCCGGCTACCGCAGGCGCGTCAACGAGTTGCTCGACGCCGAGTCGGGCGAGTATCGCGAGCTGCACGCGCCGCGGCGGCTCGACTACCGGCTGAAGGCCGACGGGGTACCGTATCCGGCATTCGTCCTGCCCTCGGCCGACTTTCCGCAGCTCGTCGTCGAGGTCGAGTGGGAGCATCCGGACGGCGCCGCGAGCGGACGCGCGACGATCCAGGCCGGGCGGCTCACGCAGCAATCCACGCGAGCCGCCGGCGCCGAGGCGAGCTGCGAGCTGCGCGCCGATGCCGACGGCACGCTCGTGCTCGCGGTGGTCTGCCGGCGCCGGAGCAAGGGCGAGTGGATCGGCTACGCCGTGACCGCGACCCAGCACGCGAGGTTCCGGGCCGAGCGCCGCGGTGCGGCCGACGTCCTCGAGGCGACCGACGGGGTGGACCCCGAGTGGGCCGAGCGCTGGACGATCGCGGGCGAACGCGTCGCCTACGCGGAGCTCGACCCGCGGGAGCCGGTCGATGAGCGCCTGCTCGGCGAGCTCGATCGGCTGGCGACCGATTTCGCCGCCGAATGGCTCTGGTTCGCCGACGGCACGCCCGAGGAGACCGTGGTCGAGCGGCAGCGCTACGAGCGCTACGGCTTCAAGGTGAACCCGGCGAACGTCCGGGCGCAGAAGCTCAAGACCGTCCTCGCGCAGACCGCGAGCGGCGGCTTCGAGCTCGCGATCGCAGATCCCGAGGCTGCCGCGATCGCCGCGCTGCTGGCGCGGCATTGGCTGCAGACCGCTCGGCACTGAACGCAGCGGAGAGGACGACACGATGGGCAACTACCGCGATGACCCGGCGCTCGTCGCCGGCCTGGTGCAGGACGACCAGGTTCACCGCGACGTCTACATCGATCAGGAGATCTTCGACCTGGAGATGGAGCGTTTGTGGTCGCGCACCTGGATCTACGTCGGTCACGCCAGCCAGGCCCCGCGGCCGGGCGACTACATCACCGCCGGCGTGGCCACCCTGCCGGTGATCATGGTGCGCCATACGGACGGCGCGCTGAAGGTGCTGATGAACCGCTGCGCTCACAAGGGTACGCGGGTGGTGACCGACGCCGCGGGCAGCGTCGGGCGCGCCTTCCGCTGCCCGTACCATTCCTGGGCCTACCGGACCGACGGCACGCTGATCGGGACGCCGCTGCCGCGCGGCTACGACGGCACGCGACTGCACGAGTGCTCGGCGGCGAAGGGGCTCGCGCCGGTGGCCGCGACCGCCGAGTACCGCGGGTTCGTATTCGCGCGGTTGTCGGCGAGCGGGCCGTCGTTCCAGGACTACTTCGGCGAGTCGCTCTCGTCGATCGACAACATGGCCGACCGCTCGCCGGAAGGCGAGCTCGAGATCGCCGGCGGTTGCCTGCGCTACATGCACAACTGCAACTGGAAGATGTTCATCGAGAACCTCAACGACACCATGCATCCGATGGTGGTCCACGAGTCCTCGGCCGGCACCGCGAAGCGGCTCTGGGAGGGCAAGCCCGCCACCGAGCCCAAGCCGATGGCGATCGAGCAGTTCGTCCCGTTCGTGTCCGACTACAAGTTCTTCGACGACATGGGCGTGCGGGTGTTCGCCAACGGCCACAGCTACACCGGCGTCAACTTCTCGATCCACTCGCACTACTCCGCGATCCCGGGGTACGAGGAGATGATGAAGCGGGCCTACGGCGAGGAGCGCGCCAAGAAGATCCTCGGCACCGCGCGCCACAACACGGTGTACTACCCCAGTCTCACCATCAAGGGCGCGATCCAGTCGATCCGCGTCGCGCGCCCGCTCGCACCGGACCGCACGCTGATCGAGTCCTGGACGTTCCGGCTCAAGGGGGCGCCGCCGGAGCTGCTGCAGCGGACGCTCATGTACACGCGGCTCATCAACTCGCCGATGTCGGTGGTCGGCCACGACGACCTGTATTCCTACCGCTCGATCCAGGAGGGCCTGCGCTGCACCGGCAACGACTGGGTGAGCCTGCACCGCGACTTCCGCCCCGAGGAGATCGGCGCCGCCGACCTCACTGCGAACGGCACGAGCGAGATCTCGATGCGCAACCAGTTCCGCGCCTGGGCGCGCTACATGGCCGCCGCGCCGGGCAGCGCCGCATGAGCCCCGCCGGGCCGCCCCCGGGAGGGAAGACAGGGCCCCTCCCCCGTCTTGGGCGAACCCCGAGCGCGCTTTCGGCGCGAGGGTAATCCAATGAGCGCGCGCCCGAGCCGCGAGGAGATCGTCGACTTCGTGTACCGCGAGGCGCGCCTGCTCGACGAGAAGCGCTTCGACGAGTGGTACGAGCTGTTCACCGACGACGCCTACTACTGGGTCCCGTCCACGCCCGGCCAGGCCGACGGGCTCAACCACGTGTCGCTGATGTACGAGGACAAGCTGCTGCTGAAGCTCCGCGTCGAGCGCCTCAAGAATCCGAAGTCCTACTCGCAGCATCCGGAGAGCCGGCCTCACCACGTGCTGCAGCGGCCGGAGATCGAGTCGGAGGATGCCGCGGGGCGCGAGTGGGTGACGCGGACGCCGTTCGTCTACCTCGAGACGCGCGGCGACGACCAGCAGGTCTACGGCGGGGTGGCGTTCCATACGTTGGTGCTCGTCGACGGCCGGCTGCGCATCCGGCTGAAGCGGATCAACCTGGTCAACTGCGACGCCGCGCTGCCCTCGGTGCAGATGTTCCTCTGAGGCGGCGGGCATGGACCATCCGACAGCCCTGCTCACGGGCGGCAGCGCCGGCATCGGCGCCGCGATTCTCCGGCGGCTGCTCGATGCGGACTACGCGGTGGCCTCCCTCGATCGCGATCCCGGGACCCTGTCGCATCCCAGGCTGACGAGCGTGACGGTCGACCTCGCCGACGCCGCGGCGACGCGGCGGGCGGCGGAAAGCTGCGCCCGGGACCATCCGGCGACGGTGGTGATCCACAACGCCGGCGCGGTGCTGGAGCGTCCGCTCGAGGAAGTCCGACCGTCGGACGTGGACGCGCTCGTGGCGCTGCACCTCGCGGCGCCGATCGCGCTCGTCCAGGCCAACCTCCCGGCGATGAAGGCGGCGCGCTTCGGGCGGATCGTGCTCGTCTCGACGCGGGCCGTGCTCGGCCTCGCCAACCGCACGGTCTACGCCGCGACCAAGGCGTCGCTGCTCGGGATGTCGCGCACCTGGGCCCTGGAGCTCGGCCCGCACGGGATCACTTCGAACGTCGTCGCCCCCGGACCGATCGCCGACACCGCGGTGTTCCACAGCCTGATCCCGGCCGACAGCCCGAAGCTGCCGCGCATCATCGAGTCGATCCCGGCGCGACGGCTCGGGAAACCCGACGACGTCGCGCGCGCCGTGATGTTCTTCGTCGATCCGGCGGCCTCCTTCGTGACCGGGCAGACGCTGTTCGTCTGCGGCGGCACCTCGGTGGGCAGCATCGCCTACTAGCGCGCTGGCGTGAGCCTGCACCCCCGCCGCGACCAGGTCCTCTACGCCGGCCCCTCGGGGCTGCACCGGCTCTCCTACGTCGAATGGGGAGCGCCCGGCAATCCGCGGGCGCTCGTCTGCGTGCACGGCCTGACACGCTGCGCTCGCGACTTCGACCGGCTCGCGCAGGCGCTTGCGGAGCGCTACCGGGTGGTCTGTCCGGACATGCCGGGGCGCGGCGAGAGCGACTGGCTCCGGGAGCCGATGGACTACGCGACCTCGACCTACATCAATAGTGTGGTCACCTTGATCGCGCGGCTCGGCGTCGACGCGGTCGATTGGGTCGGCACCTCGATGGGCGGGCTGATCGGCATGGGGCTCGCGTCGCTCGACCCGACGCCAGTCCGGCGGCTGGTGCTGAACGAGGCGGGGCCGCTCGTTATGGCCGAGGCGCTCGACCGGATCGGGACCTACGTCGGCAAGGCGCCGCCGTTCCCCGACTTCGACGCGGCCGTGCGCTACATCCGCGCCATCAGCGCCCCGTTCGGACCGCACACCGACGACGAGTGGCGCTTCCTCACCGAGCACACGGTGCGCCGCGCGCCCGACGGCAGCTACCGGGTGCACTACGATCCGGCGATCGCGGTGCCCTTCGACGCGCAGACGCCGCACCAGGACCTCGAGCTCTGGGCGGCGTGGGACGCGATCCGCTGCCCGACCCTGGTGATCCGCGGCGAGCGCTCCGACCTCCTCACGCGCGCGACCGTGGAGCGCATGCGGACCACCGGCCCGCGCGCGGAGGCGGTCGAGTTCGCCGGCATCGGGCATGCGCCGACGCTGATGCACGACGACCAGATCGCGGTCGTCCGCGAGTTCCTGCTGCGCGGCTAGGCGCGAGGCGCCGCGGGTGACCGCGGTTAACGGCGTTTGTCGGCGTTCGCCTGCAATTGCTTTTCCGGCGGCGCGAGGCGCGCGGCGGGATCCTGCCGATAGAAGAGCTTCAGCTGCTCGTACAGGCCCGGGAACTCCTCCTGCAGAGCGTGCGGGTCGGTAAAGAAGGTCTCGCTCGCCACCGCGAAGAACTCCGCCGGATGCTCGGCCGCGTACGGATCGAGAAGCGTCTCGACGTCGCGCTCGACCATCCCGACCAGGCGCGCGTAGGCGGACTCCAGCGTCCGCTCCCACACGCCCGCGTCCATGTCGGCATGCGGCCGCGGATTGCCGTCGGCCTCGCCCTTCAGCATGTCGATCTTGTGGGCGAACTCGTGGATGACCACGTTGTACCCCGGCTCGCCGCCTTCCTCCGGCGGCGCCACCCCGAGGGCGACGTCCTCCCAGGACAGCAGCACCGGGCCGCCGGGCCAGGCCTCGCCCGAGAGGTCGTCCTCCCACTCGTGCATGACGCCGTCCTCGTCGAGCTCCTGGCGCCGGACGCGGAACTCGCTCGGGTACACGACGACGCCGATCCACCCGTCGTAGACGTCGAGCCCGAGGTTGAGCACCGGCAGCACGGCCTGCACCGCGATCGCGAGCCGGATCTCGTCGCTCAGCGCGAGGCCGCCCGCGCCGTGCATCTCCTTCTCGTGCAGGAACAGCAGCGCGAGCGAGCGCAGCCGCTCGAGCTCCGCGGCGCTCATTCCGCCGAGGAACGGCAGCCGGGCGGTGACGCGCTGCCACAGCGCGTCGTCGATTCGGGCGCGCTTGAGGAGGCGCCGGCGACGCCAGGTGCGGAACAGCGACATGCGGGAGCGGTCGAAGCGAACCGGAAGCGACAGATTATGACGGACGCCATGGACGGCGTCCGGTAACATTGTCCGCCTTCCTGCATTGCGTCTCCGCCGTGGTCACCGTCACCCAGCGACCTGCCGACGCCGTCGTCGCGGCGCAGCCCGCACTCGAGCCGGCACTCGCCGGCCTCGATGCGGCCGAGCGGGCGCTCGTCGAGCGCGCCGCCGCTTTCGCTGCGCCGCTCTATGCGGGTAAGCAGCTCGGGACCGGGGAGCCGCCGCTCGACCACGCCTACGGCCTCGCCGCGAATCTCGCCCAGCTTCGCCTCGACGCCGCGACCCGCGCGGCCGGGCTGCTGTTCGCCGCACCCGAGTACCTGCCGCACGCCGACGAGCAGCTCGCCGCGCGCGTCGACGCCGCCGTGGCGGCGCTCGTGAGCGGAGTCTGGAAGCTGAACCGCATGCGGGTCGTCACGCGGGGTCTCGCCGCGGTCGAGGAGAAAGGCAAGCAATCGCAGGCCGAGGTGCTGCGCAAGATGCTGCTCGGCATGGTCGAGGACATCCGCGTGGTGCTGATCCGGCTCGCGAGCCGCACCCAGACGCTGCGCTTCCTCGCCCGCGGACCGGACGAGCCGCGGCGCGAGATCGCGCGCGAGACGCTCGACATCTACGCGCCGCTCGCGAACCGGCTCGGGGTGTGGCAGCTCAAGTGGGAGCTCGAGGACCTGTCGTTCCGGTTCCTCGAGCCCGAGTTGTACAAGCGGATCGCCGGCGAGCTCGACGAGCGCCGCGACGAGCGGGAGGCGTTCATCGCCGAGGCGATCGCGACGCTCTCGCGGGCGATCGCCGCCGCGGGCATCAGCGCCGAGGTCACCGGCCGGCCGAAGCACATCTACAGCATCTACACCAAGATGCGCCAGAAGGGGCTCGAGTTCGCCGAGCTGCACGACGTGCGCGGGCTGCGCGTCCTCGTCGACACGGTCAAGGACTGCTACGCGGCGCTCGGGATCGCGCACGATCTGTGGCAGCCGATCCCGCGCGAGTTCGACGACTACATCGCGCGGCCGAAGGGCAACGACTACCGCTCGCTGCACACCGCGGTGGTCGGTCCGGACGGCCGCGCCCTCGAAGTGCAGATCAGGACGCACGAGATGCACCGCCATGCGGAGCTCGGCGTGGCGGCGCACTGGCGCTACAAGGAGGGCCGCGGCGGCAGGCGCGAGGCGTTCGACGACAAGATCGCCTGGTTGCGGCAGGTGCTCGCCTGGCGCGACGAGGTCGTCGACGCCGCGGAGTGGGTCGAGCAGTCGAAGCGCGCGGCGCTGGACGAGACCGTCTACGTCCTCACCCCGCAGGGCAGGGTGATCGACCTGCCGCGCGGCGCCACCCCCATCGACTTCGCCTACGCGCTGCACACCGACCTCGGACACCGCTGCCGCGGCGCGCGGGTCGACGGCGCGATGGCGCCGCTCGACACCAAGCTCGAGAACGGCCAGCGCGTCGAGATCGTCGCGGCGAAGGCGGGCGGGCCGTCGCGCGACTGGCTCAACCCGCAGCTCGGCTACCTCGCCAGCTCGCGCGCGCGGCACAAGGTGCGGCAGTGGTTCAACAGCGAGGAGCTCGCGCGCACGATCGCGGCCGGACGCGCCGCGGTCGAGCGCGAGCTCGCGCGCGAGGGCGCGACCAGCGTCAAGCTCGAGGCGCTCGCCGAGCGGCTCGGGTTCGCGGCCACCGACGAGCTCTTCGCCGCCGTCGGGCGCGAGGAGGTGGGCCCGAGGGCGCTGCAGGCGGCGGTCCGTGGACCGGCGCCGGCCGCGCCGCCGGCGGAGGAAGCGCTCGTCGCGAAGAAGAGCAAGGCCGGCGCCGCCGGCGTGCTCTTCGTCGGCGTGGACCGGCTGCTGACGCAGCTCGCGCGCTGCTGCAAGCCGGTGCCGCCGGACGCGATCGTCGGGTTCGTCACCCGCGGCCGCGGGATCTCCGTCCACCGCCGCGACTGCGCGAGCCTCGCGCACCTCCTCACCCGCCATCCCGAGCGCGGCATCGAGGCGCAGTGGGGCGCGCGCGCCGCGAGCGTCTTCCCGGTCGACATCGCGGTGCAGGCGCACGACCGCCAGGGGCTGCTGCGCGACGTGTCCGAGGTGCTCTCGCGCGAGCGGATCAACGTCACCGCGGTCAACACGCTCTCCCGCCGCCACGTCGCGACGATGTTCTTCACCGTCGAGGTGGAAGACCTCGACCAGCTCCGCCGGGCGCTGGCGCAGATCGCCGAGGTGTCGGGCGTCTTCTCCGCGTCGCGGCGCTAATGGAAGTCGAGCTCAAGCTGCTCGTCGCTCCCGAGGACCTCGACCGGGTCGAGCAGCATCCCGCGCTGCGGGGGCTGCGCCGCTGGGCCGGCCATCGGGACCACCTCGTCTCGGTCTACTACGACACCCCCGACTTCGACCTGGCGCGCGCGGGCGTCGCGCTGCGGGTGCGCCGCAGCGGCGATCTCTGGTTGCAGACGCTGAAGGCGGACGGGGAGGCGGTCGCCGGCCTGCACGCGCGCGACGAGCTGGAGTGGCCCGTCGCGGGCGACGCGCTCGATCTCGAGGCGCTCGACGGGTCGCGCTACCGCGAGCTCTTCGCCGCGCCGCAGGTCCGCGAGCGGCTCCAGCCGGTGTTCACGACCGAGTTCGACCGTGCCACCCGGCTGCTGTCGTTTCCCGACGGCACCGCCGCCGAGCTCGCGCTCGATCACGGCGAGATCCGCGCCGGCGCGCGCACCGCGCCGATTTCGGAGGCCGAGATCGAGCTGAAGAGCGGCGATGCCCAGCAGCTTTGCGCGCTCGCGCGCGAGCTGGCGCGCGACGTGCCGCTCCGGCTCGGTCACCTGAGCAAGGCCGAGCGCGGCTATGCCCTCGCCGGCGCGGCACCCGCCCGGCCGCAGAAGGCGCGGCCCGTGGTGCTCGGGCACGGCCTCTCGGCGGGGGCCGGCTTGCGGCGCGTTGCGGTCGCCTGCATCGCGCAGATGCAGGCGAACGAGGCCGGCCTGCTCGAAGGCCGTGATCCGGAGTACCTGCACCAGTTCCGCGTCGGCCTGCGACGGCTGCGCTCGTGCCTGGGGATCGTCGGAGTGGGCGTCGGAAAGGAGGCGATCGCGCCGCTCGCGGAGGAGCTGGGCGCGCTCGCGCGCGCGCTCGGGCCGGCCCGCGACTGGGACGTGTTCGCCACCGAGACGCTCGCGCGGCTCGCCCGCGAGTTCACCGCGGCCGAGGACCTGGACGCGTTCCTCGCCCGCTGCGCGGCGATCCGCCGCCGCCACGCCGAGACCGCGCGCGAGGCCGTGTCCTCGCCCCGCTACACGGCGCTGCTGCTCGCGCTCGGCGAGAGCTTCGCGCGGGACGATCTCGCCGCGCTGCGGCGCCCGCCGCCGGGCGAGCGCGCGGAGCCCGAGGCCGACGCGGTGCAGCTCTCGACCCCGGTCGGCGAGTTCGCCGCCGCCGTCCTCGACAAGCGTCACCGGCGCCTGCGCAAGCGCGGGGGCGACGTGCCCGACGCGCCGGCCGAGGAGCGCCACCGCATGCGGATCGCGGCGAAGAAGCTGCGCTACGCAGCGGAGTTCTTCGCCTCGCTCTATCCGCCCAAGCGCGTGCGCCGCTACGTCGACGCGCTCGAGGACCTGCAGGACATCCTCGGGGCGCTGAACGACGCGGCGGTCGCCGAGCGGCTGCTGGCCGAAGCCGCGGCCGCCGAAGCGGAGCCGGTCGCGCCGCGCGCCGAGGGTCTCGTGCGCGGCTGGATCGCGGCGACGGCGCGCCACGAGCTCGGGCGCTACCGGCGGGCGTGGCGCTCGTTCGAGGACGCGAAAGCGTTCTGGCGCTGAGCCGGCTCAGACGAACGCCGAACCGCCGTCCACCACGACCGTCTGGCCGGTCATGAAGGCGGCGTCGTCGCTCGCGAGGAAGCTCGCGGCGCCGGCGAGATCCTCGGGCACTTCGTCCCGCTGCAGGGCACGGCTCTTCACCACGACGTCGCGGTACTTCTCGATGTGGACCGGATGCGCGCGGATCCCGTCCGAGAGCGTGAACCCGGGCGCGAGCGCGTTCACCGTGATGCCGTGCGGCCCGAGCTCGCGCGCGAGCGCGCGCGTCAGCGCGATCACCGCGCCTTTGCTCGTGACGTAGTGGAGCATGAACGGGATCCCCTTCAGGGGGGCGCCGGACGCGAGGTTGATGATCCGACCGCCGCCGCGCCGCTTCATCTCGGGGACGCAGGCGCGGCAGGCGAGGAAGACCCCGAGCGTGTTCACCTCCATGACCCGCCGCCATTCGTCCGGGCGGATCGATTCGAACGGCTGGGGCTCGAGCGCCGAGAACAGCGCGGCGTTGTTGACGAGGATGTCGATCCCGCCGCAGGCGGTGCGCGCCTGCTCGACCATGCGGGCGAGATCGGCCTCGGAGGTCACGTCCGCGGTCACGGCGTGCGCGCCGCCGCCGAGCGCCGCCGCCGCCTCGGCCGCGCCGCGCACGTCGGCGATCACGACCTGCGCGCCGTCCCGCGCGAGCCGGGCGGCGAGCGCGCGGCCGATCCCCTGCGCCCCGCCGGTGACGATTGCAACTTTGCCCGCGAGCTTCATCACTGCCTCGTTGCTAGAGGAACCTGTCCGCAAGGACAAGCGCCCAGACGACCGCCACGTTGACCAGGCTGATGAAGACGGCAGCGCTGCCGAGATCCTTCGCCCGCTTCGCGAGCTGATGCTGATCGAGCGAGATCCGGTCGATCGCGGCCTCGATCCCCGAATTGAGCAGCTCGACGATCAGCACGAGCAGAATGCTCCCCACCATCAGCGCCTTGCCCGGCCCGCCGACATCGAGCAGCAGGGCGATCGGGATCAGCACGATCGCGAACCACACCTCCTGCCGGAAGGCCTCTTCGTGCCGAAAGGCCGATTCCAGTCCGTGCACCGAATAGACGCAGGCGTTGAGCACGCGCTGCACACCGGTCTTGCCCTTGAACGGACTCTCGCCCATCCACGTCTCCTCCGAACCGGATCACGAGGCGTGCGCAATGTAGCACGCCGCCACTGCGGTCTCGGAGGCCCGGGCGCTAGCCGACGTTCTCGCGCGCCAGCGCCTCGAGCAGCTCGTCCTGGGCGCTGTGGCGCGTCTTGCCGGGCTGCTTCCGGGTGTAGGTGCCGTCCGGCTCCATCTCCCACGCGAGCGCGTTGTCGCCGAGATACGCCTGCAGGCCCTCGCGGATGACCCGCGCCTTCAGCTTCTTGTCGAGCACCGGGAAGCCGATCTCGATGCGGCGGAAGAAGTTGCGGTCCATCCAGTCGGCGCTCGACAGGTAGACGACTTCCTCGCCGTCGGCGCGGAAGTAGAAGGTCCGGTGGTGCTCGAGGAACCGGCCGACGATGGAGCGCACCTTGATGTTCTCGGACAGGCCTTCGATGCCCGGGCGCAGCGCGCACACGCCGCGCACGATGAGATCGATCTTCACGCCCGCCTGCGACGCCTCGTACAGCGCCTCGATCGTGTCGGGCTCGAGGAGCGCGTTCATCTTCGCGATGATCCGGGCCTGCTTCCCGTCGCGCGCGAGCTGCGCCTCGCGGCGGATCGCCTCGATCACGCGCTGGTGCAGCGTGAACGGCGACTGCCAGAGATGGGTCAGCTTGCCGGCCTTGCCGAGGCTCGTGAGCTGGTTGAACACCTGGTTCACGTCGGCGCACACCTGGTCGTCGCACGTGAACAGGCTGAAGTCGGTGTAGGCGCGGGCGGTGCGCGGATGATAGTTGCCGGTGGCGAGATGGACGTAGCGGCGCAGCTTGCCGTCCTCGCGGCGCACGATCATCAGCATCTTCGCGTGCGTCTTGTGGCCGACGACGCCGTACACGACGTGCGCCCCGACCTCCTCCAGGCGCGCGGCCCAGTTGATGTTGGCCTCCTCGTCGAAGCGCGCCTTCAGCTCGACGACGGCGGTGACCTCCTTGGCCTTGCGCGCGGCGTCGATCAGGGCCTCCATCAGCACCGAATCGGTCCCGGTGCGGTAGACGGTCTGCTTGATCGCGACCACGTTCGGATCCTCGGCGGCCTCCTGCAGGAAGCGCACCACCGGCGCGAACGACTGATAGGGGTGATGCAGGAGGATGTCACCGGCGCGGATCGCGTCCATCATGTCCACGCGCTTGACGAGCGCGGCCGGGAATCCCGGCCGGAACGGCGGATACGCGAGATCCTCGCGGTCGACCTCGCTCGGCACCTGCATGAGCCGCACCAGGTTCACCGGCCCGTTCACCTGGTAGAGATCCTCCGCGCCGAGGCCGAACTGCTGCAGCAGGAACTCGGTCATCTGCGGCGGGCAGTCGTCGGCGACCTCCAGGCGCACCGCGTCGCCGAAGTGGCGCTGCGGCAGCTCGCCCTGGAGCGCGATCCGCAGGCTCTTGATGTCCTCCTCGTCGACGAACAGCTCGCTGTTGCGGGTCGCGCGGAACTGGTAGCAGCCGAGCGCGTTCATGCCGGCGAAGAGCTCCTTCACGTGCTCGTGCAGGATCGAGGTGAGGAAGACGAACGTCGTCGGATGGGCGCTCGAGAGCTCCGCCGGCAGCTTGATGATGCGCGGCAGGATGCGCGGCGCCTGCACGATCGCGATGCGCGCGTCGCGGCCGAACGCGTCGCGCCCCTCGAGCTCGACGGCGAAGTTGAGGCTCTTGTTGAACACGCGCGGGAACGGATGCGCGGGATCGAGCCCGATCGGCGTGAGCACCGGCATCATCTCGCGGAAGAAGTAGTCGCGGACCCAGGCGGCCTGCGCCTCGGTGAACTCGCTGCGGCGCAGGAACTTGATCCCCTCGCGCTCGAGCTCCGGCAGGATCGTGTCGTTCAGCAGCTGATACTGGCGGGCGACGAGCTCGTGGGCGATGCGGCTGATCGCCTGGAAGACCTCGCGCGGGGGCTTGCCGTCGGGATCGGCCCCGGGGAGGTTCATCTTGATCTGCTCCTTCACCCCGGAGACCCGGATCTCGAAGAACTCGTCGAGGTTCGACGAGACGATGCACAGGAACCGCAGCCGCTCGAGCAGCGGCACAGTGGCATCCTCGGCCTGCGCGAGCACCCGCCGCTGGAATTCGAGCAGCGCGAGCTCGCGGTTGAGGAAGTTGGCCTGGATGTGCCGCGGCGGCGGGGCGGTCTTGACGGCCATGTGCGCCCGCAGGTTAGAGACTGTTTTTTGCACGGATGTTGCGAGGGGGTGACAGCTTACACGCAATTGTCATCTTCACTCGCTAGACTGGTCAAACCGAACCGCAGAGCGAGCGAGCGAAGCCGCGCGCGGGCGCGGGCGGCGGGACGCGTGTCCCGCGCGTCCGGCCGGCCGGCGCCGACCGCTCACGAGCCCATGCAGACCGCCGCACACACTTCCCGGGACTTCGAAGCCGAGCTCGAGCACATCCGCACCCAGGTCCTGGAGATGGGCGGGATCGCCGAGTACCAGATCCGCTACGCCGTCGAAGCGCTGCGCCGCGGCGATGCCGCGCTGGCGAAGCGGGTGGCCGACGAGGAGCTGAAGGTGAACCAGCTCGAGCGCCGGATCGACGAGGCGTGCACGCACGTCATCGCGCGCCGCTCGCCCGCGGCCGGCGACCTGCGCTTCCTGACGATGGTCTACAAGACGATCACCGACCTCGAGCGGGTCGGGGACGAGGCGAAGAAGATCGCGCTCGTGGCGCGCGGGGTGCGCCTGAACGAGCGCACGAGCCCCGGCTTCCCCGAGATCCGCGTCGTCGCGGCGATGGTGATCGACATGCTGCGGCGCGCGCTCGACAGCCTGGCGCGCCTCGAGGCGCAGAGCGCGCCCGACGTGGTCCGCCAGGACGAGGAGGTCGACGAGTCGTTCAGGGCGCTGCTGCGCGAGGCCCTCACCTACATGATCGAGGACCCGCGCACGATCTCGCGGTCGATCGACGTCATCTTCGTCGCGAAGGCGCTGGAGCGGATCGGCGACCACGCGAAGAACATCTCCGAGTACGTGATCTACATGATCCACGGCAAGGACGTGCGGCACGTGACGCTGCAGGAGATCGAGGCCGCGGTGAAGTCCTGACGCGCCGGAGCGCGTGCCCCCGCCGGCGCCCGCGCCGCATTGCCGCGACGGCGCGGCGGTGCTATGGTTGGCGATCGTGCAATTCGACTCGCTCGCCGCCGTCGACCTCGGCTCGAACAGCTTCCATCTCCAGGTCGGCCGCGTCGTCGACGACCAGATCTACCTCCTCGACGGTCTCCGCGAGCCGGTGCGGCTCGGCGCCGGGCTGACGCGCGACAAGCGGATCGACCGCGCGACCCAGCTCAAAGCGCTCGAGGCGCTCGCCCGGTTCGGCGAGCGGCTGCGCGGGTTCCCGCCGGCGGCGGTGCGCGCGGTCGGCACGAACACGCTGCGCGTCGCCAAGAACGCCGCGCAGTTCATCGACGACGCGCAGTCCGCGCTCGGCTTCCCGATCGAGGTGATCTTTGGCCGCGAGGAGGCGCGCCTCATCTACCTCGGCGTCGCGCACAGCCTGCCGCCGGCGCCGCACCGCCGGCTGGTCGTCGACGTCGGCGGCGGCTCGACCGAACTCATCATCGGCACCGGCTTCGAGCCCGAGGCGACCGAGTCGCTGCCGATCGGCTGCGTGAGCTACAGCCTCCGGTTCTTCGCCGACGGCCGGATCGAGAAATCGGGCATGAAGCGCGCCGAGCTCGCCGCGTCGAACGAGATCGAGCGGATCGTCAGGGAGTACCGCCGCCGGGGCTGGAAGCAGGCGGTCGGCTCGTCGGGAACCGCGCGCTCGCTCGCCGCGATCCTCGCCGAGAACGGCTGGGCGAACGGCACGATCACCGCCGCGGGGCTCGACCGGCTGCGCTCGCAGTTCATCAAGGCCGGCGACGTGGCGCGGCTCGCGCTGCCGGGGCTCCGCGCCGACCGCGCGCCGATCCTCCCGGGCGGGCTCGCGATCATGATCGCGGCGTTCGCGGGCCTGGGGCTCGAGGAGATGGAGGTTTCCGAAGCAGCGCTGCGGCAGGGCGTGCTCTACGACCTGCTCGGGCGGGTCCAGCATCACGACCTGCGCGAGATGACCGTGAAGCAGTTCATGCGCCGCTATCACGTCGACGCGCCGCAGGCCGAGCGCGTCGAAGCCCTTGCGCGGGCGCTCTACCGCGAGCTCGCGGACAAGCCGCGCGAGAGCGACGAGCTGCTGCTCGCCTGGGCGGCGCGGCTGCACGAGATCGGCCTGTCGATCGCGCACGCCGGGCACCACAAGCACTCGGCGTACATCCTGTCGAACGCCGACATGCCCGGCTTCTCGAAGGACGAGCAGGCGCGGCTCGCCCGGATCGTGCTCGCGCACCGCGGGAAGCTCGCCAAGATCGAAGGGCTGCCCGCCCGCAGCGCCGACTGGGCGCTCATCTTCTGCCTGCGGCTCGCCGCGCTCGTCTATCGGAGCCGCGTCGACCTGCCGCTGCCGCGGCTCGCCGCGCGCGCGACCGACGGCGGGTTCCAGGTCGCGGTCGCGGGGAACTGGCTCGACGAGCATCCCCTGACCGTCGCGGCGCTCGAGTCGGAGGCGGAGGACTGGCGGACGGTGGGGATGCGCTTCGACGTGCGCCCGGTCGCCGCGGACCGCGCTCAGGCGACCGGCTGAAGGCGCGGGCTCGCCCGCGCCGCAAGCCGGCCGTCCCCGCGCAAGCGGGGACCCAGTACGGCGGTGACGCAAGGCCGTCCCCGGGGACCCGGTACAGCGCTCGGCAGCCGCGTTAAACCAGATCCGGCCCGATCACGGCCCGCAGCACCACCTGGCCGTTGCCGTTGCGCACGCGGCGGGTCAACCACCAGATCGCGCCCTTCTTGATCGGCCACTCGGCCTCGGCGTCGGTGAGGAGCAGGGCGGCGACCCGGCCAAGCGTCGGCTGATGCCCGACGACGACGACGGTCCCGCCGGCAGCGGGCCAGCCGGCCGCCTCGATCACGTCGGTCGCGGCGGCGCCCACGCCGATCTCGCGGGTCGTCGTGAACGGCTGCTCGAGCGCGGCCGCGGTCTGCTGGGCGCGCGTGGCCGGGCTCACCAAGATGTGCGCGCGCTTCGGCAGCCGCTCGCTCAACCAGGCCGCCATCGCTGCGGCCTGCTTGTGTCCCTTCTTGGTCAGCGCGCGCTCGGCGTCGGGCACGCCGTCCTCGGCTTCCGCATGCCGCCAGAGAATGAGGTCCATCGGCCGTCGCGCCGCCTCGCGTCAGCCGCCCGGCTTCGTGCGATACGGGCAATCGGCCTTGGTGCAGTCGGCGTAAAGATAGAGCGAGTGCTCGCGGATCGCGAACCCGCGGTCCTTGGCGACGCGGGTCTGGCGCTTCTCGATCTCGGCGTCGTAGAACTCCTCGACCCGGCCGCACTGCAGGCACACGAGATGGTCGTGATGGCTCGAGTCCTTGAGCTCGAAGACCGCCTTGCCCGATTCGAAGTGATGCCGCTCGAGCAGCCCCGCCTGCTCGAACTGCGTGAGCACGCGGTAGACGGTCGCGAGGCCGATGTCGAGCCCGTCCTTGATCAGCATCCGGTAGACGTCCTCGGCCGCGAGGTGGCGGACGGTGGACTTCTCGAACAGCTCCAGGATCCGCAGCCTCGGCACGGTCGCCTTGAGGCCGATGGTCTTGAGGTCGTGCGGGTTGCTCATCGCGGCGCGCCTGAGCGATCCGCTATCATACTGTTTTTGCTCCAGTCGATTACGAAAACGCGCCGTTGCGGCGCCCGCATGCGCCCACTCCTCCTGCTTCTACTCGCGCCGCTCGTCGCGCTCTCCGGCGCCTGCGTCCACCGGATGGAGATCCAGCAGGGCAACTTCGTGTCGCAGGAAGCCGCCTCGCAGCTCAAGCTCGGGATGACGAAGGATCAGGTGCGCTTCGTCCTCGGCACGCCGCTGCTCGCCGACATCTTCCATGCCGACCGCTGGGACTACGTCTACTGGCGCCGGCGGGAGAACTCGCGCGAGGTCGAGGAGCGCCGCTTCGCGCTGTTCTTCCGCGACGGCGCGCTGGTCCAGATCGAGGGCGACGTCATCCCCGCTCCCTCCCGCAGCACCGGCGCGCCGCAGAGCTCGCGATGAAGCTCGCGCTGGCCGGCGCCGCGGGACGGATGGGGCGCACCCTCGTCGAGGCGGTGCTCCGGTCCTCCGACCTCCAGCTGGCGGCGGCGCTCGAGGCGCCGGGTCATCCCCAGCTCGGCCGGGATGCGGGCGAGGCCGCCGGCGCGGCGTGCGGCGTCGAGATCACCGCCGACGTGCCCGCGGCGGTCGCCGCGGCGGACTGTCTCATCGATTTCACGCAGCCGGAGGCCACGCTCGCGCACGTCGCGGCCTGCGCCGCGGCCGGCGCGGCCGCGGTGGTCGGCACCACCGGCTTCAGCGCCGACCAGAAGGCCCGAATCGCCGAGGCGGCGCGCCGGATCCCGATCGTGATGGCGCCGAACTTCGCGGTCGGCGTGAACGCCGCGTTCAAGCTCGCCGAGCTCGCCGCCCGCATCCTGGGCGAGAGCTACGACGTCGAGATCGTCGAGGCCCATCACCGGCACAAGGTCGATGCGCCATCCGGGACCGCGCTGCGGCTGGGCGAGGCGGTCGCCGCCGCGCTCGGGCGGGATCTCGCCGCGTGCGCGGTCCACGGGCGCGAGGGCATCACCGGCGAGCGCGACCGGCGGACGATCGGGTTCCACGCGATCCGCGGCGGCGACATCGTCGGCGAGCACACGGTGGTCTTCGCGGGCGAGGGCGAACGGGTCGAAATCGCGGTGCGGTCCGGGAGCCGGATGACCTACGCGCTCGGCGCGCTGCGCGCCGCGCGGTGGCTCCCGGGCAGACGCCCCGGCCTGTACGACATGTTCGACGTTCTCGGCCTCAAGTGAGCCCGGCACCGCTCGCCGCGCTGCGGTGGCTGCTCGCCGCGGCCGCCGCCGCGCTGTGCGCGCCGGGCGCGCTGGCGCAGAAGGGCGCGGGCGACGTCGTCTTCGTGCCCACGCCGCAGGTCGTCGTCGACGCCATGCTACAGCTCGCCAACGTCGGGCCCGCCGACTTCGTCGTCGACCTCGGCTCGGGCGACGGCCGCGTCGTCATCGGCGCGGCGCGGCGCGGGGCGCGCGCGCTCGGCGTCGAGCTCGATCGCCATCTCCTCGCCATCGCGACCGAGCTGGCGCGCCGCGAGGGGGTCGCGGACCGGGCCACGTTCCGGGAACAGAACCTGTTCGAGACCGATCTTCGCCAGGCGACGGTGGTCACGACCTACCTGCTGCCGGAGATGAACGCGAAGCTCCGCCCGAAGCTGCTCGAGCTGCAGCCGGGGACGCGGGTGGTCGCGCACGACTATCACATGGGCGACTGGCTGCCGGACTGGCGCGAGACGCTGCCGGTGCCGGAGAAGACGGTCGGCAACCCGGGCGTGAGCTACATCTATCTGTGGTACGTGCCGGCCAAGGTCGCCGGGCGATGGCGCACCCGGATTCCGGTCGGGAGCGCCACGGCGGCGCTCGAGTTCCAGTTCGAGCAGCGGTACCAGGTCCTTACCGGGCGCGCGGATGCCGTCGGGGGCCGGCCGACGCGCCTGCAGACGCCGAGCCTGCGCGGCGACGCGCTCACGTTCCACCTCGAGCTCGGCCCGGGGCGCCCGCCGATCCGCTACGAGTTCCGCGGCAAGGTGGTCGGCGACGAGCTCGCCGGCACGCTGTTCGTCTGGGAGAACAACGTGCGCCGCGACCGCCCGTTCAAGGCGCAGCGCGTCGCGGCGACTCTGGAGTGAGCGGCAACGCGAAATCGCAGCCGACGCGCAGGTTGCGGAGGGTTTGAAAGGCGCCTCGGCGCCTTCGCGTTGAGGTGCACGCCGCGCTGCGGTATACTCGTGCGACTTCGAGACGGGACGGGCGCAAGCGCCTGTCCCGTTTTCGCATCGGATTGCAGCGTCAGTGCCCCCGTCGCCGTCGCCCGCCCTCCTCGCGCTCGCCGACGGGACGATTTTTCGCGGGCAATCGATCGGCGCCGACGGCGCGGCGGTCGGCGAGGTGGTGTTCAACACCGCGATCACCGGCTATCAGGAGATCCTCACCGACCCGTCGTACTGCGGACAGATCGTCACGCTCACCTATCCGCACATCGGCAACACCGGCGTCAACCGGGAGGACGAGGAGTCGCCGCGCGTCCATGCCGCGGGGCTCGTCATCCGGGACGCCCCGGCCCGGGCGTCGAGCTGGCGCGCGGAGCAGACGCTCCCCGAGTATCTGGTGTCGCGCGGCGTCGTCGCGATCGCCGGCATCGATACGCGCAAGCTGACGCGCATCCTGCGCGAGCAGGGGGCACAGAACGGCTGTCTGATGGCCGGGCGGGTCGAAGCGGCCGAGGCGCTCGCGAAGGCGCGGGCCTTCCCCGGGCTCGCCGGCATGGATCTCGCGAAGGCGGTCACGACCGAGAAGCCGTACGACTGGAACGCGGGCGGCTGGGAGCTCGGGCGCGGCTACCGGGCGCTCGATCGACCGCGGTTCCGGGTGGCCGCGTACGACTACGGCGTCAAGCGCAACATCCTGCGCATGCTCGTCGATCGCGGCTGCGCCGTGACGGTGTATCCCGCGCAGACGCCCGGGCGGACGGTCCTGGCGGCGAAGCCAGACGGGGTCTTCCTCTCGAACGGCCCCGGCGATCCGGAGCCGTGCACCTACGCGATCGACGCGATCCGCGAGATCCTCGACCGCACGCAGGTCCCGGTGTTCGGGATCTGCCTCGGGCATCAGCTGATGGGCCTCGCGTCGGGGGCGAAGACGGTCAAGATGAAGTTCGGCCACCACGGCGCGAACCATCCGGTGAAGGACCTCGACACCGGCCAGGTGATCATCACCAGCCAGAATCACGGCTTCGCCGTCGATCCGGCCACGCTGCCCGCCCATCTCCGCCCGACCCACGTGTCGCTCTTCGACGGCAGCCTGCAGGGGCTCGCGCGCACCGATCGCCCGGCGTTCTGCTTCCAGGGTCACCCGGAGGCGAGCCCGGGCCCGCACGACATCGGCTATCTCTTCGACCGCTTCGCGCAGCTGATGGAACGCCGAAAAGGATGAACGCAAAGACGCAAAGAACGCAATGGACGCCAAGAACTCAATGTTCTTCTTTGCGGCCCTTCGTGTCCTTTGCGCCTTTGCGTTGAGATCTTTTGATGCCTAAGCGCACCGACATCAAGAGCGTCCTGATCATCGGCGCCGGGCCGATCGTCATCGGCCAGGCGTGCGAGTTCGACTACTCCGGCGCGCAGGCGTGCAAAGCGCTGCGCGCGGAGGGCTACAAGGTGGTCCTGGTCAACTCCAACCCCGCGACCATCATGACCGATCCGGAGATGGCCGACGTCACGTACATCGAGCCGATCACCTGGCAGGTGCTCGAGACGATCATCGCGGCCGAGCGGCCCGACGCGCTCCTGCCGACGATGGGCGGGCAGACCGGCCTCAACTGCGCGCTCGATCTCGCCAAGCACGGCGTGCTCGAGCGCTACGGCGTCGAGCTGATCGGCGCGAGCCGCGCGGCGATCGACAAGGCCGAGGACCGCGAGCAGTTCAAGCTCGCGATGCAGCGCATCGGCCTCGACTGCCCGCGCTCCGCCCTCGCGCACTCGATGGAGGAGGCGCTCCAGGTCCAGGGCGCGATCGGCTTCCCGGTGGTGATCCGGCCCTCGTTCACGCTCGGCGGCTCGGGCGGCGGGATCGCCTACAACCGCGAGGAGTTCGTCGCGATCTGCGAGCGCGGGCTGGACGCCTCGCCGACCCACGAGCTCCTGATCGAGGAGTCGGTCAGCGGCTGGAAGGAATTCGAGATGGAGGTCGTGCGCGACCGGCGCGACAACTGCATCATCGTCTGCTCGATCGAGAACCTCGACCCGATGGGCGTGCACACCGGCGACTCGATCACGGTGGCGCCGGCGCAGTCGCTCACCGACAAGGAGTACCAGCTGCTGCGCGACGCCTCGATCGCGGTGCTGCGCGAGGTCGGCGTCGACACCGGCGGGTCGAACGTCCAGTTCGCGATCAACCCGGCCGACGGCCGGATGCTCGTCATCGAGATGAACCCGCGCGTCAGCCGCTCGTCCGCGCTGGCGTCGAAGGCGACCGGCTTCCCGATCGCCAAGATCGCGGCGAAGCTCGCGGTCGGCTTCACGCTCGACGAGCTCGCGAACGACATCACCAGCGGACCCGATGGAAAAAGCGCGCCCGCCTCGTTCGAGCCGACGATCGACTACGTGGTGACGAAGGTGCCGCGGTTCGCCTTCGAGAAGTTCCCGCAGGCCGACATCCGGCTCACCACCCAGATGAAGTCGGTCGGCGAGGTGATGGCGATCGGACGCACCTTCCAGGAGTCGCTGCAGAAGGCGCTCCGCGGGCTCGAGGTCGGCGCCGACGGGCTCGACGAGAAGACGACCGACCTCGAGGTGATCGACGTCGAGCTCGGCGACGCCGGGCCCGAGCGCATCTGGTACGTCGCCGACGCGTTCCGCTGCGGGCTGGCGCTCGACGACATCCAGCGCACGACCCAGATCGACCCGTGGTTCCTCGCCGAGATCGAGGACCTGGTGCGGCGCGAGCGCGCGCTCGCCGGACGCACGCTCGACGCGCTGTCGAAGGAGGAGCTCTTCGAGCTCAAGCGCTGCGGCTTCTCCGATCGTCGGCTGGCGAAGCTCCTCGGCGCGACCGGGGCGGCGGTCCGGGCCCGGCGCGTCGCGCTCGGCGTTCGCCCGGTCTTCAAGCGGGTCGACACCTGCGCCGCCGAGTTCGCGACGAAGACCGCCTACCTCTACTCCACCTACGAGGAGGAGTGCGAGGCCGCGCCGACCGACCGCAGGAAGATCATGGTGCTCGGCGGCGGCCCGAACCGCATCGGCCAGGGGATCGAGTTCGACTACTGCTGCGTGCACGCGGCGTTCGCGCTCCGGGAGGACGGGTTCGAGACCATCATGGTCAACTGCAACCCGGAGACGGTCTCGACCGACTACGACACCTCCGATCGGCTCTACTTCGAGCCGCTCACCCTCGAGGACGTGCTCGAGATCGTCGACCGGGAGCGGCCGCTCGGGGTGATCGTCCAGTACGGCGGTCAGACGCCGCTCAAGCTCGCGCGCGACCTCGAGCGCGCCGGCGTGCCGATCGTCGGCACGACGCCCGACAAGATCGACGTCGCCGAGGATCGCGAGCGGTTCCAGCGGCTGCTGCACGACCTGGGCCTGAAGCAGCCGGCGAACCGCACCGCGCGCGCCGAGGACGAGGCGCTCGCGGCCGCGCAGGAGATCGGCTACCCGCTGGTCGTGCGCCCGAGCTACGTGCTCGGTGGTCGCGCGATGGAGATCGTCCATGAGCAGCGCGATCTCGAGCGCTACATGCGGGAGGCGGTCAAGGTCTCGAACGACTCGCCAGTGCTGCTCGACCGGTTCCTGAGCGCCGCGAGCGAGGTCGACGTCGACGCGGTGAGCGACGGCCGCCGGGTGCTGATCGGCGGGATCATGGAGCACATCGAGCAGGCGGGCGTGCACTCCGGCGACTCGGCGTGCTCGCTGCCGCCGTTCTCGCTCGCGCCCGAGCTCCAGGACGAGCTCCGCCGGCAGACGACGGTGCTCGCCAGAGCGCTCGACGTCGTCGGGCTCATGAACGTCCAGTACGCGATCCAGGGCGGCGCCGTGTACGTCCTCGAGGTCAACCCGCGGGCCTCGCGCACGGTGCCGTACGTCTCGAAGGCGACCGGGCTCGCGCTCGCCAAGATCGCCGCCCGGTGCATGGTGGGGCGGTCCCTCGACGAGCAGGGCGTGCGGCGCGAGGTCGTCCCGCCGTACTTCGCGGTGAAGGAGGCGGTGTTCCCGTTCATCAAGTTCCCCGGCGTCGACACGATCCTCGGCCCGGAGATGAAGTCGACCGGGGAGGTGATGGGCGTCGGCCGCTCCTTCGGCGAGGCGTTCGTCAAGTCGCAGCTCGCGGCGGGGATCCGGCTGCCGAAGGGCGGGAAGGCGTTCGTGAGCGTGCGCGACGCGGACAAGCCGGCGGCGGTGGCAGTGGCGCGGGGCCTGCACGAGCTCGGGTTCGCCCTGGTCGCCACGCGCGGGACCGCCGCCGCGATCGCGGCGGCCGGGCTGCCGGTCGTGACGGTCAACAAGGTCACCGAGGGCCGCCCCCACGTGGTCGACATGATCAAGAACCGGGAGCTCGACCTGATCGTGAACACGGTCGACGAGCGGCGGACGTCGATCGCCGACTCGCGCTCGATCCGCACCACCGCCGTGCAGCAGCGGATCACCTACTACACCACCGTCGACGGCGCCCGGGCGGCCTGCGAGGGGCTACGCCACGTGGAATCGTTGGTGCCCTACGCGCTGCAGGACTTGCACCGGCGGCTCGAGGCCGCTTAACATCGGGTCTAAGAGGCCCCCGGTTCCCCCGGGGGTTCGCTTTTGGCGCAAGCCGAAACACGGGGGCACACCCCCGTGGCGATCCCCTAAGTCATTCATGGCGCTTCGGATAATGGCGAAGATTCCGCTGACCGTGACCGGCGCGAAGCGGCTCAAGGACGAGCTGCACCGCCTGAAGACGGTCGACCGGCCGGCGATCATCACGGCGATCGCGGACGCGCGCACCCACGGCGACCTGTCGGAGAACGCCGAGTATGCCGCGGCGAAGGAGCGGCAGGGGTTCATCGAGGGCCGGATCTCGGAGGTCGAGGCGAAGCTCGCCAACGCCATGGTGATCGACCCCAAGCTGATCGATGCCGACGGCCGGTGCGTCTTCGGCTCGACGGTCGAGCTCGAGGACGCCACCTCGAGCGACGTCGTCACCTACCAGATCGTCGGCGAGGACGAGGCCGACATCAAGCAGGGGAAGCTCTCGATCACCTCCCCGATCGCCCGCGCGCTGATCGGGAAATACCCCGGGGACCAGGTCGAGGTGCAGACCCCCGGCGGGGTGCGGGCGTTCGAGATCATGGACGTCCGCTACGAATAGTTATCCCGTCTCGCGGCGCGAGTACGGGATAACTGTCCGCGTTGGAGCGTCGCACAAAGCGCGACGCTCAACGCGGACGAAATTTGCCGCGGCGGGGGTTGGGGGTGCGAGCAGGTCTGGACGCCTGCGCCCGCTGCTCGGGCAGACGCCGGGACCTGGGCAGCCGTGCCGGTTGCGGCTTCTGGGGCTCGTTCTGCGGCCGCTCCCGATAGATGACCAGGACCCGCCCGATGTGCTGGACCGGCGCGGCATCGACCGCGGCGCAGACCTCCGCGAGCAGCCGCTCGCGGGCGCCGCGGTCCTCGCCCATCACCCGGAGCTTGATGAGCTCGTGGGCGGTGAGCGCGCGATCGGCCTCGGCGAGCACCGCCGGCGTGAGGCCATCGGCACCGATGAGCACGACGGGGTGCAGGCGGTGGGCGCGGCCCCTGAGCGCCTGACGCTCGGCGGCCGTAAGCTCTTTCACGCGGACTCCTTCCCGCGGCGCATTCTAAGTGACGCGCTCCAAGACCAGGACCTGGATCGAGCGGCACGTTGCCGACCCGTACGTGAAACGCGCGAGGTCGCTCGGGTACCGGTCGCGGGCGGCGTTCAAGCTCCTCGAGATCGACGCTCGCGACCGCCTCTTCGCCGCCGGCCAGGTCGTTGTCGATCTCGGCGCCGCGCCCGGTGGCTGGTCGCAGGTCGCGGCCGAGAAGACCGGTGCCGGGGGACGCGTCGTGGCCGTGGACCTGCTCGACATGGATCCGATCCCCCGCGTCGCCTTCATCAAAGGCGACTTCGCCGAGGAGCGCGTCCTGCGCGAGATCGAGCGCGCGCTCGCCGGGCGCCCCGCCGACCTTGTCCTTTCGGATCTTTCGCCCAATCTATCGGGGGTGGCCGCCACCGACCAGGCCCGCAGCATCGAGCTCGCCGAGCGCGCGCTCGCGTTCGCGGCCGCCCACCTGAAGCCCGGCGGCGCGCTCCTGCTCAAGGCGTTTCAAGGCGTCGGCTTCCCCGAGCTGCTACGCCGCAGTCGGGCGAGCTTCGAGCGGGTTGCCGCGCGCAAGCCCGACGCCTCGCGCAGCCGGTCGAGCGAGATGTATCTGGTCGCGCGCGGACCGCGGATCCCGTGCTGACCGTCGGGGTTTTGCGACAGGTTTCCTTGCGTCCAGTGGGGGGCTTTGGGCGTAAAATCCCTTACGTCCGCGCGCCCGGCGCGCCGGCGGTTTGCGAGGAGCGACGTTGAACAATCTCGTGAAGAACCTGGTGATCTGGCTGGTCATCGGGCTGGTGCTGATGACGGTCTTCAACCAGTTCAACACCCGCTCGAGCGCCCAGGCGCCGATGCCGTACTCGGTCTTCGTCGAGGAGGTCAAGGCGGGCAAGATCAAGAGCGTCACCAACGAGGGGCGCATGCTCAAGGCGGTGACGACCGAGGACAAGCGCGTCACGAGCTACTCGCCCGGCGACATCTGGCTGATCAACGACCTGCTGAAGTACGGCGTCAAGGTCGAGGCCAAGCCCGAGGAGGAGCCCTCGCTCCTCATGAACATCTTCGTCAGCTGGTTCCCGATGCTGCTCCTCATCGGCGTGTGGATCTTCTTCATGCGCCAGATGCAGGGCGGCGGGCGCGGCGGCGCGTTCAGCTTCGGCAAGTCGCGCGCGCGCATGCTCGACGAGTCGAACAACAACGTCACCTTCGCCGACGTCGCCGGCTGCGACGAGGCGAAGGAGGACGTCGCCGAGCTCGTCGACTTCCTGCGCGACCCGTCGAAGTTCCAGAAGCTCGGCGGCCGCATCCCGAAGGGCGTGCTGATGGTCGGCAGCCCCGGCACCGGCAAGACGCTGCTCGCGCGCGCGATCGCCGGCGAGGCGAAGGTGCCGTTCTTCTCGATCTCCGGCTCGGACTTCGTCGAGATGTTCGTCGGCGTCGGCGCGGCGCGGGTGCGCGACATGTTCGACCAGGCGAAGAAGCACGCGCCGTGCATCGTGTTCATCGACGAGATCGACGCGGTCGGCCGCCAGCGCGGCGCCGGCCTCGGCGGCGGGAACGACGAGCGCGAGCAGACGCTGAACCAGCTGCTCGTAGAGATGGACGGCTTCGAGGGCACCACCGGCGTGATCGTCATCGCCGCGACCAACCGGCCCGACGTCCTCGACCCGGCGCTGCTGCGCCCCGGCCGGTTCGACCGCCAGGTGGTCGTGCCGCTGCCGGACATCCGCGGCCGCGAGCAGATCCTGCTCGTCCACATGCGCAAGGTCCCGCTCGCCCCGGACGTCAAGGCCGACATCCTCGCGCGCGGGACGCCGGGCTTCTCCGGCGCCGACCTCGCGAACCTGGTGAACGAGGCGGCGCTGTTCGCGGCGCGCGCGAACAAGCGCCTGGTCGACATGGACGACTTCGAGCGCGCCAAGGACAAGATCATCATGGGCGCCGAGCGCCGGTCGATGGTCATGCCCGAGGAGGAGCGCCGGAACACCGCCTATCACGAGTCGGGCCACGCGGTGGTGGCGAAGCTGCTGCCGAAGACCGACCCGGTGCACAAGGTCACGATCATCCCGCGCGGGCGCGCGCTCGGGGTCACGATGCAGCTGCCCGAGCAGGACCGCTACAGCCAGGACCGCGAGCGGCTGCTCAACGCCATCGCGGTGCTGTTCGGCGGCCGGATCGCCGAAGAGGTGTTCATGAACCAGATGACCACCGGCGCGGCCAACGACTTCGAGCGCGCGACCGAGATCGCGCGGCGCATGGTCACGCAGTGGGGCATGTCGGACCTCCTCGGCCCGATGGTGTACGGCGAGAACGAGGGCGAGATCTTCCTCGGCCGCTCGATC
>Ga0187892_10000521_pt1 | contig 99925 bp, 91 predicted proteins | sample MA1701073metaG_FD_139345 | JGI IMG/M metagenome (GOLD analysis project Ga0187892, IMG submission 139345) | Bio-ooze microbial communities from a basaltic lava cave in the Kipuka Kanohina Cave System on the Island of Hawaii, USA - MA170107-3 metaG ... | reverse complement strand
GAGCGGCTGATGCATTCAGACCTGGATGGCCCGGCGAACATCGGTAGCCCCGAGTATGTGACGGTTCGACAGCTGGTCGAGGCCGTCATCGCCATCAGCGGGAAGCGGCTTCGCGTGCAGTATGTCCCTGGACCCACCGGAGTGCGGTCTCGCAACTTCAGTAACGCCCGGATTTACTCCCTCGGGTGGCGTCCGAAGACGTCGCTCCGCGACGGCCTTGGCATTACGTACGGGTGGATCGAACAGCAGGTGCGGAACGGCTCGCGTCTGTGAGGTGCGAAGGGCCAGGTCCAGCGAAGTTTTAGCGGTGAAAGTTCCGCTCGCGCTTGTGACGCTCCTCGTGGGCGAGGCAGGCTTCGTTTCCATCCTCACAGACGATGACGTGACGCATCGTGTAGCAGCCGGCCACGCGGCCCGTCCGGATGCTGCGCCCCTCCTCAGCGGCCCAGCGCGCTTCGCTCAGCGCGACGTCGCCGCCAAGGTTGGCGCAGAGGTTCCGGCTCACCCCGTCGCTCCGGGCAAAGATGTAGAGGGTATCGCCCGTCGCTTTGACTCTGAGGTCGTGGCCGGAGAAGAGGGCCGATCCGCACCCCGAAAGGACCATGGTTAGGACGACCAGGCCGACCGCTTTCCGCTTGAACTCGCTCTACGGCAAGATGGACGTCGGCGGGGGTCAGCGAACGATGGTGGAGGTCCAGGTCGCCGACGAGGGGGCGGGAATCCCCGCCGGCGTGCGGGGGAAGATCTTCGATCCCTTCTTCACCACCAAGGACCGCGGGCTCGGCCTGGGCCTGGCCCTGTGTCACCGCATTCTCGAGGAGCACCGCGGGGCCATCCAGGTCGAGTCGGCCGAAGGCCGCGGCACCGTGGTGACTTGTTTCCTCCCGATCGCTCGATGACCCCGAAGCCGGGGATCCTCATCGCCGACGACGAAGACAGCCTGCGCTGGGTTCTGGAGAAGGGCCTCCGCCAGACCGGCTACGACGTCACCGCGGTCGCCGACGGCGACGAGGCCATCCGCCTCTTCGAGCGGGACCCGTTCGACCTGGTCCTCCTCGACGTCCGCATGCCCGGCCTCGACGGCATCACCGCGCTGGAGCGGATCCGAACCATACGCCCGGACGCCTACGTCGTGGTGATCACCGCCCACGGGACCATGGACACGGCGATCAAGGCCATGCAGCGCGGAGCCTACGACTACCTCGCCAAGCCGTTCGACCTCGACGAGGTTCTGCTGCTTACCGAGCGCGCGCTGGCCGCCGGCCGCCTCACCCAGGAGGTGGCCCGGCTGCGTCGAGGACTGGAAGAAGTGCGCGAGTTCAGCGCGCTCATCGGCCGCCATCCGCGCATGCAGGATGTCTACAAGACCATCGGCCGCATCGCCGCGACGGACGTGACGGTGCTCTTGCGAGGTGAGTCGGGGACCGGCAAGGAGCTGGTGGCGCGGGCCATCCACCAGTACAGCCGGCGGTCGGGACGGCCGTTCGTCGCTATCTCTTGCGCCGCCATCCCGGTCACGCTGCTGGAGTCCGAGATGTTCGGCCACGAGCGGGGCGCTTTCACCGACGCCAAGGAGCGGCGGCTCGGCAAGTTCGAACTGGCTCACGGCGGCACCCTGTATCTGGACGAGATCGGCGACATGCCGCTGGAGCTGCAAGCCAAGCTGTTGCGCGCACTCCAGGAGCGGACGATCGAGCGTCTGGGTGGTCAGGAACCCATTGCCATCGACGTGCGCGTGCTGGCGGCGACCAACCGCGATCTCGAGACGCTCATGAAGGAGGCGCGCTTCCGGGAGGATCTGTTCTACCGCCTGAACGTCGTCACGGTGAACCTGCCCCCGCTTCGCGAGCGCCGGCGCGACATCCCGTTGCTCGTCGAGCACTTTCTGGTCAAGTACGCCGCGGAGCTGGGCGAGCGCGGCGTGGCCCCGGACGCGCTGGATCGCCTGGTCGGTTACGGCTGGCCCGGCAACGTGCGCGAGCTGGAGAACGTCATCCAGCGCGCCATGGTCCTGGCCACGTCAGGGGTCATCCTGCCCGAGCACCTGCCCATTGGCCCCGTCTCAGCCGCCGCCTCGGCCGCCGTCGACGCCTCCCTGGAGGAGATCGTCGAGCGCAAGTTGCTCGAGTGCGTGCGGGGCCTGCGCGAGCACACCAGCGCCAACCTTTACAATCTCGTGGTGGCCCTGGTGGAGAAGCCGCTGCTCCGTGCCGTGCTCCGCGAGACGGGCGGCAACCAGGTCCGCGCTGCGCAAATCCTCGGCATCAATCGCAATACCCTTCGCAAGAAGCTCACCGAGCACGGGATCGATCCTGACGCCCTGACGGGCTGATCAGGCGCCTGGCTCGGTGGCCGCCACCTCGGCTCGCCGGCCCAGCCCCCTCTGTTCGGGGGCCGGTTGTGGTGGTGGTGTGAAATTGACCGGGCCAGAGGGGCTGGCGTCTCCGTCTCGCCCTGGTGAATGTCAATACCGCCAGCCTGTCGTTCGCATGTCCTGTGCCCTATCGTTCCTGTCCTGTGCCCCCTCGTTCATTCCTCTTGACAAGGGGCAACACCCGCGTATATTCGCGTCGCTTTGTCGACCAGTAAGGTACCTGTTCCTTTCGTAATGAGCGACATGGCGATATCGAGGCTGGGTCAGAACCTCGCCATTTGCGCATCCGCGCGTGGTGTCGACTCGGTGCGGCGCAACTCTTGCTTCCCATCTCCGCGCGTTCTGGCTAGCGCACCGGACCCGACAGGCCACGCGGCTGGTTCCAGCATCAGGGCAATGCCGGACACGGGTCACCGCCGGTAAACCTTATGCGGCGTGTAAGGTTGAGGAGCTCGATCCTGATCCCGGGAACATCGTCGAGAGGTAGAGGGCGATGAGAGGCGTGAAGACCGAATCGCGACGGATGTCTTCGGCGATGCGGCACGGTACGCTCGGCGAAGTCCTCGGCGTCGTGTCCTCGAACGTGCGGCTGTATCATGTGTCGGGTCGTCGCCGTCTTTCGTCGCGTCTGGGCACCGCAGCGGTCGCCGGTGTCCTGGGCGTAACTGCTGGCAGCGTTGCTCACGCACAGCCGGAGGCGGCAGGTCTGTTGGTCAGCACTTCTGTCGTCGCTCTCCAGAACGCGCCCGATTCTCCGGCCGCGCCTGCTAGTCTCACGGTGCTCTACGACCGTAAAACCGACATGATCTCGATTCGGTCACATCAAACGCCATTGCTTATCGTGTTGGAGGAGGTGTCCAGGCAGGCGGCGTTCCAAATAGCCTTGCCAAAACGTGGTCTCGACGAGCCACTTTCGGTCGCGATCTCTCCGGCGCCGCTCGACCAAGCTCTCAAGCAATTACTACGGGAGTTCAACGCGACGTTCGTCTATGAGCCTCGAGGCGCTGCGCCAGAAGGTCCCGCCGCGTCCCGACTGGTGAGGGTCGTCATTCTCTCGAGAAAGACAATCCGCTCTGACAGTGACGCCCAGCACCCCGAAGCGACTCGGCAAGCAGTATCCCCTGCCGAGGTCCGGCCCATCGAGTTAGAGTCGATACGCCGCGATCCAACTGCGAACAGTTGGCAAGCGGACAGAAACGCTCTCTGGGCCCTGAAAGACCCGACACGAGCGCACGAGAGGCAGAGTTTAGTCGCGGCCCTTCTCGACCGCCTGACCAACGCAGATTCTCCACCTGACGACGGGGTCCTCGCCGCCCTGTTCGAGCTGGCACCTGACCTGACGATCAAGACGCTCGCCGGCATGCTGGGGGCGGCCGACACTCGAAAACGCACCCTCGCCGCCGCAGCGCTGGGACGTCTCCGAGATCAACGAGCGGTGGAGGCCCTGGCTTCAGCGTTGAACGACGAGGAACGGGTCCGCCAGGCCGCCGCGAGCAGCCTAGCGTTGATCGGAGGCGAAGGCCGTAATGTGCTCCTCCGCGCCTACCTGGCGGGAAATGACCGCATCAAGTACGCCATCGCAGTGGCGATCGCCTCCCATGGCGATCGAGCGACTCGCGAGGGTTTCGCGAGACTTGTCCTCCGGGCGCCGATCCCCCCTGTTCCGGCGCCCGACACTGCGCGAGCCAATCCAAACGCCCGATGACCTACTCATCCATCACGCTGTGGCCTGCCCAGCTCGGGCAAGCCGGACGAGGCGGAGCATGATGAACTCACGAGGCCTCCTGCGCCGACATCGGATCGCGCTCGCGACACTGCTGGTCGTCCTTCTGACTGCAGGGCTGGAACTGAAGCAGGCTGGGCAGGGGTATGCCCAGGTCCCTGGCCCTGCCGACGCTATTATCGACAACGGCAGTCTTGTCCAGCTCGGTATCAACACGACCGGCAACCTCGACGTCCCTGGCGGCACGCTTTCGATGCCTTCGGACTCCACGACCTTCGTCGGACTCCGCTATATTCCGACGAACGGTGAATCCCTCGCCCCGGCCTGCCTCTGCGAAGGCTGGGGAGTCGCCAACGCAGACTCGGCAACTGGGACGTTTTCTGGCTATGCGAATGAGATCCAAGGGGGCTCTTTCGACCTTGTTGTTGAGAGCGCAACTGTGTCGACCGGCGCTGGAGAGGCGAAGCTCAAAGACGAATCTGCCGGTACACGATATTCGTCCGTCGTGACGGCCCCGGCCCCTCCCGTGGAGGGCCCCCCGGCGCCCCGCGTGAGGGTGACCCATAACTTTCGTCCGTCATCTTCGCCGAACCTCTACCAGATAGATGTGACCATTCAGAACATCGGCGGGGGCTCGATCGGTGACCTCCGATACCGGCGGGTCATGGACTGGGACATCGCTCCGTTCACGTTCGACGAGTTTGTCGAGATCCACGTCGTCGCGGCCGCAGGCTTCGTGCGGGCCACCACCGATGGGTTTGACACGGCGAATCCACTCTTCGTCAATGCACCGGGCGCCGGGGTGCCGCCCACCACCCTGGGCCCGGGTCCTGCGGATTACTTCGCCGGACCGAATGACCAGGGCGCGTTGTTCGACTTCAGTTTCGGCGCCCTTGCGGCAGGCGCGTCCAAGACGTTCACGATTTTTTATGGCGCGGCTGCTCACCGACCAGCGGCGCTTGCCGCGATCAACTCGGTCGGGGCCCCGATCTACTCACTCGGCATCCCGAGTGGCCCTGCCGCAGTCAACGCCACGAGTGCGCCAATCACGACCGTCGCGAGCCTTCTCAACTTCCCGTCTGGAGTGGCGGCTCGCAAAGGGGAGGTCTATATCGCGGATCGCAACGCCCATGTCGTGTGGAAGATCGGAGCGACCGGGCTGATCCGAGTGGCGGGCCTCCTCCCCGTGGACGGGATCGAACAGGACGGCTACAACGGCGACGGGATTCCCGCGCTGACGGCGAAACTCAGCGCCCCCAGCGGGCTCGCACTGGACAGCAGCGGAATGAATCTCTACGTCGCGGATGCCGGCAACAACGCCATCAGGAAGATCGACCTGGCGACGGGAATCATCAGCACGGTCGCGGGGACGCCGCCGACCCCCGGCCTTGCCGCCGACGGAGTGGCCGCGACGAGCGCCGCGCTGTTCGATCCGAGGAGCGTGGCGGTCGACGCCGCCGGCAACATCTACTTCAGCGAAACGATGAATCAGCTAGTCCGAAAGGTCGCCGGGGGGATCATCACCACCGTCGCGGGTGTCGCCGGCGAGACGACATGTCCACTCGTGGCGCCGAGCTTCTTGCTCCCGCCGCCCTTCCCGTGTCCAGTGGGGGTGCCGCAGAGGCTCAACTCACCGCTGGGCGTCGCGGTCGACGGTGCCGGGAACGTCTTCATCGGTGACGAGGGGAGCAAGACGATCTGGAACGCCACGCCAGTCATCGGGGGGGGAGGGTACACAGTTACGCCGGTGTTGCCTGGCACATTCAACAAGCCTGCCGGGGTGGCGGTTGATGCGGCCGGCCATGTCTATGTCGCCGAGGTCAACAACCAGGTGATTCGGCGTGTGTCCTTTGGAGGCGCGGACGGGCCAGTGACTACGACGGTCGCCGGGACGTTTGGGGTAGCAGGTTTCTCAGGCGACGGGGGCCTGTCGCCAGCCGCGACGCTCGATCACCCGGTCGCGGTCACGGTGGATGCCGCGGTCGGAGACCTCTACATCGGGGACCTCCAGAACCAGAAAATCCGGAAAGTCGGCGGGCCCCACGTCTTCATCTTCGCGATCAAGCCGTGATGGTTAGGGGATCGAGATGGGACGCCACCACGGCGGATCTCGTCGAAGGGTCGGCATGACGGCGAAGCCGTTCACGGAACGGAGGACGAAAATGCGGTGGCCAAAGATCGGACTATTTCTTCTGACCCTTCTCCTCCTCGCGGTCATTCCGCTGACGGCGGAGGCCTTGCAGGTCCAGATCTGCGTGCCGAACTGTGTCCCCCCGCTCACCGGGAAGACAGTGGTGAATAAAGGTCCGGGTGTGATATCGACGCCGTCAGCCGGAGTCACGAGGACGACAGTCGATATCTCGGGCACCAATATCCAACTGCCGGGCAGCGGCACCGACCCTACGAAGCGCTTCACGATTACCAGCACGGCCAAGGTGGTCTCCGAGCAGTCGGCGACCCTGCAGAAGATCACTCTCAGCACCACCAAGATCACCGCGCCGACCGCGGCGGTCTGCACCACAGCGTCAAGCAACCCATGCACCATTCAGATCGTCGCGACGTCCGAACCTGCCGATTTCCCAACGGCCAAGCCGACCGGTGGCTACCCTGCCGGTGTCATCATGGCCGGCTTCTTCACCGGGAACCAGGCCGCGAGCCCAAACGGCGATACGATCTCGATGACCGGGGAGGCGAGCGGTCTGAGTTCGGCCACCCCGCCGCTGCCGCTCGGCAACGATGTGATCAACGCCACGCCCGGCGCCGGCTCCGGCGATACCGCGAAGTCGCTCCCGTCGTCCTGCAGCGGTAGTTCAACGTGCAAGTTTACGGCGACGAACGCGCTGAAGTCATTCAACACCCAGATCACGGAGACGGTGCAGCAGGCGTGCACCTCGCCCGCGACCAGTTGTGGGACGCGTCTCAAGACCACACTGGACATAAGCCTCAAGACGCCCGGGAACAGCGTGACCCTTCCTGCTGGGCTGGTAACTGTCGACCCTCCCGACACGGCCGACCCGAGCCCGATAAACCTGACAGCGCTGCTTCTTGCCGAGACGGCTCCCCCGTTCGAGAACCTCGACGTGCGGCACCTGTTGGTCTTCAGCAACAGCTTCGCACTGGACGCGCGCTTCACGCTTGACGCCGAGAACAGCATCAATCCAGCCCGGGAGGAGGTCTACTTGCGTGTCGGCCCCTTCGGGATGACGATTCCGGCGGGCAAGTTCAAGCGGTCCCTGGGTGGAAGGCTTTTCACTTTTGTCGGGAGGGTAGATGGTCTGGATGTCGCCGCCACCTTCACGCGGGACAGCCTGAGTTCGCCGAATTGGACGTTCGCCATAGGAGTGCACGGCGCTGACCTGACAGGGCTGCCGCTGCCGCCAGCCCAGGTGCCCGTTGAACTCGCCGTGGACCGCGATAGGGGTAGTGACCTCGTGACGGCAGCGATCTTCCCGTAGATGACCTCGACCGGTCTCGGATAGTTGCGGCGTTTCGTGAGAAGAGGACGAGTAGGCGTGATGGCGTCTCGCCTGACGCTCCGCCGAGCCGCTCGCCGCATCGTTGCGCTGGCGGTCACCACGGTGCTGGTATGCCCGACCGGCGTCGCGGCCCAGGCGCCGGCGATCACGGGCGACGGGAGTCTGGGGACCGCGGTAAGGCGGGCAGGGGAAGCCTACACCATCAGCGGGGGGACGGTCAGAGGGAACAACCTCTTCCACAGCTTCGGTCTGTTCAATGTGCCCACGGGAGGCAGCGCCACTTTCACCGGGCCCAGCTTGATCGCCAACATCCTCAGTCGGGTGACGGGCGGCCAGCGGTCCACGATCGACGGTCTCATCCGCACCCGGGCGTCCATGCCGAACGCCAACTTCTACCTCATCAACCCAAACGGCGTGATGTTCACGTCCGGGGCCAGCCTCGACGTGGGCGGAGCCGTCCGCGTGGCCACCAGCAACAACATCATGCTCACAGACGGCACCCTCTTTTCCGCCACGCCCGTCCCCGGGGAGCGCAGCCGGTTGACGTCGGCCCCGCCGCAGACCTTTGGATTTCTTAGTAGCGCTCCCGCCGCGATCTCCGTTGAGGGGGCCCAGCTTGCCGTGGATCCCGGTCGGACACTCTCGCTGGTCGGGGGCGACGTGCTGATCACCGGGGGGGCGACCCTCTCTGCGCCTGGCGGGCTCGTGCAGATCGGGAGTGTCGCCTCGCCTGGCAATGCCGTCCTGAGCGCCCCGGACCTCAACCTGACAGTCTTCGCGCACCTCGGCCAGGTCAGCATCTCGGACGGGGCGTTCGTCACCGCCGGCTCCGACACCCTGCCGGCCGGCACCGTACTTATTCGGAGCGGCCGGCTGGTGGTGGACAACGCTGTGCTCTCGGCGAGCACGTTCGACCTGCCTGGCGCGGCCCTTGGCATCGACCTGCACGCGACAGACTCCATCGTTCTCCGGAATGGCGCGACGGTCCTGACCGAGTCCTTCGGGGCAGGCGAAGGGGCGGGGATCTCGATCGTGACGGGGAGCCTGGCGATCACCGATGGCGCCGGCGTCGAGACCCGGGCATTCGGGGCCGGTCGGAGTGGCAACATCGCCGTCGAGGTCCGCCAGGCTGACATCCTCAACGGCAAGATCCGCACCAGCTCCTCGAACAGTGTCGCCGGGGACATCACCATTACCGCGTCCGATACCCTCATGCTTTCCGGACCCACGGGCGAGATCTCGACTGGAACGGCCGCGCTCGACTTCGAGATTCTCGCCGGAAGGATCTCGCTGACCGCCGGCAACGTGATTCTCGGCGACCAGGCGAACATTCGCAGCGGCAGTCTGCTCGAGCAGGCGGGGGAAAGCGTCATCATCAGAGCGAGGGACTCGGTCGTGCTCTCTGGCCTCTCCGGCATCTCGAGTCAGGCCTTCGCTCAGAACGCCGGTACGGTGGACATCTCCGCGCCACGCCTGATGATGGACGGGGGATTCGTCAACACGAGCACCCTTGGCGTGGCGGATGCGGGAAGGATCTTGGTGACCGCGGACACGGTGAGCCTGACGAACGGGGCTCAGATCGCAAGCAGCAGTCAAATCGTGGCGTCTGGCGGCGCAGGCAGTATCACGATCAACGCCAAGTCTGTCACCATCACCGGAGTAGGGCCGGCCGATGGCGTGGGGAGCATCACCTTCACCGGCGATCCGCGCAGCGGGCTGTTTTCCAACACTGACGCCGGTGGCGCTGGGGGCAGTATTCTTGTCGCAACCGACAATCTGGTGATCGGCGACAACGGTGTGATCTCCGCCCGGAGCGCGGGAACCGGGGTGGCCGGCAACATCGACCTCGTCATCGGGGACACTCTCAGGATGAACGGCGGCGCAATCACCACCGAGGCCTTGACTGCCGACGGTGGCAACATCTCGATCACTACCACGGGCTCGCTGCTTCATCTGACGGACAGCCAGATCACCACGAGCGTGCGGAGCGGGCGCGGCAGCGGTGGCAACATCACGATCGGGTCAGCGTCCCACCCGATCGAATTCGTGGTGCTGAACGACAGCCAGATCCGCGCCGATGCCTTCGGAGGTCCCGGCGGCAACGTGGGGATTTTTGCCGACGTCTACCTGACCTCCAGCAGCATCGTGAGCGCGTCCTCGGCGCTGGGCGTTCCCGGCACGATCAACATCCAGGCCAACGTGACCGACGTCAGCGGAGGCCTGACCCAGCTGTCCGAGAGCACCCTCCAGGCGTCGTCGCTCCTGCGGGCGGCGTGCACGGCGCGGTTGGCTGGCGGTCCGTCGAGCAGCCTGGTCGTCTCCGGCCGGGAGGGCCTCCCGCCCGAGCCGGGTGCCTTCATGCCAAGCTCGCTGATCGCCGAGGCCTCAGAGCCAGCGCTGTCGCTCTTCGATGACCCCGACCAGGGGCTGATCTTCCCCCGCACCTCGCTCTGGTCGTCCGCGACCGCCTGCTCGAGGTGAGCGGGGCAGAAGAAGGGAACGGCGCGGCGTCGGCGATATCGCGGACGCGTGCGTTCGCCGCCGCGTGCGTGTGTGTCGGGTTGTTCGTGACGGCACTGTCCGGCGTGACGGCACACGCTCAGCAGCCTCCCATCGGCGATCCGACCGGGCGCTCTGGTGAGCCTCCACCCCTCTTGCAGGAGCAGCCCAGACCGGCCCCGCCGACGCCCATCCTCCCCCCGCTTCCGCCGCCCCAGCAGCCCGAGCGCCAAACGCTGCCAGGGCCGCGGGTGCTGGTGCGCGAGATCCGGGTGGTCGGCAGCACGGTCTTCTCGCCGGAGGAGCTGGCCCCTGTCACCGCGCCCTACCTGAACCGCGAGCTCACCGCCGAGGACCTCGAGGCGATCCGCGTCGCGCTGACGCTGCTCTACGTCAACCGCGGCTACATCAACTCGGGGGCGGTGCTGCCGGACCAGCGAATCACCGAAGGCGTCGTCACCTATCAGATCGTCGAGGGCCGGCTGACGGACATCGATGTCGACGGCAACCGGTGGTTTCGCGCCGGATACGTCAGGCGTCGGCTGGCGCTCGGTGCCGACCCTCCGCTGAACGTGAACAACCTCCAACAGCAGCTTCAGCTCCTCCTCGAAGACCAACGCTTCCGGCGCCTCAACGCCGATCTGAAGCCCGGGCTCCGGCCCGGCGAGGCCACGCTGTCAGTCACCGTCGAGGAACGGCTGCCCTACCGGCTCACCCTGGAGGCCAACAACTACCAGTCGCCGTCGGTCGGCGCCGAGCGCGGGACCGCCTCGCTCGAGCACCTCAATCTCACGGGCTGGGGTGACGTTCTCACGCTCCGCTACGGCCGCTCGGAAGGCCTGGACCCGCTGCTCGATTTCCGGTATGCCCTGCCGGTCACCGCGCGTGACACGACGCTGAGCCTGCAGTACAGGAAAAACACCTTCGCCGTCGTCGAGCAGGACTTTCGGGATCTCGAAATTGAGAGCGATTCCAAGGTCTACACGCTCGGCCTCCGCCACCCCTTCCACCGCACGCCGAATGCCGAGTTCGCGGTGGAGCTGATCGGCGAACGCCTCTCGCACGTGACGTCCCTGCTCGGGGAGCAGTTCAGCCTGTCGCCGGGCGCCCGAAACGGGCAGGCCGTGGTGACCGCACTCCGGCTGACGCCGGAGTTCGTGTATCGGACTCAGAACCAGGTGATCGCGGCGCGCTCGCGGTTCTCGGTGGGCATCGACGCCCTCGGCTCGACCATCCACAGCGACAAAGACGAGCCCGACAGCGAGTTCTTCGCCTGGCTCGGGCAGTTCCAGGCCGTCCGGCGGTTTCCCTTTCTGGACACGCACGCGATCTGGCGGGTGGACCTGCAGCTGGCGAACGATCGCTTGCTCACCCTCGAGCAGATCGCCGTCGGCGGCCGCTACAGCGTGCGAGGCTACCGGGAGAACACCTTCGTGCGGGACAACGCGTTCATCACGTCGCTCGAGGTCCGCGTGCCGGTCATCCGCAACACCAAGTGGGCCGACTTCGTCCAGTTGGCGCCCTTCTTCGACTACGGCCGGTCGTGGAACACCAAGCCGCCCACCGGCGAGCCGCTCGACATCTCCAGCGTCGGAATCGGTCTCCGGTGGGCCCTCACGTTCCCCGCGCTGGTCTCCGTGCGGCCTCAACTCGAGGTCTACTGGGGGCACCCGCTACGGAACATCGAAACGTCTGGAGGCGACCTCCAGGACGACGGCATCCACTTCCAGTTCGTCGTTGCCTTCTTCTAACGGTCCTCGCCGAGGCCGGACAACCCGACCTGGCTGACCAGCGCGCCGCGCTGCCGGCGCAGCGCCGCGTCGTTGGGCGCGCCTTCGATCAACTCGGAGAGTGCGGCCAGGGCGTCGTACCACACTCCGGCCTCGGCGTAGATGTGGGGAGCCTCCGCGGGCGGGGTCTCGGCCAGCTTATTCTTCAGCGCCTCGGGCGCGGTGATCCGCACGATGGTGCCGCCGGCCAGGATGTCGCGCGAACGGCGGCCGGTGTCGGGGATGACCGCGATGAACCACTGGTACGTAATCTCGGGATCCAGGCGAACCCGGTGGTCGGCCAGGCGGATCCGATGAATCCCGGCGGCCGTCGGCGATGGCAACCGCGTCTCCAGCACTGGCCGGGTGGCCCGGGGATCAATCACGGTGAGCTCGACCGGCAGAGAGGTCTTGTCCGAGATGTACCAGTAGAGCGAGGGGTGCTCCCGGAGCGTGAGACCGCTGTGGTCCGGGGCGAGCACCGACAAGACGAACTCGCGTCCCGCACTCCTCGTCCCGCCGCCGACGCGTCCACCCGGCGCCCCGAGCAGCGGGGGCTTGTAGACGGGAGCGGCGACCGTGGCCGCCGGCGCCTGGGCCACGCCCCCCTTCGACTGCTGCGCATTCGCGCCGGTGGCCGGGAACAGGAACGAAAGACCCCCGAGAGCGACGACCGTGGTCTTCGTTAGATATCTCATCGCCCTTACCTCCATGCCACCCGGCTGGTCGGCATCGCTACCTCTTGCCGGAAGCATGCCAGACCTTCCGGCCAGCCAGGCCGCACGCCTGGGCTTTCCGCACGGACACTTCCGCGACCTGGCGTCTCCCGTGGCGAATCAGGCCAAGCGGACGGTTGCCCGACGCCCGGGCACTACGCCCGATCGGGCCGGCCGAGCCCTCAGCGCGGCGCCGTGGCGTCCCCCGGCTCAACGTTCGGTAAACCCCCCTGGCTCAGCAGGGCCGCGCGCTGACGGCGAAGCTCGCCGTCCGCCGGCCGGCTGTCAATCAGCTCGGAGATGGCCTCGACGGCGTCGTACCAGAGCCCGGCCTCGGCGAGGATGGAGGGCAACTCGTCCCGGTTCGCCCGGGTCACGCGGGCCTGGAGATCGGCCGGAGGCTCCACCCGCTCGATAGAAGCCCCGGCCAGGATGTCGCGGGAGCGGCGGCCCGGGTCGGGGACGATCGCAACGTACCAGCGGTACGGAACGCCAGGCGTCAGGCGAACGCCGTGGTCGGCCAAACGGACGCGATGGACACCCGGAGCCTCAGCCGCGAGGCGGGTCTCCAGGAGCGGTCGCGTCGTTCCGGGATCCATCACCGTGAGCTCCACCGGGAGCGCGGTGGGCTTCGAGATGAACCAGTAGAGGGACGGCTGCTCGGCGACGGTCAGCGCGTTGTGGTCGGGCGCCAGGACGGACAACACGAAGATCTCACGCGCGGTGCCGCGGGTGCCGCCGCCGATGCGCCCGCCTGGCGCGCCGAGCAGCGGCGGCTTGTAGGCCGGCGTGAGGGCGGCCGCCGCCGGCGCCTTGGGCGGCGCTTCGGCGGGTGGACGTTGGCCGTCCTTTGTCCCTTGCGCTTCCGACCCACCCGGCACCGCGCTCACGAGCGCGGCAAGCGAGACCATCCCCGCCAGCATGAGATCTCTCATCGCGGTTCCTCCTGGGCGAGCCCCTCGCCGTCGTCGGTCTCCGCGCCTTCGTGAGCGCGGCCGAGGACGCGGTAGATGGCGACGGTGTGTTCCTTGCCCTTCACGTAGGCGTCCCCCACCCGTTCCACCTCGAAGCGGCTCCCGAGGAGGTGCAGGGTGGGCTCCCCGACGAGGATCCGACTGGGATTCACGTCGGGGTCGGGCGGGAACAGCTCCTTGTCGAAGCTCTCCAGCCGCGAGGCGGTGTTCACGGTGTCGCCGACGACGACGTACTCGGAGCGCTCGGCGCTGCCGAGACTCCCGGCCACCGCGGTGCCCGTGAAGATACCGACGCGCATGCCGGTCAGGGGGCGGCCCTCCGCACGCCAGCGGCGGTTGAGTTCGCGGAGCGCATCCGCCATGGCCAGTGCGCACTCGACCGCGCTCACCGCGTCTGCAGCCACCTCAGCCTCGCTCGGACGGGCGACCGGCACGCCGAAGATCACGACGATGGAGTCGCCGGCATACTGCCGGATCACGCCGCCGAACCGGCTCACTTGACGGGCCATGACGTCCATGTACTCGTTGAGCCACTCCATCAACACTTCCGGTGAGTGTTTCTCCGACACCGTCGTGAACCCGGTGAGATCGGTGAAGAGCGCCGTCACCATGAGCCGCTGCGAGCGAGGCCGCCCGCCGTCCAGGAACTCCTGGCGCTGATCCCAGATCGCTTCGGCGACCTCGCGCGAGACGTGGCGGGAGAACAACTGCATCAGGTCGGCCCGCTGTCGCATCTCCTGGTACGAAACGTACGCGATCACGATTTCCGCCGAGCCCATCCAGGCCAGCGCGGGCGGCACGAGCGGGACCCACCAGCCGGCCAGAAACAGGGCGAAGGCGCCAATGCCCATCGTGACCACACCGCCCGCCGCGGCCAGGGTCACCCACCAGGGTGAGCGCAACCGCAACCCGAGCAACGTTCCGAGCCCGCCCGCCACGAAAATCACGACGGCCTCGGCCCACTCGGCCAGCGTCCTCGTCGGCACGGCGCCATCGAGGCCGGCACGGAGCAGTTGGCCGACGATCTGGGCGTGGATGGCGATCCCCGGTGTGTCCTGGCCTTCCTGTCGCCCGCGGCTGTAGGGCGTGTAGAAGTTGTCCTTGATGCTCTCCGCGGTGACGCCGAGCAGCACGACCTTGTCCTTCACGACGGCGGGATCGAAGCTGCCGGCCAGCACCGAGCTCAGGTCGACCGAGGCAAAGGAAGCCGCGTCCCCCTTGAAGTCGAGGAGGAACTGGTAGCCTCGTGTGTCGGCCCGGACATAGCTACCGTCGTTCGGCTCCAGCGGCCTTATGGTCGTGGCGCCAAGCCGCAGATACCGCGGGTCGCTCGGATCCGGCTGCGGCGCGATACCGTGGGGCTGGAGATAGAGCAGGGCCAGCCGCAGAGCGAACGACGAGAAGACGGTGGCGCCATCGTCCAGGAAGAGCAGGCCACGCCGCACGATGCCCCCGGGATCCACGATGACGTCGTTGAAGCCGACTTGATCGCTGCCGTCCAGCGCGGCCGGCGGACGGACGCCGGTCGAGCCACCCTCGGCGAACTTCATCACCGCTATGATCCGAGGATCGCCAGTGAGGACGGCGCGCAAGGCATCGGTCCCTGGAGGCACGGGGACGTCGCGGTAAATGTCCAGGCCGATGGCCCGGGGGCTTCCACGCAGCAGGGTCGCCAGCGCCCGGGCCAGGACTCCGTCCGGCAGAGGCCAGCTGCCGAACTGCTGGATGTCGCGCTCGGTCGCCGTCACCAGCAGGACGCGCTGGTCCGGCGTGCGGTCGATCGGCCTCAGGCGGATGCCGGCGTCGTAGGCCGCCAGCTCCAACGACTCCAGGAGGCCGGCCGTGCGCAGGCCGAGGACGGCGAGCCCCACCAGCAGGGCGATCCCGGCGGCGATGGCGAGTGGACGACGAGCCTGACGAGCCACGGTGGTGCGGTTGGCCGCTCTGGTGACGGCTACAGCCAGTTGTTGATCAAGAGGAATGGGGCCCAGAAGCCGGGATGATCGTAGCGCGGGTTGCCGAGCGTCTTGAGCTGGGCGCGCTGCAGGGCGACGGCGCGGGAGACCGACGGATCCAAGAGTTGCCGGTAGAACTCGGCGACCAGCTCGGCCGACGCCGGGTCGTTGATGTTCCAGAGCGTGGCCAGAGCGCTGCGGGCGCCGGCCTTGACCGCCACGCCGGCCAGCCCCAGCGCCGCCCGATCGTCGCCTTCGGCCGTGTCGCAGGCGCTCAGGGTGAGCAGCTCGAGGGGATCGTCGCGGAACTTGAACAGCCCGATGTACTGATCCAGCCGGTCCATCGTCAGCTTGTCGTCGAAGGTGAGCAGGAATGTTTTCTGGGGCTCACCGCCGAACTGACCATGCGAGGCGACGTGCAGGATGGTGAACTGCTCTTCCTTGAGCTTCTTCTCCAGGGTCGAGAGCCGGAAGTCCTGGTCCACGAGGCTGGTGAGCGGGAAGAGCCCCTGGAGGGCTTGAAGCTCGGCCGAGACGCTGGGCAGCGGCGGGAAGCCTTGCACGGCCTGCGTCACCCCTACCGCCAGGACGTTCGTGTTCTCCCGGTTGATCGGGCGCGGCTCGGTCAGGCTGAGTCCGGGCGTGGTGCCCAGAGCGTATTTCGCCACCAGGAACTGCTTGCCGTCATGGAGCGCGGCCATGGGAATCGTCCGGAGCGGGCCATCGGGGACGAAGACCAGGGTCTCGACCCGCAGGGAGGCGAGATCCGGCTCCAGCGGGCGGATCAGCCAGTCGTAGAGCTGCTGGGCGTGGGGCAGGAACTCCCGTGTGGTCCGTTTCTCCAGCTTGCGCCGGAACTGCCGGACCTCCTGGGTCAGCGCCTCGCTGCCCACGGCCACCTGCACGCGCTTGAGCCCGGTGGGCAGGCTGACCAGCAGCTCCGTGCGGTCGGTCAGGAGGATCGGATACACGATCACCGCGGTCTGGGAAACGATGTCCAGCCGTGTCGCCTTCGCCAGGGCCAGGTCGACGCAGTCGTCGCGGAAGAAGTCGCGAAGCTCGGCGGCCTTGAACAGCTCGACCACCTCGCGCGCCTCGTTCAGCGACGTTTCGATCTCCTGGTGCTGCTCCTGCGAGCCAGCCTGCTGTAGCAGGAGATCGACCAGCTCGAAGTAGAGCGGCCCCTGCGTGTCGCGGAAGGACGCCGGCAGCTCCCCCGAGCGGACGGTCAGCTCCTGGCGGATCGACTGCAGCGTGGCCACGGCGCGGCGGTAGGACGCCAGCGCTGCATCGGGGGCGCCCGTCTTCTTCAACAATCGTGCGCTCTGCCACTGCCAGCGGTAGAGCGATTCCGGCGCGTTCACCTGTTGGGCGGCGAAGAGGGCCCGGCGGGTCAACTCTAGCGCTTCCTCGTGACGGCCCTCGTTCTCGTACAGCGTTCCCAGGTGGCCCCAGGCGTACGAGACCGTCCGGCGGTCGCCGATCTTCTCGGCCACCGCGGCGGCCTCCCGAAACGCCGACGAAGCCTTGAGCACGAGCACGCCACCGGGCTGAGGCCGGGCGGCGTGCAGACCCTGGAAGGCCAACCCGACGTTGACCAGCGTGAACGCGACGTCGTGCGACGGAGCCGCCGGCTGCAGCTCGCGAACCGCGCGATCGAGCAACTTCTCGGCCTCGGCGACCTCACCCTTCTGCTGCAGCGCGTTCGCCGTGTTGGTCAGGGCTCGCGCCGTCAGCAGCCGGCGACCAGACTTTTCGGCGAGCCGGAGGCTCTCGCCGTAGGCGTCGAGCGCGTCGGCGGGCCGGCGCTGGACCATGTGGAGATTCCCGAGGTCGTTGAGGATCGCCGCGGTGAGGGCGGTATCCGGGATCCCCCGGGCCAGGGCCAGCGCTCGGATCAAGAAGCGCTCGGCGCCCTCGAGGTCCCCCAACGCGGCATGGACGGTCCCCTGGCGAGACAGGACCGGCGCGATGCGGGCGCGGTCTCCCGAGCGCTCGGCGAGCGTCTGGGCGGTTTCCAGAGCCGCGGCCGCCTGCCGGTACTGGCCGAGCGCCGAATAGGCCTCCGCGAGATGTGCCAGGGCGCGCTGTTGCTCGGCAGCCTTGCGCGCCCGCTCGTAGCCCTTGGCTGCCTGCGCCCAGCTCGCCGCGGCCTCCTCGAAGGCCCCCCGCTCGAACGCCTTCAGACCCTGACGGAACGACGCGTCGGGCGAGAGAGGCTCGGCCGCGGCTACCGGCATGGGAAGCAGGAGCATGAGCGCGACGACGAGACGTCGAGCGAGCCAGCGATTCAAACTCGCGGTTGTCACCACCTTGCCCCGCTTCCGCCAGGCTACTGGAGCCTGACTACCTTGAGCATTCCCAACCGGTCTATCCCGATCGGACTATCCGGTGGAGCAGGTAACCGCGATTATCTGTGGGCGGGCCCGGCTGTCAAGGCCACTCACTCGAGCGGCGGGACGAGCGTGAGCCGGCTCCCCGCGCAGCGCTCCACGATAGGCCAGGCCCGCGGCTCCAGGGTTGCTCCCGGGAAACGGCTCCGGGCCTCGATGCTCACCTTGCCCTCGTCGCCCTGCTTGAAGGTGAGCTCCAACACCGGCTCGGGAACCGTGTAGAACAGGCCTCCGGGCAGGCGGGAGACGCCAAGAATGCTGGCGCTCCTGGCCGACGGGAGGTTCAGGAACTGGTACCGGACGTTCTCCTCTCCCTGCAGCTTGTCCACGCCGGACATGACGCACGAGGCCAGGGGCAGGTAGTTTCCGGCCACCGTGGTGACGCGGACGGGCCGCGTCTGGCGGAAGTCGGCGACCGACATGCAGCCGCCGAGGAGTCCGGCGCAGACGAGCCCGGCGATGGCTTTCACCCGTAGACCCACCGGCGAAGGACCTTAGTACCCGGTGAATCGCCTGTCAATGGGGGTCCGCGCCCGGTAGTGTCTCAGTTTGACCGGGCAGGCAAGTACTCGGTTTACAAAGCCGGGGCTGTGCCCGCCCGGGCGCCCTAGGACGGTGGAGTGGTACTGCCTAAGGCCGCAGGCGGGAGAAGTTCTCCCATCATGTCGTCAAAGAAGATGTGCTTCCAGCAGGCATTACGAAGTTCATCGGACTTTCCCCGGAAGAAACAGTGGACGATCTGCTTCGTCCAGCGTTCCTGAATGAATTTCACCGCCGGGATAAAATCAGAGTCCTCCGTCACCAGCACCGCATAGTCAAAGGTGTTGTCGAATGCGGAGCGAATTAGATCGGTCAGCAGAGCGGTGTCGATGCCCTTTTCAACCGTCCGCCGGAGTTGCTGCTTGCACTCAGGGCAGGCATCGATCTTTGCGCGGCATTCAGGGTTGGTGCATTTCACGGGCGAGGCTGGCCGGCGTTCCTTGACCGTAACGCTGTAGCCCGCAAATCCGTCCATGGCATGCAGGAAACGATTCAACCCCTTGTCCGCCTGACTCGTCGGGTCGATTGAAGCGTAGACGTGAGCACCGACATACCGAGCCTTCGGATTTGTGCGCTCGGTCAACGCTCGCGGTAGCGACTCCTCCCAAGGGATTCGGACGGCGTTAGTTAGGCTCGCGGCCGTGGCTACGTTGATACTCGTTCCAAGCCAACTGGAAATTCCAGAAGTCGATGAACAGCCGTACCCGCTCCTCAGCCATCTTCATCCCCTCAAGACTCCGGTCCTATGAGGAAGGTCAAAGTTCTTTGACCCTCATGGCTTCAACGGACGGTTCGAGGAAGAAAAATGAAGATAAAAAAACCGGGACTTTCGTCCCGGGGGATGTAGAAACAGGGGTTCGAACCCCTGTGGGTGATATCGAAGCCAAGGCTACCATTGATTTCCTTCTCGTCAAGCCTGAATTGGGCCGTCACCTAATATGCTGATATTTAAGGTCTATTTGCCAACATCGCAATCTCGTCCAGGGACCACACGTGATCCGCTACCCCGGCTTCCATAGCCGGTGTCACCCGGAGCGTCTTGTGGACCCGGGCGAAATTGTAGTGCATGAAGTGAAGCGCCACGGCGGCCTTGTGATTGTCTACCTTCTTGGAGAACGCATTAGTCAGGCGGGTGAACCAAACTGAGACACTACCCCGCGCCCCTCAAGCGGCTCTCGGGCGCTCCGCGCAGGTGGGCAACGTGAAGACGAAGGTCGCGCCCCGGCCGGGAGTGCTCGAAACCGACAGCGTCCCGCCGTGGAGCTCCACCAGGGCGCGGGTGATCACCAGGCCAAGGCCGGTGCCGGCCACCGCCTGCGCTCCCGGCGCCCTGAAGAACCTGGTGAAGAGGTTCGCCTGCTCCTCGGCGGTAAGGCCGACGCCGGTGTCCCGCACGCCAACCTGGACGAACCCGTCCTCGGGGCTGGCCACCACCATGATCCGCCCCCCGGCTGGCGTGTACTTCTGGGCGTTGGCGATGAGGTTGGTGAGGATCTGAGCGACTCGGTCGTGGTCGGCCCACACCGGGGGGAGAGCGTCCGCGAGCGCGAGCTCGAGGTGCTGCTGCTTGGCGTCGATCAGCGGGCGCAGCATGGCCACGACGTCTTGGACGATGGGCGCCAGATCGAGGCGGGCGCGACGGAGCTCGATGCGCCCGGCCTCGATGCGTGCGGCCTCGAGCAGCTCTTCGATGAGGCCGAGCAGCCGCCCCACGTTGCTCCGCACAATCCCGAGGCACTCCCGTTGCCGTCCCGTGAGCGAGCCCTCGGCCTCGAGCAGGTGGTCCACGAATCCCTGGATCGACGTGAGCGGCGTCCGCAGCTCATGCGACACCATCGACACGAACTCGCTCTTCAGGCGGTTGGCCTCCTGGATAACGCGGTTCTGCTGCTCGAGCTCGAAGGTCCGGCGACGGAGCTCCTCCTCGAGCCGCTTGCGCTCCTCGGCCCGGGCCAGCGCCTCCGCCATCTGGTCGAAGGCCCGGGCCAGCTCGTCGAGCTCGCCTCGACCGCGGCCGCGGGTGGTGCGTGCGCCGAGGTCCCCCGCCGTCAGCCGCTTGGTTGTGCCGACGAGATCCCTGACCCGGCGCGTGATCGCCACGTCACCGACCAGCCACGCCGCCACCAGGGCCAACGCGGCCACGAGGCCGAGGGTGAGCAGGCTCCGTGCGAGCTGCCGGTCGGCCTCGGCGAAGGCCACGGCGAGCGGGATGCCGACGATCACGTAGGCGTCCCCGGCCCGCCCGAGCGGTGCGAACGCGAAGAGGTGGGGGCGGCCGTCGGCGCCGGTTGCCTCGAGGCTCCCGCGGCCCGCGGCGGCCAGGGCCGCCGCTCCTGCCGGCGCCTCGGGGATGGGCTTGCCCATCCACGCCGCGTGGTCGGGAAAGCGGGTGAGGACCCGGCCCTGGCGGTCGATCAGGGTCAGCATCGCGCCGGCGGGGAGCTCGGCGCGCGCGGCCAGCTGGCTGAGCCAGGCCAGGTCGAGCGCGGAGAACACCACCCCAGTCATCCGCCCCTGCTCGTCGAGCACCGGGAAGCCGAAGTTCACCGTCGGCCTCCGCGTGAGACGGCCGATCTGGTATTCGCCCACCGCAAAGTCGCGGCTCTCGAGGGCGCGCCGGAAGTAGGAGCGATCGGCAATGGAGGTCGGCGACAGCCGAAGCCCGCTACACACCACCTCGCCCGACCGATCGGCGACGCCGAGGTTGGCGTACGACGGAAAACGGGCGAGGAGATCGGCGAGAAGTTCGTGACAGGCGGGGGCGCCGGCGCCACGGATGGCGGGCACCCGGGCCAGCGTTGCCAACAGATGGCGCGCACCCTCGATGAGACGCTCGTGATCGGCGGAGGCGAGTCGGACGAGCCGGAGGGCGTCCTCGAAAACGCGCGCCCTCGCATTGCGCCGCTGCTCGACGTGAGTGAAGACGGTCAGCCCGAGCGCTGGGACGACGGCGAGCAGGACGAGGAGGAGGAGCCAGGAGCGGAGGCCGGCAAAACGGAGCCACCACCCGCTCATGGCCGGCTCTCGGGCTCGGTGCGCCGGCTCCGCAGCAACCACGCGTGCACCCGCGCGCGGACGTGCGCCGCTTTGAAGGGCTTGATCACATAGTCAGTGGCCCCGGCGGCGAAGCCGTCTTCCGTGTCCTCGGCCTTCGTCTTGCCCGTGAGCATGATGATCGGCATCCGGCTCAGATGCCGGTCGCGCTCAGCGCGGAGCGCGCGACAGACCTCGAGCCCGTTCTGCCCGGGCATCTCCCAGTCCAGCAGCACCAGGTCGGGTCGGAGGGCGCGCGCCATCTCGAGGGCGGTTTGGCCATCTGGCGCCGAGAGGAGGTGGAAGCCCTCGTGCTCGAGCGTGAGGGTCAGAAGCCGCACGACGTCGGGGTCGTCGTCGACGATGAGGATCGTGGGCGCGGGTGGCGACAGGCCGGCGTCGCCGATCGTCCGTTCGCCTCGCGAAGCCGACGCCGCGACAGCGGCCGCCGTCAACTCGATCGATTGACCCTCGGCCGCGGCGAGGACCTCGAGCGGGCTCCCCGCCGCGCGCGACCGACAGGTGGTCACCAGTTTGTCCAACGCCTCGTCGTCACGCAGTGGATCGTGATGGAAGAGCGCCAGTCGCCGGGCGCCGGCGGCGCGGGCGAAGTCCACCGCGAGCTCGGCGGGCGTGTGTCCCCACGTCCGCTTGGCCGGGTACTCCTCGAGCGTGTACTGCGCGTCGTGAATCACGAGGTCGGCGCCGGCGAGGAACTCGACGTGCCGGCGGTCCTCGAGATGAACGGGCTCGCTCCCCGCTCCGGCACCGAGGGAATGGCTCGAGTGGGGTTCGTGATCTGTCGCATAGACGACCGACACGCCGGCGGCCTCGAGGCGGTAGCCGAGGGCGAGGCCCGGATGATTCAGATATCGTGTGGTGACGCGGACGCCGCCGAGCTCGAAGGCCTCCTCGGCGAGATTGTGGTATCGAACCGCGGCGCCGAGGTGGGCGAGGGTGATGGGAAAGTAGGCGTACTGCATCTGTCCGGCCAACGTCTGATCGAGGCGTTGCCCCAGCCCCTGCGGAGCGTAGATGTCCCATTCGTTACCGGGGACGAAGAGCGGGGCGAAGAAGGGGAACCCTTGGATGTGGTCCCAGTGGGTGTGGGTGAGCAGCAGGTACCCACGAACGGGATGCGTGCCGGTCAGGAGCGCCTGGCCGAGGCCATGGGCCCCGGTGCCGCAGTCCAGGACGATGAGGGTCCCGTCGGGCGCGCGAACTTCCACGCAGGGGGTGTTTCCCCCGTAGCGGAGCGTGGTGCGACCGGGCTTTGGTAGTGAGCCGCGCGTCCCCCAGAAACGGATGCGCATGCGGCCCTCCCGAACCGGCAGGGGCAGGCCGGCCCTGCCGCGAGTATCGACGCGGCGGCCCGTCTGTCAAGTCCGCCGATAGATCTCGCACGGAGCCCCTTGGCCACCGCCACCGTCTCGGCGGCCACGCCCTTGCGCGCCGCGTACTCGCGCACCTCCTGGGTGGGTAGTGTCTCAGTTTGACTCTGGCGGGTGAGCCGACCGGCCCGGCCGCCGTGCGATACTCTGGCCCATGGCGAAGCGCCCGCCCCGGCCCCGCGACCCCAACCAGCTCGCCAAGCTGATCGTGGACATTGCCACGGGGGAGGCCGAGAACGTCAAGCCGGCCAAGCCTACGCTAGCGATCGAGGCCCGCCGCAAAGGCGGATTGAAGGGCGGGAAGGCGAGAAAACGGGCACTCTCGCCGGCTAGACGAAAGGCGATCGCGCGGCAAGCGGCCGCAATCAGATGGGCAAAGAAGCGAAGCCGGCCCTAGGAATCCGCAAGCGTGAACTCAAGCCGAGGCCCATTGAACGTAGCGACATAGTCGTTAAGAACGTCCCGCCCTATCAAGATCACTGGGTATTTTGTCGTAGTAATGCCTAGTCGCCGTGCCACGAAACCATCAAATTCCAGATCTGCCACGTACATTGGTGCGTCGGGTGTGACCCCTCCGCTTGCGTCATGTAGTTCGAGGTCATCTGAGATCTGCTGAAGACCGAGAGCCGCTGCAGTGTGTTCAGGAATGACGGTGATATCCGCCCCGGTATCAAGCAACGCAGGCAGATCTCTAACCACCCCACCGTTCGTGATGCGCGCCGTCACATAAGGGCCAGGATAAGCGTCATTGAGCCTGTCGCTGTACGGCCAAGTGCGAGAGGGCATGCTCAGTGCTTGCTTCGGACGACGAGGGGCGTTGGAACTCGCGCTACTGGTCGAGGCCCAACGAATCCGATATAGACACTGGTGTTCTCAGGGTACTCCGAGAAGAATCCCCTGATTACTGCGTTGCGGGACGTGCCAGAGGTAACCACCCTGCCGCCATGTATCGCAACGAACTGCCCGGCGTATTCCTGTAGTCGGGGCAGCATTAGCCTGAAGGTAGTCCGCTCGCGCTGGAACGCCGTCTGGTCTTCCGCTAGAGCACCGAGCGATAAACTTCCGGAAATAGTCACGGTCGCAGTGAGGTATGCCGATAGAGTTACGGGTGCCGATTTGCTAGGAGCAATCAGTCCAGACGATGCCGGTCGATTTTCCAATTCCACTGTCATTTTAGTTTACTCCCAGCATCGGGTCCACCGTTCAAGAGTTGTGCCTTGCAAGATCTGATTCAACATCTCAAAGGGAATCGTGATAGGGGCACCAGCGGTTTTTTCGTATTGCACTATGTGCTCTCGCAGAAGAAAAACTATGCCCTTAAGAAACTCCGGGGTTAGTCGCACGGTTGCCACCCGGTCCATCGGTATCGGTGCGCCAGGCGGCACCAGATCCAGTGTAGGTCTTGAAACCGCAAAGTGCAGGGCGCAGCCGTATGCCGCTACATTGAAGCGGATCGTGTCCGCGAAGACATCAATGGCTTCAGCCATGGCCCCCCCCCACCGGGCCGAAACGTTAGCACGGAGGGCTCCGGGGGCGCTGCCCTGGGGTCGGCAAAACTGAACTTTATGCTTGACTGGGGCACCCAGGGCTGCTATGGTCCAATCCATGAACAGGCTGCCGATTGAACGCCGCGCCCAAATCATCGGCCTGCTCGCGGAGGGCAACAGCCTTCGCGCCACTAGCCGGCTGGCCGATGTCTCTATTAACACCGTTACCAAGCTTTTGTTGGACGCCGGCGCCGCATGCGAGCGTTTCCAGGACCGAACTCTCAGGAGCCTGAAGTGCCGGCGCATTCAGTGCGACGAGATTTGGGCCTTCGTGTACGCCAAGGCGAAGAACCTCCCCGAGAAGTACGCGGGGGCCTTCGGCTACGGCGACGTGTGGACGTGGGCGGCCATTGACGCGGACACCAAGCTAGTCCCCTCGTGGGCGGTCGGCCGGCGCGATGGCTTCACCGCCCAGGCGTTTATCCGAGACTTGGCCGATCGGCTAGCGAATCGGGTCCAACTCACGACCGACGGCCACAAGGTTTACCTGGAGGCCGTGGAAGGCGCCTTCGGCTCGGAGATCGACTACGCGATGCTGGTGAAGCTGTACGAGGGCGATAGCGGTAAGAACGCCCCTGCCGAGCGACGCTACAGCCCGGCTCAGTGCCTCGGGACGCGGACGGTCTGCGTGACCGGTAACCCGGACGAAGCCCACATCTCCACCAGCTTCGCCGAGCGCAACAACCTCACCATGAGGATGCAGATGCGGCGGTTCACCCGACTGACGAATGCCTTTCCAAAGAAGGTGGACAACCACAAGGCGGCCGTGGCCCTACACTTCATGCATTACAACTTCGCCCGGATTCACAAGACGCTCCGGGTCACACCGGCAATGGAGGCTGGCGTGGCCGATCATGTGTGGTCACTAGAAGAGATCGCTCGACTCACAAGCTGATAGACCATGCCGCCTGCTACTCGCGACGAACTGGAATTACTAAAGGCGGTTCTCGCGCGCACGCGACCTCCACGCCTCTCTCGCCCCGCCCTCGCAAGGCTGGTCAGAAACGGCTGGATCGAGCCCAGAACGCGAGGGGCCGAATTCGTCGCCTTTGAAGACTATCGGGTCACACCGGTAGGCGAGACGATCCTTCGGGAAGCCGGCCTATTGGGAAGGCGCCGGCCAAACTGAGACACTACCCCTGGGTGGAGTCCCTTGACCCTTCTCACGTCGCTCCGATACAGTGACCGTGTGAGCGCGGCTGTCACTGCCGAGTCCATCCGACAGCGCCTGGCCGATCTTCCCGAGGTGATGTCGGATCTCCGGCTTCTCGTCCTGTTCGGTTCGGCCGCCCGAGATCGGGCGACATCGGAGAGCGACATCGATCTGGCGGTGCAATGCGAGGGGCCGGCCGACCTCGACGCCCTCTATCTGGCCCTTGCCCCGCGACTCGGAACCGATTGTTTGGACCTGATCGACCTGCGCCGCGCCGGTCCCCTCCTGGGGATGGCCGTGGCGCGCACGGGCCGTCCGCTCTTCGAGAGAGAACCCGGAGTGTTCCGGGAATTCCAGTCTCTGGCTTCTCGCCGGTACTGCGATACCGACAAGCTCCGTCGCGCCCGCCGGCGGGCGATCCACGCGTTCCTGGAGCGCGAGGGCCTCGCATGAGTCCCATCGATGCGGCGATCATCCGCCGGAAGCTCCAGCGGATCGCTGCGTCCATCGATGGACTGCGGCCCATCGCGCGCCTGAGTCTCGAAGAGTACCGCGCCAGATTCTACGAGCGAAAGGCGACCGAGCGGCTGATACAGGAAGCGATCGAAGCGGCCCTCGACGTCAATGCTCATCTCATCGCGGAGCTAGGCGGCGAGGTTCCCGAGGAGTACTACGGCGGCTTCCTGAAGGTCGGGCAGCTCGGAGTTCTCCCGGCCGACCTTGCCCGTGCGCTCGCACCGTCGGCCGGGCTGCGGAACCGGCTGGTCCACGAGTACGAGACGATCGACGATGCGAAGGTCCTTGGGTCCGTGGCGGTGCTCCTACAGCTCTACGCTCGCTACATCCAGGCCGTCGAGTCCCATCTCACGAAGGCCGGTCTATGACCCCGCGCCTCAGGCTGGCCGGTAGATCTCGCCGCCGCTCTTCCTGAACTCCTCGGCCTTTTCCCGGAGCCCCTCGGCCACCGCTACCGTCTCGGCGGCCACGCCCTTGCGCGCCGCGTACTCGCGCACCTCCTGGGTGATCTTCATCGAGCAGAACTTGGGACCGCACATCGAGCAGAAGTGGGCGAGCTTGGCCCCCTCGGCGGGCAGCGTCTCGTCGTGGAACTCCCGGGCCGTCTCGGGATCGAGGCTCAGGTTGAACTGGTCGGCCCAGCGGAACTCGAAGCGCGCCTTCGAGAGTGCGTCGTCCCACTCGCGGGCGCGAGGGTGGCCCTTGGCGAGATCGGCGGCGTGGGCGGCAATTTTGTACGCGATGACGCCGTCCTTGACGTCCTTGCGGTTGGGAAGCCCCAAATGCTCTTTGGGAGTGACGTAGCACAGCATCGCCGTGCCGAACCAGCCGATCATGGCGGCCCCGATGGCCGAGGTGATGTGGTCGTAGCCGGGGGCGACATCGGTGGTGAGCGGCCCCAGCGTGTAGAACGGCGCCTCGTGGCACACCTGCAGTTGGCGGTCCATATTCTCTTTGATGAGATGCATGGGCACGTGACCCGGGCCCTCGATCATGGTCTGGACGTCGTGCTCCCAGGCGATGGTGGTCAGCTCTCCGAGCGTCTCCAGCTCGGCGAACTGGGCCGCGTCGTTGGCGTCAGCGATGGAGCCAGGGCGGAGGCCGTCGCCCAGGGAGAACGTACTGTCGTAGGCGGCCATGATCTCGCAGATCTCCCGAAAGCGCGTGTACAGGAACGACTCCTGGTGGTGGGACAGGCACCACTTGGCCATGATGGAGCCGCCCCGGGAGACGATCCCCGTCACCCGGCTCGCGGTGAGCGGGATGTAGCGCAGCAACACGCCGGCGTGGATGGTGAAGTAGTCGACACCCTGCTCGGCCTGCTCGATCAGCGTGTCGCGGTAGAGCGCCCAGGTGAGGTCCTCGGCCTTGCCGCCCACCTTCTCCAGGGCCTGATAGATGGGCACGGTGCCGATGGGCACCGGCGAGTTGCGCAGGATCCATTCGCGCGTCTCGTGGATGTTGCGGCCGGTGGAGAGATCCATGACCGTGTCCGCGCCCCAGCGGGTGGCCCACGTCATCTTCTCCACCTCCTCCTCGATGGAGGAGGCGACGGCGGAGTTGCCGATGTTGGCGTTGATCTTCACCAGGAAGTTCCGGCCGATGATCATCGGCTCGGTTTCCGGGTGATTCACGTTGGCGGGGATGATGGCCCGCCCGCGCGCCACCTCGCTGCGGACGAGCTCGGGGCTCACGCCCTCGCGCAGGGCGACGAATTCCATTTCCGGGGTGATCACGCCACGCCGGGCGTAGTGCATCTGGGTGACCCGGCGACCGGGGCGGGCCCGCAGGGGACGGCGAACGCTGGCGAAGCGCACGCCCCCCAGGGCGGGATCCTGCTCGCGCTGGCGGCGGTAGCCCGACGTGGACTGGGCCAGCTCCTCCACGTCGCCGCGCTCGCGGATCCACGCCGCGCGCAGCGCCGGCAGCCCCTGCTTGATGTCGGCGGCGACATCGGGATCGGTGGAGGGCCCGCTGGTGTCGTAGAGGCGGAGGGGCGGCTCGCCGTGGGACAGAAGCACCTCGCGCATGGGCACGCGGAGGTCGGGACGCGAGCCGGTGACGTAGACCTTGCGGAACGCCGAGGGCGCGACAGACATCGTGGCCTCCCTTCGCTGGTATTACCCAGTTCAGGTTCGTGCGGTCGGCGGCGATTGGCCGCCCTCTCAGCCCGGTTCCCCGAGCTCCCGCGAGTTCGTACGTAATCTGGCTAGAAACCTACGCCGGCCGCACCGTAACGTCAAGCGAACGGAGGGCGGGGGTCGACAGGTGAATGTTCGCTCGTGTTTGACACGTGACCCTGTCCGCTCTCAGAGGCCTGAAGGGCTAGCGATGGGTGAGACCGAGGGCGAACATCAGAGCGCGCTCCACGGCAGCGATGGTCTCCGGCGGCAGGGGCCCGATGGCGCGGGTCAACGTGCGCCGCGGAATCGTCGTGATGACGTCCAGATTCACCACGCAACGCTTTGGTAGACCCTCGGCAGGTCCCAGAGGGACCTCGGTGGGGATCTGGCGCACTCGTGTAGTGACGGGTGCCACGGTGACCAGCTCGCGAACGGCATAAGCTTCGTCGCGGGAGAGGAGTAGGACCGGCCGTCGTCCCGCCGGAGCCGGCAGATCCGCCCACCAGACCTCGCCGCGTCGCACGGGCTACCAGTCTTCGCTGGCGAGTAGACGGACGGCGGCCGCCTGGGCTGCCCTGATCTCGCGTCGCCCCTCCGGCTTCCGGCGGTATCCAGCCTGATACTCTCGGGCCAGCGCCGCCTGTGTCTGGGAATCGAGCCAGTGGCGGAGGGCGTCCTGGATCACGGCGCTGCGGCTCTGCCTCCTGGCTTTGCGGAGTCGCTCCACAGCCTGATACAGACCGCTCGGAATACTGACGGCAACCTTAGTCGCTGGTCTTGCCATGGCGTTGCCTCGGGAAGCCCCGGGGTATGATGGCAGTATAACCGTGGTCATACCTCCCGACAAGGAACGGATGCCTCTAACGCTACGGCAGGAGATCGGTGATCGCGATCCGTGAGGCAGGAGCGGCGAGCGGGCTCACGTGGTCGTTCGGTCCCAGGATCTGCGTCGAGCGATAGCTCCAGCGGCGACCCGGTGTCGCCGTGGCCGCCGGCTCACGGTGCACTTCCAGAACCCGTCCGGCCAGATTCAGGACCCAGTAATCGGCGACGCCCGCCCGTGCGTAGATCGAGGCCTTGCGCGTCCGATCGAACTGCAGCCTGGTTGCCGCGACCTCGACGATCAGCACTGGTCGGGTCGGGTGTCCGCCCAGGTAATCCCGCGGAGAGCCTGGCACGACGCACACGTCGGGTTCTGGTTCCGACCAATCGCCCAGGGCCACCGGGAACTGCGGGCGGACAAACCAGCCGGGGCCGAACGCTACTCGGAGCGCCTCGCTGACCAGAGCCACGGCAGTGACATGCGGTGTGCCCTGCGGTTCTTTCACCAGGAGATGGCCCTCGATCAGCTCGAGCCGCTCGTCGGGCCGGAAGAAGCCCTGATCGACGAGCCGCTCGTACTCGCGGCGGCTCCATCGTCGCGCCCGGATCCGTTCGGCTTGCATCGTTCTTACCGTAGCCAGCCGCGTCACGTGTGTCAATGTCACGAGTGAGACACGAATCACGTGGTCCTGGTGTTGCACATCGAGGTGGTACGATTGCGCGTGATCGGTACCCGGCTCGCCTATGTGGCGCTGGTGGTGGCCGACGTGGAGCCCGTCGCCGCCGCCCTGGCTCGCGACTTCGCTCTGCGTCGTAGCGACTGCGCTGCCGGGGAGACGGGACGGACCGTGCCCGTCTTCGCCGTTGGCGCCTCGGCGCTGGCGTTGTTCGCCCCGGGCGATCCCTTCCTCGGCGAAGAGGCGCGGCCGGGGCTGCATCACATCGCCCTGGAAGTTTCCGACCTCGCCGCGGCTATCGGAGCCGTCACCGTGGCAGGCGTTGCGCTCGGAGACCGGACGCCTCGGCCGGGGCTCGGCAAGGCCCGGCGCCTGGGCCTGGCCCCGGCGGCTATGGCCGACGTGCGCACGTACCTCACGGAGCCGATCGGCGTGGAGCCATCGCCTCCAGGGTGGGTCGAGCGCATCGATCACGTGGGTGTGGCCAGCGCCGACAACGCGGCCGCCCTCGAGGTCTTCTGCGGCCGTCTCGGGCTGACGCTCGAAAGCACGCAGACCGATCTGGAAGTCCGGATTCCCGTCGAGAGCTTCACGTCCGACAAATACGGCGTCGTCTACCACTCGCGGCCTCCCGAGCCGGTGGGCGGCCTGCGGGTGGCCTTCGTCACGGTGGGCGACTCGGACCTCGAGTTCCTCCAGGACTTCGATCCGCGCCACGAGGCCGAGGCAGCGGAGCGTGGTCCTGGCACGACCAAGCAGGATCAAGGCGCCATCGCCCGCTTCATCGCCTCGCGAGGGCCGGGGCTGCACCATCTCGCGTTGAAGGTGGTCGACGTCGATGCGGGGTTGGCGCGCTTGGGCCAGGCCGGCTACGAGCTCATCGACCCCACGGGCCGGCCCGGTTCACGCCGCTCGCGCATCGCCTTTCTCTCGCGCAGGAGCCTGGGCGGCGTGCTCGTGCATCTGGTCGAGCGCCAACCGCACAGCTTATTGCGGTATAGGTCGTAGCCACTGATCACGCCCCGAGCCAGACGTGGAGTATCGGCGAACAGCGGGTAACCGCAGATCCACACCTGATCGCCCGGCTGCAGCGGTCCTCCCAGCTCCAGCAAAGGAAGAAGCGACCAGCCTGGATGGGCCTCCGATTTGAGGACTGCGAGATCGTGTAGATAATCGATCGCCCGACCCGGGCCGGACAGCGGACGACATCTCCAGCATCTAAATCTACTCGCTCGATTGATATGTCCAGCGGCCCACGTGCGCGTTGGTGACCACGACCGGGCCCTCTGGGCCACCGTCAACCAGGAAGCCGGAGCCGGTGTCTTTTCCGGCGATGACGCGGCAGGTCGCGCTCCAGATAGCGGTGAGCGGCGCCTTCGGCTTCAGGGTGAGCATGGGATGCGACCGATTCTCGACTGACAGTTCGCGAGCGCGCCGATGGAGCGCCTTCGGCCAGCGGGCACCGGGCGGCGGCAGGGGGAACGTCATGGCCGTTGCTCAACAGCTTGGCTGCGCCGAGGCCGCGGACGGCGCTTGCGGGGCACGATCGCTACTTCGTGATCCAACGCGCCGAAGAGCTTGACGAGGGTCCCGAGAGTCAGATTCTGGGCCGGGTTCGCTTCGATTCGGGAGATATTCGGAGCGCTCATGCCCACCTTGGCCGCCAATTGGGTTTGTGTCAGACCCTTCTGCTGTCGCAGCCTGGCGACCTGGAGGCCGAGCCGGAGCGCCTTAATCTCTTCCTCGACGAACCGCCGAGCGGTGGGATCGGACATCTGGTCCCTGAAGTACCGGTCCCAGTTGGTCTGTCTTCTCATGGTTGCTTCTCCTCGCGTCGTTCCAAGTACCGCTTCATTCGCGCCACGGCGGTGGCGACATCGCGCTCCGGTGCCTGATCCGTCCTCTTGCTGAAGGCGTCTTGCTGAAGGCGTGAAGAAGAATCCCATTCGACTTCCCACACCCGCGCCGCCATCCTGCGGAAGTCGCGCTAGGGCAAGAGGTCCGCGACCGCGATGGAGGCCTGCGGCGCGGCGAGCGGCGTCACGGACTCGCTGGGACCGAGCGACCGCACCATCCGATACTCCCATCGCCGGCGCGCCGGATCGAGAGCCACCGGGTCTCGGTACACTTCGAGGACGCGGGTCACGAGGTTCACGATCCAGTAATCGGAGATGCCGGCCCGCGCATAGATGCGCGCCTTCCGGTTGCGGTCCAAACGCAGGCTGGCGTGGGCGACCTCCACCACGAGCACGGCTCCGGTTGGGTGCGCGTCGCGATAATCGCGTGGCGAGCCGCGGACGACGCTCACGTCGGGTTCAGGCTCGGAGAAGCTGCCGAGCGCAAGCGGGCCCTTCACCCGCACATCCCAGCCGTGACCGAACGCTACCCGCAGCGCCTCCTCGACCAGGCGCGTCGCGGTGAAGTGGGGGCTCCTCTCGGGCTCTCGGACGAGGAGTAGCCCGTCGAGTAGCTCGATCTTATCCTCAGGAGCGAGGATCTCCGACTCCACCAGCCGCTCGTACTCGTGCCGCGTCCAGCGGCGCATCCGGAGCGTTCTGGCGCTCATGGCCCGCACGATACCACCGTACGGAGCGAGGCAGGAGCGGTCAACGTCGCTGGCCCGATACGGCGACCGATCCGGCCGGCCCACCTGGTCCAGCACGAGCCCATCTGACCGGGCCACGCCCGGAGTCATCCCAGGTACTCGCGAACCCTCCCCAGCAGCGCCCGGGGGCTGAAAGGCTTGGAGACGTAAGCGTCGGCCCCGACCGCCATGGCCTTGGCCTCATCGCCGCTCAACGCGTACGAGGTCACCACGATAAGCGGAATGCCCCGCAGCGCGGGGTCGGCCTTGATCCGGCGGGTGGCCTCGTAGCCGTCGATGCCAGGCAGCTGGATATCCATGAGGATCAGATCAGGCAGCTGACTGGAGGCCAGCGCCACCGCCGACTCACCATCGGCCGCCTCCAGCACCTCGAAGCCCGCACTGGTGAGTAAATCGCGGAGAATGCGCCGGTTGTCCTCCTGGTCGTCGACGGCCAGGATGCGCTTGCTCACAACGTCGCTCGCCGCGCCGGCGCCGCAATCTGCTGCTCGATGCGGATCGGCACTGTGAATGTGAACGTCGAACCGTGACCCAAGACGGACTCAACCCACAGCCGGCCCCCGTGCATCTCGACGATGCGGCGGGCGATGGCCAGGCCAAGCCCGGTGCCGCCCTTGGCGCGTCTGGTCGTGGTCTCGGCCTGCTGGAATTCCTCGAAGATCCTTTCCTGATCGCTCTCGGTGATGCCGGGGCCGGTGTCGGCCACCGCCACCAGGAAGGCGTCGTGCGCGCGGCCGGCCCGCACGGCCACGCGGCCCGCCTCCGTGAATTTCAGGGCGTTGCCCACCAGGTTCAGCACGACCTGGGTGAGCCGGCGCTGGTCCCCGTGCCCCAACGGCAAGTCCGGATCGACGGTGACGGCCAGTTCGAGCTTCTTCTCCGCGGCCAGGGCCTCGACGGAGGCCGCGACGCTGTGCACGACGTCGGCCATCGAATAGTCGGCCAGAGCCAGCGTGAGTTGACCGGCTTCGATCTTGGAGAGATCGAGGATGTCATTGATGAGGCCGAGGAGGTGGCGCCCGCTCTTGTCCACCCGTTCCAGGACCTCCTGCATTTTCTCGGGCACGTCCCCGTAGATCTTGTCGGCGATCAACTCGGTGTAGCCGAGGATGGCGTTGAGCGGCGTGCGCAGCTCGTGGCTCATGTTGGCCAGGAACTGGGATTTGTGCCGGCTGGCCACCTCGAGCTGCCGGCTTTTGTCCTCGATCTCCCGGAACAACCGCGCATTCTGGATGGCCAGCGCCGACTGGGTGGCGAAGGTCTTCAGGAGGTCGATCGCCTCCGGCGGGGACTCGCCCGGCACCTTCCGGTTCACCGTGAGTCCCCCGATGAGATGGTCCTCGCGGAGCAGGGGCATGGCCAGGAGCGCGCGTGTCCCGGTACGCAGGAGGACATCGCGCAGCGGGCCCCGATAGGCCGCCTCCTCGGCGATGTCGGGGATCTGGACCGGCTCGCGGGTGACCGCCATGCGCCCCAGGACGCCCTCGCCCTTTCGGATCGGCGTCCGCCGGGCCACCGCCACGACCTCGTCGTCGGTATTGTGAGTGGCCCGGAGGTGAAACGCCTCGGTGGCCTCGTCGTACTCGAAGACGGAGCAGGCATCGGTGCCGGCCAGCTGGTTGGCCCGGGCCACAATGGTACTGAGCACCGTCTCGAGGTCCAGCGTGGAGCTGACCGCCTGGCTCACATCGCTCAAAGCGCGAAGCTGTTCGACCGAGCGGGTGAGCTTGGCGGTCCGGTCTTGCAGTTCGTTCAACAGCCGCACATTTTCCATGGCAATGACGGCCTGGTCGGCAAAAGTCGTAAGCAGCTCGATCTGCTTGGGTGTGAAGGGTTGGACTTCACTCTTCCAGATAGTGATGACGCCACCGAGGACCTCTTCTCTCAGCAGCGGGACCCCCATCACGGTTCGCACGCTCCCCAGCCGCTGCGCCTCGGCCCACTCATATTCAGGGTCGGCCAGCGCGTCGGGGATGTGAATGGCCCGACGCTCGAGAGCGGTCCGTCCGGCGGCGGTTCCGCGGCCAGGACGAATCGAGGTCCGTTGGACCAGAGCTCTGAACTCCGGTGAGGCGCCGGAGTCCACCGCCCAGCTGAGAGCCTCTCCGTCGAATCGGTAGATGAATCCCTTGTCGGCGCCGCAGAGCCTGGTCGCATTCTCGATGAGAGTCTGCAGAACTGGTTGAAGATCGAACGTCGAGCGGCTGATCACCTTGAGGACTTCGCTGGTGGCAGTCTGCTGCTCCAGCGCCTCGGTCAGCTCGCGGTTGCGCGCCTGCAGCTCGGTGAACAGCCGGACGTTCTCGATGGCGATGACGGCCTGGTCGGCAAAGGTCTTGAGGAGCCCGATCTGCTGCTCGCTGAAAGGCGTCGTCTCGACCCGCGAGACACGGATGGCCCCGATCGCTTGCCCTTCGCGGACCATTGGGACCACCAGGAAGCGGCGTTGTGCCAAAGCCTTTGCCCGGGCGATAAGCACCGCCGACGCCGCCGGATCCTCCTGCAGGTCGGTGTGAACCACGGTGCGTTCACGCACGGCTCGCACAATGAAACTATCAGCGGCGGTCAGCGGCATCGGCCAAGCGCGTCGGAGCGCTTCGACAGCCTCGAGGGTGTGATGATTGTGTGCGACGAGATGCACCAGCTGACCGACGAGGCGAAAGACGCCGCTGTACGTGGCATCGCACAGGCGCAAGGCGCTCTGGACGATCGCGTCGAAGACCGGCTGGACGTCGGTCGGCGAGCTGCTGATGACGCGCAGGATCTCGCTGGTAGCCGTTTGCTGCTCCAGCGCCTCGGTCAGCTCGCGATTGCGGGCCTGCAGCTCGGTGAACAGGCGGACGTTCTCGATGGCGATCACGGCCTGGTCGGCGAAGGTCTGGAGGAGCGCGATTTGCCGCTCGGTGAAGGGCCGGACCTCCCGGCGCCGAAGAACGATCGCGCCGAGGGCCGCCCCTTCGCGTAAGAGTGGCACGGCCATGACCGTCCGAAGCTCCCAGCGCTGCGCGAGCTCCCAGCCGAGTCGATATTCCCTTTCCTCTGTCATCAGGTCGGCGACTTGGATGGCCTGCGCCTGGAGGACGGCGCGGCCCATGACCGTCTGCCTGTTGACCGGAATCGGCTCGCCCGGAGCGCTCACGCCGAGCGGCCCGCAGTGGGCGCCTCGGTGGAAGTGGTTACCGTCAACCAGGGCAAGTGAAACATCGTAGGCCTCGCAGAGGCTGGCAGCGCTCGCCACCACGGCATCGAAGACCGGCTGGACGTCAGTAGGCGTACGACTGATGGCCTTGAGGATTTCCGCGGTCGCGGTCTGCTGCTCCAGCGCTTCGGTGAGGTCCCGGTTGCGGGCCTGCAGTTCGGTGAAGAGCCGGACGTTCTCCATGGCGATGACGGCCTGATCGGCGAACGTCTGGAGGAGCGCGATCTGCTTGTCGGTGAAGGGATGCAACTCGAGCCGGCGAATCACGATGATGCCGATGGCCGTGCCCTCGCGCAGCAGGGGTGTGATGAGAAGGGTACGGTAGCCGATCTTTCGCCGATGCTCGACACTGCCGGGGTAGTTGCCCCGTTTGTGTTCTTCGAGCATGTCAGGCACGTGCACCGTTCGGCGCTCCAGGATAGCCTGGCCGTTCGCCCAGTCGGGACGGATAGGCATGACCTCGGCGTCCGGCGTCACCGGCACCGAGCCGAAGTGGGCGATGATGCGCAGGGTATCGCCCTCAATATGCTGGATGACCGCGTCGTCGGCGCCGCAGACGCGGGCGGCGGTCTCGGCCAGCGCGTCCAGCACCGGCTGAAGCTCGGTGGGCGAGCTGCTGATGACGCGGAGGATCTCGCTGGTGGCCGTCTGCTGCTCGAGCGTCTCGGTCAGCGCCCGGTTTCGCTCCTCCAGTTGCTCCGATAGTCGTGCGTTCTCGATGGCTAGGGCCGCCTGGTCGGTGAAGGTCCTGAGCAGTGCGATCTGCTTGGGCGTGAAGGGCTGGACCTTGGCGCGACGGATGACGATGCCTCCGATCGGGATCCCGTCGCGGAACATGGGGGCGGCCAGCACCGTGCGGGAGCTCGAGCGCCTCTGAATCGCCGCCATCTCCGGATAGCGGGTCCGGACGGCGCGCGCCATGTCCCGGATGTGAATGATCCGGCGCTCGATCAGGGCGTGACCGAGCGGGCCTGTGGGCCCCGGCGGGTAGGTCGCGCCGAGACGCCGGACTGGATCGAGGAGGCCATGGTGGGCGACAAGCCGCAGGTGGTCCCCCTCGACCAGGAGGATCAGTGCATCCCGGGCCTCGCACAGGCGGGCGGCCGTCTTGGCCACGGCGCTCAGAACCGCGTCCAGGGCGAGGGGGGTGCGGGCAGCGACCCTTGACGCCACCGCCGAGAGGCTAGCCGGAGCCTCCGAAAGGGTCAAGGCGCGCCCGGCGCCGCTTGACGCCGTATCAGGTATCGCGATATCGTGGTGGTACCGGCATGGCCCGCTACGTGACAACGAACCTCCGCTTCGACGAGGCCACCTACCGCGAGCTCCGCTACCAGGCGCGCCGCCGCGGCGTGCCGGTGGCGCTCATCGTCCGGGAGGCGGTGGACCGGTACCTGGGCCGGGGAGAGGACACAGCGCACATGCCCTTCGGCGACGACCCGGCGGACGCCCTCATCGGGTGCGTCGAGAGCGCCGGCGGGGACGAGTCGGTCAACCACGACCATTACCTCTACGGCTGGTCCAAGGAGGGCGAGGGTGAAGCTCCTGGCCGACACGAGCGCGCTGCTCGCGCTCTACGTCCGAAACGACGTCAACCACGTTCGGGCGCTGGAGTTCGTCCGCCAACATCCGAAGGCCCGGTACGTCCTGACCGAGCTGATCCTGGCCGAAATCGCGACGCGGCTCCGCGCCGTCGCCGGCGCTGAACGCGGGGTGTCGGTCGCGCTGAGCCTGCTCGAGAGCCGTCGGTACGACGTGCTGTTCGCCGACACCGGGCTGCTGCGGGGGGCTATCGAGAAGATGGCGCGCCTTCGTGACAAGCGCCTCAGCCTGACCGATTGCGTGAGTTTCGAGGTGATGGAGCGGCTCGGCCTTCGCGACGCATTCTCATTTGACCGGGATTTCCGCGACTGCGGGTACTCCATGGTCCCGTAGACCGCCATCCGTTCGACGGTCTGCAGCGGACGGCCTCCCGGTGAGCCGCGGGCCGATGATATGATCGCCCTCACCCTGGAGGCCCCATGAAGGTCTGCTTCTTCCACCTCATGCCATACCGGTTCCTGCCGGACGACTTCGAGCAGCGCTATCGATCGGTGTGGGTCGACGTGCCCCACAGCCTCTTCGATCCCGAGAAGGCGGGCCGGCTCTACCACGAGTTCCTGGACGAGCTGGAGTTCGCCGAGCAAGCCGGCTTCGACGGCCTCTGCGTCAACGAGCATCACAACAACGCCTACGGGCTCATGCCCTCGCCCAACCTTATGGCCGCAGCGCTCACCAGACGGACGTCGCGGGCCGCCATCGTCGTCCTGGGCAACAGCCTGGCCGCCTACAACCCGCCGCTCCGCGTGGCCGAAGAGTTCGCGATGCTGGATCTGCTGAGCCAGGGGCGGCTGGTGGCCGGCTTCCCGGTGGGCACCTCGATGGACATGAACTTCGCCTATGGCATCGACCCGGCCACGCTGCGCGCCCGGTACTACGAGGCCCACGACCTCGTGATGCAAGCCTGGACGCGGCCCGAGGTGTTCGCCTTCAACGGCCGGTACACACAGGTGCGCTACGTCAACATCTGGCCTCAGCCGCTGCAGAAGCCGCACCCGCCAGTCTGGATCCCCGGCGGGGGCAGCGTGGAGACGTGGGAGTGGACGGCCAAGCTCGACTACGTGTACTGCTACCTCTCCTACTACGGCTACAAGCGGGGCAAGGCCACGATGGATGGCTTCTGGGAGGCCATCGCCCGTCTCGGCGCCGACGACAACCCGTACCGTGCAGGCTTCCTGCAGCTCGTGTGCGTGGCCGACACCGACGCCGAGGCCGAGCGCCTCTACTTCGAGCACGTGCACTACTTCTATCAGAAGTGCCTAAACGTCTGGGAGGGCTTCGCCGAGGCTCCGGGCTACCGCACGGTGAAGACGCTTCTGACCGGCACCAAGCCCCAGGTGGGCTCGCTGGCCCGGAAGATCAGACAATCGCTGACGTGGCCCACATACCTTGAGTCCGGCTACGTCATCGCCGGTAGCCCCGCCACCGTCCGCCAACAGCTTACCGAGTGCATCAGGAGCCTGCGCGTCGGTCACCTGATGGTCCTGCTCCAGATCGGCAGCATGCCGAAGGACCTCGTGCTGCACAACACGCGTCTGTTCGCCCGGGAGGTCATGCCGCACGTGCGCGATCTCTGGCCCGGCTACAAAGATCGCTGGTGGCCCTCCGGCGCTCCGGCCGGCAACGGACCATGAGACCCGAGGGCCGGACGGTCCCCATCCGCAGCGGCGCCGTGGCCTTCCGGGTGCTGGCGGCGGGCCACGGAGCGCCGCTCGTCTACTTCCACTCCATCCACGAGCGCGAGGGTTGGTCGCCGTTCCTCGAGCGCTTGGCCAACCGCTACGCGGTCCACGCCCCCCTCCATCCCGGCGTCGGTGGCTCCACCGGCGTGGAGACGCTGGAGGACGTCTTCGATCTCACGCTGGCCTACGAAGAGCTGCTGGACGCGCTGGGCATCGACGCCGCTCACCTCGTCGGCCACTTCTTCGGGGGTATGGCGGCGGCCGAGCTGGCGGCCCTCTTTCCCGAGCGGGCGCGCCGGCTGGTGCTGGTTTCCCCGCTGGGCCTCTGGCGCGACGATGCGCCGTCTGAGGATCTCCTCATCTTGCCCGCCGACGAGCTGCCGGCCGTCTTGTGGCGCGATCCCGGGTCAGAGGCCGCTCATCGGTGGGCGGCGCCCCCGGAGAGCGATGAGGAGAAGGAGGCCGCGCTGATCGACTCCATCGCGCGCCGTTCCGCGATCGCCAAGTTCATCTGGCCCATCCCTGACAAGGGGCTGCGCAAGCGCCTGCACCGCGTTCAGGCGCCCACGCTGCTCCTCTGGGGCGACGCCGACCGCGCCAACCCGGTGGTCTATGCCGAAGAGTGGCAGCGCCGGATCAAAGGCGCGGCGCTGAAGCTGCTGCCGGGCGGCCACATGCTGATCCACGAGTCGCCGGACGCGACCGCACGTCTGGTGGAGGAGTTCCTGTCATGAGCATGATCTCAGGGAAGATGGCAGTCGTGACCGGGGGCGGCTCGGGCATCGGCCGGGCCACGGCCCAGTTGCTGGGCACGCGCGGAGCGGCGGTCGCGGTGGTGGACCTCGACGAGGCGGGCGCCCGGGAGACGGCCGAGTCGATCGCCAAGAACGGCGGCCGCGCCGTGGCCCTCCGGGCCGACGTGAGTCGAGCCGCGGAGCTGGATAAGGCGATCGACCAGGCCATCGCCGCGCTCGGCCCCCTCGAGATCATGGTGAACAACGCCGGAATCCTCGACGGCTACTTCAACGTGGACGAGACGGAGGAAGCGGTCTGGCGCCGGGTGTTGGACATCGATCTCACCGGCGTCTTCCTCGGCTGCAAGCGCGCGCTGCGCGAGATGCTGCCGCGCGGCCGCGGCCGCATCGTCAACATGGCCTCGGTGGCGGGGCTCAACGGGACGGGGGGCGGCGCCGCCTACGTGGCGGCCAAGCATGGTGTCGTGGGACTGACCCGACAGATGGCGGTGACCTACTCGGCCCGCGGGATCACGGTGAACGCGGTGTGCCCCGGACCCGTCCTGACCGGACTCCGCCAACACTCGCAGCAGATTCTCGGCCCCGGCACGCCGGACATGAGCAACCGAGGCATCGCCGTCAGCGACGAGCAGGTGCGGGCGGTGGTGCCGGCGGGGCGCCGGGGGGCCGTGGACGATATCGCCGCCGCCGTGTGCTTCCTGGCCTCCGACGAGGCGGCCTACATCACCGGGCACACCCTGGTGGTCGACGGGGGCTGGAGAGCGAAGTGATCACCAAGTTCTCGGCGCTCTACGTGGGACAGATCGAGCTGGACAACATCGGCAAGGACGGCACGCCGGCCGACCAGCGCTGGTATCCGAACGAGCGGTTCGGCGAAGCGTACTTCACGGCCCGAGACGTCTCCCGAACGATGGACGATCTCGGTTACTACTGCCTTTGGATGGCCGAGCACCACTTTCAGCGCGAGGGTTACGAGGTCCTCCCCAATCTCATCCTGCTCTCGACCTGGCTAGCCACCCAGACGCGGCGGCTCAAGTTCGGCTGCGCCTTCAACATCCTGCCCATGTGGCACCCCATCCGTCTGGCCGAGGACTACGCCGTCGCCGACATCCTGACGGACGGGCGGGTGATCATGGGGGTGGGGCGCGGATACCACACGCGCGAGGTGGAGACGTTCGGCGCGCCCATGCTCGACAACGCCGCCAACAAAGAGCTCTTCGAGGAGCAGATGGAAGTGCTCCTCAAGTGCTTCAACGAGGAGTCGTGGAGCCACCGGGGCAAGCACTACGATCTGCCGCCGGCGGTGCCCTATCGAGGCTACGAGCTGCGCGAGATCACCTGCGTGCCGCGGCCGGTCCACCGCCCGGTCGAGATCTGGCAGCCCATCGCCAGCGGCAAGACGCTCGAGTACATCGCCACCCGCGGCATCAAGGGCATGGTCACGCTCAACGGTGAGCGGATCGTCGACAGCATTTTTCATATGTACCGCGATGCCGCCGCCCGCGCCGGGCGCCAGCTGCAGCTCGGCGAGGATCTCTGCTGGGGCGTCGGGCTCTACCTCGCCGACAGCCGCGAAGAGGCCATCCGCCGGCTGGAGCGTGCCCACGACGAGCGCTACAAGTGGTTCGCGCCCTTCGGCTTCGTGCGCTACGCGGACGCCGACGGCCGCCCCTGGGGCACGCCGGGCGCGCCCGCGCGCGTGCCCACATTGCAAGAGGGCATCGATCAGAAAGCCTGGCTCGTCGGCACGCCGGCCCAGGCCGTCGAGGTCATCCGCGAGTTCGAGGCCCGCTACCCCGGCCTCGATCAGCTGATGATCCACTGGACTGAGGGCCTGTCGCCCAGCGAGTTCAAAGAGCAACTCCACCGCTTCGCCCGCGAGGTCGTCCCCGCCCTCCGCCGCTGACGCTGGACTCAAGATACCCCCTCCCGGTATTTTTCCGAGGGCGCAAGACCCCCACCAGTAGGATTTTTTCTTTGGCTCCCCTCGTGCATATGGTAGTAATACCCCCGGGCGGGCGTGGCTCGCTATCCACGAGAGAGGAGGAGGACAGATGGCGAAGAAGAAGGCGTTCGGGGGGTACTCGATCAGCTTCAAGGGATGCAGCGACACACTGGAGAAGCTCTTCGGCAGCACGCCGATCGGTCCCTCGGTGATGACCAAGAAGCTCTGGGGCTACGTGAAGCGGAGGAGGCTCGGCAAGCGCCGCTGAGGAGGCTTCGCGCATCGAGGGCGGTCCGCTTCCAGCGGGCCGCCCCTTCTCGTACACTCCCGGTACCACAGTCGCTGGAGGCACCCGCCATGGAGGCCAAGGTTACGGAGCGCTCGGTGTACCTCGACGTCGCCAAGATCGACTGGGAGCCTACGCCCTACACCGGGGTGGAGACGAAGACGCTCTACCGCGACGGGTCTGGCCGTCAGACGACGCTCACCCGGATGGCGCCGGGCGCCCGGCTGCCCCGGCACCGCCACGTCGGGCTGGAGCAGAGCTACGTGCTGGAGGGCACGCTCGTCGACGACGACGGCGCCTGCACGGCGGGCAACTTCGTCTGGCGCCATCCCGGCTCCGTCCACGCCGCGTGGACGCCGGACGGGTGTGTCGTGCTCGGGATTTTCGAAGCGCCCAATGAATTCCTTTAACTCGGAGGGGGCTTCGCCCCCATCCCCATCGGAGGGGGCCGTCGAGGCCCCCTCCGAGGCCTCCCCCAGATCGGATTGCGCGGGCAAAGCCCGCGCTCGAACGCGGCCAATCTCTACGTCGGGAGCTGGTCCAAGCGCGTGACGACGAAGTCGGGAGCGAGGCCGAGCTCTTCGGGCGGGGCGTTGGTGCGGTTGCACCAGGCGACCTGATAGCCGAAGGCCTTGGCGCCAGCGACGTCCCAGGCATTCGACGAGACGAAGAGCAGCTCGACCGGCGGAATCCCCAGCGCCTTCGGCCCCAGCGCATAGACCGCCGGTGATGGCTTGTAGGTCCGGACGGCGTCCACCGAGAGCACATGGGCCAGATGCTGGCCAAGGCCGCTCGACGCGACCGCGGCCTCGAGCATCCGCGGGGACCCGTTCGAGAGGATCGCGCGCGGGCGGGGGGCCAGGCGCTCGAGCGCGAGCCTGACCTCGGGAAAGCTGGCCAGCGTCAGGTAGGCCTCCATGAGCCGTCGCACGTGCGCTTCGCGGGCGTCGAGCCCGAGCCGGCGGAGGGCGAAGCGCAGGGCGCCTTCGGTGACCACCCAGAAGTCCTCGTAGCGGCCCATGAGCGAGCGCAGCCACGTGTACTCGAGCTGCTTCTGGCGCCACGTGGCGGACAGCGTCGCCGGGTCCGACGTGACCTCGCGCCCGGCCTCGGCCACCGAGTGGACGTCGAAGAGGGTGCCGTAGGCGTCGAAGACGTACCCGCGGATCGCCGTAGGCACCTCAGCCGCCGTCCGACGTGCGGCGGAGGCGGACCGGGCGGCGCGACGGGCGCGGCTGTTCTTCGGCCGGCGTCTCCAGCCCCGTCTCGACGAACCCGAAGTGCAGCAGGCGCCTGGCGTCAAGGAAAGAGCGGGTGCGGCTCCGGCAGCCGAGCACGACCATGACGAACCGCTGGTTGTCGCGCCAGGCCACCACCGTCAGGTTGTAGCCGGCCTCCTGGGTGAAGCCCGTTTTGAGCGTCTGGATCCCCAGAGGATCTTGGAAGAGCGGGATGTGGCGCGCATAGACGCGACTGCGGAAGATGAACGTCTGGCCGCCCAGGAGCAGCCGCGCCGCCGGGTGATCCTGGAGCAGCCGCACCGTCAGCCGTGCGATATCTCGGGCGCTGCTGCGCTGCCCGGGATCTGGCAGCCCGTGGGGGTTGGCGAAGCGCGTGGCGGTGAGCCCCAGCTTCCGAGCGGTCGCGTTCATGCGCTCCACGAACGCGGCCTCGTGGCTGGCCAGGTGCTCGGCCACGGCCGTCGCCGCGTCGTTGGCCGAGGCGATGGCCATCCCTTCCAGCAGCACCCGGAGCGGCACCTGCTCACTCGCGCGTAACCGCAGCCGGAACTTGGGGGCCGTCGCCGCCCGCCGGCTGACGGTGACGGGCTCCTCCAGGTTGGCCCGGTTGGCCTCGAGGTCGTCGAAGGCCAGGTAGAGCGTCATGAGCTTCACGAGGCTGGCCGGGGGGCGCTCGAGGTCGGCGTTCTTCTCGTAGAGCGTCCGGCCCTCGCTGTCGAGCAGCAGCACCGCCTCCGCGCTCAAAGCCGGCGGACGCCCGTTCGGGGTTGCGGTGGCGGGGACTGGGAAGCTCAGGGTGAGCGCGAGCGCGAAGCCGAGGGAGGCCCGATGCACCGGTGCCAATTCTAGCCAGCGCCGGAGCCGCTGCCAAGCAAAAACCCGGTCAGCGAACGGCCTGCTTGAGCTCTTTGGAGGGCTTGAAGCGCGGCACCCGGCCGGCCACCGTGACCGTCTGTCCGGTGCGCGGGTTCCGCATCGTCCGCGGACGGCGGCGAGCCACCGAGAACGTGCCGAAGCCGACCAGGGTGACGGCGTCACCGCGCTTGAGCGAGGTCCGGATCGCGGCGAGCATGGCCCTGAGCGCGCGCTCGGTGCCGGCCTTGGGCCAGCCGGTGGCCTTGGCCATGTGCGCCACGAGGTCGCGGCGGGTCATCTACATGCCGAACACGCCGCGGGCCTCGTCCATCACCGCGTCGGAGATGGTGGCGTAGCCCTTGCCTTCGGCGAAGCGCTCGATCGCGCGGCGGGCCATCGGCCGGATGAACTCGGGCACGCGGGCCAGGCGTGCTTCGGCTTCCGGCAACCACGTCACCCCGGCCGGTGTGGCGACACCTTCTCCATTCGCCATCGCCGCGAATGGGCACCCGGAACTCTGCCCCGGCGTCGGATCATCGGCGCCCAGATCGCTCACGCCCGGCGCCCGGTCAGCGGTCGCTTCCTGAAATGCGTCGGCCCGCGGGTTCGCCAGGGCGCCGCGCAGGTGCTCGAACGGCCCGGCCGGCGCGGCGCGGCCGCCGATGGACACGCCCAGGCTGCGCACCATCTGCGTCTCGAACGGGTTCGTGAGCATGGCCACGCGGAACCCGCACTCGGGACACCGGAACGTGACGGTGAGCGATCCCTCGTCGGGCCCCGCGGTCGAGTGCAGCTTCATCGGCTGATCGCAGTCGAGGCAGAGGAACTTCATGGCCGCGCCATTCTAGCAGGGCGACCCAGGCGCGGCCAGAGCCCGATGGCCGGCGGCGTTTGCAGGAGCGCGATCGCCGCCCCTGCGAAGAGCGCCGGAGCCCAGTGACCACCCGCCGCTGCGCGCAGGATCAGGACCGAGAGAAATGTAGGCCACGAAGCGGGCGCGGCGGTGGCGCGTCGCGAACAGTCCGGCCACGAGGAGCCTGGCCCCGACAGGGGCGCCACGCGATCAGCGTGGCTGGCCGATACCTGAGCCTCCCGGCGGCGTTGGGGACGGGGATGGTCGCGGCGGAACGCGCGGTGGAACACGCCCTGGCTGCCTGAAACTGCCACTCGGGTCGCTCACGGCTGGCCGCAGTGGGTCAAGGTCCTGGGGCGACGGCGCCGGTGGTGGCGACGGGCGCGGCGTCGGTGATGCGGATGGCGACGGCGAGGGCCGCGGCCGCGAACCGGACTTCTTTGCCTTCGAACCGCTCTTACGTTTGTTGTTCTTGGCCATGGTCGCCTCCGGGTTTCTGTTCAGTGCGGTGAAGTTATGTCGTCAGGCGGAAGCCGTCAAGGGTCGTTGCGCGCGCTTGTGAGCCGGGGGATGCACCGGCGGCGAAGGTCGGTGCCGTGCGCGACGGACGGCCCTCCTCATGGTGGTACACTCGACGACGGCGCGCAGGTCGCTTCCGGACGCCGGGGTAGCTCAGAGGCAGAGCAACTGATTCGTAATCAGTAGGTCGCGGGTTCGACTCCCGCCCCCGGCTCCAGTCGTCATCAGCACTTCCATCACGCTCCCGCTCATGATCGCCCTCGCCGGTTGCAGGGAGGTTGCTGATGGTTGCCTCCGCCAACCGATCGACAGCGCCCCGATTCGCCCCCGGCACGAGGTGGCCGTAGAGATCCACGGTGATCTGGATGCTGGAGTGGCCGAGCTGTTCCTTGACGTAGGCCAGCGATTCGCCGGCCTGGATGAGCAGCGAGGCGTAGGTGTGCCGAAGGTCGTGAAACCGGATGCGCCGGAGACCGGCCTTGCCGAGCAAGGGCGCCCAGACGCGGTGCAGAAGATTCATGGCGTCGATCGGCTTGCCGGTGTGAGATCGCGGCCCTGGAGCGCGGCCTCGGCCTCCACGAGCGATTTTCTGGCCCGGAGCCGGGCGGCGAGCAGGACGGGGACATCCACGCGGCGCGCCTTGCCGCTCTTGGGGCTGCCGACGAGCAGGCGGCCCCCGCTGTAGGCCACCGTGCGGCGGACATCCGCGAAGCCGCCGGCGAAGTCCAGATCGGACCACTGAAGCCCCAGCACCTCGCCTTGGCGCATCCCGGTCCACGCGGCCGTGGCCATTAGATCCGCGAACTCCGGGTACCAGCGCTCGCAGGCCGCGAGGAGCTGGCCGAGCTGGGCGTGGGTCAGCGGAACGATCCTCGGCGCGGCCTCCTCTTCCGTCTTGCCGCGATAGTGGCGACCGAGGCGGGTCGCGGGATTCGACACGAGGTGCCCGTCCTCGACGGCGTGATTCAGGATCTCTCGGAGGAGGCCAACGACCTTCAGCGCCGTCGACCGGCGCATCCCCGCGGTGATCTTGTCGGCGAACAACTCGCGCACCCGCTGCCGCGTGATTTCCCGCAGCGGGAACCGGCCGAGGGTCGGCTCGAGATGCCGCTGGAGCAGGAATCGGTAGAGCGCGATGGTTCTCGGCTTGAGGTTCACACCGTGCGTCTGGAGCCAGCGGCCCGCGTAGACCGTCAGGGTCGGATGCTCGCGACCGGGCTCGAGCGCGGAGAGGTCGCCGAGCTGGAGGCGCACGCGCAGCTGGGACGCGACGGCCTCGGCGGCCTGTCGATCGCCGATGCGCTTGGCCCTGCGGATGCCTCGGTAGGCAATGAAGACCCACCAAGCCCCCTTCCAGAAGCGTACTCGGACGCCCATGCTCACCTCGCTCCGTTCACGCGGGCGCCATTGTCGGCGCGGCGGCGGGTCACGGTCAACGACCCCAGGATCTCCTCCACGGTGCGGGCCGTGGCGTCGGATCTCCCGGTGGGCGCCCTACGGGTGGCGCTTCGGGCCTGGCGGGCGCCTGCTGGCGGCGCCAGATGAGCAGGTCGTCGTCGCCCGTGTCCTGGCCCTCCGCGTTGCCGGGCTGAGCCTGCGGGCGATCTCGCAGGCGCTCGACGGCGAGGGCATCAGGGCGAGGAGCGGGCAGCCCTTCGGGCCGTCCACGCTGCTCGGGCTTGTTCGTAACCGCTCGGTTGTGAACAGCGCGGAGGCGTCGTAGGCTCACACCTGCCATGAAACTGCTGACCCCCATCGGGGCCGTGGTCGTCCTGCTCGGCGGCTGCGTCTCCATGACCGCCGCCGGAAGTGGCCCCGCTGCGCCGGTGGCTCTGCCTGCGCGCAGCAGCGCAATTGAGTAAAAACCGAGACTGGCTCATTCTTCTGCTGGTGGCGATCGGTGTCCTCGTCCTGGCCGCCGCTGTCCTGATAGGCATCCTGGCGTCGCCTGCTCGGTAGGCGCCGACCGACCGGGACGATCAATCGAGGAATGGTGGCCTTCACGCTCCCGCAATGAGCCAACCGGTGACCGCCGAGCCGAGAACCGTGCTGGTGGCCGACGACGACGACGCGGTGCGCGAGGTGATCGTCGACGCCCTCCGGCTGCACGGATTCACCGTCATGGAGGCGACGAATGGCCTCGAGGCCCTGCTGCAGATCAAGCGGCGACGACCCGCGGCCGTCGTCCTCGATCTTGCGATGCCCCGGCTCGGCGGGCTCGACGCGCTCAAGCGCATCCGGGCCTTCGATCCGGCAACGAAGGTTGTCGTCCTTAGCGGCCATGCCGACCCCGAGGTCGAGCGGCAGGTCAGCCTCCTGGGGGCAGCAGCGGTGCTGGCCAAGCCGTTCGACTTGCCCGAGCTTCTGACGGTGCTCGGCGAAGGCCTCGAGGCCGCGCCCGCCCCGGCAACGTCGGCTGCCGCTGCGGACACGGGGTCAGCTGCTTCCCGGAGCAGTTCGCCGACGAGGATACTCGTCGTCGACGACGACCTGGAGGCGCGCGAGATACTGGAGGAGCTCCTGACGACCCACGGGCACCGCGTTCGCTCTGTCGCTGACGCCGGCGCCGCGTTGCGAGCAATTGTCCAGGAATCGCCCGACGTGGTGCTGCTCGACATCGAGATGCCAGGGCTGAGTGGCGTGGACGCCCTGCCCAGCATCCGCGCCGTCGACGCGCATGTCCAGGTCATCATGGTGAGCGGCATCCAGGACGAGCAGCGCGCGCAGCGGGCACTCGCCGCCGGAGCCTTCGATTACGTGACCAAGCCGGTCGACATCCGCTATCTGCTTCAGGCCATCGAGTCCGCGGTGATGATGAAGCAGCTCGGGGACTAGCCGCGCTCCAGGGCTGGCTCGACTCCTTGACCGCGATCACTCTGCAGGCGCCGCTGTTGACCCCACCCGGCCGCTGACCTACCCTGCCAGCCTGTATCCGAGTATCCGGTGAGGGCTGCGCGAGGGGGGGAGATGAAGCGCGAAGCAACCCCGCTCGGCTGGAAGCTCGCCATGCTGGTGTCGGCAGCGCTTATCGTGCTCGGCCTCGTCACCGGGGCGAGCGCGATGGCGGCGGTCGGGATCGCCGGGATGCTCGTGGCCGCTGCGGGCGCGTATCTCGCCAGCTGGATGCGTCGCCCTGATCGCCCTCCTGCTCGTCGGTTGAGAGCCGCTCGGGCTACGCCGAGGAAGCCAGCCAAGGCCCCGGGCATGGATTCACCGCACTCGGCCGGCCAGGGGTCCAGCGGCGCTGACCGCGTCGTCTCAGCCATGATCGCGTCATCGAGATCGCCGTGGTCCGGATGGGCCCACGCCTTGAGATCGACGACGAGTGGGTGACGCTTGTGAACCCCAAGCGAGACATCGGCCGCACCGACATCCATGGCATCGGAGCTGGCGATGTGATCCATGCGCCGGTCTTCGGGGAGATCGCCGCCGATGCGGCGATGCGCCTCCGCGACGCGGTCCTGGTAGCCCACCACCTGCGCTTCGAGCGCAGGTTCTTGACCGCGGAGTATGGGCGCTGTGGGATCCGCCTCCCTGAACTGCCCGGGCTCTGCACGCTCGACTTGGCCTACCGCCTGCTGCCGGACGCCCCGAGCCGAAAGCTCGGCCACTGCTGCGAACAGGCCGGCATCCTGCACCAGGACCAGCACACGGCGCTCGGCGATGCCCGGGCGACGGCCGCCCTGCTCGCCCGGTTCATCGGCCAGGCGAAGCATCACCGGCTGAGTACGCTGGAGGAGCTCGGCTGCGAGCCCCTCGAATGGCCCACCGAACCGTGGCTCACAGAGCTGACGCCGACCGGTAAGCGGCTCGAGCGGGACCAAGCCACCCGGCGTCGCGGTGAGGAGCGATCCTATCTCGCCCGGCTGGTGGAGGGCATGCCCGGTGACGAGGCGCGCAGCGGGCGCGACGCGGAGTATCTCGCCCTCGTCGATCGCGTGCTCCAGGATCGCCGCGTGACCATGGAGGAGGCGCAGTTGCTCAGCGACACGGCGGCGGCGTGGGGGATGACGCGGAGCGACCTCCTGGAGGCCCACCGCGCGTATCTCGCCAGCCTGGCGTCCGAAGCCCTGGTGGACCGTCGTGTCACCGACGCCGAGCGCCGCGACCTGGAACAGGTGTGCGACCTCCTCGGCCTCCACCGTGCCGACGTTCTCCTCTCCGACTCGCCGGCCAGCCACGCCGCCGAGGGCAAGGTAACGGCCCGCTTGGACCCCGCCACGAGCCTGCGCGGGAAGAGCGTCTGCTTCACCGGCGAGATGCTCGGGGCCCTCCGCGGTGAGCGCATCACGCGGGAGATCGCCGAGAAGCTCGCCACCGAGGCCGGCCTGGAGGTTCGCTCGGCCGTCACGAAGAAATTGGACCTTCTCGTCGTCGCTGACCCCGATACGCAGTCCCTCAAGGCGAAGAAGGCGCGCCAGTACAACATCTCGATCATGGCGGAGAGGGCGTTCTGGAGAGCACTCGGGGTACCGATCGCTACATTGGTCGCGGCCCTCCTCGTCGGCTGCGCCACCACCCTCCATAGGGTCAGTGCGCTCCCGCCCGCATGACCCCTGGGCCGGCTCGTCACCGACCGAGCGGTCAGTGACACCCTGAGGGCGTCCTGACCCAGCGCTGGTGACAAGATCCGTCACCCCTTGTCATGAGCACACCCCTGCACACAACTCGGTGCAGGGGTGCAGAGGGGATACCTGGGGGGTGTGGCGTCACCGGTCCACCAGGGATAGGCTGGAACGTGGAGAACCAGAGGCGGGTTTCCAGTAGGAGTGCTTCGGAAATTTCGAATTCGACAGGGGTTGCGGTATCTTGGCGCCCAGTGGACTTGGGTCGTCACCCCGCAACCAGATGCCCGGGCTGATCTAGCGCCCTGGCATACCCCGTGCACTCCCACCCGTTTACCGGAATCCCCGGTCGGGTCCACGCGAAGCGGCATCCCGTGTGGTACGATCTGGGCCCCCTGGAGGGCGGTCGTCATGGTGGAAGCGTTGCGCAGAACCTTCGATCGGATTTTCCGATCTCACACCGCCCAACCCCAAGGCGTGGTGGACGAGATCCGCGCCTTCGCCAAGCTGCCGTCCGGCTGGAACTCGCACCGCGCTCCGACCCCGACCCAGACGGCGATCAAGGCGGCAATCGGCGTGGTTGAACTCGTCGCGCGGCGCGGAGGTCCGATGCCATCCGCCTCGCCGACTCCGTCTGGCGGCGTGGCCCTTGTGTGGGAACTGCCAGCGCTCGACGCGCAGCTCCTAGTCGATGAGGATTCATTCGACTTCAGCGTTGCCCGCCGCGGGCACCCCAAGGTCACCGACCAGGGCTCCGTCAGCGAGATGTACGAAGTCGAGAAGCGGTTCATCGACCGGTACCTGATCGTCCAGCACTGACCGCCCCGATCGGCACACGCCGCGCGTGGCGGATCAGGCCGCGTACAACGACGGTGATGAGGTCGTAGCTGGCGCGCTGTACCGGCGTATCTACCCGAGTGGCAATTACTTCAAGCCACCGCCCGAGAACCGGCCAACGAGCCTCAACTTCCTGCCGGACACGGGCGAGGAGTACGTCTCCATGTTCCGGGCCGCGGAGACAACGCCCAGCGAGGTCCTTGAAGGGCATGAGGGATTCGGGCTACTCGAGATCGACGCTGAGGTGCTGTGGGCGCTCGGGAAGCGCGTGATCTACCAACCCGCGTATGGCAAGGGACACGTCGGGGTACGTGGGTTCACGAAGAGGGATGAGCAGGCGCGACGCGACGCAGCGTTTGCATCCCGCTTGCTGATCCGGCCGACGCTACCCCAGCAGCACGCCTGAACCTACGCCGGCGCCGGGGCCTCCTCGGTCTCCTTGGGCCGTCCCTCCAAGCGCTCCAGCATCGCATGGACGTGCTCCCGCATGCGGCCCGGACTCATGAAAGCGCGATCGAGGCTTACCTGCCGCTCTCCGTTTTTCCAGTCCCGACCTGACAGCCAGTGGTCTCGAGGAAGCACGCGCCTGTAGAGGAACAACAGATGCCCGCCCTCGATGCACCGCAAGCCGCCCGGCTCCTTGACGGCGTAGCGACCGCAGGTCGGGCAGGCACAACCCCTGGTCGTGGCGCTCATCGCTCCTCCTTGGCCTCTGAGATCCGCGAGGTCGCCTGCTGGACACTCCGGCAGTGCCGGCCGATCCGGCGCCCACGGAGCGGCGGCTCGGCCAGGCAGCGCCGGCACAGCGGGCCGCCCCCGCGCTCGCGCAGCGTCCGATCCAGTGTCGCCCACGCGGATCTCAACTGAACGTACAGAGTCTCTCTGGATATCCCGAGCGTCTTGGCGATCCGGCTCATGTTGCGCCGCCTGGCCTTGGCCATGAACACCAAGTACTCGCGGTCAGAAAGGAGATCCAGCGGGCTTCCACACGGAAGCCGCAGCGTCGGGCTCTCGGTCAGCCAGTCGAGCATCCCTCGCCTGGGGCTGCGGGACGCTTGGGCCGGAGCAACATGATCAGGTCGCCCACGCGGGGCTCGGCTTCGGCGATGAAGTCGCGCGCTCGCTGGGCCATGGCGGCCGTGGCGGCCTCGCCGTATTTCTCAGGCATGACGCTCTCGCCCCTCTCCGCGCAGCCGCTCACCGCGCACCGGCGAAATCACGTTGATCGTGATGCTGCCCACGGGCATCTCGGCCCCTATCCCGATCTCATGGTTCAGCCTCGCGGCAGATTCCAGCGCCGGCACGACGGTCTTGGGCCGCGAGACTGCCTCACGCAGGCACTGGATCAGCTTCGTGCGCGTCTCCGGGTCCTCCAGCGCCTCGGCCCAGAACTGCCGGATCACGTAGGTCTTGCTGCCCTTCGGGCTACCGCCTGCGTTACCAGAAACCCCCGCCTTGAAGCGCTGCCCAGGGTTGCCGCTGGTCCCCGCGGCGAACCTGCCGCGCTCGGCACGTGCGGCGCCTCCTGTTCTCTTCCTGTTCTCAGGAGGTGGACCGGCGAGCGCGGGCTGCCCGGGTTGGCGTTGACCTGCTGGATTACCCCTGTTCTCAGGGGCCGTCCGGCTACGCGCTACGCCCTGTTTCAGGCCCGCGCTGGCCCTCACCGTCGCGCTCCGCCTACTGGCTCGTCGCCATCCTGCCACCGAAGGTGGATGACGATGGGCTCCCCGTCCGCATCGGTGAGTTCTACCGCCTGCGGCGCCTTGCCGAAGCCGCGCTCGGTGAGCTGGCGGATCACCGCGCGCCGGCCCGGTCCTTCGGGAGCGTGGCCAGGAATTCCTGGTACCGGGCCTCGGTCTCCTTCAACCGCGCCTCGGCCTCGGCCTGCCCCTGGGCCCACTCCTGCCGCTTCGCGGTCAGCGCATTGTCGGCGGTGGCCAGCTCGGCTCGTCTGGCGTCCACTGCCTTGCGGAGCTCGCCCAGGGCTTGCTCGGCCTCGGCCTGCTGCCGGCGGGCGGCCTCGATCTGATCGCGCACCGCAACCAACTCCCGCTCGGCCTCGGCCTTCTTCGCGGCGTCGACGTGCACGATCTCGGCCTTGATGTCCGAGAGGCGCTGGTTCGCCCTGGCGATCTGTTCTTCCGCGGCCACCCGGCGTCCTTCAGCCTCGGCGGCGGCGCCGGCGGCCCGGATGACCGCCCCGAGTGCAGCCTCAGCGTGGATCCAGACACGGCCTTGCGCCGCCAGCTGCTGGACGATCGGACGGGCCTGATCCAGTGGCATCGGTTCGTCAGCCATCGTGCGCACCCTCCATGAGCATGGTCGGCGTCGGTCGAGCTCCTCGGCCTCCCGGCGCGGGATGATGCCGCGGTCGCGGTCGTGTACGAATATCTCGTCGCCACGATTGGTACGAACGTTGAAAGGATTGTCCTCGTCGGGGATCCGAGCTGGCCCGCCCGCGTCTCGGTTACTCGCCATGTCTCCTCCTCCGGCGACCTCGCCGCTTGCGTTGAGGGCTCAGCGGAGGCCCGCGCGCAGACCTCCGCGTGCGCCAAGGCTCGAGGGATGTGAGGGTCAGACGAGGGAGGAAGAGAGGGGAGGTGCTGCCGGGGCATTGTACGCGATCCGCCGCCATCCGAGTCAAGGAACATCACCCGAGCGGGAGGCCCGCGTGGTTGCAGCAGGGTTGCAGATCCTGCTGCGGTTTGCCGCGTTCTGCCACTCGAGAAGCGAGAAGTGGTGATGATTTCAGAGCTACTGCGGCTCTTCGTAATCAGTAGGTCGCGGGTTCGACTCCCGCCCCCGGCTCCAGTTCCGACCATCACTCCTGAGACATCGACCAGCTCGGCGGGTCCCGCCCACGAACAGGAATCCGTCCCGGCGCTGCGGCATCGTAACCGGCAGACAGGTGGGTCACGGGATGAGGCAGCCTTGGTGGGTGGCGTTGTCGCTTGTTGTCGCGCTCTCTTTTCAGACGGCGTGCGCCAGCATCCCCGCGATGATGGGCTCGCCTGAAGATCGGCGCATCGCGAACGAGATCAGAGTAAAGTTGCGTGACTTCGGCTCCCTCCGCGTCGACGTCCGGGACGGGATGGTCTACGTCGTCGGCGGAGTGAGCACAGCGGCGCAGCGGAATACCGTGGAGCGGCTCATACGCGAGGTGCCCGGTGTCAAAGGAGTCATGAACAGCGTGGGTGTCGGCCCCTACTCGCCGATGCAGTGACGCTCCTTACAGGAACTCCCTCGGCAAGTACCGCGCTTTCCGCAACGGCGAGACGCGCACACAAAATCAAGGAAAACGGTGCAGCAGGCCGAGGTGGGACAGCACGGCTGGCAACACCGCAATCACCGCGATGACGATGATGGCTGTGAGTGACCATAAGACGATCTCTAGCCGAACGGTCGTAGCCGGTACCTCCCCTCTGAACTCGATCCTGCGCTCACGGGTCATTGTTTCGCCGCACGGCTTCGTCGCACAATAGCGCGTTTGTACAAGAGGGTTACTACGTAGCCGGCGGTCCCAACGCTAGAGCGCGCGGTAGACCTCGGTCTCGAACTTCACGAGCAGGTCGATCGCCGTGTGGTCGTAGAACGGTAGCAGCTGAGAGAGGAAGACGCCACACACGCGCTGGCTGCGGTCGATCCAGAAGTAGGTATTGGCCAGCCCGGCCCAGGCCAGGCTGCCGGCGGCGCGGCCGGTGGGCAGCGGCTGGGGGTTGATGAGGAAGCTGAGGCCCCACTTCTTGGACATTCCCGGGAACAGCTCGACGTCGTTGGACAGCGCCGGGATCGCGGTCTTGAACGCGCCGATCTCGAGCGGACCGATGTGGTTCTGGGCCATGAGGGTAACCGTCTCGGGGCGCAAGAGCTGCCCGCCCGGGGAGCGGCCATCCTGCATGATCATCCGCGCGAAGGCCAGATAGTCCGCGGCCGTGCCGTAGAGGCCGCCGCCACCCATGTGGAATTCGGGGTCCTGCGGGATTTCGAACTCGATGGGCGCCAGGGCGCCGTCGGCGCCGCGCTGATGCACGGTGGCCAGCCGCGGGCGCTGTGATGGCCCGATCTTGAACGCCGTGTCCTTCATGCCGAGCGGCCCGACGATGTTCTCCTGGAAGTAGCGGTCGAGCTTCTGGCCACTCACCGCCTCCACCATCTTGCCCGCCCAATCGATGCCGATGCCGTATTCCCACCGATCACCCGGATCGAACATCAGCGGGGTGGTCAGGGCCGCGTTGGTGCACGTCGTGATTCCCGGCGTGCCGGTGGTGGTCTGGTACTGGATGATCGCGGGGTTCCAGATCTCGTAGCTGAAACCCGCCGTGTGCGTCAGGAGGTGACGCAGCGAGATGGGCCGCTTGGGCGGCCGCAGGCGGGGCTTGCCGGCGGCATCGAAGCCGTCGAGCACCTGGGCTCGGGCCAGCTCGGGGACCACATCGCTGGCGGGACGCTCGAGGCTCAGCTTGCCGCGTTCGACGAGCTGCATCGCGGCCGCCGACGTGATGGCCTTGGTCATCGACGCGATCCAGACCACCGTGTCGGGGGTCATCGTCGCGTCCTTGCCGAGCTCGCGCTTGCCGAAGGCGCCCTCGTAGATGACGCCCTTGTCGGTCGCCGCGGTGGCGACGATTCCGGGCATGGCCTTGGAGTCGACCGCTTGGCTGAAGATCGTGTCGAGGGTCTTGACGTTGGACATGATGACTCTCCTTCAGGATGGAGACCGTGGTTACTGCCTGGCCGCTAGGTCGCCGACAGCCTACAGCAGGACCCGGGCGCAACTCAATAGCACTCGAAAGAGGGCCTAGCCATCTGGAGCCTCATCGCCGTAGACTCTGGGCCGCGAGGCCAGGGGTGAGCGCGTGACCGAGTTCAACTACTGGTGCGAGCGGGCCCAGACGTGGGCGCACCAGGGCCGCTACGGGGACGCCGAGGCCGGGTTCCGCGAGGCGATCCGCCTCCGGCCTGACGACGTCAAGGCCCGCCTCAATCTCGGGCTCACGCTACGACGGCTGCGTCGTCAGCGCGAGGCCGAGGCCGTCCTGCGCGAAGCGCTGGGGCTCCAGCCCGATGCCGCGAGTGCCCACGCCGAGCTCGGCAACGTGCTGTTCGAGCAGCGGCGGTACCCGGAGGCGGCGGCGGCGTTTCGCGAGGCCATCCGGCTGCGTCCCGAGTTCGCACGAGCTCACGTCAACCTGGGGTTGGCGCTGGAGCGGCAGGGCGCCTACGAGGCGGCCGAGGAGGCGTTCCGGGAAGCGCTCCGCCAGCGCCCGGGCGACCGCGTGGCCCACGCCAATCTAGGCGTTGTGCTCCGACGTCTGCGCCGGGCCTCCGACGCCGAAGCCGTCTACCGCGAGGCCGTGGAGCAGACACCGGACTCGGCGGTCACGCGCGCTGACCTGGCCGCCACGCTCCTCGAGCAGGGGCGCGCCGAGGAGGCCGCCGCGGCGTATCGCGAGGCGCTGAGCCTCCGTCCCGACTACGTCCGCGCGCACCTGGGGCTGGGGACGAGCCTCGAGCGCCAGGGGCGGCTGCGCGATGCCGTCGTCACGTATCGTGAGGCGCTCGGCCTGCGTCCCGAAGAGGCTGAGCTTCACGTGCGACTCGGCCTCGCGCTCGGCCGGCGCCGCCGCCACACGGAAGCGGCGGCCTCGCTCCACGAGGCGCTCCGCCTGCGTCCCGATGACCCCGAGATTCACTTCCACCTCGGCGCCACGCTGGAGCGGCTGGGGCACTACGACGCCGCGGTGACCGAGCTGCGCGCCGCGATCCGTCTGCGTCCGGAAGCGCTGGCGTCGTATCGCGCGCTGGCCAACGTGCTCCGCCGTCAGGGCCTGTGGGCGGACGAAGCAGCGGTGTACGAGGCGGCGCTGCGCCGCCATCCCGGTGCGGCCGAGCTCATCGAGGCGCGTGGCCATGCGCTGGGCATGCTCGGCGAGTACGCGGCGGCCGCGGCGGCGTTCCGCGAGGCCGTTCACTTCTGTCCCCAAGACGCCGAGCTTCACTACGAGTTGGGCGTGGCTCTCGGCCGGCAGGGACGGCACGCCGAGGCCGAGGTGGCGCTACGGGAAGCCGTGCGGCTGCGGCCCGCCGACATCCGCCTGCGAGCGAACTACGCGCTCGGGCTCGGCCGCCAGGGACGGCACGCCGATGCCGAGGGCGCGTACCGCGAGGCGCTCGGGCTCTGGCCTGATCATCCCGCGCTGCATCGCGGGCTCGGCGTGGCTCTCTACTGGCAGGGCCGCTACGCGGAATCCGAGGCGGCCTTCCGAGAAGCCACCCGGCTCCGGCCCAGGTACGCGCGCGCGCACTCCGATCTGGGGGAGCTTCTGGCCGAGCAGCGACGGTACGACGACGCGGAAAGCGCATACCGTGCCGCGCTCGAGGCCCGGCCCGAATCCGCTCGCTCGCACGCCGCCCTGGCCGGCGTGCTGCTGGCCCAGCGGCGTTACGCCGAAGCCGAGGCGGCGTGCCGCCAGGCGATCGAGATCGATCCCGAGTTGGCGCCGGCGCATTTCGACCTGTGGCAGGCGCTGGAGGCGCAGGGCAAGTGGGTGGGGCTCGAACGCGCCGCCGGCGAGGTCATCCGCTTCATGCCCGAGCACCGCGAAGCCCACGTCCGGCTCGCGCAGGCGCTGGCGGCCCAGGGACGGCAGGTCGAGGCCGAGGCGGCTTCTCGACGCGCGCGCGAGCTCAGCGCACGTTGAGCAGGCGCCCGAACTCTTCCAGCTCGCGATGGGGTACGTCGGGCCGCAGACACAGCAGCGCCCATACCGCGGCCGGATCATCGTCGATCGCCTGGCTGGCCCGGGCGAAGAGCTTGCTGAGTTTGCGCGCCTCGCGATCGGCTTTGGTCTGAGCCACGCCGCTGGCAATCCGCATCGCCAGCCCAGCCACGCGATTATCGAGGCGAACCCATCCGGACACGGCGGGCCGCACGAGGATCCGGCCGGCACCGGCCGAGATCGCCTCATACTCGATCATCGTCAGCGCTTCGCCGTGGATGGTGGGCAGCAGGGCCTTCTTGTAGCGGCCCTTGGCGTGGAAGACGCGCGTGCCGTTCGCCGCGTAGATGACGCGGAACCGGCCGATCACTCCATGGCCGTCATCCAGATAGAGCCCCTCGGGCGTGCTCCAGATCCGCAAGGAGGTGTAGCGCAGGGCGCGGGCCAGGTGCGCCGCGAACTCGGGGTGGTCGAGGAGATACTCGAAGATGTCCTGCCGGATGACAAAGGGCTCGGCCTGGACGTTCGTCGCGACGTCGGCGGTCTGGGCCAGTTCCATGAGCTCGGCCCGCTCGTTCTTGGGAAGCTCGGGCGGCAGGGCGGGGGCGGCGCTTCCGGCGAAGGCCGAGGAGACCCACAGGACTCCCAGGACCAGGCTCAGCACGTCGACGGCGGCCCGATGTCGGCGGTAGCACGGCGGCGACACGACGCGCCGATTATACCTTAAGAAACGCGCTTGACGCGGGCGTCGACTGCCCGTACGCTCGGCCAAGTCCCAGCGCCGGAGCCGAGGAGCAGGGATGCAGGCGCAGCGGTACCTCTACGCGATCGTCGACAGCCTCCCGTCCCGGTGGCGCCCGTCGCCGAACGGTGTCGGCGGGGGCGTGGTCACCGCTCACGGCGTCCGTGATCTGGTCCTCGTCGCCAGCCCCGTCGGGCTGCCGCCCGCCCGCAACCCTCGCGCTGAAGCCTGTCACCACGACATCCTGGCCGGCCTGCTCGACGCCGGGGCTGTCGTGCCCTTTCCCTTCGGCACCGTCGTTGGCGACAGCGAGTTGGCGTCCTGGCTCGAGGCGCGGTGGAGCCGGATCTGCTCGGCAGTGGACCACCTCCGGGGCCGGATCGAGATGAACGTTCGGCTGCTCCGGCTCGATTCACGCGCTCCGGCCAACGAGGGAGCAGCGGCGCTGCTCCGCGGCGTGGCCGAGCGTCTCGTCGAGCGCGCGGGGTTGGCGGCCTGGCGCTACGCTCCCACGGGCCACGGCGCGAACGTCGCCGCCTCCGTGGCCTTCCTCGTGCCCCGGGAGGAGGTGCCGGCGTTCCTGGCTCGGATCGCGCCCGTGGCCGCCCGAGTGCCGGACGTGGCCGTCGTCCCGACGGGCCCCTGGCCGGCGTGCTCCTTCGCGCCCCCGCTCGAGGAGCCGGCGCCGACGATGGCGGCCTCGGCGTAGCCCGACCGGCCCTTGCCGCTTCGGGCGGCATCGGGTAGGCTCCCCCCACTCGCGACGGAGGACGGATGCCGCGACTGTCTCGCGCGCGGGTCGAGGAGCTCATGGCCGAACGCCCTGAGAGCACGCTCGAGGCGGCGCTGGACGTCTACGAGGTCTTTGCCAGCGGCTCGCTCACCGACGAGGTCTACATCCTCGACGACGTGGCGGGCAAGCGCATCGCGATCGCGCCGACCGCGCTGAAGAACAAGTACCGGCGGGGGTGAGTCATGGCCATCATCACGCTCTCCCACCAGATGGGCGCCGGCGGGCCGGAAGTCGGAATGGCCATCGCCCAGCGCCTGGGCTATCGGTACGTCGATCAAGAGTTGCTGCAGGACGCCGTGCGGCGGTACGGCTTGGCCGAGGAGAAGCTCTCGCACCTCGACGAGTCCAAGCCGTCGCTCTTCGAGCGCTTCGACGCCGAGACCCGCCACTACATCACGATCCTCCAGACGACGCTGCTGGAATTCGCCGAGGCCGACGAGGTCGTCCTGATGGGCCGCGGCGGACAGTGGCTGCTGCGCGGCATCCCCCACGTGCTGCGGGTGCGGCTCATCGCTCCCTTCGAGCACCGGGTGCGCCAGTGGATCAAGCGCTCGGCGGAGCTCACCGGCGAGATGGCGAACCAGCGGGCCGCCGCCGACTTCGTGCGCCGCGACGATTCCGAGAAGAAGGGGCGGATGCGGTATCTCTACGAGGTCGACATCGACGAGCCCACGCTCTACGAGGTCATCGTCAACACCGAGAAGCTCCCGACCGACGCCGTCGTCGACATGATCGAGCGCGTCGCCCGCCACGGCAACCTGCGCATCAGCACCACCGGCCGGCAGGTCGTGGCCGATCGCGCCCTGGCCTCCCGCGTGCAGGTGGCCCTGGCCATGCACCCGGAAACGCGCCGGTACCGGATCACCGTGGACTCCCAGGGCGCCATCGTCACGCTGGAGGGCACGTCCGCGCTCGAGCAGGCCGTGCAGGTGGCGCGCGATGTGCCGGGCGTCCGTGACGTGCGCACCCGCGCCGTCGAGATTCCTCCCATCCCACCCTTCGTCGCGTAGCGGATTCGGACCGGCCCTACCGCGGCGACCGTGTGACACCGCGCGCGAAGGGGGAGGTTTGGAGGGGGTGGCCGCTGCCCCCTCCAACTCAATAAACAGGTTTGGAGGGGGCGCCCGGTGCCCCCTCCAATTAACGTCCGGTGGCGGGGCTGTCGGGCGCCTCGGCGATCTTGAGCGCCACCGTGCGCGGCTGACGGTCGCGCACGATCTCCAGTTTGACGGTGCGGCCGACCTCGATCTCGGCGGCCAGCCGCTGCAGGTGATGGTAGTCCTCGATGGCGATACCGTCGAAGCTCACAATCACGTCGTTCGGCTTAATGTCCCCGGTGGCCGCCGGACTGCCCGGATGCACGCGCGCCACCACCGCGCCCCGCGTTCCCGTCACCCCCAGCGCCTGGGCCAGCTCGGTGGTGATGGGCTGGAGCGAGACGCCCAGCCAGCCCCGCGTCACCTTGCCGCGATCGATGAGCTGGCCCATGACGCGCTTGACCATGTTGGCGGGGATGGCGAAGCCGATGCCCTGGCCGGTGGCGACGATCGCCGTGTTGATGCCGATGACTTCGCCCCGGAGGTTGACGAGCGGCCCACCGGAGTTGCCGGGATTGATCGACGCGTCGGTCTGGATGAAGTTCTCGTAGCTGGCGATGCCGACGTCGGCGCGGCCCGTCGCGCTGACCACGCCCACGGTGACGGTCTGGTCGAGTCCGAACGGGTTGCCGATCGCGATCGCCCATTCGCCCACGCGCAGAGCGTCCGAGTTGCCCAGCGTCGCCACCACCAGCTCCGCCTCCGGCTCGAAGCGCACGACGGCGAGGTCGGTCTTGGGATCGGTGCCCACGATCCGCCCGCGGTACTCGCGCTTGGAGCTGAGTCGCAACGTCACCGCGTCGGCGCCCTTGATGACGTGGAAGTTGGTGAGGACGTACCCGCGGCGATCGACGATCACGCCCGACCCCAGGCCGGGCTGGCGGAACTCCCCGGGCCCGCCCGGTCGGCCCGGGCCGAAGAACTGGTCGAAGAACTCCTTGAAGAAGGGATCGTCGGCGAAGGGCCCCGGCGTGACGGGCGGACGACGGCGCCGTGCGACCTGCACCGTGCCTACGTGGACCACCGCCGGCCGCACGAGTTCGGCGACCGTGACGAACGCGGCTTGCAGCGTGTCGGCCGTGGCGATCGGTGAAAGCGGGCGAGGCTCGGGCGGGCGCGGCGTCTCGATCCAGAATGCGTGCAGCCAGAAACCGGCGCCGATGCAGGCGAAAAGTGCCGCGCCCAGCAGCAGGGCGCGGGAAACTCTGGGCGTCATTTCAAACCTCGGCGCGGCCGTTCGCGCATCGGGATCATAGAGAGGGACCCGGGCCGATGTCAAGCGAAGTATCGAGAAGTTATGCTTTTTCTTGACAGTCGTCACGCGGTCAAGTGAGACAATGCGTCATTGCATCAAGTGGACCCGCGGGGCCGCCGATGCTTCGCTCGTGATGCGCTATGTGTCGTACTGGTGGTTTGTCTGCTGATGCCCACGGGCGGGCTGGCCCAGGCGCCGCCCGGTCCGGGTTCGACCGAGCCGCGCGCGCCGACTCCGCCAGGTCAACCGCTGCCCCCTCTGAGCCCGCCGCAGCCGCCGGGCACCGATTTCCCCGTGCGCGCCCCAGGCGGGACGGCGCTTCCCCGACCGGATCCGTGCGCGCACGCCGGCGTTGCTGGCGTCTCCGTCCGGGTGCCGAGTCCCGAGTACCGGCTGGGCTCGGGCGACGTGCTGGAGGTGCAGATCGCCGGACGGCTGGACGTGCTGCGGCAGCAGGTCGTCGTCGACCCCGAAGGCGTCGTCAGCATCCCACCGATCGGGGCGATCGAGATCGGCGGCCTCACGCTGCGCGACGCGAATCGGCAGATCGGCGAGCGCGCGCGTACGTTGCTCAGGTTTGCCGACGTCACGCTGTCGGTGTCCGTTCCGCGTTGCTTCGAGGTCGTGCTGTCCGGCGAGGTCGAGCGCCCAGGATCGATCCACGCCTCGGCGGTGCGGCGCGTGCACGAGGTGCTGCTGGCCGCCGGCGGGATCACCCCTCGCGGCAGCCTGCGCCGCGTGGTCGTCACCCGCAACGGCGTGGACAGCGAGCTGGACCTGCTGCGCTTCGAGCTGCGGGGCGACCTCGCGCAGAACCCCACGGTGGAGGAACGCATGCAGATCCACGTCCCGCCCCGCGGCGGATCCGTCACCCTCACCGGCGCCTTCCGCCGTCCCGGCGAATACGAGATCGGCGCCACTGGCGAGCTGACTGATCTTCTCGAGCTGACCGGCGGCCTCGCTCAGAACGCGGCCGCCACCGAGGGACGGCTGACGCGGGTCCAGACCGACGGCCGCAAGGAGACACTGTCCGTCGATCTCACTGCCGCGCCGGCCCGGCCGGCCGACGTGCCCCTCCGGCCCGGTGACGTGCTGTTCGTCCCGCCGCTCACCGTGCTGCAGGACGTGGTCGAGGTGCGGGGCGCCTTCATCGGCACCCACGACTCGAGCCGCACCACTACCGCCGGCCGGCCCACGATCGTGCAGCGCTTCGAGCTGGCTCGCGGCGACCGGGTCAAGGACGTCGTCGGGCGGGCCGGCGGCGCCGCCGCCCACGCCGACCTGCGACTGGCGGTCGTCGAGCGCATCGGAGTGGCCGGACCCCGCCAGCGCATCCCCGTCGATCTCCACCGGCTGCTCGTCGAGAAGGATGACGCCCAGAACATCGCGCTGGAGAACGGTGACGTGTTCAGCCTGCCGGTGGCCGAGGACAAGGTCTACGTGCTGGGTGAGGTGCGGGCGCCCGGCGCCGTGGACTTCCGGCCCGACCTCACGCCGCGGGAGTACATCGCGCTGGCCGGCGGCCCCACCGTGCGCGCCCGCTTCGCCCGGGCGACGGTGACGCTGCCCAACGGCCGGTCCTATCTCATGGCCGAAGCGCCGCCGCTGGAGGCCGGCGCGGTGGTGACGGTGCCCGAGGTGTCGGTGCGCTGGTATCAGGACTACATCGCCATCGCCAGCGCGGTGGCCTCGCTGATCACCGCCTACACCGGGCTGTACTTCTTGTTCAGGGACTGACGCCATGTACGAGGCGTTCTGGGGCCTCAGTGAGCAGCCCTTCGACAACTCGCCGAACCCGAAGTTCTTCTACCTGTCGCCGGAGCACGAGGAGGCGCTGGTCCGGCTCGTGTACGCTGTCCGCCAGCGCAAGGGCTGCGCCATGCTCACCGGCGAGTACGGGTGCGGCAAGACGACCCTGTCGCGCGCGCTCATCCAGCGGCTGGAGGCCGAGCGGTACGAGATCGGGCTCCTCACCAACCCCAGCTGGACCCCCGTCGACTTCCTTCGCGAAGTGCTCTACCAGCTCGGCGTCGAGACGCCGGTCCGGAGCAAGCCGGAGCTGCTCCACCAGCTGCATGACGTCTTCTTCCGCAACTTCCAGGCCGGCCGCGACACCGTCGTCATCGTCGACGAGGCCCAGCTCATCGATGACGACGGCGTGTTCGAGGAGCTGCGCCTCCTGCTGGACTTCCAGACCGACGACCGGTTCCTGGTGACGCTGCTGATCATCGGGTCGCCGGAGCTGGCGGCCAAGGTGCGCGGGCTCAAGCACCTGGATCAACGCGTGGGCATTCGCTACCACCTCAACACGCTCGACGACACCCACACGGCCAACTACATCGCCCATCGCCTGGGCATGGCCGGGCTGACCCGTCAAATTTTCACCGAGGACGCGGTGAAGCTGATCTTCGACTTCACCCGGGGCACGCCGCGCGAGATCAACAACATCTGCGACATCGCCCTCCTGGTGGGCTGCTCCCGGCGGGCCAAGGAGATCGACGACCGCATCGTCGCCGAGGTCATCAAGGACAAGGTAGGCACCGCCTGATGGTACGGATGAGCGACCTCGTGCGCGGCCGGGGCCAGCCGGCCGCGCCCGCGCCGGCCTCCACCGGAGGCCCGGCCGGCACCGAGCGCCCGGTCTCCAGCCCCCCGCCGGAGGCGCCGCCGGCTCGGCCGGCTCCGCCGCCGCCCGTTGGGACGGCGAGGCCGGAGCCGCGACCGGAGCCGCCGGCGGCGGCCGCCGATGCCGAGGACGTCGAGGCGCAGCGCGCGGCCGCCGAGAGCCTGTTCAGCGCGCTCGTGCGCTCCCTGGAGAGCTTGCGCGAGCGGACACGAAGCGACGCCGCCATATCGTGGCCGGAGCTCGAGCGCCTGGTGACGATCGTGCTGGACTCGCTGGAGCGCTCGGGCGAGCTGTTCTGGGTGGCCAACCGAACCTCGGCGCCGCCGGGTATGGACTTTGTCGCCTTTCACATGGCCCGGGTCGCCGTGCTGGCCATGCGCGTGGGCGGCACCGTCGGGCTCGGCCGCCCGGCCCTGGTCGAGCTGGGGATGGCGGGCTGCCTGATCGACGTCGGGCTGTGGCAATTGCCGCCGGCTCTGCTCAAGCCAGCGGACGCGCTCGGCCCCGACGAGCAAAAGCTCTACCGGACACACCCGCGGCTGGGCGCCGACGTGATCCGCCGCTGGTCGCCGCCCTTTCCCGGCCTGATCGACGTGGTGCTGCAGCACCACGAGCGCGAGCAGGGGCAGGGCTATCCGCAGGGGCTGGGGAGCGAAGCGATTCAGCCCCACGCCAAGATCCTGGGCCTCGTCGACACCTACACACAGCTCACCGTCGCCCCCGGCTTCAAGCCGGGCGTCCGGCCGCACGAAGCGATCCGCGAGATCGTCCGGACCAAGCACGCGTCGTTCCCGCCCTCGCTGGTCAAGGCGCTCCTCAACGAGATCTCGGTGTTCCCGCCGGGCACGCTGGTGCGCCTGAACTCCGGCGAGGTCGGGCGCGTGATCGGCGTCAACCGCAACCACCCGCTGCGCCCGCGCGTCGATGTCTACGACGCCCGGGGCCACCGGCTGGCCGTGCCCAAGATCATCGACCTCTCCGAGGCCCCGTTCCTCTACATCACCGGTCCGGTGGCCGAGACCGCTCGCTAATGCCGCAGTACGAGATGAATCTCCGGGACCACTGGCTGATCGTCCGCCGCCGGCGGGTCACCATCGTCGCGGCCATGCTGCTGTCGGCCCTGCTCAGCTTCTGGATGGCCAAGCAGAAGGTACCCGTCTACGAGGCGACGGCGGCGGTGAAGTTCGAGCAGTCCACGTCGCTGTCCGGCCTGCTGGTGGAGGTGCTTTCCTACTCCACGGCCGATTCCATCGAGACGCAGGCCAGCCTCATCAAGAGCTACCCGGTGCTGGAAGAGGTGGCGCGACGGCTGGGCCGGCTGCCCCCGGCCGCCCCCGGCCAGGCGTTGCGGGAGTCCAAGACCTACACGGCGTCCCTCAACTCCATCAGCGCGATGATCCGGACCACCCGAGTACCCAACACCAGCATCCTCGAGATCACTGCGGCCTCCCCCAACCCCCGGGAGGCGCGTGACCTCGCCAACACGGTGGCCGAGACCTACCGGGACTACAACCGCGCCGTCCGCAACGCTCGCATCACCGAGGCCCGCAAGTTCATCGAGGCCCAGTTGCGCGACGTCGACATCCGGGTCAAGCGCTCCGAGGAAGAGGTGTGGGCCTTCCGCGAGGCCAACCGCATCATCGCGCCGGGGGCCGAGTCGACGGTGCTGCTGTCGCTGTTCACCCAGCTGCGGAGCGACATCGAGAAGACGCGCCAGGTGCGGACCGAGCTGGAGCTGGCCCAGACCCGTCTCGGCCGCAGCGACCCGAACAGCCTCAACGAGCGGGTCTTCGTCGAGAGCGTGAACCCCGCGCTGCAGAAGCTGCAGGCCACGCAGGTGGAGCTGCTGCTCGAGCGGAACAATCTCGCGCTGGAGGTGACCGACCGGCACCCACGGCTGCACGCCCTGGACGAGCGGATGCGTGAGGTGCGGGCCGAGATGCGCCGCGAGGTGGGGGCGCAGATCGCCTTGCTCCGCCACCGCGAGGACATCCTCAACCGGCAGATGGGGGACGTCCTTCAGAAGAACCGGGAGATCCCGAGCATCGAGCTGGGCCTGCAGCGCCTGCAGCGCGACGCCAAGGTGAACGCCGACATGCTGACGCTGCTCAAGACGAAGCACCAGGAGGCGCTGATCAAGGAGTCGGAAGGGATCGAGGAGGTCACGATCATCCGCCCAGCCGCCGAGCCCGGCGCCCCCATCGGCGGCGAGATCTTCAACACGGTGTTCATCGGAGCCGTGGCCGGCCTGCTGGTGGGGCTGGTCTTCGCCTACGTCCAGGAGACGCTCGACACGTCCATCGGCACCATCGAGGACGTGGAGAGCTACCTGCAGGTGCCGGTGCTGGGCGTGGTCCCCCACATCGACGCCCGCGAGACGGTGCAGCGGCTGGTCGAGCGCCGGCCGGCGTTGGCCGAGATGGAGCCGGAGGCCCTGCAGAGCCACGCCCTCCTCATCACGCACTTCGATCCCAAGTCGCCGGTGGCCGAGGCCTACCGGACCCTGCGGACGCGAGTGCAGTTTGGGCTGCGGGAACACGGCGGCAAGATTCTCGTCGTCACCAGCCCGACGCTGCAGGAGGGCAAGACGACGACCATCGTCAACCTGGCCATCACCATGGCCCAGAACGGCCAGCGCACGCTGCTGGTCGGCGCCAACCTCCGGCGGCCCAGCATCCATCGCTTCTTCGGCATCGAACGCGAGCCGGGGCTCAGCGACGTCCTGGTCGGCAACGCCCGGTGGCGTGACTGCATCCGGACGGTGGCCGACATCCTGATGGGCCGCTTCGAGATGGAAGACATCATGGCCTCGCCCGGGCTCGACAACCTACACATTCTCGAGTCCGGTCCCATCCCGGCCAACCCGTCGGAGCTACTGTCCACGCCGGCCATGAGCCGGTTCCTCAGCGAGGTGCGCGAGGCCTACGACGTGGTGCTCATCGACACGCCGCCCGTGTTGCCGGTGACCGACTCCGCCATCGTAGCCGGCCAGGTCGACGGCGTCGTCCTCGTCTACCAGGCGGGCAAGGTCGGACGGCTCGTGCTCAAGCGCGCCAAGGCGCACCTGGAGTCGGCGCGGGCCAAGGTGTGGGGTGTCGTGCTGAACGATCTCCAGGGCGAGATCGCGGGGTACACGTACGCCCACTACTACACCCACTACTACGGCGAGGAGACGACGGAGACCACGGCGGGTCCGCTGCGGCGCCTGCTGGACACGGCGCGCGGCCGGCTGCGCGGCTCGGGCGCGCGCCCGCGAAGTCAGCCCCCGTCCGCGAGCTCCCCCGCGCCGGTGAGCGAGGCGAAGCCCGAGCGGCGCCCGTCACGCCGGCACCGCAACGTGGGTATCGGCGTCGTCGTGCTCGTCGTCCTCCTCGGGGCGGCGCTGGCCATGGTCGTCTGGCAGCTCGGCTGGCTCGGCGGTGGGCAGCGTCCACGCGATGCGGTACGCCGCAAGCTGGACTCACCGCCGCCGCCGATCCCGTCGGTGCCCCCGCCTCCGACCTCACAGCGGCTGGTCCCGTCCGAAGCCGACGATCGTCCCGGCCCCGCCGTCACGTTCCCGGCGCCGAGCGTGGCGCCGCCCGCGGCGCTGCCGGCCGCCCCCGTGCTCTCGGCCGCGCCGCCGCCGTCGCCGCCCTCACCGAGCGCGGAAGACCCACCGGCCGCCGCCGACCTGGCGCCAGCGTCCCCCGCGCTGATCGCGTCCGTGCCCCCCGCGTCCGCGCCGCGCGCGGCCACGCCGCCGGCTGCCGTGCCGACGGCCCGCTTCGCCGTCGAGTTCGGGCCGTTCGCGGCACAGCCCGATGCCGACCGCATCGAGCGCCAGCTGAACCTGGCCGGACATCCGACTGTGCGCTTCCGCCAGCAGACGGGCGCCGGGCTCTTCGCCGTCCTGGTCGAGCGCGGAGCCTCGGGCCGCGACCCGGAAGCGCTGGTGAGCCTGCTGCGCGACCAGGGTTTCCCCGAGGCGACGGTGGGGGCCGAGGGAACGGGCGAGAACGTGCGCGTGGGCGAGCCCATGGTGCTTCGCGGCGCCGTGAAGCTCGCCGAGCGGCTGCGGGCGCGCGGCCATCCGGTCCGCATCGCGGTCCAGCCCGGTGAGGCGGTCACCTTCCTGATCCGCCACGGTAACTTCATCATGCGCCAGGACGCCGAGGCCAAGCGCGTGGAGCTGGCGCGCCTCGGCCTGCCCAGCCACGTCGTGCGGGTGCGGTAGCCCGCCCGGCCTTCATGCCGCCGTCCCGGCTGCTCGTCGTCGGCGTCGTCCTGGGGGCCGCGGCCTTCGCGCTCGCTCAAGGCATGGTCACCCTGCAGTTCGAGTACGCCCTCGGCCTCTGCTTCGTGGCCGCCGTGTTCGTGTTCGTGTTCATCAAGACCGAGGCCGGACTCTACTTCGTGCTCTTCTCGATGCTGCTGTCGCCCGAGTTTGCCATGGGTGGTCGTCTGGCCGAGAGCCGCACCGTGGTCGTCCGCCTCGAGGACCTGCTGCTGCTGGCCATCGCGCTGAGCTGGTTCGCCCGGACCGCCGTCAACAAGGAGCTGGGCCTGGTGGCCCAGACGCCGCTCAACCGCTGGATCACGCTCTACACGGTGACCACGCTGCTGGCCACCCTGGTGGGCTATCTCACCGGCACCGTGAAGACCGCGGCCGGCTTCTTCTACGTCCTCAAGTACGTCGAGTACTTCGTCGTGTATTACTTGACGATCAACAACCTGCGTGACCGACCGCAGGCATGGCGGCTGGTCACGACCGCGTTCCTCACCGCGGCCATCGTCAGCCTGGTGGGGCTGGCCCAGATCCCGGGCGGGCACCGGGTCTCGGCGCCGTTCGAGGGCGAGGCCGGGGAACCGAACACCATGGGCGGGTACCTGCTCCTCATGATGGCCGTGGCCGCGGGGCTCGCGCTCGAGTCTCCCCGCCTGCGCGTGCGGACGGCGATGATCGGGTTGCTGGGCCTCATGGCAGTGCCCTTCGTCTTCACGCTGTCGCGAGCCTCGTATCTGGGGATCGTCCCGATGGTGGCCACCCTGGCCCTGCTGTCGAGCCGGCGCCGGCTGATGGGCGGGGTGCTGCTGCTCATCCTCGTCGGCGCGCCGTTCCTCGTGCCTTCGCTCTTGCCCCCGGCGGTGCGTGGCCGCGTCTTCGAGACCTTCGTGCCCGAGCACGGCCAGCCGACCGTCCGCCTGGGGCGGCTGGCCTTCGACCCGTCGACGTCCGAGCGGCTCATGGCCATGAGCGGCGCGCTGGAGGGGTGGATGCGGCGGCCCATCCTGGGCTGGGGCGTCACCGGCTTTCGGTTCATGGACGCTCAGTACGCGCGGACGCTGGTGGAGACGGGGATCATCGGGCTCCTGGTCTTCCTCGGCCTGCTGCAGGCGATCGTCCGCAATGCCGCCGACTCGATGCGCCGGGTGACCCATCCCGAGGACCGCGGCCTCGTGCTGGGCTTCATCGCCGGCACGGTGGGTCTGCTCTTCCACGCCATCGGGTCGAACACGTTCATCATCGTCCGGATCATGGAGCCCTTCTGGTTCTTCGCCGGGGTGGTCCTCGCGCTCCCCGCCCTGCAGGAAGCCCGCGCCCCCGCGCCGGCGCCGCAGCCGGCCCGCGCCTTCGGATATTCGGGGTGAAGGTCCGCGCATCGGTGGCCCGCCGCGCCCGCGCGGTGCGCCTGCTGGTCACCGACGTCGATGGCGTGCTCACCGACGGGCGGATGATCCTGTCCGAGCGGGGCGACGAGCTCAAGAGCTTTCACGCCCGCGACGGCGTGGCGGTCGCCCTGGCCAAGCGGGCGGGCCTGAAAATGGCGTTCGTCACCGGCGAGAAGAGCGCGCTGGCCAAGATGCGGGGCGACAAGCTCGGCGTCGATGCTGTCGTACTGGGAGCCCGCCGCAAGGGGGAGGCGCTGGAAGACCTCTGCGCTCAGTTCGGCGTACCGCCGGTCGCCGTCGCCTACATCGGCGACGACCTGCTCGACGTGCCCGCGCTCCAGCGCGCCGGCCTGGCCATCGCTCCCGCTGACGCCGCGGCCGAGGTCCGGGCCGTCGCCCACATCGTCACGCGGGCCCGGGGCGGCGAGGGCGTCCTTCGCGAGTGCGTCGAGCTGATTCTGAAAGCCCAGGGGACGTGGCCGCTGACCGTTGGCGGTTACGTGCGCGATCACGGCGGCGCGGCCGGAGGGGGATCCGAGCGATGAGGGTCTTCATTGCCGGCGTCGATGGGTACCTGGGCTGGCCGCTGGCCCTCACGCTGGCGCAGCGCGGCCACGAGGTGGCCGGGATCGACGCCTATTACCGCCGCGATTGGGTGGCCGAGACGGGGTCGCAGTCGGCCACCCCCATCCGCCGCATGACCGATCGGTTGGCCGCCTTCCACGATGCCTTCGGCCAGGGCCTGGACTTCCGGCGCGGCGATCTGCGCGATTACCACCTCGTGCTGAACATGTTCCGGGCCTTCGAGCCGGAGGCGATCGTCCACCTCGGCGAGCAGCCCTCGGCTCCCTACAGCATGATCGACGTCCAGCACGCCGTCTTCACCCAAACCAACAACATCGTCACCACGCTGAACATCCTCTTCGCCATGCGCGAGGCCTGCCCGCGGGCCCACTTGGTCAAGCTCGGCACCATGGGCGAGTACGGGACGCCCAACCTGAACATCCCCGAAGGGTTCTTCACTATCGAGTACCGGGGTCGCACCGACACGCTGCCGTTCCCCCGCCAGGCCGGCTCCTGGTACCACCAGAGCAAGGTGCACGACAGCCACAACGTGGCGATGGCCTGTCGGATCTGGGGCCTGCGCTCGACCGACATCATGCAGGGCGTGGTCTACGGGACCCGCGTGGACGCCATGGGGGAGGACGAGCGCCTCTGCACGCGCTTCGACTTCGACCAGTGCTTCGGCACCGCCATCAACCGGTTCTGCGCCCAGGCTGTCATCGGCGAGCCGCTCACCCCGTACGGCACGGGCGGCCAGCGGCGGGGGTTTCTGCCGCTGCGCGACGTCATGCAGTGCCTGACGCTGGCGCTCACCCATCCGCCGGCCGAGGGCGAGTACCGCGTCTTCAACCAGTTCGAGGAGACCTACGGCGTCCGGGAGCTGGCCGAGAAGGTCAAGGCCGTCGGCGACGAGCTGGGGCTCACCGTGAAGATCCAGGCCACCGAGAACCCCCGCATCGAGAAGGAAGAGCACTACTACCGGCCCGACCGCGAGCACCTGCTCCGCCTGGGCTACCGGCCCACGCGCGACATGCCGGGCGAGCTGCGCATCGTGCTCGCCGACCTCCTACAGCACCGCGGCCGCATCCTGGCTCGCCGGCGGGCGCTGATGCCGGACATCCGCTGGGATGGCCGGCGGCGGAAGGTCAGTTATCTGTGAGCGGGGCCGGGATCAGCCGTCGGACGTGACGAGCTCCCAGGTGTTGTCACAGGGCTGCGCGATCCGGTAGCCGCGATGCCGCGCAACGAAGTCCGACACGGCGGCCCGAACGCTGTCCCAGTTCCAGTCGTCGCCGCAGACCAGCCCCCTGGTCTCGACGTGGCCGATCCAGGCCTCCAGGTCTGCGGTGACCGCGTCGTAGTGGTGGTTGGCGTCGATAAAGAGGAGAGCGATCGGCCCATGGGACCAGGATCGAGCGGCCTCGAGGCTCGGCTGGCGCAATGTGACGATCCAGGGCTCCAGCGCGAGGGCGCGACCATAGGCGCGGAACGCCTGATAGGCCTGCTCGAAGGAGGCCGCGCCGCGACGGGCGAGGAAACCGGACACGGGCCCGCCCCCCTCGTCGTAGTCCTGCCAGGGGTCGATGGCGAACACGCGCTTCGTGGTGCCCCGACACGCTTCGGCCAGGGCCAGGGCCGAGCGGCCCTGCCACACGCCCAGCTCGACGATGCGACTGCCGTCGGGCAGCGCGCGCACCCGCTGCATCAGGTGGCGGAGCTGGACTTCTTGCGTCCACCCGGGGACGTCCAGGATGCGATCGAGTGGGCGGGGCAGCCAACGCCTTCGGGCGCGCCGCGCCAGGCCCAGCGTTTGCCTCACGAGGCCTCGTGCCGTCATCGTGCGGATCGGGTCGCCCGCGCGACCCGCCCGCAGTTCATGGTACAGCCTGACCGGCGCTGAGATGGTAGACGCCAGGCCGCTGTCCGTTCTGATCGCGCAGAACGCGGCGTTCAGTTCCCTCCGTTTCCTGGCCGGCCTCGTGAGCGCCCTGCTCACCGCGATCCTCGTAGCCCGCCATCTGGGCCCTCAGGAGTTCGGGACCTACCGCCTGGCCCTGAGCCTCATCTGGGTGCTGGAGTTCGTGAGCTCACTGGCCTTTCCCAACGCGACGGCGAAGTTCGTCGCCGAGCTGTCCGGCGGCCCGACTCGCGCGCCGGTCTCGGTGGTGGTGCGGTTCTTTCTCGTCCGCGCGACGGCCCTCTGGCTCGGGGGGTTCGCGGTGCTGCTGGTCGTACGCCACCCCCTGGCCCGCTTCTATCGGGACGAGGCGCTGGCCTCGCTTCTGCTCCTCGCCGCCGTGGCCGTGCTCCCCGGGCTCTGGGCCGGGTTGCTGAGTGCCGGGCTCCAGGGCAGCCAGCGCTTCGGCGCCCTCGGCGTGATCGGCCTGGTCCAGGCGGTGGCTACTCTGCTCGGCAGCATGCTCGTGGTGGGTCTCGGGGGTGGCGTCCGGGATCTTCTGCTCTTGGCGATTGGCGTCAATGGCCTGTGGGTCATGCTGGCCGCCGTCGCCAGCCGCCGGGAGCCCGGCCTGGCCGCAGCCTCGGGCGGCCTGGCGCCGGAGCTGCGGGCGCGCATGTGGCGCTACAGTTTGCTCGTCGGCGCGACCGCGCTGACGGGCGCGCTCCTCTCCGAGCGCCTCGAGATCTTCTTCCTGGGACGGTTCTGGAACACGGCGGAGGTCGGCTTCTACAGCCTGGCCATGACGCTGGCCTATCACGCGCGTCGGCAGATCCCGAGCGCGATCGGCGAGGTGTTGTTCCCCGTGATCGCACGCCTGCACGGTGCGGGGGATGCGTGGGGCGTGCGCAACGCCTTTGTCCACGCCACCCGCTACCTGGCCATCGCGGGATTCGCCCTTGGGTTGGGGGGCGCGGTCTGCGCCGAACCCTTGCTCACGCTCCTGTTCGGCCCAGCCTACCGGTCGGCGACGCCTACGCTGGCAATCCTGTTCGCGGCCACCGGCGTGATCTCACTCTCGCACCCCGCCACCTCGATCATCCTGAGCGCTGAGCGACACCGGTTCCTGCTCACATCCTCCGTGCTGGTGGCCCTGGCCAACGTGCTGCTAGACCTCCTGCTCATCCCGCGATACGCCGCAGTGGGCGCGGGCCTGGCCAACGCCATCACCCACACCGTCTTGCTCGTCGTGCAGATGGCCGCGGTCTCGCGCTGGCTCGCCACCGGCCTTCCCCTCGGCAACCTGGCCCGCATCCTCGCCGCGGCGTCGGGAGCCTGGCTCCCGGCGGCAGCGTTCCGGGCCTGGCCGGTGCTCGGTGAGTCGCTCGACTTTGGGCTCGGCGTCGCGTGCTTCGTGCTTCTCTACCCTCTGCTGCTGGCAGCGTCAGGAGCCCTGCTCGACGAGGACGTCGTCCGCCTGCGTGCGCTGAGTCAGCGCCTGCCGGCGTCAGGGCGCACCGTGGCCGGCGGCCTGTTGCGCACGCTCAGCGCGTGTGGGAGTTACCGCCGTTCGAGCACGGGCTCCGCCCGCGACATCGGTGTCTGACCCCGCGTGAACGGGGAGGTTTGAAGGGGGACGGTTGTGGACCAATGCATCCGCTTCGAATCCTGGGAACCGCTGTTCGCGCGCTGCGGCTACGCCGCCCACGACGTGTTCGGGGCGCTGATCGCCGGCGGGTTCGCGCTCTACCGGCTCCAGCCCCCGGTCCTGGTCCCAGTTTCCGCCCGCGCCGTCTCCACCCGATGCGAGAACCTCATCGCGGTGCGCGACGTGGGCGCCTTGCTGCGGCGCGGGCTATCGGCTGGCCGGCGGCGCGGGATCTGACGCTGAGCCGTCGGGCGGCCGGCCCGAGCTGATCACGTAATCCAGCGCTTCGGCGAAACGCTCGGCCATCAGGTCCGCGTTGAAGCGCTCGCGGATCGTGGCCCGACCCCGTTGGCCCATCGCTTCGGCTTGCTCCGGGTGGGTGAGGAGAGCGCGCAGCGCGGTGGCCAGGGCATCGACGTCGCCTTGCGCGACCACCCGGCCGTTCACGCCGTCCTCCAGGACGTCGCAGGCGGCCCCGTTGGCGGTCGTGGTGATGACGGGGGCCCCGCAGGCCATCGCCTCCAGCACGACGTTGCTGAACGGCTCATAACCGCCTTCCCGGGTGAAGATGGAGGGCAGCACGAAGACGGCGCAGCGCTGGTAGTAGGCGTCGATCTCGGCGTGATCCACCCAGCCGACGAACTCCACGGCGTCAGCGATCCCGAGATCGCCGGCCAGTCGGACCAGCGCATCGCGCCGCTCGCCGCGTCCCACGATCGTGAGCCGGACACCGGGAACCTCGGTGCGTACCCGGGCGAAGGCCGTAAGCAGGACCTCGACTCCCTTGCGCTCCTCGAGCCGGCCGACGTAGAGGACGAACCGCCCCGGCCGGGCCGGATCACGTTCCAGCGCGCTGACGCTCACGTTGGTGTGGTAGACGTTGAACACCGGCGTCGTTCCGGGGCCCAGCTCGGCGAGCTTCGTCGCCGCCCGACTGCCGCCCGCGATCAAGGCCGCCGAGTTTCGAATCATCCAGCGGACGAGGGGCAGGCGCAGGGTGTCTCGGCGTGTGACCGGCCAGTGCCAGGTGTCAGACCACAAGAGATACGGGCGGCCTTGCCAGCGCGCGATGACGCACGCCACGACCGCCTCGAAGCGGCCGAAGTCGCCGCCGAGCAGGACGTCGTACCGTCCCCGCCGGAGGGCCTTCGCCAGCTGCAGGCTGAGGACGATGATGTGGGTCCAGAACGAGAGCTTGTTGAGCACCCGCGAACGGAACGGTAGCAGCGCGAACGGCGGCGGGCGCAGCGCCCGCACGGGCAGGCCGCCCAGCCGGTCGGGGTCGAAGAAGAACGCCTGCGCCTGCCCAAAGCGGGAAACGATGAACTCGATGTCGTAGCGGCGGGCCAGCCGCTCGAAGAGCGGGATCAGGTACTCCGGGCAGACGCGCAAGCAGAAGGCGATCCTCATCGGCCGCCTTGCCCCCGGCCCAGGAGCAGGTGGAGCACCAGCGCCTTGGCGGTGCGCGGGTCCACCAGCAGTGTCCGGTCGAGAGTGAAGGCGACCCGAGCCATGCCCAGGAGCACCCGCGGAGCCTGGGCGCCGTGCAGGAGGGCACGCTCGAAGAGCTGCCGGCCGATCCACCGCGCGAGCCGGGGTGGGGTGGGGCCGTAGCGCGCCCGGAAGCGGCCCAGCAGGTCACCGAGAAGCCACGACACCTTCTCGATTCCAAATCCTGACGGCTCCGGTCCGCCGGCGAGCAGATAGAACATCGGATCGACGACGACGGCGCCGCCCAGCAGCCGGCGGAGGTTCGCCCGGCGCACGCGATCGGCCTCGGCGATAGCCTGGGCCGAGAAGGCCGACGAGATACTCTCCTGGTGGACGGTCATCGAGGCCAGGACGTCGGGCAGGTTCGCCGCCTCGAAGCGATCGATGATGCTGGAGACGAACGGATAGTCGTCGACGTAGTGATGGTCTTCCGGGTAGCCGCCCACGGCGAGGGCTGCCTCGCGGCGGAACACGAGGGTCGGGTTGGCTACCGGGCTGCGGTAGAGCGCCGTCCACCGGAGGCGGGGGGTGTCGGGCGGGTTCACGAGCCGCCGTCCGAGCCGGACCACCGCGGCGCCGGCCAGCGCCAGGCCGGGATTGGCGTGCAGGTGACGGACCTGGCGGGCCAGCCGATCGGGCACGTAGACGTCGTCGGCGTCGGCGCGGGCGATGAGCGGGCTCTCGGCCAGGGCCAGGCCGGCATTCATCGTGCGGACGACGCCCTCGTGCTCCCGGGCCACGACCCGCAACCGGGAGTCGGCGAAGGAGCGGAGGACGGCCGGGCTGGCGTCGGACGAACCGTCATCGATCGCCAGCAGCTCGAAGTCGGTGAACGTCTGACCGAGCAGGCTCTCGACCGTCGTGCGCAGATATGGGGCGGCGTTGTACACCGGCATGATGACGGTGACTTCAGGGACCTTCATCGCCCGTCTCGCCGATGGAAGGGCCCATCGTGATCGAGTCTATCGTGGCGAGTCCGGCCGACCGTCGGGTTTCCCGCCGGGTTTCGCGGGTCGCGCGGGTAGTATCGCCTCGATGAGGCGTGCGTGAGCCGCCGAGGTGGGTCGGCGGTGCGTGGGGCCGCCCTCCTGGCGGCGGCGCTCTATCTCGGGTGCGTGGCCGCGTCGTGGGACAAGCCGCTCGTCGGCGACTTGGTCCCCTATCTCTGGTGGGCGCGGTCCATTGTGGAGACCGGGGTGCCGCTCACGGTGTTCAATCCCGACGACGAGCCCTATCCCGGCAACCTGCACCCGCCGCTCTACCCCTACCTCATCGCCGTGAGCTTTCGCCTCTTCGGCGACGGCGTGCGCAGCGCCGTCTACGTGAACCTCCTGGCGTTCATCGCGACCCTCGGCCTGACCGTGCTCCTGGCCCGCCGGGTGGCCGGGAATGCGCGGGCCGGCTGGCTCACCGCCCTCCTCCTCCTCGTGCACCCCTTCGTCATCCAGAGCACGTTGCTCGTCGATACCGATACCTCCATCCTTCCGTTGGCGATGCTGGGCTATGTCGTGCTCCTGCTCGCCATGCCGGCGCCGCTGACGGCGGCGCGCCTGCTCGTCCTCGGCCTGGCCTTCGGCCTCTGCCTCTGGACGAAGTTCGCGACGCCGCTGATCCTGCCCGTGGTGACCGGCCTGTTGCTGGCGCTGCGGGGCCGGCCGGCCTCGGGCGCCGCGGCCGGCGCCACCATCGGCGCCGTCGGGCTCGCGTTCTTCATCGGCACGCACTACGTGTTCGCCCTCGTCACCGGCCTCGATCCCTGGGAACCCATGGCGTGGCCGCTCAGCAAGGCCGGGCAGGACCTCGGCGGGAACGTTCATTCCTGGTTGGGCAACATCCTGCCGACGCTGAAGACGGACCTGCTCTGGTACACCCCGGCCTTCGTCGCCCTGGTCGGCCTCGCCAGCGTCGCGCGCATCGCGCGCTATCGCCGCGAGCGCTCTCTCCGCGAGGAGGACTTCATCTGGCTCCTGGGCTGGCTGATCTACCTCACCTACACCGTCGTCATCCCGACGGACGGTCGGCCGCGGTACAAGAGCATCACGCTCTTCCTCTTCGCCATCCCCGTCGCCGGCCTGCTCGCCGAGGCGCTCGATCGGATCGTCTGGACCCGGCGGACGCTCGTGCTGGGCGGCACCGCGGTGGCCGTGGCCCTGGCCTACTATGCGGCGCAGCCCGAGCTGATCGCGACGGCGACGCTCATGACGGGGACCGCGACGATGGGCGCCAGGGTGACGCTGCTGGCTGTCCACGTCCTGCCCATCGTGCTCACCGGGCTCCTGGTCTTCGGGGCCCGCCCCGCGGGCCCGCCGGCCGCGGCGTTGGGACTCCTGGTGATCTTCGGCAGCGCAGCGGTCGCCATCGATGTCAAGCAGGCGCGCTCGCCGAGCCCGCACAACCTCTTCGGTATCGGGCTCAGCGGCTTCGCCGAGTCGGTCGAGTTCGTCCGCGCGAACGCGCGTCGGGACGAGCTGCTGTTTAGCTTCATGGATCTCCCGTATTACACGGGCAACCCCTTCTATCGATATGTGGAGGTCACGCCGACGCGTCGGTACATCGACGTGGACCGACTGCGGGGGATTCTGGCGCGCCGTGACGTGAAGTACTGGGTGTTCGAGATCCATCGGCTGCGCGGGGCCCCCGAGATGTACGCGAGGCCCGAGGTGCAGGCCTTCCTAGCCCAGGAGTTCTGCCTGCTGCGCCGGTTCGGGAACTACTACATCTATGGCGTGCGCCGGGCCGGATTATGCAATCGCTCCTCGTGACGGCGCCCGGTCAACGCTCCCGGCGCGCCAGCACGAGGAACTGGTAGCCCAGCAGACGCGGCAGCCGGCGCGCCGTCCAGGCGCTGGCGGCGTGGACCGCGGCCAGCCACCGGGTGTGCCAGCGCGGCGGCAGAACCTGGTAGAGCGGGACGGGGGTACTGGTGAAGCGGGCCACGTTGAGCCCGGACTTTCCGAGCAACGTCCGCAGCGAGCGTTTCGTGAAGAACCTGAGGTGCGTGCGGTCGAGGATGCCCCGGTCGCCGTACTCGAAGCGACCGGCCAGCAGCCCGAGCCGTATCCAGACGTGGGCCACGTTCGGCACCGAGACGACGACGAGGCCTCCGGGCGCCAGATGACGATTGAACATTTCCAGCACCGCCGCAGGGTCGATCAGGTGCTCGAGGATGTCGGCATAGAGGATGGCGTCGAACGTGCCCTCGAGTTGGGGCGCGTCGCGGTTGAGATCGGCCACGATCATCCGGTCGCAGGCGGTCGCTCCCTTGCGCGCCGCGGCGGGGTCGGCTTCGATCGCCGTCACCCGCCACCCGCGCTCGGTGAGCGGCCGGCTGAGCAGGCCGTCGGCGGCCCCGACGTCCAGCAGCCGCCGGCCGCCGCCCTCCCCGAGCCAGCCCAGAATCACCGAGTGGCTGCTGTGGGGGTCGGGCTTGAGGACGTAGGCGCGGCGCGCGGTCACCCGGCGACCTGACGGTAGACCGCGAGCGTCAGCGCGGCCACCCGACCGGCCTCATGGCGCTCGAGCGGATAGGCGGGCGGCGCGCCCACCTGCCACGTGCGTTCGATCCTGGCGGCGATCGCCTTCGGCGTCACTTCCTCGAGCACAGCCTCCGGGCAGGCGCGCAGAAACTCAGGAACGCCCGGCGGCAGGATGACGCGTCGGCCAAGGGCGATCGCCTCCAGGCACGACCGCCCGAGCCCCTCCGTTCGCGACGGCAGGATGAAGATCTCGGCGCCCTGCAGCAGCAGCATGAGGTCGTCGTGGGGCACCGCGCCCAGGTAGTGCAGGCGTCCCTCACGAGCGACGCGCGTCCGAAACCCTCCCGGGAAGAGCGCTTCGCCCGCGGGCGTGAGGGGCCCGGCCAGGGCCAGGTGCAGATCCGGCAGCCGGGCCCATACCAGCTCCATGGCCGCCACCAGCTCGCCAACACCCTTGCCTGGGATGATCGCGCCCGCGAACAGCAGGTAGGGCGTCGCCCGCGCGAGCCCGTACCGGGCGCGGGCCCCGGCCACCCGCGCCGGGAGGGCCAGCGCCGGCGGTACGAGAGGAATCGGAATGTGCACCAGGCGGTCGGCGGTGAAGCCGCCGGCGGTGAGGAACGCGAGGATGTTCTCGGAGGCGCAGATGAGCCTGCTACAGTGCCTGTAATAGGTGAGTGACGCGCCTTCATCCCGGGCGGCCAGGTCGCGCATGTCGCCCACCAGTGGCGCGGGGAAAAGCGGGGCGAGCCGGTGGATCGCGCGATAGGAGACCAGGGTGTGGTAGTGGACGACCTGACTGCGCAGCGCCAGTGAGACGAGCAGCGTGACGAGGACCGTGGCCAATCCGGCCGCGCGATCGCCCATGGCCGTGCGGCGGGCGACGGCCGGCAGCAGCCGGAGCACCCGGACGCGGCCCCGGCGCTCGAAGCGGGGAGCGTCGGCCAGCGCGCGGGTGAGGATGGTGACGCGCGCCGCCGGCGCCTGGCCCACGAGGGCCTGGCTCAGCGTGTTGAAGTACACCGCGGCACCGGAGAGCGAGGGGAAGAACAGCGGCGTGACCAGCAGAATGCGCATCGACGTCGCGACCATATCATAGGCCATGCACGTTCCCAGCGGCCTGCTCTTCCGCGCCTTCGACGCCGATCGCGTGCTCGAACGCGCCATCCACCGGGGCGCGCGCCGCTTCGCGACCGCGTGGATCCGTGGCCTGGGCGACGTGGCGTTCATCGTCGCCGAGTTCGTCCGCTACGTCGGCGCCCGCGTCCCGGGGGCCGACGTGACGGTGCTGGTCCGCCCGGGCCTGAAGGACGCCGCCCGCTGGATCGAGGGCGTGCACCGTGTGGTCGTCGTGGAGGAGTGGACGCGGCCGCAGACGCTCAGCTCGTGGTGGGGGCTGGCGTTCCCCCCGCCCTGGGAGATCCGGCGCGCGCTGGCCCGACGGGGCCTGGCCGCCGAGATCGACGCCGTCCTGCCCTATCCGCTCGGGCGCTGGTACGATCGCGATCCCCACCTTCGCCGCCCCCGCCTGCGCTGGACCGACGCCGAGCGGCGTTTCGGCCAGGAGTTCATCGATCGCGCGTTCGCCGATCCGGCCCGCTTCGTGGTGGCCCTCAACACCCACATCGGGACGTCGTCCTACTACGACTTCGACAAGGAGTGGGGTACCGCGCGCTTCGCCGCGCTGATCGCGCGACTGCTCGAGACCCTTCCCGACAGCCGTCTCGTCCTCGTCGACGGCAGCCGAAATGAAGGCCTGCCCCGCGACGGCCGGATCATGGACGCCCGCGGCGCGCTCGGCGTGGCCGAGAGCGTGTCCGTGATCGCCGCCGCCGATCTCTTCATCGGCCTCGACGCTGGGCCGGCCAACCTCGTGTACTTCCTGGGCGGTCTGGCGCTCGACCTCGTGGTGCTCCTGGGACGGACCTCGTGCTTCACCCCGCTTCGTTACCCACCGGCCAGCCCCGGCGTGAGGCTCTGGCCGCTCGTCGGCGCCGGCGAGGACATCCAGGCGATCACCCCGGAGGCTGTGCTGGCCGCCGTCCATGCGGTGTACGAGCGGCGGCGCGACGCCACCCGCGCCTGATGATCGCCTCCGGCCCGTTGCCCCGCGTGTCGGTTCTCCTCGTGACAAGGAACCGCCGTGGAGACGTGCTCGAGACGCTGGACGCGGTGACCGCGCTCGACTACCCGCTGGAGCGCGTGGAGGTGCTCGTGCTCGACAACGGCTCCCAGGACGGCACCGTGACCGCCGTGGAAACCTGGGCCGCCGGCGCGGGCCGGCGTCTGGCCCGGGTGCAGTGCGTGCGCTCGCCGGAGAACCTGGGGGCAGCCGCCGCCCGCAACGTCCTGGCGGCCAGCGCCTCGCCGGCGGGCGACCTCTTCTTCCTGCTCGACGACGACGCGGTGCCCGAGCCCGGCTTTCTGCTCAAGGCCCTCGAGGCGTTGGGCGACGCGCCCTCCATCGGCATCGTGGGCGGGCGGATCGTGGCCTTCGACGACCCGGGACGCGACCTGGCCGGGGCCGGGCTCATCGACTGGCGGTTGGGACGCTTCCGCGAGGTGCCGGCAACAGGCACGACCGACTGCGACTTCGTGATCACCTGCGCGATGGTAGTCCGTCCCCAGGCCTGGGAGGCGGCCGGCGGGTTCGACGAGGACTACTTCGTCTACCACGAGGATGTGGACTTCTGCGTGCGGGTGCGCCGCCGGGGCTTCGGGGTGCGCTACGAGCCGTCAGCCGTGGCCCGTCACAAAGTCCCGCCGGGCAAACGGCGGGCGCCCGAGCGTCTCTACTATCTGCTCCGCAATAAGTACCTGTTCCTCCGCAAGCACCTGCCGCCGCGCCGCCATCCCCTGGCATGGCTCGCCTACGGCCCGGCGCTGATTCCCTTCATGCTGCTGCAGTCACTCGTCGTCCACCGTGGCCTGGCTCCGGGCGAGCTGCGGGCGATCGTGGCCGGCGGACGTGATGGGCTTCGTGGGCGCACCGGACGATGGCCGGGCTGACTCCGGTTCTCTACGTCATCGACAATCTGGAATTCGGAGGCGGCGAGCGCGGATTCCTACAGCTCATCCGGTCGCTCACGGTCGATGGCTGGCCGGTCACGGTCGCCGCGCAGCCGGGCGGGCGCTTCGAGGCCGAAGCGCGGGCGGCCGGAGCCGACTTCTCACCCGTCCTCATGACCTCGCGCGTTGGGGCCGGCACCATCGTCCGCTTGAGGCGGCTCGTGCGGAGCGGCGGCATCGGCCTGGTGCACAGCCAGGGGGCGCGCGCGGACTTCTTCGCCCGGCTGGCGCTGCTGGGGCTGCCGAACGTCCGGCTCGTCTGCACCGTCCAGATGCCGGTGGACGGCTTCGACGTGAGCCCGCCGCGGCGGGCGCTGTACCGGCTCGCCGACCGCCTGGGCCGTCACCGCGTGGACCGCTTCATCGTCGTGTCGGAGACGCTGAGGCGCCGGCTCGTCGCGGGCTGGGCGCTCGGGCCGGAGCGGGTGACCCTGGTCTACAACGGTGTCGAGACCGACCTCCCTCCACCCTCTCCCGAGGCCTGCCGCGGGCTCCGGAGCCAACTCGGCGTGCCGGACGATGCGCGGCTGCTCGGCGCCGTGGGGCGGCTCGTCGAGCAGAAGGGCTTCGCCGAGATCATCGCCGTCATGCCCGAGGTGCTGGCCCGGATCCCAGACGCGCGCCTGACGATCGTCGGCGAAGGACCCCTCAGGCCGGCGCTGGCGGCCCAGGCCCGCGCCGCCGGCGTGGCCGATCGCGTCCTGCTGGTTGGCTTCCGGTCCGACGTGGCCGGATTCCTGGGGGCGGTCGACGCCCTGGTCGTTCCGTCGCTCAACGAAGGCTTCCCGATGGTCATCCTGGAGGCGATGGCGCTCGGCAACCCCATCGTCGCGAGCGCCCTGGACGGCGTCGTCGAGCAGATCACCGATGGACGCGAGGGGGTGCTGGTCGCGCCCGGGGATCGGCCTGCCCTGGCCCGGGCCGTGATCACGTTGCTGTCGGACCGCGCGCTGGCCTCGCGGCTGGGGCAGGCGGGCCGGCGGCGGGCGGCGGCATTCGACGTGGGCCGGATGCTGGCCGCCACGCGCCGCGTATACGCCGAAGTTCTTACCGCCGTAGCGCCTCGCGCGAATGGGGAGGTTTGGAGGGGGCGCCCGGTGCCCCCTCCAAGTTAGTAGTCGCACCCCACGCGAACGGGGAGGTCTGGAGGGGGCGCCCGGTGCCCCCTCCAGCTCAATAATCGGCGCTAGGGCCCTTCCGGCGAACTAGGGGCCACGACGCGTCATCCGCCATACTGGCGGGAGACCTCGCGTATGGATCTCCCAGCCCTTCTCGAGCTCCGAGCCGGCTGGCGCCGGGCCGGTGCCGTCGTTGTCTTCACCAATGGCTGCTTCGACCTCGTGCACCGGGGGCACGTCGAGTTCCTGGACCAGGCCCGGGCGCTGGGCACCGTACTCGTGGTGGGACTCAACAGCGACGCGTCGGTCCGGACGATCAAGGGGCCGGGCCGCCCGCTGGTGGCCGAGGCCGACCGGGCCGCGGTGATCGGCGCCCTGGCCTCCGTCGACGCCGTGGCGGTCTTCGATGCGCCGACGCCGGCGCGGCTCATCGCCGAGCTTGCCCCTGATGTCCTGGTCAAAGGCGGTGACTGGCCGATCGAGCTCATCGTGGGCGCGGCCGACATCCTCGCCCGTGGCGGCCGTGTGCTGTCGCTCCCCCTGAGGCCGGGCTACTCGACGAGCGCCATCCTCCAACGGATCGTGGTCGCCCACGAGCAGGCCGCGGCCGCGCCGGCCGACTGGAGCGTAGACCCGCGGCTGGCCGGCCTCATCGACTCCGTCCGCGTCAAGCAGCGGCTGCTCGCGGAGTGCGGCGACGCGATCCTCAAGTCGGGCCAGCTCCTGGCCAACGCGCTCCTGGGGGGTGGCAAGGCCCTGCTCTTCGGCAACGGTGGCAGCGCGGCCGAGGCTCAGCACATCGCCGCCGAGCTGGTCGGCCGCTTTCAGCGCGAGCGACGGGCTCTGCCGGCCCTCGCGCTGACGACCGACACCTCGGCACTCACCGCGGTGGGCAACGACTACGGCTTCGAGCGCGTGTTCGCCCGGCAGATCGAGGCCCTGGCCGGCCCCGGCGACGTGGTCATCGCGCTGTCCACCAGTGGGGGGTCCGCCAACGTGCTGGCCGGGGTGATGGCCGCCCGCGAGCGACGGTGCACCGTGCTTGGCATCACGGGGGCGGGTGGCCGGCGGTTGGCCGGGCTCTGCGACGCGCCGGTGCTCGTGCCCAGCACGGTGACCTCGCGGATCCAGGAGGCGTCGCTCACCATCGGCCACCTCTGGTGCGAGATCGTCGACGCCGGCCTGGGCGACGCGCGCGAGCCGTGAGCGGCTACCGGCCCGTCGATCTCACCGGTCTCAAGACGCGCGCACTGGCCGAGCGCCCCAGCAAGGTCCGGCTCGAGGACTTCGCCGCTTCCGCGCGCGCGCGCGCCTCGTTCGCCGACTTCCTGGCGGCGCTGCCCCGGATTCTCTTCGGCCAAGATCTGCGGGCCGTGGTGGGGGCCATCGTGAGCGCCCATCGCGCCCGGCGCCCGGTGGTCCTGGGCATGGGCGCCCACGTGATCAAGTGCGGACTGGCTCCGGTGATCATCGACCTCATGGAGCGCGGCGTGATCACCTGCGTGGCCATGAACGGCGCCGGCCCGATCCACGACGTCGAGGTCGCCCTGGCCGGCCACACGTCCGAGGACGTCGAGGCCGGGCTCAAGGACGGCGCCTTCGGGATGGCGCGCGAGACCGGCGAGCTGATTCACGTCGCGCTGGCCGCCGCCGGTCCCGATACGGGCCTGGGGGCGGCGATCGGCCGGCAGTTGCTGGCCGCGAAGGCGCCCCACGCCCGGCTGAGCATCCTCGCCACCGCCGCGCGGCTCGACATCCCGGCCACCGTCCACGTTGCCATCGGCACCGATATCATCCACATGCGGGCGGGCGCCAGCGGAGCGGCTCTGGGGCAGACGAGCTTCGTCGACTTCCGGCTGCTGACGGCGGTGGTGAAGGATCTGTCGGGCGGAGTCTACCTGAACGCCGGCTCGGCCGTGATCCTGCCCGAGGTCTTCCTCAAGGCCTTCACCATCGCGCAGAACCTGGGAGCGGATCTGCGCGACTTCACCACCGTGAATCTCGACATGCTGGCCCACTACCGTCCGACGGTGAACGTCGTCCAGCGCCCGGCCACCGTGGGTGGCCGCGGCTACACGCTGAGCGGCCGGCACGAGCTGCTGATTCCCCTCCTGGCCTTTGCCGTGGTGGACGCGCTCGGTGAGTGAGCTCGCGCCCGCCGCGGCTCCGGCCCTGGTCGAGGCGCTCTCGGGGCATGCCGTCGTGGTCCTCGGCGACGTCATGCTCGACCGCTACTGGTGGGGCAGCGTCACGCGGCTCAGCCCGGAGGCGCCGGTGCCCATCGTGCTCAAGCAGCGCAGCAGCGCAGCGCCCGGCGGCGCGGCCAACGTGGCCGCCAACGTGCGGAGCCTGGGTGGCGCGCCGGTCCTGGTCGGCGTCGTCGGCGACGACGAGGCGGGGCGGGAGTTGCTCGGCGAGCTGCGGCGGCGCGGCATCGGCGTCGAGCACGTGCTCTGCGATCCCCGGCGCCCGACGACGGTGAAGACGCGCATCGTGGCCGTGAGTCAGCACGTGGTTCGCGTGGACGAGGAGGACCGTAGCCTGATCGCAGCGCCCCTGGCCGCCCGGCTGGCCGAGCGCGTGATCGGGATCCTCGACGGCGCGCGGGTCCTGCTGATCTCCGACTACGCCAAGGGTGTGCTGGGACCGGAGCTGCTGCGGCGGGTGATCCACGCCGCCCGGGCCCGGGGCGGCTGGGTGATCGTGGACCCCAAGGACACCGATTTCGGGCGCTACGCAGGGGCCTCGATCATTTGTCCCAATCGGGCCGAGGCCCTGGCCGCCGCCGGCGTGGCCGCCGACGAGCCCGACGCCACGCGGCGCGCAGGCGTGCGCCTGCTCGCCAGCGGTGAGGCCGAGGCCGTGCTGATCACGCTGGGCGAAGCCGGCATGATGCTCTTCGAGCGCGACCGTTCCCCGGCAACCGTCCCCGCCCAGGCCCGTGCCGTGTACGACGTCACTGGCGCCGGCGACACCGTGATCGCCACGCTCGGCCTGGCCTTGGCCGCCGGCGCGCCGCTGAGCCACGCAGTGCGCCTGGCCAACGCCGCGGCGGGACTGGCCGTCGAGCAGGTGGGGACGACGACCGTCACGGCGGACCAGCTCCGTGAGGCGCTGAGCGGCATCCGCTCGCTTCCCGAAGCGCCGGTCGCGCCGGCCTGCTGATCCGCGATGTGCGGCATCGCCGGATACGTCGGGAGCGCGCCGCCGGAGCTGCTGCCGGCCATGGTGCGCGCGCTGGCGCACCGAGGGCCCGACGACGAGGGGATGCACGTGGAGGCCGGGCTCGGGCTGGGCGCGACCCGCCTGGCCATCATCGACCTGCCCACCGGCCGGCAGCCCATGGCCGCCGCCGCCGCCTGGATCGTCTTCAACGGCGAGATCTACAACTTCCGCCAGCTCCGGTCGGCGCTCGAGGCCCAGGGCCGCGTGTTCCAGACCCGCAGCGACACCGAGGTGATCCTGGCGGCGTACGAGACGTGGGGCGACGGCTGCGTCGAGCGGCTGCGGGGCATGTTCGCCTTCGCGCTCTGGGACCGGCGGAACCGGCGGCTGCTGCTGGCGCGCGACCGCCTGGGCAAGAAGCCGCTCTACTACTGGCGGGGGAACGGCCTGCTCCTCTTCGCCTCCGAGCTGAAGGCGCTGCTCTGCCACCCGGCGATCGGCCGGGGCCTGGACTGGGAGGCGCTCCGCCACTACCTGGCCTTCGGCTACACGCCGCGCGAACGATCGATCTTCGGCGAGGTGGCCAAGCTCCCGCCGGGACACATCGCGGTGATGAGCGACAGGCGATTCCAACTTTCCCCCTACTGGACGCTTCCGGACGGGCGCGCGGCCACGGTCGAGCCCGTGGCGCCGGCCGACGCGCCGGCGCTGGTCCGCCATGAGCTGCGCGAGGCGGTGCGCCACAGGCTGGAGAGTGACGTTCCGCTCGGCGTGTTCCTCTCGGGCGGAATCGACTCCAGCGCGGTGGTGGCGAGCATGCGAGAGGTGACCGGCCAGCGCATCGCCACGTTCACGATCGGGTTCGGCCGCGCCTCGCCGTCCTTCGACGAGGCGCCGTACGCCCGTCTCGTGGCCCGGCGCTTCGAGACCGACCATCACGAGGAGGTCCTCGAACCGAACGTGGCCGAGCTCCTGCCCGCCATCGTCCACCACTTCGATGAGCCGTTCGCCGACTCCTCGGCGGTGCCGACCTTCGTGGTGTCCCAAGCCACGGCCCGCCACGTCAAGGTGGCGCTATCGGGAATCGGCGGCGACGAGACGTTCGCCGGCTACCCGCGCTACCTCGGTCTCAGAATGTCCGGTCTCTACGCACGGCTGCCGCGGCCGTTGCGGTGGCTGCCGGCCACCGCCGGGCGGCTCCTGCGCGAGTCCGAGTCCAGCCGGGGCTGGGGCCAGCGCATGCGCCGGTTCCTGGCCGGCGGCGCCGAGCCCCTGCCCGATCGCTACCTCGGCTGGACCCGGTTCTTCTCCGACGACGAGCTGGACCGGCTGGCCACGCCGGCCCTCGGCGCGCGGTGGCGTGGCGACGTCGCCGAGGCCCAGCGCGCGGCCTTCGCCGCGCACGGGCACGACGACGCGCTCGATGGCGCGTTCCGGATCGACCTGGCCACCTATCTGCCCGACGACCTGCTGACGATGGCCGATCGCATGAGCATGGCGCACGCGCTCGAGCTGCGCGCGCCGTTCTGCGACCATCGGCTGGTCGAGCTGAGCCTGCGCCTGCCGCCGGCGGTGAAGCTGCCCGGCTTCGGCCTCAAGGGTCTGCTCAAGGCGGCCTTCGCCGACGTGCTGCCCCGGCCGATCCTGGCCCGCCGCAAGCAGGGGTTCATGATCCCGCTGGCTCGCTGGCTACGCGGGGAGCTACGCCCGCAGCTCGAGGACCTGCTGGCCCCCGAGCGCCTGGGCGCGCGCGGCCTGTTCGAGCCGAAGGCCGTCGAGGCGCTCGTGCGCGAGCATCTGGCCCACGAGCGCAACCACGCCGATCGGCTCTGGGGGCTGATGATGCTGGAGCTCTGGATGCGCCGCTATCTCGACGGACGCGCGCTGTGGAGCGGGCGCGAGTGAGAGTGCTGGCCGTCTCCGACGTGTGCCCCGCGGCCGTCATCGGGGGCGGCGAGCGCGCGCTGTGGGAGCTGGCGGCGCGGCTGGTCCGGCGTGGCCACAGCGTCCGCCTGGTGAGCCGTGCGTCGGAGAACGGGCCGGAGCGCCTGGTTCAGGCGGGCGTTTCCCTGCGCTGCTTCGCCGCCGACCGGCGATCACTCGTGCGCTTCATCGCCACCTCGATCACCGGCGCGCGCCGCGCCGTGGCCGAGGAGGCCGGCGCCCACGGCGCCGACGTGCTGCATCTGCACCAGCCGCTGAGCGCGCTGGGCGCTCTCACGTCACCGGCCGGCCGCCGCCTGCCGAGCCTCTACACCTTCCACTCCCCGGCGCCGCTGGAATACCGGTCGCGGCGAGGCACGAGCGCGCTGCACCGGCGCGGGGTGATGGGCGGGTTGGGAACCGTCGTGCTCTGGGCGATCGAGCGGGTGGTCCTGGCCCGCGCCACGCGGATCCACGTGCTCAGCGAGTTCTCGGGTGATCTGCTGCGCCGGCTCTATCGGATCGCGGACGACCGCGTCGTGAAGATTCCCGGAGGCGCCGAGCTCGACCGCTTCCGGCCGGTGGCCGACCGGCACGCGTTGCGACGCGGGCTGGGCTTACCCGCGGATCGTCCGCTGCTCCTCACGCTGCGCAACCTCGAGCCGCGCATGGGCCTGGACGCCCTGGTCCGGGCTGTCGCGGAGGTCCGCCAGCGCCGGCCCGACGTGCTGCTGCTGATCGGGGGCGCCGGCTCGCAGGGAGCGGCCCTGGAGGCGCTCGCCGCGGATCTGGGGCTCGGCGCCCACGTGCGGTTCCTGGGCTTCGTGCCGGAGGCCGACCTGCCGCGATACTATGCCGCTGCCGACGCGTTCGTGCTGCCGACGCGGGAGCTGGAAGGGTTCGGGCTCGTCACCGTGGAGGCGCTCGCCTGCGGGACACCCGTGCTGGGCACGCCCGTCGGCGCCACGCCCGAGATTCTGACTCCGCTGGATGCCGCGCTGCTGTTCCGGGACGCGACCGCCGAGGGGATGGCCGCGGGGCTCACCCGCTTCGTCGACAACCTCGGGCGCGACCGGGAGGCGGCCGAACGGCTTCGCCAAGCCTGCCGCCGTCACGCCGAGACCTTCTACGACTGGGAGGGCGCCACCTCGAGCCTCGAACGGACCCTGGCCGGCCTGGCCGCGCGCGGCCGAGACCTGGACGCGGTGACGCACCGCTGTCCCGTGTGCGAGGGGGAGACTGTCGCGGGTCCTGAGCGGCATGGCCAGCGCTACCTGGTCTGTCGGCGCTGCCGCACGGCGGTCATGTCCTCGCCGCCGACGGGGAGCGCCCTGCGGGCCTACTACGAAGTGGAATATCCGTCCCACTTCATGCCCGACCGGGTCGAAGCCTCCCGCCAGGAGCTTTTCACGGCGCTGCTCGGTCGCCTCGGGCGGCTGACCTTGGGCCGCCGGCTCCTCGACCTCGGATGCGGCGGCGGCCACCTCCTGACGGCGGCCGCCACCGACGGCTGGCGCGGCGTCGGGAGCGACGTCTCGCTCGATGCCTGCCGGACGGCGGTCAAGGCGTCGGTCGGCGGTGTGATCCAGGCCGACTGCGCGGCGGTGCCGGTGCGTGGGGGCGCCGTCGATGCCGTCACGCTGGTCAACGTGCTTGATCACCTGGTCGAGCCGGCGCGAACCGTGGCCGAGGCTCACCGTGTGCTTGGCGAGAGCGGGGTGCTGGTGATCCGCGTGACCAACGGGGCGTTCCATCGCACGTGCCTGGCCCTGGCCCACCGCCTGCGCTGGCTCGGGCGCCGCACGGGTCTGGACGCCTATCCCGTGCTCCACGTGTTCGCGTTCACCGCCGATGGGCTTCGGCGGCTGGTCGAGGCCGCCGGCTTCGATGTGCTCGGCGTGCGCAACTCGCCGCTGGTGGCGGACGGTCCCGCCTGGGCCGACGCGGCGCCGCGGCGGATTCCCCGGTGGCTGCGCGGCCTGTTCGCTTTCAGCGCCGCGGCCGCAGCCCGGCTCACGGCGGGTCGCTGGCTGCTCGCGCCCTCCATCGAGCTCTACGCGCGACGCCGGGCAGCGGGGCGCGGGCGCCGGCGATGATACGGGTGTTGCACGTCATCACCCGCCTCACGCTCGGCGGCTCCTCGGAGAACACCGTGTCGCAGGTGGCGGCTCTGGCCCGCGCCGGCTACGACGGCCTGCTGGCGGTCGGCTTGGAGGAGTCCGAGGCATCGACCCCGGCCGACGCGCGGCGGCGCGGCTGCCGCCTCGTCAGTGTCCCTCACCTCGGGCGCGAGATTTCGCCTCGGCGTGACCTCGCCGCGCTGGTGCGCCTCGTCCGGCTGATGCGCAGCGAGCGCGCGGCCATCGTGCACACGCACACGTCCAAGGCCGGCTTCATCGGGCGGCTGGCTGCGCGTCTGGCCGGTGTCCCGGCCGTCGTTCACCAGCCGCACGGTCACATCTTCTACGGTTACTACGGGCCTCGCGGGTCGGCCTTCTTCATCCGGCTGGAGCGTCTGGCTGCGCGCTGGACGGACCGGATCGTCACGCTCACCGAGCGGGGCACGGCGGAGCACCTGGCCCAGCGCATCGGAGGGCCGGAGCAGTACGTGGTCATCCCGAGCGGCGTGCCCACCGCCGAGCTGCGGAGCCGGCGCCCGGCCCGCAGCGAGGCCCGGGCGCGGCTTGGGATCGCCGCCGGAGACTTCGTCATCGTCGGTGTGGGCCGGCTGGTGTACGTGAAGGGCTTCGAACTGCTGGTCGCGGCGCTGCGCGACGTGCTCGACGAGGTCCCAGCCGCCCGTCTGATCCTCGTGGGCGACGGTCCCGAGCGCGCGGCTCTCGAGCGGCAGGCCGCGGCGCTCGGCGTGGCCGATCGCGTCCGCCTGGACGGCGAGGTGAGCGGCGCGAGCGGTGGGCTCCTCAACTACCTCGCGGCAGCCGACGTGTGCGCCGCGTCCTCACGCAACGAGGGGATGGGGCGGGCGCTGGTGGAGGCCATGGCCGTCGGGCTGCCGGTGGTGGGGGCAGCCGTGGGCGGCATCCCGGCGGTGATCGGCGACGACGAAGCGGGACGCCTGGTCCCGCCCGACGATCCCCAGGCGCTGGCGGCGGCCCTCGTCGAGCTGGGGCGCGACGCCACGCTGCGCGCCAAGCTGGGCGAAGCGGCGTGGGCGCGGGCCGAGCAGTTCTCCACCGCGGTGAGCGAGGCCAGGCTGCTCGCGCTCTACGCCGCGCTGGCGCGCGAGAAGGGGCTCCGGTGAAGGCGGCGGCTGTCGTCGCGCTGGCCCTGAGCGCGCTCGCCGCCGCGCCGGCCGCCTCCGCTCTGGAGCGCCTGCCCGCGGTTCTCCACGTGCACTCCGACCTCACGACGGGCGATCTCGCCCTCGAGGAGCTCGTCCGGGCGGCCGAGGGGCAGGGGATCCAGGCGCTCCTGCTCTCCGAGAATTACCTGCTGCGAATCGAGTACGGGCTGCTGCCCTTTCGCGCCCTCACGCGCGTCGCCGCCGAGGCGCCCGGCGTGCTCGGGCCGGGCGTCGAGCGGTACCTGGCCCGCGTCGAGGAAATCCGGCGACGGCAGAGCCGCGTGCTCCTGCTGCCTGGCGTGGAGGTCGTGCCCCACTATCGCTGGACGGGCTCGCCGCTGGGAGTCGACCTCACCGTGCATGACAGCCAAAGGAATCTCCTCGTCTTCGGGGTCACCGACCCCGCGCTCCTGAGCCGACTGCCCGTCATCGGCAACCGCGACGAGCCGATCTACACGTGGCAGTCCGCGCTCGACGCGCTGCCCGGCCTGCTCGTGCTGCCCGGCCTCGTCCTCGTGCTGCGCCGGCGACGCCACCGCCGGCGTATCGGCGGGGCCGTGGTGGTCGTCCGGCGCCGGGCCTGGTTCACCGGCGGCCTGCTCGTCGGGTTGGGGGTGCTCGCGCTCGTGCGCGGCTGGCCGTTCACCATCGATCGCTACCCGCCGTGGGAGGACTTCGGCACCGAGCCGCACCAGGCGCTCATCGACCACGTCGAGCATCTGGGCGGCGCGGTGGTGTGGTCGTTCCCCGAGGCCGTCGACAACGGCCAGCGGAATCTCGGCCCGCTGCGCGTGACGTGGCAGACGCAGCCGTATCCGGACGATCTGCTGCGGACCGCTCGTTACACGGCATTCGGCGGGCTCTACGAGCAACCCGTCCACGTCGTGGACCCCGGTGGCGTGTGGGACCGCCTGCTCGTCCAGTACGCGGCGGGCGAGCGCAGCCGGCCGGCCTGGGCCGTGGGCGAGTCGGGCTTTCACGGCTTCACCGCCGGCAAGCGAGTCGGCAGCGTGCAGACGATCTTCCTCGTGCAGGAGCGTTCTGAGGCGGCGGTGCTCGCGGCGCTCCGGCGCGGCCGGCTCTACGCGCTGCAGCGCGCCCCCGACGCAGAGCTGGTGCTCGCCGACTACTCGGTCGTCGCCGGCGGGGCAGTGGCGCAGTCGGGGGACCGGTTGCCAGTGGCTGCGGGGACCCCGCTGGAGGTCCGTATCGGCGTCGAAGCCAACCCGGGCCTGCCACTGCCGGTGCGGGTGACCCTCGTCCGCAACGGCGCCGTCGTGGAGGCGTGGGCCGGCCAGACGCCGTTCCGAGCCGTGCACCGGGAACAGGCCGACGGCCCGACGGTGTTCCGGGTGGACGTGCGGTCGACCGCGCCCCATCGGCTGCTGACCAGCCCCATCTTCGTCGGCGGGCCATGAAAGTCGCCATTCACCAGCCGCACTATCTGCCGTGGCTCGGCTACCTCGCCAAGTGGGCCGAGGCCGATGTGCTCATCTTCCTCGACACCGTGCAGTACGAGAAGAACGGCTGGCAGAATCGCAACCGCATCAACACCCCCCAGGGGCCGCGCTGGCTCACGGTGCCCGTGCGGGCGCGCCTGGGCCTGACCATCGCCGAGGTGGAGATCGATGCGCGGCAGGCCTGGGCCCGGCGCCACCTGCGAGCCATCCAGCACGCCTACGCCCGCGCCAAGTTCCTGGACTGCTACACCAGCGAGCTGGAGGAGTTCTACGGCCGGCTGTGGACGACGCTCGCTCCGCTGGCGGTAGCCAGCGCCCGCTGGCTCGGTCATGCCGTGGGCATCGCCACCCCGGCCCGGCTGGCCTCGGAGTTCTCGGCGGCGGCGAGCGACTCCACCGGCCGGCTCGTCGCCCTGTGCCGTGCCGTCGGCGCGACCGTCTACCTGGCCGGCCGCGACGGCGCCCGGTACATGGACGTCGCGCAGTTCCGGGCCGCGGGCATCGGCGTGCGCGTGCAAGAGTACGAGCATCCCGTCTACCCGCAACCGCAGGACGAATTCGTCCCGTTTCTCTCGGGGCTTGACTTATTATTGACGCACGGCGACGAGGCCCTGGCCATCCTCCGGCAGGGCGATCGCTGGTCCGAGCTCAGCCCATGACGCCCTTGAGGACTCACGAGCGGTGAACGTCCTCGCGATCGGCGCCCATCCGGACGACATCGAGTACGGTTGCGGCGGCGCCCTGACGCTGTACGCGCAGAAGGGTCATGACGTCTACATCTTCGTGGCCACCGACGGCGCGCTGGGCGGGGACGGCGCCGTGCGACGACGCGAGCAGGAAGACTCCGCGGTGGTCATGGGCGTCCGTAAGGTGTACTGGGGCGGCTACCAGGACACCGAGGTGCCCTACAACCGCGAGCTGATCGTGCGAGTCGAGTCGGTGATCCGGCAGGCCCGACCAGCGATGATCTTCGTCAACTACCCCGACGACACCCACCAGGATCACCGCAACCTGGCCCAAGCCGCCGTCTCGGCCACCCGCTACGTCCCCAACTTCCTCTTCTTCGAGGTCCCGTCCACCCAGAACTTCACGCCCAACTGCTACGCGAACATCGACAAGGTGCTCGACCGCAAGCTGGCCAGTCTGGAAGCGCACCGGTCGCAGGTCACCAAGACCAATATCGAGGACCTGACGATTCTGGAGCTGGCGGTCTCCTGCGCCAACTTCCGCGGCATCCAGGCGCGCGTGCGGTACGCGGAGGCCTTTCAGTCGGTCCGGCTGCTGCTGGACCTTTGATTCCTCACTCGCGCCCCACGCTCAGCGCCGCCGACGCCGAGCGCGTCGCCGGCGTCGTCCGCTCCGGTCAGATCGCCCAGGGCCGCGAGGTGGCGGCGTTCGAACGGGAGCTGGCCGCGCGCCTCGGGGTCGAGGATGCCGCCGTGGTCAGCTCGGGCAGCGCCGCGTTGGAGCTGGCCCTCCGGGCCCTCGAGGTCGACCCCGGAGACGACGTGATCATCCCGAGCTTCGTCTGCGACGCCCTCCATCACGCGGTCACGCGCGCCGGCGGCCGGCCGGTCCTCGCCGACGCCGATCCGGCCACGCTCACGCTGGCCGTGGACGACGCCAAGCGCCGGCTGGCCTCGCGGACCCGCGCCGTGATCGTGCCCCACGCCTTCGGCCTCGCCATCGACCTCGCCCCGTTCCTGACGCTGGGAGTCCCCATCCTCGAAGACTGCGCCCAGGCCCTGGGCGCCGCGGTCGACGGCCGGCCGGTGGGCAGCCTGGGGCGCCTGGCCGTCTGCTCGTTCTACGCGACCAAGCTCCTGACGACCGGTGAAGGCGGCGCGGTGGCGGGACCCGCGGCGCTGGTGGGCCGAGTGCGGGAGGCCCGCGACTACGACGAGCGCGAGGATCTGGCCCCGCGCTTCAACTACAAGCTGACCGACATGCAGGCGGCGTTGGGCCGCAGCCAGCTCGCCCGCCTCGACGAGTTCGTCGGGCGCCGCCGGGCCATCGCCGCCCGGTACCGGGCGCGGCTCAGCGGCGTTTCCTGCCGGCTCCCCGCTGACGCCGGGGAGCGGCACGTCTACCATCGTTTCGTCATCGGCGCACGCGCGCCCCTCGGGCCGCTGATCGCGCGCCTGGAGGCGCAAGGCGTGGCGGTACGGCGGCCGGTGTTCCGACCGCTGCACCGCGCGCTCGGGCTGGGCGGCTTTCCCGCGGCCGAGCGGCTGTGGGCGGAGTCACTGTCCCTACCTTGCTATCCCTCGCTGACCGACGCCGACGTGGATGCCGTGGCCGCAGCGCTGGCGGAGACGTTGGCCGCGTGAGCGACGTGTGGCGATCCGCCGTGGGGTTGGCCCTGGTGGTCGGCCTGCTCACGCCACCCGTGCATCGCTGGTTCTACGGGGGCGGCCTGGTGTGGCCGTACCTGGTCTCGCTGGCCTTCGCCATCGCGTGGTTCATGGTGCCGCTGGTCCGGGCCTATGCCGGCTGGCGCGGCGTGCTCGACCAGCCGGCCGCCCGCAAGGTGCACCGGGTGGCGACGCCGCTGCTGGGCGGCGCCGCCGTCTACGTCGCCTTCGCGGCGACGGCGCTGGCCAACTTCCACTTCTCCATGCCGCTGAAGGGCGTGGCGCTGGGGGCGACGATCGTGGTGGCGCTGGGCGTCCTCGACGACATCGCCGAGCTGCCGGCCGGGGTCAAGCTGAGCGGGCAGGTCGCTGGCGCGGCGATCGCGATGCTCTATGGCGTGGTCCTGCACACCGTGCCGTCGTGGTTTCCCGGGTCGGCCGCCCTGAATCTCGCGCTCACGCTGCTCTGCTTCCTCACCGTGACGAACGCCGTCCAGTTCCTGGACGGCATGGATGGGCTGGCCGCGGGGATCGGCATCATCGCCGGAATCTTCTTCAGCGTCACCGCGCTCCAGACCGATCAGCGCTACCTGGTGTACCTGGCCGCCGCCCTGGTCGGCGCCTGCCTGGGATTTCTGCCGTACAACTTCCGGCCCGGCGGGGCCACGATCTTCCTGGGCGACAGCGGCTCCTCCTTCATCGGCTTCACGTTGGCCGGGCTGGCGGTGATGGGGGAGTGGGCCGATGATGATCCCGTGGTGGCCCTGTTCACTCCGGTCCTCATCCTGGGCGTGCCGTTGTTCGACATCGCCTTCGTGAGCATCGCCCGGGTGGTGACCGGCAAAGTGCACTCGCTACACGAGTGGTTGGCCTATACCGGTAAGGATCACATCCATCATCGCTTCGAGGCGCTGGGGCTCAGCAAATCCCAGAGCGTGCTCCTCATCTACTTCATCTCGGCGACCCTGGGGCTGTCGGCGCTGCTCCTGGAACGGGCCACCGCGCACGAGGCCATGTTGCTGCTGGTTCAGGCCGCGTGCGTGCTCGCCATCATCGCGGTGATCGAGGGCGTGGGGCGGGGACGACCCGGATGACGTTGCGGCAGCTGGCGGCGCGGTTCCGCGCGCTGCTGCACGTGGATGATCCACCGCAGCGGATCGCGCTGGGCCTGGCCGTCGGCGTGTTCATCAGCTGCACACCGTTCCTGGGATTGCAGACACTCCTCGCGATCCTGGTGGCCATGCTGTTCCGCCTGAACCGCGCCGCGACGGTGACCGGCGTCTGGATCAACCTCCCCTGGTTCGCGCCGATCGTGTACGGGGCGGCGCTGAAGGTGGGTGGCCTGCTGGTGCCCGATCCGGGCGGCGTGCGGGACGCCTGGCTCGCGTATCTGATGGAGCACCCGGGCGCGCTGAGGTGGCGAGACATCCTGACCCTGCTCCAGGAAGTGTCGCTGCCGCTGCTGGTGGGGACCGTGGTGATCGGCGTCGCCGCCGGCCTGCTGACCTACGTGGTGGCCTTCGGAGTGATCTCGATGCGCCGATCGCGCCGCGCCACGCCCTCCTCCTGAGGAGCACGCCGTCGGCCTCGCCCGAGGCGGTATGATGAGGGCCGAGGAGCCAGCCATGACCGTACGCAAAGCCGTCTTTCCAGCCGCCGGGCTCGGCACCCGGTTCCTGCCCGCGACCAAGGCCCAGCCCAAGGAGATGTTGCCCCTGGTCGACAAGCCGACCATTCAATACGTGGTGGAAGAGGCGGTGGCCTCCGGGCTGAGCGAGATCATCATCGTGACCGGCCGCAACAAGCGCGCGATCGAGGACCACTTCGATGCCGCCTTCGAGCTGGAGTACTACCTCAACGACCGGGGCAAGGTGGATGAGCTGGCCCAGATCAAGACCATCTCGGAGCTGGCCTCGGTCAGCTACGTGCGCCAGAAGGAGCCGCTCGGTCTCGGCCACGCCATTCTGTGCGCCCGCCCGCTGGTCGGGGACGAGCCGTTCGCCGTGTTCCTGGGCGACGACATCATCGGCGGCGCTCCCACCCCGTGCATGCGGCAGTTGCTCGACGTCTTCGATCGCTGGGGCGAGCCCGTGCTGGCGGTGGAGCGGGTGCCGCGCGAGCGGATCCACCAGTACGGCATCATCGCCGCTCGCCCGGTCAGCGCAGCGGCCGGCGCCCGGGTCTACGAGATCGCCGACCTCGTCGAGAAGCCTCGGGCCGAAGAGGCGCCGTCCGATCTGGCCATCATCGGGCGCTACGTGCTGACCCCGGACATCTTCGCCATCCTCGCCGAGACGGCTCCGGATCGGCGCGGGGAGATCCAGCTCACCGACGGGCTCCGGCGCCTGCGTGCTCGCCGGCCGATGTACGCCGTGGAGTTCCAGGGCAAGCGCTACGACACCGGCGACAAGCTCGGCTTCCTCAAGGCTACCGTGGAGTTCGCGCTGGCCCGCCCCGACCTGGCCGACGAGTTCCGCGCCTATCTCAAGTCCTTGAATCTCTGACCCCGGGCGCTCGGGTGGGGGTTGGGGGGTTCCGGCGACCACGCACCCATACGCCAAGCCGCCCGCTTCGGCGATCCAGACGAAGCGCCGCGCCCTGTCCTGGGCGGCGCGAACGGGTCGGCGGAACCCTCCAACCCCCACCCGAACGCCCTACGCGTTGCGGTTCAAGGGGGCTCGTGTGTGGTCGCAGGCACCCCGCCTCCCCGGCCGGGCCGGCGCGCCCCCCGTTCGTTGACTTCATAGGGCGGGTCTGCCAGAATTTCCAACACGTTTGGGCCCACCATGACGCCCCCGAAGCGTCCGTTTCACACTGCGTCCGACGCCGAGATCAAGCGCGGCGAGGTATCGGACGTCTACTTCCAGCGCACGGTCCAGATCCTCACTCATCGCCACGACCGCCAGCGCGTCAAGGCCGAGATTTACCTCAAGAGCCTGCCCGAAGACTGGCAGTGGGGCATCCTGGCCGGCATTCAGGAGGCGGCGGCGCTGCTGGAAGGACTCCCCGTCGACGTCCGGGCCATGGACGAGGGCACCGTGTTCGCCCCCTACCAGCCGGTGCTCGTCATCGAGGGGACCTACGTCGAGTGGGCGCAGTACGAGACGGCACTGCTGGGATTGCTCTGCCAGGCGTCCGGCATCGCCACCAAGGCGGCGCGCTGCAAGAAGGCGGCAGGGGAGCGGCAGGTGATCTCGTTCGGCGCCCGCCGGATGCATCCCACGCTGGCGCCGATGATCGAGCGGAACGCCTTCATCGGCGGCTGCGACGGCGTCGCGGTGACCAAGTCGGCGGAGCTGATCGACGCCGATCCCATGGGCACCATCCCACACTCGCTCGTGCTGATGATCGGCGACACGGTGGAGGCTCTCCGAGCCTTCCACGAGGTGGTGGACGCCAAGGTGCGCCGGGTCGCGCTGATCGACACCCTCCAGGACGAGAAGTTCGAGGCCATCCGAGTGGCCGAGGCCTTGGGCCGGGATCTCTACGCCGTGCGCCTGGACACGCCCTCCTCCCGGCGGGGGGACTTCTTCCGGATCATCCAGGAAGTCCGCTGGGAGCTCGATCTCCGCGGCTTCGAGCACGTGAAGATCATCGTCTCCGGCGGCATCGACGAGTACGAAATCTTGAGATTGAACCCCCTGGTCGACGCCTACGGCGTGGGCACCGCCATCGCCAATGCGCCCGTGCTGAACTTCGCCCTGGACATCATGGAGATCGAGGGCCGGGCCATCGCCAAGCGTGGCAAGTGGTCGGGGGCCAAGGAGGTCTACCGCTGCCGCCGGTGCCGCCGGACCATCGTCCTGCCGGCCGCCAAGTCACTCGCGGCTTGCGAATGCGGGGACGGCCCCTGGGAGGCGCTGCTCAAGCCGCAGTTGCGGGCGGGCAAGATCGTCCGCGACCTGCCGCCGCCCCGGACCGTCCGGGAGTCCGTCCTGGACCAACTCGCCGCCGTGCCGCTGGAGTCGGTTCGACGCCAGGGGCTCCGCCACGACTTCTGAGGCGGCGATGAGCGTGCTCGACGCGATCGTCCAGGACAAGCGCGATGAGCTTCGCCGCCGCCGGATCGCTGTTCCCCAGGCGGCGCTGCGGGCGCGGTGCCGAACACTCGAGCTGGCGCGCGACTTCGAAGAGGCGCTGCGCCCGGCGACAGGTGGCGTGCGCCTCATCGCCGAGGTCAAGCAGGCCTCCCCGTCGCGCGGCGTGCTGGCCCCGGCCTTCGATCCGCTGGCCCTGGCCCGCGCCTACGCCCGTCACGGCGCCGACGCCATCTCGGTCCTGACCGACGAGAAGTACTTCCAGGGCAGCCTCGACCACCTGGCAAAGATCCGCGCCGCGGTGGAGGTGCCGCTCCTGCGCAAGGACTTCACGCTCGACGAGTACCAGCTCTGGGAAGGGCGGGCGGCCGGCGCCGACGCTGCGCTGCTCATCGTGGCAATTCTGGAGCCGGCCGAGCTGCGCGATCTCGTGGCGGCGGCCAAGGGAATCGGGCTGGCCGCCCTGGTCGAGTGCCACACGGCAGGGGAGATCGAGACGGCGCTGGGCGTCGGAGCCCGCCTCCTCGGTATCAACAACCGGAACCTGGATACCTTCGAGACCCGGGTGGAGACCACACTGGAGCTGCTGCCGAAGGTTCCGCCGGGACCTCTCGTCGTGAGCGAGAGCGGCTTCTTCACCGGGGAGCAGGTGCGGGCGGTGGTGGCGGCGGGGGCTCACGCCGTGCTGGTCGGCGAGGGGCTGGTGCGGGCCGACGACGTCGGCGCCAAGATCCGAGAGCTCAAGGGGGGCGCGGCGTCGCACCCCGGGCGAACCGGGGGGGAAATGGGGGGGGCGTCTCGCCCCAATCGACCTGCGGGAGAGACCGGCGGGGCGTCGCACCCCGGGCGAACCGGGGGGGAAATGGGGGGGGCGTCTCGCCCCAATCGACCTGCGGGAGAGACCGGCGGGGCGTCG